>Ga0157375_10002959_pt1 | contig 14745 bp, 16 predicted proteins | sample M35metaG_FD_115311 | JGI IMG/M metagenome (GOLD analysis project Ga0157375, IMG submission 115311) | Miscanthus rhizosphere microbial communities from Kellogg Biological Station, Michigan, USA - M3-5 metaG | ecosystem: Host-associated > Plants > Roots > Rhizosphere > Soil | place: USA: Michigan...
AAGCACACAGTCATCCTACAACCTAACCAGCAAAGTTGGTACTGTTGTTACCAATAAGGTTTCTGTTGATGATGACAACAGGTTCCGTGGCTCAATCTGGGTAAAGTCCAACGTCGCGCTCTCTAGTGACAAGATACGCCTAGGCCTACGATACACCACTTCGGTGAGTCCACTGGTCACCGGTACAGCTACGATTGCCAACAACTCGTCGTCGGCCACAGCAGCAAACTATCTTCCGGCCAACTCATGGACACAGCTTTCCGGAATCTCTGCGGCTCTCCCGGCCAATACGGTATACGCTGAGTTCTACCTCAGTGCAACGCTCCCCAGCACAACGGCGACGATTGACATTGACGCCGTCTCCGTCACACGTGCCATGGACGGAAACCTCGTGGTTGACGGTCAGATCACCGCAAGCAAGCTTGAGACCAATATGGTGCTGGCAACGACCATCATTGCGGGTGACCCGAACGGAATTCACGCGTCCATGGAGCCTGCCGGTTTCAAAGTTTACGCCCCTGATCCGGGCGGTGGGCCTGCTAAAGAAGTTGTCCGTCTGGGTGTTGCCGCAACCGATGACTACTTCGCCATCACCAAGTCTACAGGCGATTTGGCAGCTTCCATCTCGGCGGAAGGTGTCATGTATGCGCTGGACCTCACCGCTTCACGCTCCATATTCTACAAGGGTGACGAGTTGCAGACTCTGCTTGATGACAAGCCTCGCGGTGTTGTTGCGGCAGCGTACCGCGACACTAGCTCTGCGATTAACGGTGGAACCACCAACGGTGATATCCCGTACCTTCGTTTGGAAGCATTCATGGAAGTCGGGCGTGTCTACAAAATCTCCACGTCACCTTTGAGGATTTCAAGGGATGCTGGTGCGTCGGTGACTGTGGGCATCAAGTACAATAGCACTGGAAATGCTACAACGCCAGCGCTGGCTACAGTGTCCTCCGGCAACTTGACACAGTCTATCGTCTGGGATGAAGCTAACGCCCCAATGATGCAGGAACTGTTTGCCCTTACCACCGGATCTTCTCGCTGGGTCTCCTTCCTGATCTGGCTGGGAGCAGTCGGTGGAAACGCCGGATTCCGACCAGCATCAGGGTACCCAGCACGTCTCATCATCGAAGATGTTGGGCCAAACCGCAATACCATTGGTAGCGGTGTCTCCGTTGACGGAAATGCTACACCTCCAGCAGCCAAGAACACTTACACCAAGCAGTACTTCGCATCGGGAAGCTCCAACTACAAGGGTGACGGAACTGTTTATTCCTTCGACTCTGGTAGAATGTATCAAGGACTCTCGCCTGCCGGTGTTGGTAACACCAAGTCCCTTGCGTACTTCCCAAGCATGACAGGTGATCTCAGCGGTGCTACCGTAAATAACATCCGAGTCTACTTCATGTTTGACCACTGGTACTACAACTCCGGTGGTACAGCACGAATCACCCTCCACGGCCAGTCTGGACTCCCGGCCACGTTCCCGACAACATACGGATCGCCTGCCGTATCCTCCGGAGGATGGCCGAAACCGGGTGACCGTTGGGTGACCATCCCATCCAGCTACTACGGAGGGTTCGTCAACGGGACCTATAAGGGTGTTGCTCTTGAAGGTGACGGAACCTACAACACGTACGGTATCGCCCAGCGTCCAGTTATTGAAATCAGTTACACGAAGTAAGGAATCAGATGTCTAATCTACTGAAATATGCCCGAGCAAAAGACGACCAGAATTTCATCTGGCGAATCGCTGCGGCCATGATGGTCCACGCGCAGGAAATCGAACACTGGGATTTGCCTGCAAACCAGCGAGCATTTGTTACATGGGTATTTGCTAACCCTATGGTGGCCCACCAGACTATGGTGAACCACGTAGCCACCAATACATCGATTGCAGCTAACGTGGTTGTGGAGAACGGTGCAGTCAGCACCGATTCCGTTCCGGATGATGACATTCAGTACGTCGTCAATCAGGCTTGGGATGCCGTAGCGCTTAGCGCTTTCTAGTCAGTAGGGGGTACTGCCGTTGATGGCAGTACCCCCTCTTCTTTCCTACGGTATAATTGAAGTAATACGAAATGACATTTACGAACAGGATACCTATGTCAGACTACCCAGACATTGACTACTCAGCCGTGGCCAAGTCCATGGCGACAGATTATGCCAGTGAAGTTTTCATGAAAAAGCAGTATGAGAATATCATTGGAAAGCTCAAAGAGCAGCGTGACTCCCTCCAGATCCAGCTAAATAACGCCAACGCGAGGCTTGCGGCCATCCACCCCGATGAGCCACCTTCCAGCGAGGTTTAGCTGGAGAAATCCGCTGCTGCCCTGTTTCTATACGGTATAATTGTATAGTAAACGAAGTGACGAAAGAAGTAGTTATGGAATTCTCCGTTAGAGACGGAGTCCGTACTCTAGAATTCAATGGTGTGATGCTGGCAAGTAGTACCAGCCGAACCGCTGGCAAAGCCCGCTGGGTCGAATTCGAACTGTACCGTACTCCCAAAAATCAGTATGTGCTTGCCAGAATCGGCGTAAGCGTGTACTATCATTCAGGTGACTGTGACACAGTGGCACGGAACAAGCTCAGTGCCGTGGACGGCTCCAAACTGTCCGCCGCATACGTAGCTTGTGGATTCTGCCACCCGAACATTCTTGACATCGAGGGAACCTACCCCGAGACACCGCGATATGCCGCATGGGTTTGCTCCGATGCCGTAGCTGTGGTAAGCTCTCTCATGAAGCAGGACACCAACAGGACCGAGTACCTGACGAACGTAGCCCGCAGCCTTCTGCTGGATGCCTCGAAGATGGACCCGGAAATCGCTGACGCGTTCTACGTGGACCGCATCGAGTAGACTTTTGGTGCCCTTTCTGATAGACTAGTAGCTCTACTAGTTGAAAGGGCACCATTGTTTATTCTGATTGACACTGACCTACAGGGTTTCGCCGCCTTCCGTGACCACGTGGACGGGCTTGACGACAAACCCGTCAAGGGTTTGAGCGCACTCGATGAGTACACGCCCGGTGGTGAGTTCCACATCGTGGACAGAGCCTTCGGCGCTCTCGGGAGCCGCTGGCACCAGCTACGTCTTGCCACCCTCGGCGCACGTGTCTTCTCCAACACCTTCGACAAGGACTCCGCGCTCTATGCTGGCCCGGTACCGGAGGCAGAGAAGATCCGCAAGGTCTCCGTAGATGCGGCCATGGCCGAGACACGCGCTGGACATTTCGCGTCCCTTGGTGTAAACTATCTAGGTCGAACCAAGTTGAATCCGCGCAACATCTTTGTGCTGGACAACAAGAAGGGCAATAACCTTCACGACCCGTCCAAGGACCCCACTCTGGAGGCCCTGTACGCCTCTCTCCCAGCCGATTGGTGGGGCACATGTGCATTCGTGTCCTCCGGCAATCCTGACAAGCTGGTGGCCTTCCTAGACGAGTTCCAAGGCGACGTGATTCCGCTGGCATTCACCACCGGAGCGTTCGCCAAACTCAAATATGCAGGACTGGAGTACGTCGAAATGGGCGTACCTGACGGCACTCCCGCCTACGGGATCGCCGCACGAGAAGCCTCCAACAGACTGAGCTACAAGCTGAGCCTGCCGGATGAAGAAGAAGAAGCAGAGCCGGAACAACCTCAGGGCGGTTCATGGCTACAGCTATGAAATAAAATAACACACTAAGGACAAAATGGCAAGACTACCAAGTGATATCGACCTGCGGCTCGTAAGCTGCATTGACGACCTCTTCGATATGAAACGGTGGCTTGGCGAACGTCGTGACGTTATGGGTCTGGACACGGAAACCTCCGGTCTGGACCCATATGTTGCGGGGGCTAAGCTACGCCTGATTCAGATCGGTGACCACAAATCCGGTTGGGCTGTTCCGTGGGAAGGCTGGGGAGGTGCGGCTCTTGAATGCATGAATGCATGGAAGGGTCAGTTCACCTTACACAACGCATCCTTCGATGCCAAGTGGCTCAAGCAGCACGCCAACTGGGATATGCCGTGGGACCGAACCGATGACACCATGATCATGGCCCAGATCGAGCGTCCGGGCGGGCGCAACGACCTCAAGCACCTCTCAACACAGTTCATTGACCCAATGGCCGACGCCGGACAGAAAGAACTCAAGGACGCCATGAAAGTCCATGGCTGGGGCTGGGGCGACATTCCAGTTGACTTCGAAGCTTACTGGGTGTACTCTGCTCTTGACCCTATTCTCGCAGCGCATCTCTGGTCACACTTCAGGACGGACCTGTCCTTCCCGGAAGCCTATGACCTTGAGATGTCCGTCCGCCGCATCTGCACGGACATGGAACACAGGGGTATGCGGGTTGACCTCGCGTATTCCCAGAAGCGCTACGACGAGCTTACCCTACAGGTAGCCAAGGCCAAGGAATGGGCTAAGGAGAACTGGGGTATCGCTATTGGCTCCAACCCCCAGCTTGTGTCCTTCTTCAGGGACGAACTGGGAGCCAACTTCGAAGTCTTTTCGAAGACCTCGGGCAACCCGTCTGTGGATAAGTCTCAGTTGGATCTCTTCGCCAAGAGTGATGACCCAACGGTTGCATCTGTCGCCAACTTCATTGTTGGTGTCCGCAATGCCGACAAGATGTCCAACAGTTACTTCAAGAACTTCCTTGAGATGAACACCGATTCCATTGTGCACCCATCGATCAAAACTATGGGTGCCCGCACCGGACGTATGTCGGTGACGGCTCCGGCTTTGCAAACACTGCCCAAGGATGATACCATGGGTGTCCGTAAGGCTTTCGTCCCTCGCAATGAGGGTGATATCCTGATCTCGTGTGACTACTCACAGGTCGAAATGCGTCTTCTGGCGCACTTCTCCGGTGACCCTGCCCTTCAGGCTGCATTCAAGGAAGCGGACGAGACTGGTGGAGACTTCTTCGTGTCCATTGGCCGACAGGTCTACAACGACCCCAACTTCTCCAAGAAGGACAAGCGCCGTGGCCTGATGAAGGGTGTCATGTACGGTGCCGCCTATGGCTCCGGCATCCAGAAGATGGCCGACACTGCCGGTGTGACCTTCGAGGAAATGAAGAAGGTTTCCGATGACATTTTCGAAGCCTACCCCGGAATCAAGCGATTCATGCAGGAGACTGAAAACCTCGGGAACCAGCGTGAAGAGGCAGAGGGTGTCGGATACATTGTAACCGGCACAGGACGCCACATTCCGGGTGACAAGGGCAAGATGTATACCCTGACCAATTACACGCTTCAGGGCACCGCTGCGGAGCTTATGAAGAAGGCTATCGTCCGTCTGGACGCTGCGGGTTACGGCCCGTACATGCAGATGGCTATTCACGACGAGATGATCTTCTCGATTCCGCCGTACATGCTGGAGAAGGCTCTGCCTGAGATTCAGGAACTGATGTCCTACTGCAACGGCGAATTCGATGTGGATCTTCCGGCTGAGCCTGAGATCATTGGTTCCGTGTCGTGGGGCGAGAAGTACGCCGCATGATGTTCTGTAAGTGCAAATGCCGTTTCCTGCTGGCGCTCGACCCCGGACTAGCGACGGGAGTCTGCCTGATTGACCTCATCGACCCGGAGAATCCGGTGAAAGTGTGGTCGGCAGAGGTCTCCACGACGGAGTTCTACGACAAAATCGAGGAACTTATTGCCCAGAAGGAAACACATGTTGTCATTGAGGACTTCAAAATCACGGTGGAGACGGGAAAACTCTCGGACGCGCCGTGGTCCCTCAACCTCATTGGGGTTGTCCAGTACCTTTGCTACCACAATGGCAAGGTGCTGGACTTCCAGCTTCCTTCACAGAAGCCCTTTGCGGACAATGACAAGCTCCGTGCTGTGGACTTCTGGCACGTGGGAGGGGAAGGCCACGCGAACGATGCGCTGCGCCATGCCATGGTATGGATTGTGGATCGTAACCGTAAGTGGACAAAGAAGCTCCTTGTGTGATAGAATGTAACACTGACGAAAGAGAACTATGACGCTACTTGCTGAGATCGATGAAAACGATCCAACTAAGATCAAGATAGCAGAGTTCGAGTGGAGATACAAGGTACTTCTTAATTCGATTCCCTCTGCACATTTCAAAGCGAAGGGCAACTACTGGCAGTTCAGCCTCACATGGCAGACCTGTCTTGCCCTTCAAAACACCTTCAAACAGAACCTCAAGGTCGGAGACGACCTGAAAGAGTGGATGAAGTGGCTGTATGGTAATGTAATCCTGCCAGCCTACAACATGCGAATGGAGATCACACCTCCCGGCTGGGAGAATGTGATGCCCGATGTGGGACTGTACCCGCACCAGAAGGGTGATGTCGCTTTCCTTTCCACGGTAAAACGTGGTATGCTGTTCAACGGCATGGGTTCCGGTAAGTCGATCTCATCGACAGCCGCGATCCGTCAGTTGGCGGCTAGTGGGGAGAACGTCTTCCCGATGCTTGTGGCATGCCCGAACTCAACCAAAATGGGTTGGAAGAAGGAAATCCTCAAGGTTTGGCCGGGTCTGAAGATCAACGTGATCGACGGTACGGCCACCCAGCGGCGAAAGTTGCTGGAAGAGGACGCCCACGTGTATATTATCAACTGGGAATCCATCCGGTCCCACTCCAAGCTCAAGCCCTTCGGGTCTATCGCCCTCAAGCGGTGTCCCGAGTGCAAGGGTCTGGACCACAAGGTCAAGCCTGCATCCTGTGAGGCCCATGCCAAAGAACTGAATAAGATCAACTTCAGGTCTGTCATCGGTGACGAAATCCACCGCATCAAAGATCCGGCCTCCAAGGTGTCTCGTGCATTCAAGGGTGCCACCGGAGACGCGGAATTCAGGATCGGCCTGTCGGGTACCCCGATTGCTTCGACCCCTGAGGATTTGTTCTCGCCACTGAACTGGCTGTTCCCGGAAGCTTACCCTTCCAAGAACAAGTACATCGACCGCTTCTGCATTACCGCAGATTCGGCTTGGGGTGGTAAGATTGTGATCGGCATCCGCCCGGAGATGGAACAAGAGTTCTTCAACGGTATCGATCCGTTCACCCGGCGCATGTCCAAGGAAGTCATTCTTCCGTTCCTGCCTCCGATAGTCTATGAACGTCGAGACGTGGAGATGGGCGCGAAGCAGAAGAAGGCTTACAAGGAGATGCGCGACCAGATGATCGCTGAGGTTGCCGATGGTGATATTGTATACACGACTTCACCGCTGACCAAGCTCACCCGCATGCTCCAGTTCTCTTCGGCTTACGCTGAAGTGGAGTACGCGGATGTGTATGATCCGAAGGTTGGTGCCGTAGTCAATAAAGCTATGGTACGCTTGTCTGACCCATCTTGCAAGCTTGACGCCTTCATGGATGATCTGGATGACTTTGGCGACGAATCACTTGTGATCTTCGCCGTCTCATCCCAGCTTATCAATATGCTGTCAGCACGGCTCACACGGGCCGGTATCCAGCACGGACTCATTACCGGTGATCAGGATGCCAAAGAGCGTGAAATGCACATGGAGAACTTCCAAGCGGGCCGCACCAAGTACATCCTGTGCACCATTGCAGCCGGTGGTACGGGTATTACCCTGACACAGGGCAGCACAGCCGTCTTCCTTCAGCGTTCTTGGTCAATGATCGAGAACCTTCAGGCAGAGGCACGTGTCCACCGTATCGGCTCAGAGAAGTACGAGTCCATCCGGATTCTCGACTACGTGACGACCGGGTCCAGCGAGGAGATCGTCTTCAAGGCTGTGGAGGAGAAATCCAACCAGCTTGAATTCATCCTCCGGGACAAGGAACTCATGCGGCGATTCATCAATGGTGAACTGTCCGAGAAACCGGACACACCAACATAATGGCAGACAACGCCACAGGAGTAAAGGCAATGCTTATCCGCCTCACCAAACTGGATGAGGCGGGTAAGCCCTTGCCAGAAGAACCAATTACCCTTATGACCAGTAAATTTGAAAGCCTGAAAGAAGATAAATGACCGAGGTAACAACCGCATCACCCGTAGACCTTACGGACATCGAAGTCACTCCGGCAGAATTCCGTAGTGATGTGACAGCAGTACTCATGGACTCCATGGGCGGGGAAGGCTCTATCGTCCGTAGGGCGCGTGTCAGTACCGAAGGGGCCGGAAGTATCGAGATCCCCACTAAGATCCTTGAGGGGTCCGATCTGGGCCTCCTGAGGTGGCTCTACAGCCACAAGCATGGTACTCCGTTTGAAGGTGTGGAGTTTGAGTGGTACTTTGAGGTGCCGGTCTTTGTCTCCCGCCAGATCGTCAAGCACCGTCTTAGCTCGATTAACGAGGAGTCCGGTCGGTACCGCGAGATGAAGGGTGTCTTCTGGGTAGAGCCTGAGGACCGCCCGATGGTTCAGGTAGGTAAGACCGGAGACTACGTCTTCGAGCAGGGCCGTCCTGACCAGCTTGACGCCATGCAGAGTGTCGAGAAAATGACGGCTGAAGCCGCATGGGTTAATTACCAGAAGCTTCTCGCTTACGGTATCGCCAAGGAGAACGCCCGGAAGATTCTTCCGTTCACCATGTTCACATCTATGTACTTCAAGACAAATCTCCGCTCGATGCTCAACTTCTGTTCCCTCCGCAAGGACTGGGGGCCGGACGCAACGCACCCGTCTAAGGCGCAGTTTGAGATCGCCTTGCTGACGGACCAGATCGCTGAGCAGATCAAAGAGAAGGTTCCCAACGTCTGGGAAAGCTTCGTCAAGTCCGGCTACGAAGCGGTTTGACATTCAAACAAAGTTAGGCTAGAATGGTATACAATACAGAGCCTTTCTTGGGGAGGAATCCGGAGTTGGTGTCCATCACCAACTCCGAGATTCAGACCTTCAAGGATTGCAAGCGCAAGTGGTGGCTCGGAAATTACCGAGCGCTCAAGCCAAAAAGCAAGACCTATGTCGGACCTTTGACTCTGGGTATCCGAATCCACAACGCCCTTGAGGCATACTACACCACCGGAGTCAATCCGGTCGATGAGTACGAGCGCCTACAGCGTGTGGACAACAAGCTCTTTGCGGAGAGCGCGGATGCCAGCAACGAGAAGAAGGTCAAGGACTTCAACAGTGAGGCCGAACTTGGCCGGATCATGCTTGAAGGCTACATGGAGTGGATGGCTGAGGAAAATCCGGATGCCGATATCACTGTGATTGGTGCGGAGAAGAAACTCTCCACCATACTTGAGATGGACCCGCGTGTCGAACTCATGGGCAAGACTGACCTCAAGGTGGCGCGAGCCTCCTCCGGGAAGCACGCCCTGCTCGACCACAAGACGGCTCAGACGTTCAACATGTATTACGAAACGTCCCATATGTCGGAACAGCTTATGCTCTACGTCCTCTTGGAAAAGATGGACAAGGTCAACGGCGATCCGAATGTGGACGGCGGAATCTACAACCTTCTGAAGAAGGTCAAGCGCTCCGGTACGGCCAAACCGCCGTTCTACGAGCGGCTGGATGTCCGATTCAACGACAAGCAGCTTCAGTCGTTCTGGATTAGGACAATGGGCACTGTTCGTGATATAATGGAACTAAGAGACCGGCTGGACGCTGGCGAGGACCACAGGTTCTACGCATATCCCAGCCCGACACGCGACTGCACATGGAAATGCCCATTCTTCCAAGTCTGCACCATGTTCGATGATGGCTCTTCTGCTGAAGCAATGCTAGAAGAACTCTACGAGCAGGTTGACCCCAATGCGCGTTATGAAGATGAAAACGAAACATAAGAAAGAGGACTACTTTGTCCGATAGAGCAGTAACAATCCTAATGCATGGACTGTCTGGCGCGGGTAAAACTACCGCCTCAGTGACAGCACCAAAGCCCTTGCTCCTCCTTGACATTGAAATGGCAAGCAGATTCGTTCGTGGCCGCAAGATCAAGTGGAACCCACTCACCGAAGCCCCTCCTGTTCACGATGGATCTTGGGACATCTGTGTAGTCATCGTAGATGAATTCCAGAAGGCCCAGACAGCCTATGAATACCTGAAGAGCGGTAATCACCCGTTCAAGTCGGTTGTTGTTGACTCCATCTCTGAACTCCAGTCCAAAGCGGCTGAGAAGATCAAGGGCCGTCAGCAGTTCCAGACTCAGGACTGGGGCAAGCTTCTCTCGGTGATGAGCTTCTTCTGCAAGGACCTTCGTGACCTTGCCGGATCTGATGACCAGATCGAAGCGATCATCATCACGGCCACTTCCAAGGACTACGACGGAATCATCAAGCCGTACCTTCAGGGCCAGATCGCTTCACAGGCTCCGTACTGGTTCGACATCACCGGCTACCTCTACGTTCAGCAGGTCGCTGATCCCGCAACTGGCGAGATCCGTGATACTCGAAACCTCTTGATCGGTAACCACCCCAACTACGAGGCAAAGTCCCGTGTTCCCGGACTGCCAACAGTCATCGAGAACCCTGACGTGTCAGCATTGCTGGACTCCATCTTCGGTCCCGGAGACGTGGTTCAGATGCCGGTAGCAGAAAGTCAATCTGCTCCGGTACAGGAAGCACTGGTTGCCGCTCCTAGCGGTCAGCCCGAGCCTCCCAGCCTCTAATACTTCCTCCAATATAACTGAATATCTAAACAAAAACAATAACTGATAGGAAAAATACAGAATGCCCGCAGCATCTTGGAAAGATCTCATGAACAAGGCCGAAGAAGGGGCAAAGGAATTTGCTATCCTCGATGAAGGTATGTACTCCTTCGTCATCAAGGAACCGGCTAAGGTAGGCCAGACCTCCAAGGAAAACCCGAAGTGGACCATCAACCCTTCGGTCGAGTCCGGCCCCCGCGCCAACGCTCGTGTTTGGCACGACTTCATCGTGAGCGACAGCCCGTTCGCAATGAAGAACTTCTTCTTCGGACACCTCGCGGTCCTCGGTCTCGGCGTTGAGTTCTTCAACACCAACCCGACTGAAGAGCAGATTGCACAGGCTCTTCAGGGCCGTCGCTTCACCGCTGAAGTCTTCCACGAGAAGAGCATTTCCGGCGACAAGACCTACGCTCGTCTTCGTAACTTCTCGGCTCCGACCTCTGCCCCTCCGGGTGCAGGCGTTCCGGGTGGCCTCCCGGTTGCAGGCGGCGCTCCGGCTCCGATTGTGGCCGCACCGGCTGTCGTACAGGCTCCGGTAGCACAGGCTGCTCCGGCTTCCCCGTGGGACACACCGGCAGTCGCACCGGCTCCGGCAGCGAACAACTCGGTTCCGCTCCCGCCGTCCTTCGGCTAAGCATTACCCCCTAAGGTGTGCCCCTGTGACTTCGGTTGCAGGGGCACACTTTTCCCTATACACTAAAGAAAAGGATTACATGTCGTTCGATCAGGTTTCAGAATTCAACACTACGTTTGAGGTAGTGATGCGGGACAAGCCCAACGTCCGCGTCCCGGAAGCACGGCTCCGGTTCCGGCTCATCAAGGAGGAGTTCGGAGAACTGCTTGAGGCAGTTGAGGATTGTGATATCGTTGAGATCGCTGACGCTCTCGGGGATATCAAGTACGTCGTAGTGGGCGCGGCACTGGTCTTCGGTATTGCCGATGAGGCCATGGTCATGTTCCACGAGATCGTGAGCGAGCTTCTGACGGACGCTGACCTCGAAACCAACCCGCTCCTCATTCAGGAGGGCCATGACATCATGCTCAAGGACATCCGTGAATACATCCTCACTCAGGACATCGATAGCCTTATTGAGGCTCTTGGTTCCGTCCTAGCTCTTGTCTACTTCACCGCCGATCACTACCAGATTGATCTTGACGCGGTGGTTGATGCTATCCACACGTCGAACATGACCAAGCTGGGCGAGGACGGCAAGCCGATCTTCCGCGAAGGTGACCGAAAGGTGATGAAGGGTCCGGGCTACAAGACCCCAACTGCCGACATCGAGGCTCTGCTCTTCGGGACCACGAATGCTGCATCTGTCTGACGACCACAACGGTCTCCGTGAGAAGCTGATAGCTCTAGGCTATAGCGGCACCCACCCGGACGATGAGAGCGTCATACGCGCCATCGTAGCCGTTCGGCTAACCTTGGACTCCCTCGGGATCTCCGAAGCCGCTCAGGGGGCCGTCTATGACCTCCTGAGTGGCACTGGCTGGGAAGGCTTCCCGGTCACCACAGAAGAGTCGTGGCAGAGCTTCGATTACGGCAATGTGAAGATACTCGATTTTGTCCGGGTCAAGCCGGACGCCTATGATTCCGAATCAGGGATCAAACACAACGGTTTGGTGGGCACGCTCATCGACATGCGGGGCGGTCAATGCACCGTCAAGTACCTTGGATTGGCCTCCCGAAGCAGCCAGCGACACCCTATGGAGAAACTTGACAGTCTCAAGGGAGTGTACAATAGAAGACCCGAAATAAGTAACAAGGAGTAACACAAATGGTGACAGTTTACACCAAGCCGTCCTGCGTTCAGTGCAACGCAACCTACCGCGCCCTAGACAAGAAGGGCATCGTCTACAACTCACTCGACATCACACAGGATGACGCAGCGCTGGAAAGGCTCAAGGCCCTTGGATTCCAGCAGGCTCCCGTCGTTGAGGCCCCGACAGGCAGTTGGTCCGGGTTCAATCCGGGCAAGATCGATGAGCTTGCAGAGTTCTTCAAAGAACCTGTAGGGTAGTCATGCTGGTGTTCTTCTCCTCTACGAGTGAGAACACCGCCCGATTCATCGAAAAACTCGAATTACCTGCTTTGAGACTTCCCCTGAAGACACCTGATGCCGGACTCGTCCGCATCGATCAGGACTTTGTACTGGTCACCCCCACATACGGGGCCGGTTCCAAAGGGTTTGTCCCGAAGCAGGTAATCGCGTTTTTGAATCAGGAGGAAAATAGGGTAAGATGTAGAGGAGTGATCGGCTCCGGGAACATCAATTTCCTCGGAGATTACTGCAAGGCCGCTGACATCACTTCAGCGAAGCTACAGGTACCCGTACTCTACCGCTTCGAGCTAGCCGGTACCCAAGAAGACATTACGAAAACACAAGAAGGATTGAACCACTTTTGGCAAAACTTACCGACGAAAGTCCCATTGAACTCAACGCCCAGCTAAATCTCTGGACGGCAGACCGCAAGGTCAACTTCGAGGCAGACAAGCTTGCTGCCCAGCAATTCTTCCTTCAGGAGGTCAACCCTACCACACAGCACTTCTATACGCTAGAGGAGAAGCTGAGCTTCCTGTACGACAACAAGTACTATGACCGTGCTGTCTTCGAGCAGTACTCGTTTGCTGACCTGAAGGATCTCTACAAGCTCGTCTACAGCTACAAGCCGCGCTTCGAGTCCTACTTCTCCGCGTTCAAGTACGACAAGCAGTACGGCATGAAGTCCTTCGACGGCAAGACACGTCTGGAGCGCTTCGAGGACCGTGTTGTCGCCAACGCTGTCCTGCTCGGCAAGGGCGACATCGAGCTTGCCCGGAAGATTGCCGTGGAGATCGTCACTGGCCGTCTCCAGCCTGCCACGCCCACGTTCTCCAACGCTGGCAAGGCCCAGCGCGGCGAGTTCGTCTCCTGCTTCCTGCTTCGTGTTGAGGATAACATGGAGTCGATTGGCCGTTCCATCAACTCTGCCCTCCAGCTTTCCAAGCGTGGCGGTGGTGTAGCGATCCTGCTCTCCAACATCCGCGAGTACGGCGCACCAATCAAGCACATCGAGAACGCTTCCTCCGGCATCATCCCGGTCATGAAGCAGTACGAGGATGCCTTCAGCTACGCGAACCAGCTTGGCTCACGTCAGGGCGCTGGAGCGGTCTACCTGAACGCCTTCCACCCGGACATCCTGAAGTTCCTTGACACCAAGCGTGAGAACGCTGACGAGAAGATCCGCATCAAGACCCTCTCCCTCGGTGTTGTGGTTCCGGACATCCTCTTCGACCTTGCCAAGAACAACGAAGTCATGTACACTTTCTCTCCGTATGACGTTGAGCGAGTCTACGGTGTACCGTTCGGTGACATCTCCGTGACCGAGAAGTACCGCGAGATGGTTGAAGACCCCCGGATCAAGAAGCACAAGCTGAAGGTCTACGACCGCGACCTCACAGCCCGCATGCTCTTCCAGATCATCTCGGAACTGCTGTTCGAATCCGGCTACCCGTACATGCTCTTCGAGGACAACGCCAACAAGGATCACGCGAACGGCCACCTTGGACGCATCAACATGTCCAACCTCTGCACCGAGATCCTTCAGGCCAACTCCGCGTCGGTCTTCAACGAGGATCTGTCGTACGATACCATCGGCAACGACATCTCCTGTAACCTTGCGTCACTGAACATTGCAAAGACGATGGAAGGTGGTAAGCTTGGTGAAACCGTAGCAACCGCAATTCGTGCGCTCTCGGCTGTCTCTGATCTGTCGGAAATCAACTCAGTTCCGTCTGTCCGTGAGGGCAACAACAAGAGCCGTGCCATCGGTCTGGGCCAGATGAACCTTCACGGGTTCTTCATCAAGCACGGCTGGAAGTACGGTAGCCCGGAGTCTCTGGACTTCACCAACGCCTACTTCATGACTGTCGCCTACCACGCGTACAAGGCATCCATGGAGCTTGCCAAGGAGACCGGAAGCCCGTTTGACGGATTCGAGAAGTCCAAGTACGCTGATCCTGCATACCTGACCAATAAGTATGACCAGCCGGGCATGTTTGCTGTAACAAAGGGTACTGAAAAGATCTTTGAAGATTACGGCATTGAACTTCCTCGCTGGGGGGATTGGGACAGGCTAGCTGTAGAAATTGCAGAGCACGGCCT
>Ga0157375_10002962_pt1 | contig 14742 bp, 9 predicted proteins | sample M35metaG_FD_115311 | JGI IMG/M metagenome (GOLD analysis project Ga0157375, IMG submission 115311) | Miscanthus rhizosphere microbial communities from Kellogg Biological Station, Michigan, USA - M3-5 metaG | ecosystem: Host-associated > Plants > Roots > Rhizosphere > Soil | place: USA: Michigan...
ATTGCGGCTGGCTGTGCCTCGGTCATCAAACCGAGCGAGTTGAGCCCCTTGCAGACCACCGTGCTCGCCCAAGCGTTGCATCGCGCAGAGATGCCCAAAGGGGTTTTCAACATTCTGTTGGGACGCGGCAGTGATGTGGGTGACGAAATCAGCGCCAGCCCACTCATCGCGAAAGTTTCATTCACCGGGTCCACCGCCACCGGAAAGCTCATTGCACGCGCCGGAATCGAGACCATGAAGCGAGTGAGTCTGTCGCTCACGGGGAAGTCGGCCTCTATCATCCTGGATGACGCCGATCTCGACATCGCCATTCCCCTGGCTCTGAATGCTGCGTTCATGAACAACGGTCAGGCATGTGTCGCCGGCACACGTCTGCTGGTGCCACGCACGCACGCCGAGGACATTATCAACCGCGTCAAAAGCCTGGTTGGAGCGATGGTCGTCGGCAATCCGCAGGATCCGGCCACTGCGCTCGGGCCGCTGGTCAATCGCGCCCAATTCGACCGCGTACAAGCTTTCATCCGCCGCGGGCAGGCGCAAGGCGCGACGTTGATTATCGGCGGGGAGGGCAGACCAACCGGCTTGGATAAGGGCTATTTCGTCAGGCCTACGGTCTTTGCCGAGGTCAGCAGTGACATGGACATCGCGCAAGAGGAGATTTTCGGCCCGGTGCTATCGATCATTGCATATGACTCGCAAGAACAAGCGATCGCTATTGCCAATGCCAGTATCTACGGTTTGCAAGCTTATGTGTTTTCCCGGCAACTGGAACGTGCCCAACGCCTGGCAACCGAACTGCAGGCCGGCTCGGTGTTGATCAACAGAATTTCGCCAGAGCTACTGGCGCCGTTCGGCGGGGTAAAGCAGTCCGGTGTCGGTCGGGAGTTTGGAGTCTTTGGGCTGGAAGCATTTCTTGAGGCCAAAAGCATCGTGTCCGATTAGCCTGGGGTTGGCGGGAGATTGGCCAGTAACCTGGCATGACATACAATTTCACAAGTGGGCGATGTCAGATGTTCATAAGCAGATCCGCAGCCCAATAATACTGGCTCAGTGCCCCTGAAATGAACGCAACTGTTCATCGTTTGGTGTTCATAGACCTAGCTTTCCCCGTCGTTATTCTCGTCACCCCTAGCTTTATCCGTCCATCCAGTGGTGGTGGAGGTATGCTCGACGGCGGCACGGGGTGCGCTTGCTTGGTGTTTCGTGATCGAATAGGTCATATAGCCGCTATTGGATTTTGTTGCAGCGCCCCCACTGCATCGATTGACTATTAGCGGTCATTCGCCAGTCACTTGAAACGAACCGAAGTAAGGTGCAGCGCCTCAAAACGGCGGGCTTCCTGCAGATCGTATCCATGGGTACGGAAGTGAAGTGTCTACGAAACTAAGAGCGATTCAGGTTGGACTGGATCGTCCAGCCACTGCCTGCTTCCTAGTTGATATCCCCATGGGAACGCATTTGCCATCATATTGATGTTATCCATGTCGCTTGGTGGTAATCTCCCAGCCTTTCTAATCCCTCATTGCTGATGGCCTCGGTGACCCCCAGCCGCAGCAACCCCGCGTTCCGATCCTCGCAGTGAGGATGAGGATGAGGGCCGGGGGTGTCAGCGAACGGGAGCAAGGGATGGCACGAAAAACGTTTTTCTCCTTCCACTACCAGGAAGACGTGTGGCGAGTCTGGAATGTCAGGAACTGCTGGGCCATCGGTAAGGATCGTGAGGCGGATGGATTCTTTGACGGCAGTGTGTTCGAAGCTTCCAAAAAGGAAAGCGATGATGCGCTCAAGACCTTCCTTAGCAACGGCCTGAAGAACACATCTGTGACGTGCGTGCTTGCCGGCCGATACACCGCTGGCAGGCGGTGGGTACGTTACGAGATCGTGCGCAGCGTCTTGAAGGGCAATGGGTTGCTCACGGTTGACATCCATGGCCTAAGAAATAAAGCACAGGAGCTAGGCGTGAAAGGCACAAACCCACTGGATGAAGTGGGTGTCTACCTCGCCAACGACAAGATTTACTTCGCGGAGCGAAAGGACGGTAAGTGGGTGAAGTACTCGGACTACGTCTCCGCCATTCCTGCCTCTGATCTGTGGTTTGAAGCTCCTACCAGCAATTCGGTTATCAAGCTGTCCAAACACTGCATGAGGTATGACTTTGCGGCTCAAAACGGCCGTGAAAATATCGCGGGCTGGATCGAAACCGCAGCTGGCCTAGCCGGTCGTTAACAGCTCAGCTTTAAGCCTACTGACCGCAACAGTCGATATCTCAAGTCATTCAGGATTTACACATGGCAGCCACGCAGCGCCTGGCCGGAGTCAGAATTCACCTGTCCGGTTCGAACAAAGAACTGCAAGCGGACATCGCCGAGTTTGTGCAGAAATTCGCAGCGAAGGTCTTCAGTGAGGGGGGCTCTATCGTCCATGGAAGTCACCCTTCATTTACCGAGCCGCTGCGCAAAGCTGCAGAAAACTTCATCCAGGCAGGTGGTAGTAAGGGGGCGCTGACCCTGGTTAGGGCTAAGAGCTACTCCACCGAGCAGTACACGGCTGAAATCGAAGAGCAGAGGACATTTGCCTCTGTAGAAATCGTACCAGCCGATAACAGCGATGGCTTAGCCGGAGACGGCCTGACTCCGATGCGTGATTGGATGGCTGATCGTTCCGACGTCGTCGTCTGCGTGGGTGGTGCCTGGTGGGACGTCAACAAGGCAAAGGCGGGCGTTCCCAATGAACTAGATACGATGCTGGAGCTTGGCAAGCCAGGGTTTGTAGTCGCAGGCTTTGGCGGGGCAATCGCCGGTTATCTCGAAGACGATCCTTCGCTGTTGTCTCGCCTGCGAAATGGCCTGGCTGAAGATGTGAACCAGACCATTGCCAAGAGCAATTCGGCTGACCAGGTCGTGAAGCTCATTGTCGACCAGTTGATGAATCTACCGCTTACTCGGCGTAACGTTTCTCGCGGCCGGAATTTTCGCATTTTGGCGCTCGACGGTGGAGGGCTCAGAGGCACCTTCACCGCGGCAGTATTGGCCAAGTGGGATGACATGCTGAAGGCGGGCGGTGGCAACGACCTAGTTTCGCACTTCGACCTGGTGGCCGGTACGTCCACGGGCGCGATTCTGGCCATTGGGCTCGCCATGGGTTTGAAGCCACGTGAAATCCTAGATTTTTACGAGAAAAAGGGCCCTCAGATTTTTCCGAAGGATCGGAAGCTTCGGCACTGGCTCAAGTCCAAACATGACTCAGCCACGCTCCGCAGTCTGTTGACTGAGGTGTACGGGGACAAAACGCTGGCAGCAGATTCCCGCTGCCGCTTGGTGATTCCGACTGTCAGGGCCAAGCAAGGTCAGGCAGAGGCAATCGTCACCCCGCATAGCCCAGATCGGACTGCTTACCGGGATATTTCAGCCGTCGACGCTGCACTGGCGTCCTCCGCTGCCCCTACCTATTTTGATGAAGTTACCTTCAATGGGCCTGTCGCGTTGGAGACGTTCCTCGATGGTGGCGTCTGGGCCAATAATCCCATTCTTCCGGCGCTGGCAGAAGCGGTTCGACACCTGAAGATCCCTCTAGATAGGATCGATGTGCTGAGCATTGGCACACTCAGCAGCGAAAGCGACTTCACCGACCAGCTCGGAAAAGGGAAGGCGGGTTGGGCACCTCACAGCGTAGATCTCTTTTTTACCGCCCAAGAACATGGCGCCCTGGTACTCGCGCAGAGTTTCCTGGGGCCGACACGTCATGTGCGTGTCAACCAGCAGACTCCTGACGAGATCAAGATGGATGACGCCGAGGCTATCCAGGAGATGGCGCAACGCGGAAACGAAGCGGCCATGGAGCACTTCGCCGAGGTGCGCTCCAGATTCTTTGACGGTCAGCATGTTGATCCATGGGAGCGGTTCTAAGACGGCATGGGCGCTTGGGAGATAGTCTTCTGGCACCCGTTTGGCTACTGACGTTTCATCGACCCTGATTGCGAGGCGGTCATGTCATTCATCTATCAGCTTGCTGTCTTGGGAGCGCCCTCGGCTGAGCAACTCTCTGAGCTTGAAGCCGCCGTAACCGATGCGGTTTCAATGTTTGGCTTGAGGTTGGGCCATGAAGTTGGCTGGGAAATAGCTCCTGCTGCTTTCACTCCTCATCAGCAACGTTCGGCCGCCGTCGTATTTTTCGGTGGTGCGGGCGCTGACCATCCCAGCCTGCCAAGCTTACTGCGTGGCGGCGTGCCTGTTGTCCCCGTCGTGTCCGACCTTGGTCGAGTCGCGACGGAAATCCCGGAAATCCTACGGCCATTGAATTGCTTGGCGTACCACAATGGTGGGGCGAAGCGGGTAGCTGCCGCGCTTTTGGAGTGCGCAGGTCTGCTTCCGAAACAACGTCGAGTCTTTGTCAGCTATCGGCGCGACGAGGCTCGGCAGGCTGCCCTGCAGATGTTCGACGCGTTGTCTGCCAGGCATTTCGATGTTTTCCTAGATACCCATAGCATCGCGCCAGCTGAAGATTTCCAGACCATGCTATGGCATCGGCTTTGCGACTCTGACGTGCTCTTAATGCTCGACACGCCGGACTACTTCAACAGTCGTTGGACGGCTGCCGAATTCGGAAGGGCGCTTGCCAAGGGTATTAGCGTTCTCCGTGTAGGGTGGCCTGAAGCCCAGCGCTCTACTCGACTGGGCACCGCAAGCTTGGCTGAGCTTGACGCGAGCGAGTTAGATGTTGTCTCAGGACGGATTAGTGATCACGCGGTTGACCGGATCTGTTTTCAGCTTGAAGAGGTTCGCAGTAAAAGTCATGCGGTTCGAACCGTTAACCTAGTCAGCAACCTGCGGAACGGCATTGAGACCATTGGGGGAGAGGTGATTGGCATGGGCGCCGGCCGCGGGATTCGGGTACGTCTACCTGACGACCGAATGGTGGTGGTTTATCCAACCGTCGGAGTGCCGACCTCCACAACTATGCACGAAGCTTCATTGAACTCACCTGACGAATCCGTAGCCATACTCTATGACCATGTAGGCCTACATCCCCAGTGGATGACTCACTTGGACTGGCTGGGCCAGCACATTCGGGCGACGCGCTGGGTTAAGGCAAGTGAAGCGGGCTGGCAATTTGCAGACTGGAGTGCATAGAAATGGGAGCGATTTTCCTCTCAGCAAGTATCCCTGTAGTCGGACGAGGACAGTACTACGAGACCGCTGACCCGTTTCTGATCCAGTGCGCCGTTCGCGAGATGGCCATCGCTACTGTTCGCCGGCACAAGATTGTATGGGGTGGCCACCCTGCCATTACCCCAATGATTTGGAGCATCTGCGAAGACCTAGGGGTTGAATACACAGAGTCTGTTGTACTGTATCAAAGCCGCTTTTTCGAAGGCCGCTATCCGGAAGAGAACCAACGGTTTGATAACGTAGTTTATACCGATTCCGTGCCCGGCGATATTCAAGCTAGTTTGCAACTGATGCGGGAGCAGATGCTCTCCCGTGAGGATTTGATTGGGGCTGTATTTATTGGTGGTATGGATGGTGTTGAGGTCGAATACGAGATATTCAAGCGGTTCAATCCTCAGGCTTTCATTCTCCCAGTCGCCGCGCCAGGCGGTGCAGCGCTTAATCTCGCTCGTGACAAAGGCTACTTTAATGGGCCAGAGCTAGATGACATAGATTTTGCCACACTCTTCAATCGTTATTTGCCAGCTTAATCGAAGCGTGAGAAGGGTTGACCTCCGAAATTCGCGACTGGTTCAGAGCGTGTAATCGATATGTCTATGGAATATGGCAGGGTCGGGTATCTACGCCCGCTTGTCATCTGAAATAGCTGAAATTGGATGTCTATATGGTCAAGGAATATCATGTACCTCGGATTTGAGCTCGAAGACTACAAGACACTGGAGCGAGTGTCGCAGAAGGAAGTAGATGAGTACAAAGCGCGCGCACGCAACCTAAATATCCAGGATCTGGCAGAATTTGTAGTGACTCGACTACGAGGCCATGATGTTCTCGATGCCAAGGGACTCGCAGACATACTATTTCCAGCGAAGCAGGCTCACATTTTTCTCTCTCACTCCCATAGGGATGAAGATAACGCGATAAAGTTTGCTATCGCGATGGAAAAGCGAGACGTGAAGGTCTTCATTGATTCATGTGTGTGGGGGTCTGTGGACGCTATTTTGGACGTTGTGAATGAGAAGTACTCTGACTCCGAAGTCGTTGGCGATCAGAAGTATTTCTCGCACAGAAAGTGTGACCTAGCGTCAGCAGCTGTGCATATGCTGCTGACGACTGAGCTTAATAGAATGATTGATGACACCGAATGCTTCGTGTTTTTGAATACGAAGCAATCTGTTCCGATAAAGCAGCAAGGGCAGGAAAATGGCAGAATGCTTACATTGTCTCCGTGGATCTATTCGGAACTGTCTTTCAGTGCGCGGGTGCGTACGAGAAAACCTTCTCGAAAACGATTGCCTAAGCCCAGTAAGTTTCGTGTTGGTGAAGATTGCATGCAGAATATATTTCATCTTGCAAGATCTGCTGTCTTCGGGTTCGATGCAGATTCCGATCATCTCCCCACGATCACAGGTAACGAGTTAAGGACGCACTTCCTGCATACGCATTATCGAGGAAGTTTTTATCTTGACTCACTCTATTACCAATACGAGCTTGAGGAAGCGTTTTCTGAAAGGGCAGTTGGCTCTGCATTAATAGATTAGCCTTGAGGCGAGCGGGAGGGGTAGCCGGATCCTTATAGTATTGAGTGCAATATTGGCTTAACTTGGTCCGTTAAGATCGGCTAAAGTGAGTAGTGCATCCCAGTTTTGTGCTGCGATAGAGTGGGAATTGAGCGATGGATTGCGATCAACTGGTAAACGACCTCCGGGACTACATGGCTTCTGAGCAAGGTTCTCGCGAGGCTGCAATCCAGTCGCTATTCGAAGGGCTTGTTAGAGAGAGTGAGCTAGTAGGGCTCGTCGCACACCTTCAATTGTCTGACGATACGTCCTTAAAGTCAGTGGTCAGAGAAATCTCTGCGCGACAAGGCTTAATCAATCGGCTTCAGGAGCGTCTCCTGAGGCTACGCAACGAGCGACAGGTTAGCCAGGTGCAACCAACGCGACCAGGCAAGAACAAGGGCTCGCTTTTGAGAGAGCTCACCACCCTTGTCGCCGCTGCTGACCTGCAAGCCGCGGAGCGCTTGCTTCTGACTGCGCTGGAAGAGGGGCAAGACCCGGATTATTTGACCCTGTTGGGGCGGGTCTACACACTCCAGCATCGTCCCGTAGAAGGGGCTAGGGCCATACAATCAGCTGATGCAATTCGGCGTCAGCAAGGTGCGTTCGTCCTTGATCGCACTATGAGCCCAGACCATCACAACCCAAGTGCAGCCGATTTGGATTTCATCCAAGAGAATGCGCGCCAATTCGCTCCTCTGGAAGACGAGACCTTTGAGTTTCGGCATTTTCAGACTGACAGCGCTAGTGTCCGGGTGGAGCCGACCGCTAGACCGAATGATCGTGATGCGGATGGCGCCGGCAGCGGGGAACAGCCGCATCGAGCGAATTGCACGAAGGAGCCCAAACGCCGGCTTAGCTTAAACCCAGCGGGGGTTAACTCGCTTAATCGCGATGCTAGTACACAGACCCACAGCGCGAGCGTCCGGGTGGACTCGGCCATTCGACCAAATGGCCGTGAAGTAGATGGTGCCGACAACGCACAACAGCTGCATCGAGCAACTGGCACGAAGGAACCCAAGCGACGGCTCAGCTTAAATCCAGCGCGGGTTAACTCGCCTAAAAGCGATGCCAGTACACAAACCCACAACGCGGGCATCCGGGTGGATGGCAGTAAACAAGCTTACACTCTCGGCACGCCGGATCCTTCCCCGTGGTCGACTTCATCAGTCGACAGCACCCAAAAAGCACATATAGATCTCTCTGCGGAGCCAGCCCCGGAGGTCGAGGTAGACGTCTCCGCAAAGATATTGAGCCGTTTCCTGGCCGACGAACCGGTGCCTGGTGCGTTGTCTGATTCCCGCGACATTGATGCGTTCTACCTCGACCAGATTGAAGATGATGGCTCTATAGGTATGGGGGACATACCGTACTCGGAGGATGCCGACTTCGACCCAAACCTCGCAGCGGAATTGGCTGAGCTAGAACTGTACGGCACCACGAGAGCGCGTGAAGACAAATCCCAAAGGGACAGTGATTACCTGAAGGACTCTGATGACGAGTTCGCTTTCTATGCTTTCGATCCAGATACCGTGTTCGACAATGACAAGTATCAGGTCGAGCCCGCAGGGGGCGATTCAGAGGATCGGATAACCCGTGAGGAGCGTGCGAAGCAAAAGGCCATAGAACTCGTGTACAGGTACGATTGGCCGCATGGAACGCTCCCCCTGATTCAACAGATTTACGTCATGAGCGGCTGGGGCGCGACCCGGGTGGCATTGGAGCGAGCGATCGATGAAGGGCTGACTCCCGAGGAGCTCGTGCTCGCTGCGCACATCAAGGTCATCTGGGCTGACAACGACTTGTACTGGATCGCATTCGACAGTACTGGCAGCACCCGCCTGTCATATCACGCGCTGTCTTGGCGTACGGCGCTGATGATCGTCCGTTCATTTGAGTCGATACCACAGGTGGAGGAGATCGATGTCCTCCTGGAACAGCTTTTTGAGTACTGGTACGAAAACGCCACGCTGAGGCGGGTATTCAAAGCCTTCGCGAGGTACCTGTGGTACCGGTTTGGTGATATCGACGGTGCCCTTCCCGCACGTCAGATGGGCGATTTTGACTCGCCCTATCAGCGCCCTGGAGAAGAGTACAGCGACCTTGGTATTCCGAATGATCTTGAGACAGCAAGTCTCCGGAAACTTCAGGCATATGGCGTACCGCAGATCAAAGACCCGCAAGAACCGAGCTGCTATTTCAGCGATCTCCCCGTTAGTACGGAGGAAGGTGAAGACGTCGCGTCGACTAAACAGCAAAACGATCAGGCAACTGAACTGAATGGCAGCGAGGTTCGCTCCGATGCCCAGGTAGACACTCCTACCTCGGAGCTGACCAGGGAAAACATTCGCGGATGACCAAGACAGCAATGGTCAGCTGCGCTACGCAAACAGACGATACAGGCTTGTCCTGCCCAACCACTCGTAAATTGGACTCACAGGGAGTACCGCATGAAGCCGCTTAAACTTACTCACGTGCAGGGGTGTTGGGTTAAGCGCTTAAGTCCCGGTGGCCAAGAGGAGATTGGCGTCGTCAAGATGGCAATCCCTGAGAATGGGAAGACCCAGGTTCACTGGATTCGAGCGGGTAGTGCGAGCATCGTTGATTCTGATGCCTTGAAATCGGGATTTGTGAATGGCCAAGACGTTCTGGACGCGACGCCCGGGACAGGTGCTCGCTCGCTAGGCCTAGGCGCGATCATGCAGCTCAGAGACTTGGCTGGCAGCGAGCAGGCGCTCGTGGATTTCCCTGAAAAGGGAGAGCGACACTGGCTGCCGTACCAATACCTACGTCAGGTTAAGGGCGTCAGGCATCGGTTTGTGACCGCTCAGATGGGGGGCGAGCCGGACGCTGAGCGTGTACGACTGCGGTTGCTTGCTCACGCCATCAAAGTATGGAATGAGAACACGGGATCCCTGTCTCACCTGGAAATTGACCCGCTGCCGCATCAAATCAACTTGGTGCATCACATCCTCGCGTCGAACAATCTGAGCTGGTTGATCGCCGATGATGTTGGGCTGGGCAAAACGATTGAAACGGGCATGTTGCTCCACGCGCTGATCCAGCGAAAGCGTGTGAAGCGCATCCTCCTGATCACGCCCGCGGGGTTAACCAAGCAATGGCAAGATGAGCTGTACTACAAATTCAAGCTCGAAGACTTTGAAATCTATCATGAGGATTTCTTCGTCAACGAGCCGCGCCAGTGGAAGATGCACGACTGCGTGATAGGGTCGTTGGATCGCCTCAAGCAGCCTGATCACCTCGAAAGTCTGCTCCAAGCAGAGCCTTGGGATTTGGTCATCTTCGATGAAGGTCACCGACTCAGTCGTCGTCAGTACGGCCTGAAGTACGAGAGCTCTGAGCGCTACGATCTCGCCAAAGCACTTCGGAGTCGCACAGAGCACATGCTGCTTCTCAGTGCGACTCCTCACCAGGGTATGCAAGACAAGTTCGTAGCGTTGCTTGAGTTGCTGCGTCCGGAACGGCGAGAAGAGCTTAAAATGCTCAGCCTCAAACCCGAAATTCTGCGTGACATGGTTTACCGCAATCACAAGGCAGACGTTACCGATGCAGAGGGGCGCTTCATTTTTGAAGGGAAAATTACCTCTGCGCTGCAAGTATCCAGCAGCCAGGAATCGATTGACTTCGACCAGACCCTGCAGCACTACCTGCGCAAAGGGTACGCCGCAGGCGAGGCTTTAGGTCAGACAGGTAATGCTATTGGCTTTGTGATGACGGTGTACCGCAAACTCGCCGTGTCTAGTGCAGCTGCGATCCACCAGGCTCTTCGGAATCGGCTTCAGCGATTGCTGGACAACTTTGGTGAAGACACGATATCCAGTGCACCGGCTGATCAGCGCTATGTGGGGGAGTGGGAAGAGCAGGTCAGTGGTGAGGCAGAAGAGTTCTTCGCAGGGGAGATTCAGCTCCTCAAGCAGCTCATCGATGACGCTGCGCTGCTCATGGCGAATGATTTGAAACTCACGGAGTTTCTCGACAAGGTCATCGGGGCAATCCATGCGAAAAACCCTGAAGAGAAGGTGTTGATCTTCACCGAGTACCGAACCACACAGCGCTATCTCAGGGATGCACTGGCGGCCCGGTTTGGTGATGACAAAGTAGCGCTCATCAATGGCTCCATGCAGCACGTGGAGCGTAGAGAGGCGATCGCTCAATTTGAGACGCAGGGTCGGTTCCTTATTTCCACCGAGGCGGGTGGTGAGGGTATCAACCTACAGAGACAGTGCCACATGATGGTGAACTATGACCTGCCCTGGAACCCTATGCGCCTTGTCCAGCGGATTGGTAGGTTGTATCGCTACGGGCAGAAGATGAAGGTCGTTGTGTTCAACATCCAGCAGTCCGATAGCCTTGATCAGGATATCGTTGACCTGATGTACCAGCGGATCGATAGCGTTGTTGATGACTTGGCCGAGGTTCAGCATCATGAATTCAACGAAGGCCTGAAGGACGAAATCCTCGGCGAATTGGTGGATCTCATCGATGTGGATGACATCCTTCAGCAAGCAACGAAGCTAGGTATCGAGCGTACCAGCGAGCGCATTGACGCTGCCCTGGAGGAGGCCAAGCGGGCTGCTGAGAAGCAGAGGGAAATCTTCGCCCACGCCGCGACAAATGACATCAACGAATTGGGGGATCAAGTGGCAATCACCATCGATCATCTCCAAAGCTTCGTCACTGGCATGTTCGGCCAGCTCGGTGTCGAAATTTCAGTCCCTAGCAACGAGCCGCGGCTCTTGCGAATTCGCTTGCCTGACATGGTCATGCAAGAACTTGGACGCAGCAGAAAAACTTCGTCGCGTATGGATGTCACCGTTGACAGGGAGCTCGCGGCTCGTCGCCCAGAAATCCAGATGTTGGATTTGACCTCGCAATTGATGCAATACCTGCTTGCCAAAGCATGTTTGTATGACTTTGACGGCCTAGCAGGATCTGTTTGCTCACCCAGCCTAGGGAGGGAAGAAGGCGCATTGCTAGGAGCGATGCTTCGCTGGCAAGGCCCGCAGGGGAATCGTGTGCGCCAGGAGTTTGTGACTATTTTGGCCGGGCAGGGGGGAATCAAGGTCAACTCTCCAGAGGCCACTAATTGGCTGATGACGCCCGCGCGTTTTAGTGCACAAACGACATCAGCACCCTTATCGAAAGCTCTTTTTAATGCAGCCGATGAGGTGGCCAACAAACGGCTGGCCGAGCTAAGCAATCAGTTCCTGATACCTGAAAACCTCGATTGGGCAGGAGCGGCTTGGACGTTTCCCCGCTGAATGCAGGAGCTGTGTCCCGCGCAATCCTGTGAACTGGGTGCCGGCGCTTTCAAGGTGCCGGCACGCCAATTCCGGTCACTACTCGCTTACATGAAACCTCGGTCAACTGACCTGGGCAGCACAGTCCGTGAACACCTCGGCCAGCAAGAGTTTGAGGGCAAAAGAAAGCCCGCTGCTAGGCGGGCAAGGTCTATCACACGTAGGGATGACTTTAGGTTCACTCGCGCACCGTGAAAATTAAGTGTAAGAGAAGTACCTGGAATGTGGTGGTCGCATCGCTAAGGCGGTTCGTTACTGAGCCATTCGCGCAGGTGAAATGGGTGGCCTTTCAGAGCAAGGCAGCAGGTCTGTTAAGGAAGCAGATTTTGGATAGAGCCAAGCAGGGCGCTGAGGGCCGAGGTTGACGCTGGGCGTAGCACCAGTTCGAAGGGGGGGGCAGACCATGCTGCCCTCCGAGCCGCAGCCAGAGAAGCTCGCAGTGATTGAAATCAGGGCACCCAGGACTCAACGGTCTCTGCGCCGTACTCAGATTTCCACTCTCAACCGGGCGCGTTCAAGATCGATGGTCGCATGATTGGTGCGCCAGTGTTGGCGCGAGCAAGTCAAATCATCTCGCTCGCGAATCTAAATACGTAAAAGCTCCTATGAATGCCTCATGCAGATTGCATGCGGCATTCATAACATTTTCGCAGAGTAAAGTACTTAAGTCATTTGACCTGGTTTATTTCTAGTTTGGATTATAACGGCCCTGATCTCTTCTAGCTGATTTTTAGATGCTGCGATTACAATTTTGTCAGCTCTTTTTGCGATCAATTTATTTATTTTTTCCATGCTCAGCTGAAATGCCTTGTCATTTTCGGAGCCAAACAGTAAAAGCTCCTTGCTGAAGGGGAAGCAGAATGATTTAAAGCTGAACAGTTTTTCGTGACTATCGAAGGATACGGGCCTGTCTGAAGAAACAAATGCTTGATTTGTCGGAGCTCGAAATAGATAAATTGTGTCTGACTTTTCGGAAAGGTCGAACGTAATTAGTGGCAACAAAATAAACTGTATGAATTTTACAGCGTGATCTTTGTGTGCTCGCTTTGTTAGGTATTTTATGAGCATCCGATCATATCTTAAAACAGCCTTCATTTCATTGGTGGCCTGGTCGTACAGATCCGTCAGTCTTGGTGTGAATTCTACTGCAAGGTCTCTCTTGCAGGGCGTTCTCCAAAATTGGGTAGCAACCATGTACTTAGCTATTTTCATGAAGGTTGGATCTGACATGAGCTCCGACATCAGGTCGACATCTTGAAAGTGCTCTTTAATTAAGTCACGGTACTCTGTAAATTTCCCTTCCAATTGAGAGTAAAAATTTTCAATAGCTAATGTCTTTTCCTTCCCTAAGGCTATTGTGTGCAGGTCTAGCTCGTATAGAATTTGAGCCGGCGCACGCGACTTTATCGTGTGATAGTCTTTCTTGTAAGTGAATAATTTTCCATCGTTAGAGTAAAAGCCTTTCTGGTAAAACTCGGGGATAAAGTGATGCTTGGAAGAAGGGTTGTCCATAATGCGAAGCTGCCTCAATTTTGCGACTCGCGAAGCTCATCTGAGCTACAAGGCCTAAAAAAAATCAACGACGTGGGCGATGAATTGTCTCCTTGCTGTGAAGTGGCTCCTGCATCTTTGCACGGGAACTTTATCGTGAAGGTTCTTACTACCGTTTGGTAGTATACCATGGACTTTTTCACCCAAATGGCATCTTGCTCGCCTCATGATAGAGATGACGGTAACTGCTTACGTTTTTTCAAGGGTATCGATCATTTGGGATTGTGCTGCCAAGCTGCCGAACGAGTTACTAGCGTCCACATACCTCAACGCGGATTTCATATCTCGCCATCCTACGTAGCTCATTAGGCCTTTGATGTCCCAGCCGTTCGCCGATGCCCAGGTTGCAAAACCCCTGCGCATCGAGTGGCTGCTGTAGGTCAAGGCGGGGATGCCCGCAGCTTCCAGAATTCGTCGCAGTAGAGGGATCATGCTACTGGCCATGAAGCCTATATCAGAAAGGTTCCCCAGCGATCAAGCTTGCGGAACACAGGCCCATCCGCAATGCCTGCAACGGTGATCCAGTTGATATAAGCCTCAACTGGGCAGAGCTGCTTCAACGCCGGCGTATAGAAGGTGCTGCCATGATGTTCACGATCGGTCTTGGAATAGGGCAGGTAGAAGGTGATCCCGACGCCGGCTTCTGCCTGGGTCGTCTCGACTCGCAGCCGTGCCGGCTCATCGCTACGAAAGCCCCGCCAAAAACCAATAAGCAGTAATGCGGTATTGCGACGAAACCTCATCAGGCTGCGGTAATCACCTGCCTCAATTGCCAGGCCAGCTTGCTTATCCAACCAGTCGACCGCTTTGTGCAGATGTCGCAGTTGCAGGGGAGTTGCTTGCTTCTGCTGTGCAGGATGAACGACGCGAATACCTTTGAGCATCTGCCGAACCTGAGGCGACTTAGTTGGATCGGGGAAGCCCTGTGTGATGTGCCATTGAGCCAGAGCAGCAAGCCGCTGCCGCAACGTGCTGAGCGCGAGCGTCTCCGCATACTCCGCCAGATAACGAACGATCCCCTCGGATATTGGCGGCCCAGGCTGAAGAATTAAAAACGTCTCAGTCTTCACTCCAAGCGGAAATCACACGAAACGCTCGTACCAGTCAAAGCTGCGCCGATCTGGAGCTACGGATACAAGAGAAGGA
>Ga0157375_10002963_pt1 | contig 14741 bp, 13 predicted proteins | sample M35metaG_FD_115311 | JGI IMG/M metagenome (GOLD analysis project Ga0157375, IMG submission 115311) | Miscanthus rhizosphere microbial communities from Kellogg Biological Station, Michigan, USA - M3-5 metaG | ecosystem: Host-associated > Plants > Roots > Rhizosphere > Soil | place: USA: Michigan...
CCAAGCCGAAAACGGCAGAGGAAAAGATCAGCCTAAAAAGAAGGGTGATGGTTTAGATAACAGAACGGAATAATCTTTTACTATTTAATTTTCAAAGGCGCGCTGAAAAGTGCGCCTTTTTTATGCCGTATTTCCTTTAACGTATAATAAACTAATTATTATGGTGTTCCACATCGTTCCAGGCGTTCCACCTGTTCCGTGGAACACTAAACCTATTTAAGGACAAGACACTTGATTCAAGCATGCGACGGACGATCAACGCCGGGTTTTTCCACTTCCACTAACTCTGCTTCCCGTTCTTCTTCCTGCTGACCTGTAGCATAATTCAGTTTACGGAAGCGCCAAAGCGCAAATGCAGGTTCCTGGAAACGGCCTAACAGTTTGAAGTATTTGGGGAAATTATGAACTTCTTCCAGCAGCACGCCGGGCACAATGCCTTCATTCTCTAATATTTCACGGATAGTATATTCCTTATCTTTGGTTATCCAAATCTCAAAATCCCGCTTAATCTCCTCCGCCTTTTCCGGGTCGATCCTCGCATCAATACATATTACCTTATCGCCGGGTTTCATCTCTTATTGTTTATGGTCCATAGTCCATAGACCATGGATATATTTGATTTGCTATGGTCTATCGACCATCGACCATCGACTATCGACCGCCTGAAGCTTTCTTCAAACTATCCGCCTGGGCTTTCGCTTTTTTCTTAAAAAAGCCTTTTAGCAGAAAATTATGCTGAGCTGCTTCCAGGTCGTCATTTAGTTTGACAGAACTTTGCTGTATATAGTTTAATGAAGTTCTTACCTGTTCGGCGCCTTTCGGGTCGTTTAACAACACACCTAAGGCATTGTCTGTAGTGGTCAGCTTTTTACTCGCGGTATTCAGGTTTTGTGTTAGCTCACTCGCACTGTTTACAGTTTTTTGTAACTGGGCAATAGCACCCTGTATTTTATTAAATGTCATTGTATCAGTCAGTAACTTATCCGCTAAACCATCTTTTGTATTGATTTTCCTGCCGAAATTATCCAATTGAACGGCCATACGTGCTGCACTTTCGGTTGTTGCCTGTAAGTTTCTCATAGTAGCCCGCAGCTGCAATCCCATAGTGCTGTCAGCCAATAAAGTACCCACCGTGCCCTTGCCCTGTAGTATTCTATGGCTCAGTTCTTTAAAATCTTTGGTTATTGACAGCAGGTTTACATTGTTTTGCTGCAATGTTTTTAGCATGTCATCAGTAGACGCCACTTTTTCAGCCAGTAAAACGTCGCCATCCTGCACTACAGGCGCATGCGGACTGCCGCCTTCTATCACAATGATCTTGTTCCCGATCAAACCGTCAGAACCGATTTTCACGCCGGCATCATGATGGATATACGGCTGAGACGATTCATCAATACTCATTTTTACATCCACCTGAGATGGTCCGGTAAAATGAACATCGCTGATGGTGCCGACTTTAACACCCGAGAACCATACGTTGTTCCCCTTTTTTAGACCGGCTACATCATCAAATACCGCAGTAATGTGTATGCTTTTGTTAAATGTTTTTTGTGCGCTGCCTAAAGTAAGCACACCCACAATAAATATAATGAGGCCGAGGGCTAAAAATATCCCTACTATAATTGCTTTCCTGTTTTCTGTTGCGTCCATATTTTATGGCTAGTAGCTTATTGTATAAAGTTATATTCAAAAAATGGTTTTACACGATCATCGGTTGTATTAAATACTTCCTCAAATGATCCGACCCGCTGAAACTGACCGTCGAGCAACATAGCTATTCTATCACCCGTACTTTTGGCACAGGTAAGGTCGTGAGTAATAATGATCGAGGAGGTATGGAAATTCTGTTGTACTTCGTTTATCAGGTCGTTGATCTCGATACAGGTAATTGGGTCAAGTCCTGCCGTCGGTTCATCATACAACATGATTTCAGGATTCAGTATCAGAGTTCTTGCAATACCAATGCGTTTACGCTGTCCGCCTGATAATTCGGATGGCATCTGGTTGATTGCATGCAGCAGGCCAACCGCATCTAATACACGCTCTACTGAAGTGTCTATTTCAGTACGCGAAACGCCTTTCCGGTTTCTAACCAGCGGGAACTCCAGATTTTTACGGACAGTCATACTATCGTACAAGGCGCTGTTCTGGAATGAAAAGCCAATCCGTATCCTTAACTCCTGCAATTCTTTTTCGGTAATGGTATTCAGATTACAGCCCAAAACGCTGACATCGCCTTTGTCGGCTTTTAGCAGTCCGGAAATAATCTTGATCAAAACCGATTTCCCGGTTCCCGACCGCCCAAGCACCACCAGGTTCTCGCCCTGAAAAAGGTCAAGGTCGATACCACGCAATACCTCGAAATCGCCAAAAGACTTTTCCAATCCCCTTGTGGTGATTACTTTATTCTTGTAGTCAATATTTGCTTTCCCTTTTTCCATGTATAAACTTAGCGGAACCAGCCTGCTATTTGCACAATCAAGATTTCTTCAACAAATACCAAAAACATAGCGGTTACGACTGCGCCGTTTGCTGCCTTACCTACGCCTTCCGTTCCCTTAGTGGAATAATACCCCTGGTAACAACCTACAATTCCTATTGTAAAGCCAAAAACAATGGCTTTAGCTAAAGATGCAACAAAATCGACAAATGTAAGCGGCTCAAAGACCTGCTCCATAAAGGTAGTATAACTCGTGCCCTCATTTACTGCAACGTTCAGATATCCTCCCAATAGCGCTATAAAACCTGTGTAGGTGGCCAATATCGGTATAGTAAGGGTTGTCGCTAATACTCTGGTACAAACCAGAAATTTGAACGGTTTGGTGCCCGATACTTCCATCGCATCTATCTGTTCGGTAACCCTCATTGAACCAAGTTCGGCGCCAATGCTTGATCCAACTTTTCCGGCAGCGATAAGCGCGGTTATCAACGGTGCCAGGGCACGCATAATAGCAATTGAAACCAAAGACGGTAGCCATGATTGCGCACCGAAATTTGCCAGAGAGGGTCTGGACTGTTTGGTGAAAATCAAGCCGGTGATAAAACCTGTAAATGTGATCAGTGTGAACGAACGAACTCCCGTCTCGTAGCATTGGCGCAGGATCTCCTTAAACTCAAATGGCCGAACAAATGCCTGCCTGAAAAACCGCAGTATAAAATTATTGATGTTATAAAGCGAAACAAAAGCATTTGACAGGCGCGTCTTGAATGACGGCCCTTTTGCAGAAGGTACAGGCGACTTGTTTATGGTACTCATTAACGGGGCAAAGGTATTATTTATGAGGATACGAATGATGTTAAGGTTGCAAAAACTTATGCATTGGCCACTAAAAATGATATTTAGAAAACAATGAAAATATATTTAAATCGGATTTCTCCTTTTAACTTATATATCAGTAAAGTAAATAGTCAAACGGGTATTTGTTGTGAATGTTTTTCGGGAGATGCAAGTAAAAATTAGTCCGATATCCGATTTGATATAATTTATCCATATTTATGTTAAATTTGTATTATACCAGTTTGCAGCCGTAAGTGTCATATTTTGAGTTATGAATAATAATGTAATGAGGGAAATTACCCCTTTGACGCCAAGTGATTGTTTTACTATTTTTTCGAGGGTTAAACAAAAATTTGACTTCCCGTTGCATTATCACGATGAATATGAGTTAAACCTGATTTTGAAGGCGAGAGGGGCAAAAAGAGTAGTGGGCGGCCATATTGAAGTAATAGACGATATGGAGCTGGTGTTAATAGGGCCTAATCTGTATCATGCCTGGTTTACTCATCAATGCCAAAGCGAAGAGATTACCGAAGTAACCGTACAGTTTCATAAAGATCTGTTTGATGAAAAATTTCTGAAAAGAAACCAGTTAAGCTTTGTAAAAAGTATGCTGGAACGTTCGCAAAGAGGGATACTTTTCTCGCATGAAACAATTGTGGCACTTAAGGATAGATTACTGGCGCTTGATAAAAAGACGGGATTTGATTCGGTGCTGGAGTTGCTTTCGATATTGCATGATCTGTCTGTCTCGCGCAATATGCGCACGCTTTCTGACCTGAGTTTTACCAACGAGAAGTTTAATTATAATAGCAGACGCATTGAGAAGGTGTTTGAATATATGAACAATAATTACAATAAACCTGTAACCTTGGCTGAGGTGTCGCGGATAGCCAATATGCCCGAAGCGTCCTTCAGTCGTTTTATCAAAAAACGTACAGGCAAAACATTCATCGACAGTCTGAACGAGATACGGCTTGGCCATGCTTCGCGTATGCTTATCGATACAACGAATACTATTGCCGAAATTGCTTACAAATGCGGGTTCAATAATATTTCCAACTTCAACAGGATATTTAAACGCAAGAAATTCTGTATCCCAAAAGAATTCAGGGAAACCTATACTGGTAACAGGATTTTTATTTGAGAGCTATACCCGGAGATAAGAGAATAGAGATTAGATTAGTTGCCAAATCAACTAATCTTTAATCTCTAAACTACAAAACGTTAAAATAGTATTAGGATGATGTTATATGTAAACCTACTTAAATGCCCTTACCACATACCCGTGCATGCATTGAAATAATTAAAAGAATGAGCTAAGGATTCGTTTATATTTGACAAAACAATTATAAACCCATTTACACATGAGAAAACTGTTTAGCCTGCTTGTCTTGCTATTGGCAAGCGCCCACCTTTTTGCACAAAAATCAGAAGACCTTGCACCAACACCGCCTATGGGTTGGAATACCTGGAATATTTTTCAGACCAAAATTGATGAACCTTTACTGAAAAGTATGGTGGATGCGTATGTGTCGTCAGGTATGCGCGACGCGGGTTACACTTACTTTGTATTAGACGACGGATGGATGGGAATGGACCGCGGTGCAAGTGGTCAATTAGTGGCTGATCCTCAAAAATTTCCTAAAGGAATGAAGGATTTCGCCGATTATGTGCATTCAAAAGGGATGAAATTCGGTATATACAATTGTGCAGGTACGAAAACCTGTGCGGGATATCCCGGAACTCGTGGCCATGAATATGAGGATGCGCGTTTGTACGCATCATGGGGTGTTGATTATCTGAAGTTCGACTGGTGTAATGCTGAAGGGCAAAACGCCCGGGAGTCATATATGTTAATGAGTAAAGCGCTGAAAGCAACTGGTCGCCCGATAGTTTTTAGTTTATGCGAATGGGGGAGCAACCGCCCATGGGTATGGGGCGCAAAAGCCGGTCAGCTTTGGAGGACGACCGGAGACATCGGTCCTTATTTCGATAAAAGTTTGACTAAAGGCGGTTGGACCCCTCAAAGCGTACTGAATATTTTGGACAAGCAAGACAGCATCAGGCAATATGCGGGCCCGGGTCATTGGAACGACCCTGATATGCTGGAAGTAGGCAATGGAATGAGCGTAGCCGAAGACAGGTCACACTTTTCCATCTGGTGTATGCTGGCCGCGCCGCTAATGGCAGGGAATAATCTGCATTCGATGTCGGAAGAAACCAAAACGATATTAACCAATAAAGAAGCTATAGCCGTAAATCAGGATCCGTTAGGAGTGGAATGTTTCAGGTATTACCAGTTTGATGGTATGGAAATATTAGTGAAACCACTGAGTAATGGCAACCTGGCTGTGCTGATACTGAACCGGTCAGACCGCCCGCAAACCATCACATATGATTGGGCCGCTCATATTATTCAGGATAAAGTATCCAATACCGATGTTGATTTTAGCAAAACCAGCTTTAAGGTACGCGATCTTTGGGCACATAAAGATGTGGGCACAACCCAAAAAGCATTTAAACAAACCATACCATCGCATGATGTGGTGATGCTGAAGCTGACTAAATAATAATTACCCGAAACGTCATTATAACTACCCGATGTCATTTCGAACCCACAGAATGGATTAAGGGAGGACGTGGGTGAGAAATCTTCTACACTTTGCAAGCGAATTTGCACGCCGCAGAAGATTTCTCCTCACCCCAGGGCACAATCCCTTGCGGTTCGTTCGAAATGACATTGTTTTTTTGATATGAGATACTTTTTTGCTTCCATTCAGGCTTTCCTGCTTTTATTTAACGCTTTATCTGCAACTGCCCAAATCTATGTCCCCTGCGATAAGCTGGCCACCAAAGAAACCCGGTGGCTGTTCAGCAGTATGCAGCGGCTGGTAGGTGCAGGCGTGATGCTTGGCCATCATGACGATCTGGCTTATGGTGTTGGCTGGAAGTTTGACATTAATCGTTCAGACATAAAAAGCGTAACGGGGGATTATCCTGCTGTGTATGGCTGGGACCTGGCAAGAATTGAGCATGATAGTATTCACGATATTAATGGAATCCCTTTTAAACTGCAGAGGAAACTGGTTCAACAGGTTTATGCAAGGGGCGGTATAAATACCTTTTGCTGGCATATGGACAACCCGGCAAATGGCAAAACAGCCTGGGATACTACGATGCAAACTGTGAAGGAATTAATTCCCGGTGGAAGCCATCACCAGGATTATATCCACAACCTGGACAAAGCCGCAAAATACCTGAAAAGCTTAAAAGGTCCGCAAGGCGAACCGATCCCTGTTCTTTTTCGTCCGTTTCACGAGTTGACAGGCAACTGGTTTTGGTGGTGCAGAAACACCTCATCATCAGAAGATTTTAAAACACTCTGGCGATTCACAGTCGATTATCTGCGCAATACCCAAAAATTACACAATCTGCTGATCGTTTTCTCGGTAGCCGATTTCAATTCCGAGACTGAATTTATGGGCCGTTATCCCGGTGATGGCTATGTAGATTTCATCGGTTTTGATAATTACTGCTACCAAAGTATCCGCGATTACCAGTGGAACCTTAACCTGCGTTTAGGGCTGCTCGATGTTATCGGCGCAAAGCATCATAAGCAGACATGTCTCGCCGAAACCGGCTACGAAGGCATCCCGGCAGCCGATTGGTGGACCAAGACCTTACTGCCTGTTATTTCAAAACACAAAACGTCCTATGTGCTATTGTGGCGAAATGCCAACACGCATCATTTTTATGCACCATATCCTGGTCAGTTAAGTGCCGGTGATTTTAAGCAGTTTTATGCCAGTCCGCAAACCATGTTTCAAAATCGCCTGACGCCGCTGGCCGTTTATGGGAAATTGATGGATAGCAGATAGAGCCGACCGGCTTTTTAAGCACGCAAATCAAAAAGCCCCGAAAAAAGAGTATTTTAGGGGCGTATACCCTATAAATTCGTATGGCAACCTACCAGATCCTGTCTATTATCATTGCGCTGGCGGCTTTGTTTGCCTATGTAAATGATCGCTGGATAAAATGGCCGCCAACCATCGGGATTATGGTATTAGCTTTGTTTTCGTCTATCCTAATTGTTATTCTGGGTAACATATTTCCTTCTTTTTCAGTCGGGGCGCATAAAATAGTTACGAATATTGATTTCGGGCAGGTGCTGCTGAAGATAATGCTAAGTTTCCTGTTGTTTGCGGGGGCTATTCATATCGATGCTGAAAAGCTGAAACGCGAATTCTGGCCGGTTATGATTTTGGCAACCATAGGTGTATTTATTTCCACCATTCTGGTGAGCGTATTATCCTATTATCTCTTTCAGATATTCGGTGTGCAAGTGCCTTATATTGATTGCCTGTTGTTCGGAGCGCTGCTATCGCCTACAGATCCAATAGCTGTGATGGCGATACTGAAAAGGGCAGGCATTCCTAAATCCCTTGAGATGAAAATTACCGGCGAATCCTTGTTTAATGATGGCGTAGGAGTGGTGGTTTTCCTGACGATATTTGAAGTGGCCACCGGGAAGGGAAATAATTTTTCAGCTACAGGTGCAATCCTGCTTTTTTTAAAAGAGGCTGGTGGTGGTATACTGTTTGGTGCGGTAATGGGCTATGTTGCCTACTTTTTTATCAGATCCATAGCCAATTACCGCGTAGAGGTGTTAATCACCTTAGCAACAGTTACGCTCGGGTATACCATTGCAGATCATTTGCATATTTCGGCACCGTTGGCAATTATCGTTACCGGTATTATCATCGGCTCAAAAGTTAGGGGCATCGCACTTTCGCAAACCTCGTGGGATTATCTCGGCAAGTTCTGGGATTTAATAGATGAGATATTTAATGCCATATTGTTTTTGCTTATCGGCATGCAGATACTGCAGGTGAAGATTTATTCAACTATAGTTCTCATCGGTTTAGCCATGATCCTGGTTGTTCTGCTGGCGCGATGGGTGTCGGTTTACTTCCCGGTAGTGCTCATGCGGTTCAAAATAAAATTCGAAGAAAATGCAGTCGCAATACTTGTATGGGGTGGTTTGCGTGGCGGTTTATCAGTAGCAATGGCGCTTTCTTTACCCCAAAGCATGCATCGCGATGAGTTGGTGCTGATTACTTATATCATTGTCATATTCTCCATTATCGTTCAGGGGCTTACCATTGGCAAGGTGGCTGCAAAACTGAAAGCTGTTTAAAATAAATTGAATTAAAACCATTTCTGGCGAAATTTCCTTTTATTATAAATTGATTCGATGAATGCCTATCAACAAAAATGGATAGAGTTATTAAAGGCTGCCAATCTGCATGATTGGAAGATTGAGCCGATAGGAAATGATATCTCTATAGAAATGCCTAATGTTACCGACCTTAAGCTGATACGGGACAACCTGCCCGAAGTGCTTGGTTCATTGTCATTAGATATTCACGCACCCAGGGAAAGACTGCAATTTGTTTTCAAGAACGGGCATGAGGAGTTTGAATATGTTTTAAACCCGACGGAAGAAGATCTGAACCGGGCATAAATTAATCTAATTTGGCCTTACCCGCCAGGATCGCCACGCACATGCCCATACAGGCAATAAGTAGGAACGACGCCCTTAAAGTGGCAATACCGGCTATAAAACCGATTAGCGGCGGACCTATCATAAATCCCGAAAAGCCGATAGTGGATACGGCGGTCAACGCCACACCTGGCGACAGAGAAGTTGATTTGCCTGCCGAACTATAGATCATCGGCACAACTGATGATACCCCGATACCCACCAGCATGAAAGCAAAAATGGAAGGCCACAGGTATGGAAAAATAACTGAAACCAATAAACCCGCGGCCGTTAGTGTGCCACTGATCTGGAGCGTCCTTTTTAATCCAAATTTCCCGGCAAACCAATCAGCAACAAATCTTCCCATCGCCATAAAGCACATGAATGAGAAATATCCTGCACCGATCCAACCATTTTCAGCGTGAATCACTTTTTTGAAGTAAACCCCGCTCCAGTCGAACATAGTGCCTTCGCATATCATCGAACAGAAGGCGATAACGCCCAGTTTAAGCAACGGAACCATCGTACGCAACCGGTCGCTGATAGATAGTACTATAACTTCTTCTTTAAGGGGTGATTTCCCATCATTATCCAATTGTCGTGAGGTAAAAATGACCCCGATGACGATCAGTACCAGAATAACGATGAAGTGATGAAACGGGATAATATTGCGGCCGATCATAAAAATACCGATGCCCGCACCGGTGAACCCCGCCAAACTCCAGATACCGTGAAAGGAAGCCATAATAGGCTTTTTATATAACTTTTCGGCAGCGACCGCCTGAGTGTTTACCGCGATATTGGCTGCATTACCCACAAAACCAAAGCACCATAAACAGGCGATAAGCTCTATTGGGGTTTGGGCCACACCTAACCCGACAAGAAAGCACGCGTACAGACTAATTGCTATAATGAGTAGTTTGCGACTGCCTATTTTGGTAATGATCCATCCGGTAAATGGTAAGGAGCACATCAACCCTGTGGGAATGGCAAGCAACACACCACCCAAACCAGCATCAGATAAATGCAGCGTTTGCTGGATGCTAGGAATGCGTGATGCCCAGCTTGCAAAACACAATCCGGCCATAAAAAACATAGCGCCAACGGAAATCCGCAGCGCCAGTCGTGATGTTGTAACGGGTTGATGCAAAGCTGTATCCATTTTATTTAAATGTTAGTGTAAAATTTACACTAAGTGTCCTTATTGCAAAGATAGCAACATTTTATATAAACGCAATTTTATTCGCTTTTGTTAGCGGAATAGCTTTTAATTGATAGCTGCATATTTAGGCTAAAACCATTTTATTTACCCTGGCCATCCGTTGGCTGAAAGCCAAACGGCAATGAATATAAAGGAATCTATTCTCTGCCAGATTTGATTCTTTGCCGTCCCATCTATGGGACGGAGATAATAGTGCAAAGAATGGACTTTAGCACAAATGAACGATAGATTTTGACTAATTAACCGCAATCACCATCCGGACTACAGCTTTCACCTTCTATTATGGTAAGTTTTGGCTTTAAATTTTCCTGCTGCCAGTCTCCAAACGATTTTTCAAGTGTTTCTGCAAAAACAGGAACTGCCTGAGCACCAGAAACCCCATATTTGTTGTTCATTACAAAAAATGGTACGCCTTGTATGCCCAGGTGTTGGGCTTCGGTAATGTCATGCTTTACAGCATCGGCAAAATCGTTAGCCGCCAGGGTTTGTTTTATTTCGTCAGCTTCCAGGCCGATAGAAACGCCGAGATCAATAAGCGTATCTTTATCATCGATGTTTTTGCCTTCGGTAAAGTAGGCTTTGAATAATGCTTCTTCCATTGCATCACCCAGACCGTGTTTTTTTGCCAAATGACTAATGCGGTGTGCGTTAAAACTATTGGCAACTACTGCTTTGTCGAAGTCATAAGTAAGGCCAACTTGTGCTGCCATTTCGGTCACATGATCGTTCATGCGTTTGGAATAATCGAGGTTCCAGCCTTTTACATCAGCAAGATATTGATTGATATTTATCGTAGGATCGGTCTCCATATTGGGATTAAGCTGAAAACTTTTCCACTCAATTTCTACCTGGTCTTTATGTGCAAATTGTCCTAAAGCATCCTCAAAGCGGCGTTTCCCTATATAGCAGAACGGGCACATTACATCTGACCATATTTCGATCTTCATTTTTTCTGAGGTTGTCATAACACAAAAGTATGTTACAACATTTATATCAAAGTAAGTTCAAAGTAAAAATTGCAGATAATGAGTTGTTTCATTAAATTGGATTTTTTTGAATTAAATATAATATATTAGCTAATTCAACTAATTTAACCCCTGGCAATTACAAATTGAATATGGTGAAAAAGGATACCAGGCCATTTACATTCTGGGCAGGCATGTTCCTGCTGTTTTTCCCGGGTTTGCTCCACGCTTACCTCTTGATGCCTTTCCCTGGCAGCCAGAATCTGGCGGCAATAAAACTTTGCTACTATCTTGAAAAAATAATACTGCCATTGCGAATAGCAGGTGGCTTGCTATTATTGTGGTACCTGGTAAAATATTTTACAAAAAACACTTCAAAAGGACGTTGGGTAAAGGGAACGGTGCTGGGATTGGGGCTGGTAAGTTTTTATGTGACCGATGTAGCTTACAAAGCCTCGGCCATGTTTGAGGAGCCGGTGGACATTAAATTTGCCAACGCGATAGATAATAAAGTACCCGAGAGTAATGTTGTGCTGGGTGTTGTGAGCAATGGAGTTGCCAAAGCCTACCCGCTGAATTATTTGGGCTATCATCATAAAATTCAGGATAATGTGGGCAAACTGCCCGTTTTGGTTACCTATTGTACCATGTGCCGTTCAGGCAGAGTTTACAGCCCTATGATCAATGGTGTGCGCCAAAATTTCAGATTGGTAGGCGCAAGATATTATAACGCGGTAATAGAAGATGAAAGCAGCGGTACATGGTGGTACCAGGCTACAGGAGAAGCAGCAGCCGGACCGATGAGTGGCTCCAAACTTAAAGAAATTACCTGCGAGCAATCCACTCTGAGTGCATGGCTCGATAAGCACCCCGGATCATTAATATTACAGCCGGATACGCATTTTATTGATGCTTACAACGATTTGAAAAATTACGACCGCGTTCAGCCGGTTGACAAAGATTCGTTGATGAAAAATAAAGATTCGCTGGTGCGAAAATCATGGTATGTGGGTGTAATTGTAGAGACGCAACCTAAAGCGTACAACTGGCGAAAACTAGAAAAGATTCGTGTAATCAATGATAACATCGGCAAAACGCCTTTGCTCGTCATGCTTGAAAACGACAGCCTCACCTTCCATGCATTCAACAGGCATGTTGATGGAAAAGAATTAAACTTTAAAATAGGTACCGATGAATGCCTGACAGATAGGGAAACCTCGTCAATATGGGATTTAGACGGCTTATGCATTGCTGGCGCGCACAAAGGTAAACGCCTGGCCAAGGTACAGGCATACCAGGAATACCGCCATTCGTGGCTGCATTTTCACCCGACATCCCTGTTTTGGGAAGGAGAGGCGAAAAGGCTTAGTTATATGCCGTGATTATCGATTTCAATCACAAAAATTGCAAAAAGAAGTTAAAAAAATGTAGAATTATAGAAAATCAGTTCTTAACCAAACATTTGGTTAAGAACTGATTTGATCTCCAAGATTTCTTTAGCGTTTAAAGTAGTTATATAACTACCTATCCGTAATTTATCAACTGTCCTTATCTGGTCAAGCATAACTGAGCCTTTATCACTTTTTATATCGCAGATAACCCTGGTTGGATAGGTTTTAACTGTATGTGTTAGTGGGGCAACGATTACAGTTCGTATATATTGATTCATTTCATCGGGCGAGATAATAACACAAGGTCTCGTTTTATTGATTTCGCTTCCAACCGTCGGATCAAGATTAATCCAGTGGACTGCAAATTGTTTTATCACCATGTCCAATCCGTCAGATCTTCATTTTCAAAAACATCTGGAAGAAGTAGTTGATCATCGCCATTAATGGCCATTTCTTTAAATGCTTCTGCCCAACCATTACGCTTAATATCCTTAACCGGACTTATTATAATGTGATTGTCTTTCACTTCTATATTTACTTCGTCTTCAATAAGACATTCTTTCAGAAAATTCTGTGGGAGAATAACACCCCTGGAGTTGCCGATATTTCTGATATTGGATTTCATAATATAAAGTTATAACAAAATTATAACATTGTCAAGTGATTTATACAGAATGCCACCACCAGTCATTAGAAAAACAACGCCACCCTCAATTTTGCAAAAAACGGCGTACCGGGCGTAAAGCTCATCTGGTCGACTGGCGCGGACTCACCTCTCAACTGGCTCACTTCTTCCGCTTCAAACTCGTTCCATTTGGCGTTCAACAGGTTTTCAATGGTCAAACCTATCTCGTAGCGTCTTCGGGTATAATTCAGCTTCAAATCGGTTACGTAGTAGCCATCTGCTCTTAGTGCATTGGTGTTATTACCCGGACGGCTGTGCATATACCGATAACTTAAACCGCCGTTAATGCCGTTATCAAACTTGAAATCTAATCCGCCGGTGCTGGTAAATGAAGGAGAAAGCGACAGGTAGCCGGTGTTTTTTGCACTGTCGGCTAAACGTGATCTTGCCAGGTTAACATTCAGATCAGCAAACAGCCATTTGGCCAGCTGATAACGTGCCGAGAAATCAACACCCATACGTTTGGTTTTGCCACCCGGTTCAATGTCGCCATCATCGGTATAAACAAATTCCTGCTGCAGGTATAAATACCATAGCGCAGTATTAATATATAAATGGGGGATGGGTTTCCAGTTCAATCCGAGATCGGCGCCATAAGCAGCCGGGATAGTTTCCAGCCCATTATTACCGATGACGGCAATAGAATTATTGGAATGAAACCCTTTGCCTGCCTTCAGATAAAGCTGCACCTTATCATTTGCGGTATATTCAATATTGATCCTCGGGCTAGCAACAATGTGTGTTTTAGTCGAGTCGTGGTAATTGAAATTAAAATAGTCCAGCCTTGAACCTGCGTTGAATAGCCATTTGCCACTTTGTAAGGTTTCATCAAGGTAAACGCTGGTGTTATTTTGACGGACATCACCCTGGGTAACATAATCTAAAAACTGGTATTGTTGTGTTACGTGACTGTATTCGGTGCCATAAGTACGATCAAAACGGGTATTCAATCCCAGGGTTGATACCAGTGAAGTATTCCCCCAGTTACTTTGTTTACTCAGTTTACCATTGTAGCCAAACATATCACGTGCTTCTTCCTGCTGACGTTCGTCGCCATTAACAGGATCATCGGCAAAGAAGGTTGAATTAACATGCAGCGCAAACTTGTAATGCGTATAATACAACTGGTTTTCCATTGTCCAGTTGTTTTTCAGATCGGTGTTTAATTTGGCGATGGCATTTACACGGTTTGATTTACCGTTCTGCACGCTATCGATGGTGCCAAAACGATTGATGGGATTAGGAGATATAGGCACAATGTAGGGATTGCCGTTATCATCAATTGCAGTGGTGCCGGATGCAACCGCTCGTTGCGGTATTTCGCCTGAAGGTATCCAGCTTGTGCTGAACGTAGACGCGCTGAGCGACAATTTATTATTTGCATCTAATAGTTTGGTGTACTTGGCGAAAAAATTAGTGCGCTTATAATGCTCGGGCAACTTAAAAGGGCCATCGGTATAATTATACTCTCCGGCTATATAAGCGTTTTCTCCGTTTTGTTTGGCTTTTTCGCCCAACAGATCGATGACTCCTGCCGCGCGGAAGGTATGAAATTGACCGCCTTCTATGCTGATCATGCTTTTATCTAATGCATCCTTGGTGGCATAAGCCAAGTAACCGGCGGTGGCAAAATCGCCAAAACCGGTATAATAGGGC
>Ga0157375_10002965_pt1 | contig 14738 bp, 31 predicted proteins | sample M35metaG_FD_115311 | JGI IMG/M metagenome (GOLD analysis project Ga0157375, IMG submission 115311) | Miscanthus rhizosphere microbial communities from Kellogg Biological Station, Michigan, USA - M3-5 metaG | ecosystem: Host-associated > Plants > Roots > Rhizosphere > Soil | place: USA: Michigan...
CTTCGTCATCTTCTCGATCCTGGCATTCGCCGCCCGCCTCGTGAAAATACGGCATTACGCCTACGACCCAGAAAAGTAGGCCCGCGTGGACTCAACACAACTACTCGTGACAGTCCTCGGAACGTTGGGCGGCTCCGGCGCGCTCCTCGCCCTCGTGAATGGGTTGATGAAGTATTTCAGCGGCGCGGCTGGCCGTGAGCGGATCCGCAACGTGTCCCTCAAAGACCAGCGGAATGAGGCGTGGGCTGACGCTGAGAAGGAACGCGACCGGGCCGAATGCGAAGCACGCAACCGCCGCCGCATCGAAGAATACGCATCACAGCTACGCCGCGACTGCACCGAGCACGGCGTCACAGACAAAGAGCTACGCCCCTGGCCCAAGCTCGAAAACTCACCCCACGAGACGGAGCGGCCATGAGCTACACCCAGCTAGTCACCCCGAACCCGCATATCCCGTGTCAGCCGGGCTGGTGCTTGCAGTATGTGCGTCAGGCGTTCGGGCTCCCCGCACGTCACCCGACCGCGACCGCCGCGTGGGAAGCATCCTCGAGCAAGCACCGGGACCGCAACTTTCCCCCGGGCGTCTGGCACCCGGTCTGGTTCTCGCTCGCCAACGAGCCCGCAGGCCACGTCGCACTCCGATCCCCGAACGGCAAGGTCTACTCGACCTCCGACCTCGGCACCGTCCCGCACGAGCACCTGGACCTGTCCGACCTCATGAACTACTACGCCCGCTACGACATGACACTCACCTACCTTGGCTGGACCGAGGACGTAGCCGGATACCCCGTACTCACAGACGGCGGACTCGCCGCACAAGGCACCATCACCGAAGGAGACTTCCTCATGGCACTCACCGATGCCGAACAAAAACGGCTGCTCGCCGCCGCCGACCGGATCAACGGACGCATCAAAGACTCTGACGTGCTCAACGTCGCTGACGGCGCGTACATGAACAACACCCGTGACGCGCAGTTCGCGGCGGTCATGGACGCGCTCGGGAAGACCCTGAACAAGGATGACGGCGGCTACATTGTGAAGCTCGTCCAGGCGATCAAGCCCGGATCTACGGATGCCGCCGCCGTCGCTGATGCTATAGCCGCGATCATCCCCGGCGACATCGCCACTGAAGTCGCCAACGAACTCGCCACACGCCTCGGAGGTAAGTAGATGAACATCAACCCGAAAGTCACCGCCGCGGTACTCGCCGCCGCAGTAACCACCATCATCGCCTGGCTGCTCACCCTCGCCGGGATCCAGCTCCCCAACGAGGTGCAGGGCGCGATTACCACCGTCCTCGTCTTCACCGCCGGCTACCTCACCTCGGCAGACCCAACACCCGGCGACCACGCCGCATAACAAAAGCCCCCGCCATCTTCACGGATGAGCGGGGGCTTTTTTGCGTGCTGGTGAAAGTGGTGAATCTAGGCTTCTAACTGTTTGCCCATGTTGCTGAACACGAGCGCGCCCTTGGTGTGGCTGGTACTTAAGCGCTCAAGGCGTCCGGCGGAACCTCGCCAAGTGCGATTGCTGCATGCTCGGCGCCGCGGAAGTGAGCGTCTGGAACCAGGCTGGCGTAGAGGTCGGCGGTGATCTGGATGGAATTGTGCCCCATGCGAGTGGACAGCTCATAGAGGCTCATTCCTGCGTGCAACATGATCGCCGCATGCAGGTGTCTGAGCGAGTGAACCACGACGTGCTTGTCATCGCCGACGCCCAGCCCAGCGGCCTTCCTGGCTGGTTGCCATGCCTTGTTGTAGAAGGCTTGCGCGGTGAACTCGCCGTCTTCCTTCATGCGGAACACGCGCCCCTTGTCGCGCAGGGCTTGCTCCACTAGCGGCCTGACGGCGTAGACGGTTGACGGGGCGAGAGACACGCGCCGGCGGCTCTTGGCTGACTTCGGTTCGCCTATGTAGCGGGCCTCTCCTTCGCCTCCGAGCTTGTGTGCCTTGGTGATGAACACTAGCGGGGGCTGACTATCCAACTGGAAATCCTTGCCGACTAGCGCCGTCGCCTCACTGAATCGGCAGCCCGTGCCCACGAGGAAGTCTAGGAATGGGCGGAAGTGCGGGTCTATGCGTTCACGTATGGCCTTGTAGTCGTCCATATCAATGTCGTCCCCATCGTCGCCCACACGGACCTTCTTAGGCAGGCGTACACCCTTACACGGGTTCCTAGGGATCATCCCATGGCGAACCTGCGTCTCGAACGTCGCAGACAACAGCCCATGCTTGTCGCTGATCGTCTTAGGTGACAGATCGCGGGCCTGCATCCACTTGATCCAGTCGATGATGCTGTCATAGGTGACAGCCTTCACCTTCATCTGCCCCAGCGGCCCGGAGAAGTGCAGCCGGATCGAATCACGGTAACGCTTCAACGTGTACGGCGTGGTCCCGACTAGCTGGTCAACATGGGCTGTCATCGCCTCTTGCACGGTCGGCCCCTCAATCCTGCCGGAGTCGTACACGGCCTTGGCTTTGGTTAGCGAGTTGCCGTTCGCCTCGAGCAGCCGTTGCCACATCTCGGCTTCTTTGAGGTCGTGGAACGTCTCGTGTTCCGGGCGCCCGTTCTCCCGCCACATGAGCCGGTAAGAAGAAGTCCCATCCTTGCGGGGGCGCTCGTGAATGCTAGCCACGGATGAACCCGGCGGCTATGAGCATCTGTGCGAGGTGCTTGCGGTGCTGCTGATAGATGTTGTTCGGGTCGATCACACTCTTGCTTACGTCGCCGCGCCAGCCGCACGAGCACCGCTGGTTGCGTGCTGACTGTTGGTGCTCGTTCATGATCGCAACCATTGCTGCGACCATCCGGCCCTCGGCCCCCATAAAAGTATCCATCAATCTAAGTTTAACAGCGTTTGTGTCAACAGGAAACCCCATCGCGTCAACATCAAAGAAAAAAGCCCCGTGTTTACGGGGCTAAATCTGTGGAGCTAAGGAGATTCGAACTACTTAGACAACCCCTAGAACACGGTACTTTTGGGTAGCCAAACCGGTTTTGGAGTGTCTACGGTACTCAACGGTACTCAGTGAGTGTCAAAAATCTTGACGCGGTCAAGACCAAAGTTGCCGCGGTCAACGGGTGCTTTCAAGCACCTTAGGGCGGCATCGGCGCGGTACAATTGAGTATCAACGAAAGGCCCCGCGATGGCTGGAACCATCCGGGGCTTGACCGACTGACAAGGAGTCGATATGACCAATGCTACATGCCCCATCGAAGAATGCACCAACGAGGTCCACAAGAAGGCGCGGGGGATGTGCTGGAACCACCACATCGAAGCAATGCGGGAACGCCACAACATTACGCCGATTGGCAGGGCGGGTTCACGCGAAAAGCTCGTGCACCGATTCTGGTCAAACGTCGAGAAGGGCCCGGGCTGCTGGGAGTGGCACGGACACATAGTCAAGGGCCACGGGACCATCTCCCTGCTGGGCAAAACGATCTATGCCCACCGACTATCCTACGAACTAGCGGGCGGCGAGATCCCCGATGGAATGCAGATTGACCACATGTGCCACAACCGGTCGTGCGTCAACCCAGATCACCTCCGCGTAGTGACCCCCAAGCAGAACAACGAGCACCGCGCCGGCTCTAACCCCAACAACACTTCCGGGGCTCATGGAGTCTCCTGGCGCAAGGACGTTCAGAAATGGCAGGTCACCATCAAGCATGAGAACAAGACCCGACACGTTGGCTACTTCACGGATATAGAAGATGCCCGGGAAGCCGCCCGACTGAAGCGGCTCGAGCTGTTCACACACAACGACCGGGACCGCAGAGCGTCCTAGGCAACAAGAAAGCCCCGTCAATTACTCGGCGGGGCTTTTCTGCGCCGTCAACGGGGGGGATATAAGAAGAGGGCCCTGATGCTATGTGTAGCTCTTGTGTCCGCAGTAGGTGCAGTAGTAGTCCCTGCCCCACGGGTACGTTGTTTCTAGCCGCTGGTGGAAGCCGAGCCGACACAGGAAACTTCGCAACTTCTCACTCACGCCTGGCTCCTGTAGGGGTTGAGTGCATAGTCGGCGGGCATGGGCACGTCCCCGGTTGCTTCCATGCCCTCATCCCACGCCTGCATCAGCATGTGCGGTGCCGCGGCTTCGAGGATGGTTCGGATGATCGGCTCCTGAACGTCGCGGGTAAATCCGCGCACCTCGCTTGCATCAGGGAATAGTGCATGCAGTGCCGCCTCTACCGCCGCGTCCGGGATCATGCCATCTCACTTTCGGACGCTTTGCGCGGCTTGAAGTCCACTAACATGGTCGCAAGTGCGGCGCGATGCGCGGCCTTCGCGGCCCACAAGAGCGGCAGGTACTCGGCTACCGGCATGCCGTCCCTCATGTCCTTGACCCGGTGCATCTCATCCTTCGCGACGTTATAGGCCGCAAGCTTCGAGTGGAAGTCACTGGTTACTGGTGCCGCCACTTCCTGATTGAGTGGGTTGTTCATATTTCGTTCCGTTCCCTGCCGTCTAGTGAGTGGTGGGTGATGAGCCATCCGATATAGCCTTCTTGGCCTTCGACTGGTTCGACCATTGGCCCGCAGACGCAATCGCCCTCGCTGTCGCCGGTCTCGTGCTCCACGCCATCCGCGACGGGCCACACGTGGTATGGGGAATCGCCTTCAGCGTGATACCGCCAACGTGGCGGCACCACAGCGTCCGGGATCACTTGGCGGCCTTCTTCTGTTCCGCCGCCGCTACGGCGTTGAGGAGGCGCTTAGCCTCCGCCATGGTGATGTTGTGTTCGCGGGCCTTTCGGATGACTTCTGATGGTGTACTCATGCCCCAAGCCTACCCGCAAGCACCCACCTTGCACAGTACCTTCAAGTACCAGCCCGCCCAACCAAAGAGAGGCCCCAGAATCCGGGGCCTCTCTCATGCGGGGGTGAGTTGTTTGGCTGGGTGGCGGGCTTCAACAATCGGACACAGCCGGCACGTCAAACAACCCACAGCCTCAGCCTGCGCATCCGTCAACGTCGCCGCACGATCCATGAGGACCTGACGCGTGACGCCCAGGTTGCGGGCAACCTGGGCGAGCGTCGAACCCTCACACCGCGGGCCGTCCTCACGCAGATTCTCATCCGGGAGGAGGCGGCGGGCGGTCTCGTAACGGACCTGCATCTCGACCGCCTCAACCTGAGTAGTCGAATGGCCCAGCTCGATATGCACGGTCTCGTGGACTATGGCGCACTTCTCCTGAATCTCGTTCAACCGGTCATCGATCCAAATGTCAACGCCATCGGTACGAGCTGCGACACCATCAGGCATCCGAACCTTATAAACGAACAACCGTAAAACCCCCAGCATTAGATCCAGTGTGTCGGCTCCCTGCAAAACCGACTTCTCAAAGCGTAGATTGCGCCTGTGACATTTACTGACGAGTAGGCCCCGGTAATGAAACCGTGACATGAAGTTAATCACAAGGTTACTTACCAATCCCAGATGCGCGGGGATCCGTGATAGAAGATGCGCGGAACCTGCGCGGAACCTGCGTGATCAGTCCTCGGTTTCGTGCTCGTCGTCTTCCAGGTGCTCAACATTGTTCGAGGCAGCTAGCCCAAACATGTCACGCACGCGGGCCTCCATCGGTGAAGGGACCTGAGAGAGCCGGCGGGTAAGTTCCTCGATCAGCTCAGCGTTCGTCAACAGGGACGCGCTCTTGATCCCACCCTGAGCGGCGATGTGAAGCGAGTCCTCAGCGTCCACTTCCTCCATGGTGATCTCGGACGCCTTGCGATCAACCATCCGCATCATGTCTTCGATAACACCGAGCCGCCACCCCAGGGCCTTCTCCATGCGGCGCTGATTCGTACCCGAGGGCAGAACCCGACCGAACTCAAACTGGGTGACGGTTTTGTCTGACCCCATGCCGGCTTCCTTCGCGAAACTCGGGCGCCCCAAGCCAAGTTCCTCGCGACGCTGCTTAGCCAAGCGGCCGAGCTGCCGCAACAGCGCCCCATGCCCAAACTCCGGCACGGACTCACCGTTCATATCCAAGGCCTTACGCACAGAGGCGACCTTTCCCTGAGGGACATCCTTCGTCCCATTCTCCCACTCAACAACTGCACTCATAGTGACTCCTGATTTATCTGCCAGCTCCTGGACGCTCATCCCCAGCGACAGGCGGTGTGAACGGATCTCGTTTGCATCGAGGCTGTTCATGTTCATTAGCTTTCTCCCCATGTATGTGGTGCGCAATACCCTGAAGTACTTGTCTTTGATCTGGACCGCTACCTAGAAACACTCTCCGGCGCTCATTCCGGGATGCTTCGGTACTTAGTTCGGCGATGGCCACAGACTTGCAAAAGATTTCAAGTATCAGCAAGCACGACCCTGAGTATCGTACTGGGCAAAACTGCGTATCCGCTGGTCACAGGGCATTCGAATCTATGTTCGAACAGTACCTCTGATACCCAGTGCTGGCGCGGAATTTCACCTTATATACTTTTGGATACTCAAGTCTGGTGTTGACAGATACTTTTGGATACTGCATGGTTGACCCATGAGCAAAGTACAGATGAGTACCCGGGCTACTCACACCGCATACGACCCGGAAGATGTCCGCGTAGGAAAGACCCTCAAGGCCCTCATGTACCGCGAAGAGGTCACCAAAGAAGGCTTCCTCATCCGCTGCAAAATCACCCACGACGACATGGCAAAAAACATCGTCCTCCCAGGCCGGCGAGGTGTGCACAGGACGTACATTTCCCAGCTCTGCCAAGGAGCCAAACACATGAACAACGACATGCTCTACGCAATCGCCCGCTACCTGAACGTTGATCCAATCGCCATCAAGTACCCCGACCAGGAACTCGCCTTCGCGGCCTAGTCATGGAACCCCTGATCACCATCGGCGAGCTGGCCGAACTCTTCAAGATCAGCCGCTCCACCGCTTACCGGATGAAGAAAGAGCAGTCATGGCCGCACATCAGGTTCGGGACTGAGATTCGTTTCAGCCAGGAAAACCTCGAGGCCATCAAGGCCCTCAACGCACAAATCCCCGCACCAGACCGCCGAACCCCACGGATCGGCACGCGAGCGAATAAGAGGAACCAGAAGTGAACGATTTCGAGGCTATCGAGGCGATCAACGCGGCACTGAACCGGTATTTTCTGGGCGAGGTTACGCAGGCCGCAACGCTCGCCGCGGTTTGCATGATCACCGGCGAGAACGCAATCACCCACAACGAAGTGAAGGAAGCAAAGTGAACCCTGTATCTGATAGTCACGCCCGCTGGTTGGTTCGTTGGTACGCACAGCAGCACGTCGCTGAGACGGAATGGAACGAACCGTCGAAGGCTTGGATCGCCCGGGCTCGTCGTACTCAGGCGGCGATGAACGCGGCGCTGGGTGTGCGTATTAACGGGGCCGACCTGAACCAGCTAATCACCGACTTTGAGGAGTTGGAATCGCTCGAGTGCGGAACCCACCCCGACCTCAACGTGAACCGCGCCGGCACCGTGGACAACACGACCGAACTCACCGACCGCATCAACGCACAGATCAACGCGACCGTCACCGAACTACTCCAATCCGCCGAACCCCTCACAAGGGCAGAAGACAAGGTAATGGCATGATCCTCCTCCTTCTCTGCGCAACCGTCGCCACTGGTATTCAGTCGGCCCGTCTCATCACACAACCCACCAGGAGCAAGTAATGGCGCATCTAACTACATGCCGCACCCGCAAGGAACTAACGGGCAACGTCTGGGTCTACTACTCCGACCCGGACCAGAACTGCACCGACCAAAGCCACCACGACGCATACACCGAGGAGAGCAAATGAAAAGCGAAGAAGATTCCATCCTCATCTCTAAGGCCGACTTGCCAGAGTGCAAGGTCGTTGAGCTTGACGGAAAGCGCCATATTGATTGCGGATCCGACTGGGGAACTTGGGATGTGCAGCACGTCGCCAGAATTCGAGAGACCGCGCTCGAATACGTGGCCGCATGGCTGACCGCCGAGGAATGGAACTCAAAGCTGGCCACTCTTGAGCGGAGGCTGAACACTCGCCGCGACGAACTGGCTGCGGAGTTGTTCAACACCCGCTTTTACGCAGACCTTCGAGCCGGGGCAAACCTTGCCATTGACCGCATCATCGAATTGGAGGAAGCCCGATGAACCAGGATCCGCGCAACTCGACAATGTCGGCGACGAAAACGTTCCGACACCAACACGTCCTCAACGACATCGTCCGCGACCCCGAAGCCGAACGGTTGGCACTGCTCTACCTCGACCGCCATGCCCCGGATTTGGTCGGCGTCATCATGGGCGGTGTTTTGTGAGCGAGGACCGCCGCACCGAATGCCCCGATAACTGCCCATGTCGCCAGGATGACGCGATGACCACACCCCTAGACCTCGAGGACACAGAATGACCGCCACCATTACCGAACCGACCATGAGCCTGCAAGTGTTCAACGACCTCGAGCAGGGCACAGATGAGTGGCTTGCTGCACGGTGCGGCATTGTCACGGCGTCTGTTGTTGGGCAGCTCATCACCCCGAAGACGATCAAGCCGGCGACGAACGACTACTCACGTGCCCTGACCATGACACTCGCGGCTGAACGCATCACCGGGCACGTCGAACCCATCCACATGAACGCGGACATGGAGCGCGGGACACTGGATGAGCCCTACGCCCGGGACCTGTACAGCGACCATTACGCCCCTGCTGTTGAGGTCGGGTTCATGGTCCGCGACGACTTCGGGTTCAAGATCGGCTACTCCCCCGATGGGCTTGTGGGTGATGACGGTTTGATCGAAATCAAGTCGCGCCGGCAGAAGAAGCACCTTGCAACAATCCTGGCTGATGAGGTGCCGCTCGAGAACATGGCGCAAATCCAGTGCGGGCTACTCGTCTCCGGGCGTGACTGGCTGGACTACGTGAGCTACTGCGGCGGTATGCCCCTCTACGTCAAGCGCGTACTGCCTGATCCCAAGTGGCATGAAGCGATCACCGAAGCTGTCGCGGCATTCGAGAACACCGCCGCGCAAATGCTCGAAACCTACCAAGCCGCCGTTTTCGGCAGCCCAACAACCAAGCGCATCAACCACTACGAAGACATGAGGTTCTAGCAATGGATTTGACTCAAAGCATCGCCCCGAAGTCCGACCAGCTCAACGCTGACGACCTCATTAGCGGCCCCGTAACCGTTACCATCAGCGAGGTTCGCGCCGGCACCCCGGAGCAGCCCGTCGATGTTCACCTTGTGGAGTTCCCGGGCCGCGCATACCGCCCGTCCAAGAGCATGCGCAGGGTCATGGTCAGCGCGTGGGGTGCCGAAGCGAGCACGTACGCCGGCCACCGACTCACCCTGTTCCGCAACCCCGAAATCACGTTCGGCAGGGACAAGGTCGGCGGCATCGAAATCAGCCACCTCAGCCACATCGAAAAGCCGCTCACCGTGGCACTCACAGCCACCCGGGGCAAGCGCAAGAACTTCACCGTCACCCCACTGGCAGCACCAGCCCCGGCCCGCGACTTCCTGGCAGAAGCCGAATCCGCGAACGGTGACAAGGCAACGCTTCGGGCGCTCTGGACCGCGGCGAAAGCTGCCGGCGAACCCCAAGCCCACCTCGACACCATCGCTGCAATGGTCGCCCCCGATGAGTCGGCGTCCTAAGTGCCCGTGCGGCAAGGTCCAAAGTTCGGACCTTAGCGCGGCCCGCGAGTTGCACGCCCGCATATGGGCGGCGCGGGGTGGTGAAGCGCGTGTGAGATTTTACGAATGCCGATACGGTGCAACGCACTGGACCCGAATGCTTGAACCCATCCAATAGAAGGAACGAATGAAACCCCGCATTATCACGCTCTACACGTCCCCCGGGTGCCAGCCCTGCCTAGCCATCAAGCGATGGTTCAAGAAGAAGGGCGTTGAGTACACCGAGAAGGACGTCACCCAGGACCCGAAGGACTTGGCAGCCGTCAAGGAACTCGGCTACAAATCAGCCCCGGTCGTCATCGTCTCCACCGGGGATCCCGAAGTTGAGATCCACTGGCAGGGCCTCCACATGGCGAACCTCGAAAAGTACACCCTCACAACCGCAGAACAGAAGGCAGCATAACCATGGCTAACATCTCCACCACCGCAAACATTGGCAAGTACCACGGCATCAAGTTCGGTCAGGATGGTAAGCCGCGCATCTCCTTCTCCGCCGCTGAGACGGCCCGCATCAAGGACCAGTCGGGGCAGTGGGTTGACGGCGGGACAACCTGGTTCAACGTGACCCTGTTCGGCGGCGCTGCTGAGGCCCTGGATCAGCTCATCGCGGGCCAGGGAGGCAAGGGCAAGGTCATCTTTTCCGGCCGCATGAGCACCCGCGAGTACGAGCACAACGGCGAGAAGCGCGAATCCTTGGATGTCGTCGCGGACTCTGTCGGACTCGTGCCCAAGAACGCACCGCAGCAGCAGGGCCAGCAGCTGCCGGCGCAGGGTCAGTGGGGCGGACAGCAGGCACAGCCCGCAGCGTCCACCTGGTCTAACGGCCCCGCGGATCCCCCGTTCTGACCTGACCCGTTTTTTCTTAACCCGTCAGGTACTTAAATGTACTTGGCAAAGCGAGTATCTTTGAGTGGTGGGCTCGTCACGGCGGGCCCACCACCCCAAACCCCAGGAGCAGCAATGAGCCCGTTCCACCTCTCCGTCGGCGACAACATGCGGGCCCTCGTCCGCTGGCACACAACGAACCACCCCCTCACCACCTGGGCCGCATGCCCACACTCCCCCTGCGACCACATGGACCCCGAATTTCGTAAATGCTGGAAGGGCGAGTAATGGCATACCAGTACAAGGGCGCAAACCACGAGGTCGAAGAAGACCCTAAGCCGTGGCGACCGCCAGCAGAGTTCGTAGCCGCCAAGTGCGGGACCTATGCAGGCTACCGGCAGCACCAGAAGCACGGGCAGCAAGCGTGCCGGCCCTGCAAAGACGGACTCGCAGCCTATTGCCGGGACCGCTACCACGCCCGCAAGCATCTGCCGCCGCGGATCTACGGCTTCAACCCTGACAAGTGCGGCACATACGCCGGCTACACCCGCCATCAGCGATCCGAGGTCCCGCCATGCGAGCCCTGCAAAACCGCGCTAGCTGACTACATGAACAACTACCGGGCGCAGCGGAAGGTTGCGGCGTGAGTGAAGCCACCGAGGAGCGCAAGGCGGATCGCCGGGCCGCTGACATAGCCCGCAAGGAACAACACCGGATCCAAAGGATGAGCAAATGCCAAGAGCCGACAACACCCTAGACCGAGTCGCCGAAATTGAGTGGCAGATGACCCTCAACCGCGGGCTCGCTGACATCCACCGGGCTGCTGGCACAACCAACGACGCCGCCCTCACCAGGCTCCTGTACCGGGCTAGGCGTAAAGACATCATTACGGCCCTCTATGGCATCAAGTCGCAGGAAAGGAGTGTGGCGTAGTGGCCTGGTTCAAGATTGACGACGGCTTCCACTCATCCCGCAAGCTGCTGAAAATTCCGAAGCGAACCCGGTTCGCGGCTGTTGGTTTGTGGACCGTCGCGGGATCCTGGGCTGCCGATCAATTGACTGACGGGAATGTCCCGGACTACATGATCGGAGTCTTCGGAGCACCCCCTGCGGCGCCTGATGCTTTGGTTGATTCTGGGCTTTGGCAGCGTACGTCTGACGGCTATGTCTTCTACAACTGGCACGAGTACCAGCCGAGTAAGCAAGACGTAGACGCCGAGCGGGCCGCGAGTAGGGAACGCATGAGGGACTTGCGAGCCCGACGTAAACAGCGAAAACCCCTAGAACAAGCGGAAGAAGTGGATGTGTTCGGGCGAACGGTACCGAACAGTTCGGAAAACGTTCGTAACCCCGACCCGACCCGACCCGACCCGACCCCTAAAGAAGAAGCTAAAGCTTCTTCGGTGGAAATCCGGGAAGACGTGAAAACGATCTGCGCCCTCCTCGCAGACCTCATCGAATCAAACGGATCCTTGAGGCCGAACGTTGGGAAGACCTGGACGGACTCGGCCCGCCGCATGATCGACCTTGACGGGCGCGAACCTGACAAGGCAGCCAACCTGATCCGCTGGTCACAGGGCAACACGTTCTGGCGGAAGAACATCCTGTCCATGCCAACGTTCCGCGAAAAGTACGACCAGCTCCGCCTCGCAGCCCTTGAGGACTGGGACAAGAACAAGTCCGGCGTCGTAACCCCGGACGGCGGGATCAACGTTGACGCGATCCTCGGGCGGGACGTGTGGGCGCCAGGCACACCACCCGAGGGCTTGGGTGTGGCCGGCGAGATCGCATGGAAGAAAGAACAACGCGCCGCACACCAGGCCGAACGACTCGAAGAAGCTAAACGAAAGATGGGTAACACGGCATGACAGAACCAAGGCAGGATGTAGACGCCGAACGCGCGGTCATCGGGGCGGCCATGATGGAACGCCGCGTGCTGGATGACATCAACCTCAACTCCGAAGACTTCTTCTCACCACAGCATGAAGAACTCTGGGGCATGATCCTCGAGGAAGCCCGCGCTGGTCGGCCCGTCACACCGCTCTCGTTGGGTCAGCGCCTCGTGTCCAACCCGATCAACGGCATTGGCCCCGCATACCTGCACCAGTGCGTAGCTGACGCGCCTGTAGGATCAGCAGCGGAACACTACGCTTCCATCGTGCAGGGCCTGGCTCGTCTCCGCCGGCTGTACGGGGCGGGTTCACGGCTCAGGCAGCTCTCCGAAAAGGCCGCATGGGACCAGACCGAATCAGTCCTTGACGAAGCCCGGGCAATCCTTGACGAAGCAGCCAACCAGGCAGCAGGCGTGAAGGTCCGCACCTACGCCGCCGCCCTCGAGGACGCAATCAACCTTTGGTCCACGCCGCGGGGGAAGTCCTACCCGACCGGCTGGTATGAGCTTGACGAGAAGTTCAACGGCGGATGGCACCCGGGACAGCTGACCATCCTCGGCGCCCGCCCAGCCGTGGGCAAGTCGTTGGTGGCTGGTTGCGCGGCAGTCGCAGCGTCCAAGTACGGGGCAGGGTTCTTCTCCCTCGAGATGAAAGAACACGAAGTCGTGGGGCGCATGGCGGCCGCGGCGGAGGGCATCGACTTGCACCGCATCAACTCGCACACACTCAATGACGCGGACTGGTCCAAGATCGCCAAGCACACCGAGAAAGCCTCGGAATGGCCGGTCTACATCGAGGAAGCCTCAAGGATCACGATGGCGCAGATCCGGGCGACCGTCCGCACATGGGCGCGGCGTGGTCCGGTGCCCCTGGTGATCATCGACTACTTGCAGCTTTGCGCGCCGGCGGACCAGCGTGACACCCGCGAACGTCAAGTCTCAAGGATTGCGGAGGACTGCAAGCACCTGGCGAAAGAGTTTGACACGCACGTCCTGGCTTTGGCTCAGGTCAACCGCGGATCCGTTCAACGTGCAGACCCGCGCCCGACGATGGCGGACCTCCGCGAATCCGGGGGCATCGAAGCTCACGCAGACAACATCATCCTCCTGCACCGGGATGACGACATGGAAGGCGAGATCGAATTGATAATCGAGAAGAACCGTCACGGCGAAACTGGGAAGATCCGGCTTGCGTGGCGCCCGCACTTCGCGTCCGTGAACAGCATGGCCCCGAGCCCGACCGACTTCCGCTATGGGATGGCGTCATGATCAGCGTCGGCGATCTGATGCGGGAACTGTTGGAAGAACTTGAGAACCCGGACAGGGATAGGGCCGCATGATGCCGACGACAGCCCCTCCTTGCCACCCTGGGTACTCAAATGTACTTAGTCCGGCACTGGGAGAGGGTAGCGATCAAACTGAGCCGCTAGAAGACCGCACAGCGCTTCTCTCCTTCTTCGTCCCGAAAGCCGACGATTGGCTGAATAGTAACCAGCGCCTGCACAGGATGGTGAAAGCCAATCGTGTCAAGGCGTGGCGTGAGGCTGCTGCGGGTGCTGTGCCGCCTGGTTGGGAGCCGTTTGATGAGCCGGTTCGGATCGTCGCGTCGGTGTGGAAGAACCGCCGCGGACGTTACGACCCGAACAACCTGAACACGACGACTAAGGCGTGTGTTGATGGTTTCGTGGATGCCGGCCTGCTCGTTGACGATGATTGGGAGCATGTGATCGGGCCTGACCATCGGCATGGTGGTATCGGCGAACCTGGCATCATTTTTATGTTCACCAAGGTACTTAAAATTACTTAGTATCCGGGGTATAATTGAGTATCGCCTCGCCTTGCGCGCGGGGCCAAAATAATGGAGATGAGCACCATGAAGCGAGACACGAGAACGGCGTACCGGGCGAGAGCAGCCGCCACGGAACGCAGCATTGATGAGGCGCTTGCCGAGTCAAAGGCCGAATGGGAATCTACTCAGGCGGCGAACCAGGCCGCGTACAAGCTAAAATTCGCGCCTGTCCCCTTTAGCGCCGATGAACTTGCCGCGGCGCGCGTGATCCGCACCGATGCCGGCTGGCACAAAGTAGTCCGAGTCAATGCCAAGTCCGTGACCGTGGAGAGCGGCTACTCATGGACTGACCGCTACACGCTAGACAAGGTTCTGGAGGTTCGGTCATGACAATCATTGATGAGCTGATTACGTTAGTTGACAACCTGGATGATAGCGGCCCGAACTACATGGACATCCGGGCTATCAAACGGATCACCCACAATTTGGCGAAGATTCAGGAGAACTTGGGGGCAGTGCAGTGAGCGCCGTCGTTGCGCTACCGACCGGCCCCGAATACCTGGCCGCGATCA
>Ga0157375_10002966_pt1 | contig 14734 bp, 18 predicted proteins | sample M35metaG_FD_115311 | JGI IMG/M metagenome (GOLD analysis project Ga0157375, IMG submission 115311) | Miscanthus rhizosphere microbial communities from Kellogg Biological Station, Michigan, USA - M3-5 metaG | ecosystem: Host-associated > Plants > Roots > Rhizosphere > Soil | place: USA: Michigan...
GCGATGGCCGCGAGCCCGAGCGTGACCGGTGGCGACACGACCAGCGCGGCACCACCCACGATCAGCGGGTAGACGAAGAAGAACGGGCTGGCAGCCCCGCCCGTCAGCGCGACGAGGACGGTCGAGACGGTGATCGCCACCGACCCTTCCAGGACGAACTTCGCGGGGCCGAGGGCGTTCGTCGGCAGCAGGTCATGGATGACGAGCACGAACACGCCGCCAAGCGCCAGCAACAGGAAGATCGCGGTCTGGCTCTCGGGCCAGAGACCGGTGACGCCGACGATCGTCGTGACGGCGAGCAGGAATACCCACGACGCGATGCGGACGACCCGGTCGTAGGTCCGGATCGTGGCCTCCTCATCCGGCCCCGGCGAGTCGTCCCCGCGTCCGACGACCGCCGCAGCAGCCATCGCCCGCTCGGATCGGCCGTTGCCACGGTCTTCGGCGGTGGTGGTGTCGTTCCGCATCCGACCGATCGCCGGAGAGGCCACGAGAAGCGCCATGATCACAAGATTCGCGACCACGGCGAGGACGATCAGGACGAGGATGGGCTCCAGCGACACACGGCCATCTTAGCCCGGGCCCTTCGTGGAACGGCCCTCGGCGACCGGATGCGGCCCCAGCGGGCGGTGCGCGGACGCCACAGCCGCGACCCACGAGCTCGGTCAGCGGTGGCCTACCGCGTCCCCCATTGATAGGTCTGCTTGACCATCCGCAGATACACGAACGTCTCGGTCTCGCGGACCCCTTCGATGGAGCGCAGCCGCTCCGTCAGGAAGCGCAGGAGCGCTTCGTTGTCCTCGCAGACGGTCTCGATCAGCAGGTCGTACGTCCCCGCGGTGATGACGACGTAGTCGACCTCGGGCATCTCGGCGACCGCCTCGGCGACCGCCACGAGCCGGTCGCTCTCACAGCGGATGCCGATCATCGCCATCTGTTGGAACCCGAGCTTGAGCGGGTCGGTGACGCCGACCACCTGCAGGATGCCGCGCTCGATGAGCCTGTTGGTCCGAGCGCGGACGGCCGCCTCGCTGACTCCGAGCTCGGCGGCGATCTGCGTGAACGGCCGTCGGCCGTCAGCCTGGAGGTGCTCGATGATCCGCTTGTCGAGCTCGGAGACGTCCTCGGCTCGGCTGGACAGGGATCGGGGTCGCTGCCGCGCAACGTCGGTCATGCCGACAGGGTACGACCTCGTCGTCCCCCTCGGCCCCGTTCCCGGTGTGTGGGTCAGCCCGGGGACTTCGAGGGCTTCGCGGACTTGGTGGGCTTGGCCGATCTCGACGGAGCAGGCGACTTCGCCGGGCTTGGCGACGCCTCAGGACTCGCCGACGGAGCGGCCGTGGTCTTGACCGGCACGCTGGTATGCGTCCGCAGCGGCGATAGGAGAAGGTCGGCCACGGACACGAGATCGGACAATGCATCCGACTGGCGTGCGTTGAGCTTCGCTGGGGAGTGCCCAGAACGGACCGGCCCCCAGGTGATGAGGATGTTGACACCCGCCAGGGCGATCGGCGCTTCGCCGTTGCCGGGTTCCTGACCATCGGTCCAAGCGAGGGCCTTGGTGAGGGCGGTCGCGGATCGGTACTCGGTCACGTCGAGCGGCCAGCCGAGGTACGTGGCGTAGATCTTCGTCACCACGTCGCCGCCATCGGGCCCGAGGGTGGCGGTGTTCGCGGTGATCGGCAGACCGGCCTTGTCGAATCCGGCGAAGACCTGCCGCGCGGTCGCGGGGCTGGGCAGATGCGGGTCCGGTGTGATGAGCGGTGTCGGAGCGACGGACGGCGAGGCGCTCGGCGCCGCGCTGCTGCACGCGACCGCAAAGGCGGCCACTGCGACGAGCACGGTGACGGTCCGCACTGCCCGAAGACGGGAATGTGCCATGGCCGCGTGATTCTCGTGAGCGTATCGGGGGTCCGTCGACCCTACTTTCGTACCCGTCGATCAGCCATCCAGCAGCCGTAGGACCGGGGCGAACGCCTCGATCGAGCCCCGCGTGATCGGGTCGATGACGAGTTGGATGTGGCTCACGCCCTCGCGGGCGTACGCGCGCATCCGGTCGGCCATCTGTTCGGGCGAGCCCTCGAGGGGTGGTGGTGGCGCCTCGGCGTAGCTGCCCTGGATGCGGCCGACCCCATCGGGAAAGCGGATGAGCACGGCGACCGTCCGCTCGATCGCTGCTGGATCCGTGCCGGTATCGCGGCACGCGGCATCGACAGCGTCACGCAGTGGCCTGACCCCGTCCGGCGTGTTGCCGATATCGGCGAACCAGGTATTCCAGGCCTGCGCATGCGGCACGGCGATGCGCAGCATCCGCGGCCCGTTCGAGCCGATCATCAGGGGCGGACCGCTCGGCCGCGGCCCGCGCGGGATGAGTTCGCAGTCACGTGCCTGGTAGAAGCGTCCATCGAAGTCGATCGCGCCCTCCTGAAGGAGCGTGCGGATGATCGTGAACGCTTCCTCGAACCGATCGACGCGGTGGTCGAACGGGACCCCGAACGCCCGAAACTCGGTTTCGTTCCAGCCGGCACCGAGCCCGAGGATCAGACGGCCACCACTGATCTCATCGATGGTCGCGGCCTGTTTGGCGAGGACCGCGGGGTTGTGGAAGGCCGTGCAAGCGACGAGCGGCCCGAACTCGATCCTGCCGGTACTGGCGGCGATCGCGGCGAGCATCGACCAGGCTTCCCATGGCCCACGCGGCGCCCGTTCGGGCCAGCGGTAGAGCAGATGCTCGCCGAGCCACACCGAGTCGTAGCCCAAGTCCTCGATGGCCCGCGTCATGTCGAGGAGCTCGGACCAGCGTGTCTCGCGCTCGACCTCGGGCAGCTGGACGCCGATCTTGAGCGGACGAGGCACTGGCGACAGCAGGGCTAGGTGGCGGCCGGGGTGAGCGCGGCGTGCATCGCGCGCAAGTGGTCCGGGGAACTGCCACAGCATGCACCGACGATCCGGGCGCCGGCTTCGTGCAGTTGGACGCCGTAGGCGGCCATCGATGGCGGGTCGGCGCGGTACACCGCTCGCATGTCGACGAGCTCGGGCATCCCGGCGTTCGACTTCGCGACCAAGACCGCGTCCGGGTCGACCGTTCGCATCTTCTCGATCACGGGCACGAGCTCGTCGGGCCCGTTGCCGCAGTTGCCACCGACCGCGTCGGCTCCCCAGGCGACCATCGCCTCGACGGCCTGCTCCGGCGAGACACCCATCATCGTGTAGCCGCGGGTGTCGAACGTCATCGTCGTGACGAGGGCGATGCCGGGGGCGACGCGACGGACGCCCTCGATGGCCGCCTTCATCTCATTGAGGTCGGACATCGTTTCGATCCAGATCAGGTCGACCCCGCCGGCCGCGAGCGATGCGGCCTGCTCTCGGAAGACGTCGACGGCGATGTCGTAGTCGAGCGTCCCGAGCGGCTGGACGATCTCGCCACTCGGGCCGATGTCGCCGGCAACGAGTGCAGTGCCGCCCGCGGCGTTGACCTCCGCTCGGGCGAGGATCGCGGCCGTGCGATTCAGCTCATCGACACGTTCACTGAGGCCATGCAGCCCAAGGCGGAGCCGGTTCGCACCGAACGTGTTGGTCAACAGGATCCGCGACCCGGCCTCGAGATAGCCGCGCTGGATGCGCCGGACGATGTCCGGGTGGGCCAGGTTCCAGACCTCGGGCGGATCGCCGAACTGAAGACCGTTCGCGAACAGCATCGTGCCCATCGCGCCGTCGGCGAGGATCGGGCCGGACTCAGCGAGGAGGTCGCGGAACCTCTGCGACGCCCTGCCGCCATCGATGGCGAGGCGGGTCTCCCGGTCAGGGAAGCGGTCGTGGTCGACAGGGCCAAAGGCGCGCGGACCCTCGTCGGTCGTGGTCGGGCTCGTGCGATGACCGCGGCGTTGGGCGCGGCGCGGGCTGTCCATGCAGGGATGATATCGAGGCCACCAAGCCGACTGTGTTGACACGGGTCGTCCCATCCCCCACCCTCCGCCGCGATGCATCACGTCGTTCGCAGCACCGCGACCCGGTCGCAGCAGCAGCCCGCGAGGGCCCGCTCGACCTGATGAAACGCGCCCGCGAGGGCGCCAGTCACGGATCTGAGAGGAACGCCCTCGGCACGACGCCGAGGGCGTTTCCTTATGTGAAGAGGAAAGGATCGATGGATACAGGACTGTTCGGCCGAGGTCTCATCCTCGGCTTCACCATCGCGGCGGCGGTCGGGCCGATCAGCTTGCTCGTCATCCGACGCACGCTCGCTGAAGGTCGTGTCGTCGGGCTCGTCTCGGGCATGGGCGTTGCCACGGCGGACGCCACCTACGGGGCCATCGCCGCGTTCGGCCTGACGGCGGTCACCGAGCTGCTCGTCGACTGGCGGCGGGTGCTCGGCATCGTCGGCGGCGTGTTCCTGCTGTGGCTCGCGTATCGGACCTTCACGTCCGTCCCGGGCGAGGCGGCGGCCGAGACCGAAGGCCGGCGCGGGTTGCCCGGCGCCTACCTCAGCATGCTCGGGCTGACGCTCACCAATCCACTGACGATCCTCTCGTTCGCGGCCCTCTTCGTCGGGCTCGGCGTAACGGGTGGCGACCCCGCGGGCGCGACCGTGCTGACGCTCGGCGTGTTGGCGGGCTCGTCGCTCTGGTGGGTCCTCCTCACCACGGTGCTCGCCGCGTTCCGGTCGCGGCTGACCACCAATGGCGTGCGGCGAATCAATATGGCCTCGGGACTGCTGATCGGCGGTTTCGCGCTCGTCGCGATCGCAACCGCGCTACTGTGAACCTGCTCCCATGACCAGACTCGAACACGCCAGCCTGCTCGATCCCGCCAACCAGCGCCCGCTCTCTCGTGGCGTCGGCGCCGCTGCGCAGATCGGCGGATTGGCGATCGGCCGGGCGATCCTTGAGCCGGGCTGGCGCTGGTCCGAGGACATCAAGCCGATCGTCGGCACGGAATGGTGTGAGGTACACCATCTGCAGCTCATCGTCAGCGGCCGTCTCGCGGTGCGCCTCGCCGACTCGGAGGACGTCGATGAGTTCGTCGCCGGTGACGTCTTCGATATCCCACCACGCCACGACGCCTGGGTGGTCGGCGACGAGCCGGCCGACCTCATCGATCTGTCCGGCAACAGCGCGCAATTCGGCCTGCCTGCGTCCCTGGCGCGCCAGGTCGTGACCATGCTCATGTCGGACATCGTCGACTCCACCCCGACCGCCGCGCGGCTCGGGGATGCCCGATGGCGGCAGATGCTCGCGGATCACAACCGGATCGTCCGACGCGAACTCGAGCGATTCCAAGGGCGGGAGATCGACACGACCGGCGACGGGTTCTTCCTCGCCTTCGATAGCGCCGCCGGGGCGGTCGAGTGCGCCCGTGCGATTCGCGATTCGATCCGGCGACTTGACCTGCAGGTCCGCATCGGCGTCCATACCGGCGAGATCGAAACGACCGCGGACGGTGTGCGCGGGATCGCCATCCACGCGCTCGCGCGGATCATGTCGGCGGCGGGACCGTCGGAGATCCTCGTCTCGCCGATCACGCGCGCGCTTACCGAGGGGACGGACTTGCGCTACGTCGAGCGTGGGCCCCACGCGTTGAAAGGCATCGCGGCACCGATGGAGCTGTTCGCGGCCGAATAGGGCGCCGCGTCAGAAGGCCGTCGGCCCCGCGAGCGTGGCGACGGACAGCAGGATCAGCCCGATACCGACGAGGCGCGTGAACTGCTGTGGGGATCGGAACGTCGTCTCCAGGATCATCACGCCAGTGAGCGCGACCATCCAGATGAGGCCACCGAAACCCTCGCCGAACATCAGCAGCATCAGCGCGCCAGACGCGCCGACACACGCCAAGCCATGACCGAGCCCGAACCGTGCGGCACCACGAAGGGTCGCGGAACCCATGTGCCCACCTGGGTGACGGCACCGCTCGAGGTCGTGCCGCTTGCGCGGTACGAATTGGTAGAGGGCCGCGAATGCCAGGACGCCGGCCTCGATCAACCACGGACGTGCCGCCAGCCACGGCGTCGAATCGACGAGGCGATGGACGACCATGTCGCCAAGGAACGCGCCGAGACCGAACGCGGCCCACACCCCCAGGAACGCGGCGATGAAGGCGAGCTCGGCGCTGGGGGAGCCCGAGCGGGTCGGCACCGTCAGCCGGATGGCGGGCAGACTCCCCGGCACCATCATGGCGACGACCATCACCTCCCAGGCGAGGAGGAACGGCGGGATCGCGAGCCAGAGCGGCGGACCGCCCTCGATGAGCGTGTGGTGATGGAGCGTCGCCGCAGCCCCGGTGGCATCGAGGACGACGAGCGTCGCCCACGCGACCGCCACGATGATGGCGACCGGCAGGAGTCCCGCCAACGCCGGCCGCTCCGCGGCGACGACGTCCGTCGGGGCGTCGCGGCGGCGGATCGCGCCGGCGCCCATCAGTCAGACGAGATCGAGGCTGCAGCCGAACGCCCGGGTCTCGGGCCGACGAACCTCGCGACCGGCGAGGACGTCGTCGAGGGCGTCCCGGAGGTCGTGGGTCGTCACGCGTTCAGGCAATCGGGCGTCGTCGAAGCGTCCGCGATATCGCAGTCGCCGGCCCTGGTCGAGCACGAAGACGTGGAAGGTGCACTCGGCGCCATAAGCCCGTGCGACCCGCTGACCCTCGTCGACGACGTACGGGAACGCGTACCCGTCGTCGTCGGCCCGCTCGACCATCCGCGACAGGTCCTCATCCGGATACAGGTGCGGATCGTTCGAGTTGATGGCCAGCAGCTGGACGCCGCGCCGACCGTAGTCACGCTGTAGCTCGTTCATCCGAGTCGCATAGGCCTTCGCTGTCGGGCAGCGATTCGAGGAGAAGATCAGCACGAGCGCTGCCTTGTCAGCGAATCGCCGGAACCCGTAGCGCTCGCGATCCGTGCCGACCAGCCCGTCGAATCCCGGCGCGCGATCGCCCATGCGGAGGCCCGCCCGGACGGGCGAGGCCTCCAGCATCTCGATCACCGTCATGCCGCGACCGGGGTGGCGAAGCGGTCGGGGAACTGGGCCGCGAGACCGTCGTGGATCGCGTCGGCGAGGACCATGATCTCCGTGAAGATGTCGTCGAACGCCTTCACGTCGGCGGCCCAGTCGCCAGTGATCCGGGCGACTGTCTCGTCCTTGGTCAGCTTGAGATGGAGTGCCAACAGGTCGAGCACGTCCCGCTCGTTCCAGTGCGGGTTTGCGCCGGCGAGAAACCTGGCGATGGTCTCGATGTTGCGCGTCCAGCGCGCGTCATGGGTCACGAAGGCCGGCTGATCCCCCGACTTGGCGGCGGCGACGAGATCGACGGCGATGAGGATGTGTTCCTTGAGCAGCTCCGTCAGGCGATCGCCGGCGTCCTTGCCGTAGAAGCCTGCGACGGCCGCCCCGATGTCCTCCTGGTTCGCCAGCAACCTGCCTGCAGCGGCGTCCGCGTCTGGCGTGCCTGCCGCTGCGGCGATGATGTAACCCCGCGTCCAGATCACATGGTCTGACCAAAGCTTGCGAAGAGCCAGGCGCACAGGCTCCCTGGATGTCGTCATAGCTAACCGCTCCTGCCGTGTGGGTCCGACCGCACCTCGGTCGGTTTCTAACGTGAGCGGATGCTAGTTTTACTAACTCGGGATGTCAAGCGCGTGGTCGTCCTCGTTCAGCGCCCCGAGCCGTGGTCGTCGCCGAGCTCGCGGAGGCGGGCGTCCGAGATCCCCAGGTGATGGGCGATCTCGTGGTAGACGGTATCTGCCACGGCCGCGGCGAGGCGTTCGGGGGTGGGATTCGCGCGGACGAGCGGACCGCGGAAGATCGTGATCTTGCTCGGCATCTGCACCTGATCGGCGCCCCATGCGGTCCGCGGTATGCCCTGGTAGAGGCCGTACAGCCCGCGCGCGCCGACCGAGGCGAGCTGATCGGGGGTCGCCTCATCCTCGACCACGATCGCCACGCTCCCTAGCTGCTCACGGAAGGGCAACGGTAGACGTTCGAGAGCGTCGAACACGAGATCCTCGATGTCGGTCTCGCTCGGGTCGAAGGACAGCACGAGCGAACGATACGGCGAGACGGGTCGAGGGCTAGAGGTCGTCGATCTCGACTGCGAACAACTGGTGGGCGAGGGTCGCCCTGGTCCACGCGGCCCACGCATCGTGGGACCAGCCCGCGACCTCAACCAGGGCGTGGTAGACGTCCATGCCGACGTAGAGCAGCAACAGGTCATTGGCCCGCTCCGGGGTCAGACCGGCCCGCAGTGCTGATTTGGACCGCAACACCTCGACCATGCCCCGGTACCCCTCGACGCGCCACCGCTCGTGGCGATCGACCACCTCAGCGACCTCCGGGTCGCTCGTGGCAGCGCCTGAAGCCACGACATACAGGGGCGTAAGCCGGCGGGTGATCTCGCCCACCCCGGACACGAGCTGGCCCAGCGACTCGACCACGTCGGCCGCGGCGACCATCTCGCGGTACCACGGCTGCTCCCACGGCAGGATCGGCTCGCCCTCACCCGAGACCGCGTAGTCGTAGGCGCGGCTGAGCACGGCAGCCTTGGTGTGGAACGTGAAGTAGACGGTCTGCACGGCCACGTCCGCGGCGTCGGCGATGTGCGCCATCGTGGTGCCGCTATAGCCGCGCTCGCAGAACAGCCCGAATGCGGCCTTCACGATCCGCGACTGGGTCGCTCGGGCTCGCGCACGCCTCGGCGGGACGTCGGGCGCGGAGGGGTTGACACGCGGCATCTCGGCCGTCAGATTATCAGACTCAAGGACTAGAGTCATACTCTAGCGAATGACATTAGTCTTGCTGAGCGCGGAGGGTGCCAACGGTGGACTGGTGGCTGCTCGGTCTGCGCATCGTCCACGTCGGGTCAGCCATGGTCTGGTTCGGCGGGGCGATCATCGGGGGATTCTTCCTCAGCCCGACAGCGACCGCGCTGGGCGATTCGGCCCAGCCGTTCATGGACCACCTCATGCGACGTCGGCGGATGGGCGTGATGTTCCCGGTCGTTGCCGCCCTGACCGTCCTCGCCGGTGCGTTGCTCTACTGGCGGGATTCGGGCGGACTCCAGTCAGCCTGGATCACCTCGCCCACCGGGCTCGCGTACACCATCGGGGGCGCGGCGGCGATCGCGTCGTTCGTGCTCGGTTTCATCCTCGTCGCGCCGAGCATCGCGGAGCAGTCCGCGGTCCGCAACGAGCTTGTGGCCAGCGGCGGCGTGACGACCCAGGCGCAGCACGAGCGGCTCCGACATGCCGATCGACTCATGCGACTTGCCGGCCGCGTCGATCTCCCGCTCATCCTCGTTGCGGGGCTGACGATGGCCACCGCGCGGTACATGTAAAGGAAGGCGTCGATGACCAGGTCCGGGGTGCCCGTGCGGGCGCGTTTGGTTCGTTCGGGCGAGTGGACGCCCCCGCGCCGGAACATCAGCGCAGCCCGGGGATCCTGAATGCGCCTGCTTCAGGCCCTCGCGCTGCTCTACGCCGTGCCCGGCGTGGGCTGGGCCGTCGCGACGCTGGCCATCATCCTGTACCACCGAGACCACGGCGAGCTGCCGATGACGCCCTTCGGGTGGCGCCTCCTTGGCGGTCCGTACCCCGAGATCGGGACCGATCGACTGACGCCGCTCAGCTGGGCCCTTGCGTGGCTCCTCGTTGCGGTCTCGATCGTCGACGTCATGATCGGTCGGTGGCTGTGGCTGGGCCGGCCTCGTGGCGCTGTGCTTGCCCTCGTGATGGCGCCGGTGAGCTTCGCCCTAGGGTGGCTCTTCGCCCTTCCCTACCTGCTTGTCATGGCACCGCTTCGCACGATCGGCGCGGTCGTCGCGTGGAGAGACCTACGCAGCTGACTGTGACGGTGATCCGTCGCGAACCTCGGTCGGCGCGCGCGCGAATGGTCCATGCGATGAGACGTCCCCTCGAATCGCTTACGGTTCCGCGCAGCCAGGATGGACTTCCGCCCTTCGCAGGAGCGAGGGCTGGTCGGGGAGGTGGGACTCGAACCCACGATCTCGTGCTCCCAAAGCACGTGCGTTGCCAACTACGCCACTCCCCGGTCGCGTGCGCGCCACGCGCGCAGGATTCGGAGCCTGTCCTTCACTGGCTAGCCTACAGCGCTCGATGGGATTCCCTCAGCAGAACCGCGACGAGGGCGCAGTATCGTCCAAGGCCAACGCGCCGCGGCGGTGTGACGGGGTCACGGGAGGGATCACCATGGGTATGACGCCAGCGCTCGATCGGTCAGGCCTTGACACGCTAGCGGCGTCGATGACCGGACATCTGTTGCAGCCCGGCGATGACGGCTACGACGATGCTCGGCGCGTCCACAATGGGCTGATCGACCGCCGACCGGCGCTGATCGCCCGCTGTCGGACGGCGGCCGACGTAGCCGCGGCAGTCGGCTTCGCTCGCGCTGGTGGTCACGAGATCTCCGTTCGAGGCGGCGGTCATAACGTGGCGGGCCTCGCGATCGCGGACGACGCCGTGATGATCGACCTGGCCGAGATGAAGGACATCCGGGTCGACCCCGAATCCAGAACGGTACGGGCGGAGGGGGGCGTGACGTGGGCGGAGCTCAATGCTGCCGCCGGCGAGCACGATCTGGCGGTCACGGGTGGCGCCATCTCGACGACAGGGATCGCCGGGTTCACGCTGGGCGGCGGGCTTGGCTGGCTCATGCCGAAGTTCGGGTTGGCAGCGGACAACGTGGTCGCGATCGAGCTCGTGACCGCGGACGGCGAGGTTGCCGAAGTCACGGCGGAATCGGATCCCGATCTGTTCTGGGCACTGCGCGGGGGTGGCGGGAACTTCGGCGTCGCAACGACCTTCACCTACCGTCTGCACCCGCTCGCCATGGTGACAGGCGGGCTGATCGCGCATCCGATCGACGTCGCGTCGAGGATGCTCCGCTTCTATCGCGATGCCGTCGCAGACGTCTCCGACGATCTGGAAGTCTTTGCGGGACTCGTGCATGCACCGGACGGATCGGGCCAACAACTCGCAGCGCTCGTGCTCTGCCACACCGGGGACCCGGATCACGCCGAGGCGGATCTTGCCGCCTTCAAGACCTGGGGCTCACCGCTGGTGGTCGAGGTCGGACCGATGCCGTACGCGGCCATGAACACGATCCTTGACGACGGATTTCCGGTCGGTGCACTCAACTACTGGATGTCGAGCTTTACAGCCGGGCTCAGCGATGCGCTCATCGATCTCGCCGTCGAGCAGTTCGCGTCGACCCCGTCACCGATGAATGGGATCCTGTTCGAGCACTTCCATGGCGCCGTGACCCGCGTGCCGCCGACCGACACCGCGGTCCCGCACCGTGAGAAGGGCTTCAACCTGCTGATCCCGTCGGTCTGGCTCGATCCAGCGGACACAGAGAAGAACGTGGCCTGGACCCGGGCGACACATGCGGCGTTCAGCAAGCATCTGGTCGAGCGGCGTTGGCTGAACTACCTGGGCGACGATCAGGGCGCTGACGCCATACGCGGGGCGTATGGGCCCAATTGGGAGCGGCTCGTCGCGGTGAAGCGCCGGGTCGATCCCGAGAACGTGTTCCATCGGAATCACAACATCCGGCCTGGCTGATCCGTTCGAACGTACTTCGTTGGCGGAGGATCGCTGCAGCGCTGCTTGAACAGCGCAGGCCAGCGCGCCGTCTCCCGTTACCGAGTACGCCACTTCCCCGCTCGGCCGCCCATCCAGTGTGTAGAAGCTTGACCTTCGTCTGGTCTGACCTGCACAGAAGCGAACGGCCGGCCCCCAGAGGCCGGCCGTTCGACGGGAAGTGGGAGGGGCGGCTCAGTCGTGGCCGCGCGTATGACCGCGTGGATGCACGCTGACCGACGGGGACCACACGGTCCCGTTCGGGAGTTCCATCGTGCCCGGCGCGCGGACGATGGGCTTGCTCACAGCCGGAGACCAGACGGTCCCGTTCGGGAGCTCCATCGTGCCCGGCGCACGGACGGCGGGCCTGACGCTCACATACGGATGTAGCTTGGGCAGCGTGGCCGGCTCGACGACAGCCCCGCCCCGCTCACCGGCGCGCTGCTCGAGCAGGCCCGGCTCCTGGACGATCTGGGGAGTGGCCTTGCTTGGAGCCACCGTGCTCGGCGCTGACAGGACGGTGAAGGCGCCCCACCCGAGCGTGATCATGATGGCCGCGGTCGCCAGTGCGAGGACGAACCCCTGGAGCCACCGATCCTGCTGCCGTGCGACAGCCTGTCCCTGACTAGCCATGTCTGTCATGACCTCCGACTCGCACCCTTGGTGGGTGCTTGGTGACGAGACCTTGGAGGTCGCCGGTTGCAGCCCGGCTACAGTTCGGCAGCAGCCGCGTTTTCGGCTAGGGCGCGGATGTAGCAGCGCTCTCGAACCGCAGGATGATCGGCCGGCCACTGCGCGCCGCGGACCCGTCCCCGGGTTCCTTTGCCACGTCGATATGGGCCCCGACCTTGTCCGATTTGGGATGCCGCCGGGGCGCTAAGCCGGCGCACCGACCGAGCATGGCAACCCGAGCATGGCAGCACGAAGCCCCGGCGTTGCCGGGGCTTCGATGCGATGTCGTCGCGACGATTACGCGGTGACGGGAACCCGCAGGGGTGACTCCATGACGCCGAGCTGGATCAGCATCGGCAACTGGTCGATGAGACCCCAATGCTCGGTCAGGCGCCCATTGACGACCCGTCCGATATGGATCTCGGTCCAGGTTGCGTGCTTCCCGGTCGCAGGCATGCCCGCGAACTCACCCTTCATGGTACCGCTGGCGGTGAGGCGATGCACGATCTTGTCGCCGCCGTCGACCACGTCGTCGATCGTGTAGCGCAGGTCGGGGAAGGCCTTCTTCAGCGCCATCGCGGTCTGTTTGAAGCCTTCACGCGTCGGGGGAACACCCGGCTGGGGCGTGTGCTCGACGTAGTCGGTCGCATAGAGCTGGTCGATGAGCTCGAACTTGCCATCGTTGATGACCTCGAGCGGGATCCGCTCGATCATCTTCTGGGTTTCCGTGGTCATGGTGGACCACCTGTGCTTCGATCCGCGCCGCCGTGCGAGTCCAGGATAAGAGCCCCCTGACGGGCGCCCACCGGAGTGAATTTCCCGGCACCTGGTCGGTTGGGGGCGGGCGGAATAGTTCGAACTGTATGGTACATTCCGTACTATGTCAACAGAACGCCTGACGCCGACGTCGTACCTGGTCCTCGGGCTCCTCGCCCGTGAGGGGCCATCAACGCCGTATGACCTCGAGCAGCATGTCAAGGCCACACTTGGGAACTTCTGGTCGTTTCCGCACACCCTCCTGTACAGCGAGCCGCCCCGCCTGGGCGCGCTCGGCCTGGTCACCGAGACGCGCGAGACCGAGGGTCGACGTCGACGGATCTTTTCGATCACGCCCGCGGGCACGTCCGCCCTGGACGCCTGGCTCGAACGGCCGTCGGGTGCGCCGACAGAGCTTCGCGATCCGGGGCTCCTTCAGCTCTTCTTCGCGGACCTGGCGTCCGATGATGCGAAACGTCGACTTGCCGAGCGGCGCCTCGCCATCCACGAGGCGAAGCTCGCCGCCTACCGTGAGGCCGATCGGTACGAACGGCGCGCGGAAGGACCTCGGCGAGGCCAGCGGACCGTCGAGCACTGGCGCGGCGAGACCCTGCCGATGGGCCTGCGGTACGAAAGCGAGGCGGTCGAATTCTGGGCCGACGTCGTCGCGAAAGCGGGCGCATCCGCCGAGGCGAAGCCTGACCGCTGACGTTGCCGGTGTCTTAGCCGAGGAGGACTTCGGGCCCAACGCCGATCGATGCGGCAGGGAGAGCGCGACCGGCTAGGCTCGGACGCCGGTTCCCAGATCGTACCGAGCGCCTTCGCGACCAGCGACGACTTCGATCGACGTGCCCCGCGCGCGCGCAGCCTCGGTCAATCCGTCGAGCATGGCATCGCTATGGGATGGGTCGTGGTGGAAGAGGATGAGTCGGCGAACCGACGCTAGTTCCGCGAACGTGACTGCCTCGCTGACGGAGCTGTGACCCCAGCCGATGCGCCCTCCTCGCTCGTCGTCCGAGTACTGCCCGTCGTGGATCAGGAGATCGACGCCGACGGCAAGATCGAAGCCGGACGTCCAGCGCGGCTCATCGGGAAAGTCTCGCGCACCGAGCGCCGGTTCATGGTCGGGCAGGTAGGCAACGCTCGCCCCGTCGCCCGAGATCCGGTAACCGACCGTGGGTCCTGGATGGATGACATGCTGGGCAACGACCTCGAAGCCGCCGATGCGTACCGGCTCATCGGGCGCGTCATGCAGCACGACACGAGCGTCCAGGTCGCGGAGCCGGACCGGGAAGAGCGGCGGCGAGAGATAGCGACTGAGGCGAGTACGCAGATCCATCGTCGCGGAGGCAGGACCCCAAACATGGATCTCGCCGGTGGGCCGAAAGAACGGCGCAAAGAAGCCTAGGCCCTGGATGTGGTCCATGTGGAGGTGGGTCAGGAGGATGTCCAGCCGCTCGACGGACGGGTCGATGGCGGCTCCCAGCCGGCGGATGCCGGTTCCGGCATCGAGCGCGAGGATGGTGCCCTCGGCGTTCACTAGCTCGACCGCGGCGGTGTTGCCTCCGTAACTCGCCGTCTCCGGGCCGGAGCTGGCGAGCGACCCACGCGTCCCCCACAGGCGGACGATCATCGCGTCAGCGGCTCCCAGAACATGGCGAGGCCACCGAGGAGCTGGCCACGAGAGCCCTCCAGAGGGAGCGCGGTCACCACGAGCGA
>Ga0157375_10002967_pt1 | contig 14734 bp, 6 predicted proteins | sample M35metaG_FD_115311 | JGI IMG/M metagenome (GOLD analysis project Ga0157375, IMG submission 115311) | Miscanthus rhizosphere microbial communities from Kellogg Biological Station, Michigan, USA - M3-5 metaG | ecosystem: Host-associated > Plants > Roots > Rhizosphere > Soil | place: USA: Michigan...
CTCACTGCTCCAAATTTGCTCTCGCAATAAGCGCATTTGCTTCGAAAATCTCTGGCTAAGACGTTCGCAAGCGCTTTGTCTTTGTAGACTTTAAAGCTGAAGGATTTCTCGCCTAATTTTTCGTTGTTGTGATAATTGGCGACGTTCGTGAAAAAGGTAATCGCAGCCGCGCGCTCGCGCTCAAAGCGGGTAACCTTTGTCTTTCCGTCCGCTGCTTTTACAGTCGTCTTTGTATAGAGAGGCAGCGTTTCCGCATCCGATGAGCGCGAAACGTAAATCATATCTGCTCCTCTCCAGGCTCTGCGATGTCACCGATTAGGTTGTCCCAGATTGCTGATATCTCACTAACCGCCTTCTCGCGAATTTCTTCGTGCGCGAGGTCTGGCAAAGATTTTTGCCTTGCCAGTAGTCGGTCGATCGCCTCAAGGTAAAGGCCTTCGCGCTGGCTCTCTCCGAACTGTTTGCGTCGTTCGAGTTGGTTGGTTAGCTCTGTGAGTTCGACCTCATTCTGTTCATCGCGCGTATCCATCGCAAGTAACGCATAGTAGCGATCGAAGAGCCGTTCGACGTCGGGATCCGTTGTAGAGTTGAGCCCGAAGAAAGGCGATGTGAGCAACTGATCGACCCGGAAGTCAGCCGGTGAAGGTAGATCCGTAATGATTTCGACTTCATGGTTCGCTCCACGATGCATCACTACAATTTCACCCTCTGACAGTCCTCGAAGGCACAGAGGTTGATGAGTAGTGGTGATGAACTGGACCCCAGGCAGGGCTTGTCTCAGGCTATTGACGATTTGCATCTGCCAGGTTGGGTGCAAATGAGCATCAAGTTCGTCAATCATCACGATACCCTCGGCTTCCAATGGATTGCTCCAAACTCTAGAGAGGATCTCAAGCATGTCGACGGTTGCTGCAACGACGGTCTGATAGCCAACACTGAGGCTGCTCAGGCTGACATTCTCCCCTGAAGCATGAAGGAAAATGTTTCCTCGGCTTCGATCAAGATAGGCGTCTGGGTCAATCGCAAGTAAATCCTTGAGGATGATTGCGACGCGGTTGAAGTCTTTTCGAGTCAGACTGGCCAGCCATTTCTGTGCATCCATCAACGGGACGAAGGGATCAAAGAGGTTTTCCACCCGGGCAAAGTCGCCTCCTGGTGGTGAGTCGTTACTTATGCGTGGCGACAGGCGTGTAGCGCCATATCCTGCCATCACCGTCTGGGGCTCCCACGCAGTTCCTCTAACCTCGCCGTCAAGCATGATGCAGACGGTCTCTTTGGAGGGGCTAGTGAACTCGAGGTGGTCTTTGAATACCTTGAGTCGGTGTGGCGTGTCGAAGCCACTCATTTTCACGGCGATCTCACCGGAGCGGCAGCGGAATCGCACAAGCTCGGGAATACGGATGCGCTGCTCTTTGATAAGCTTTGAGATGTAGGCTGATCCACCTAATACGAGCGCGATCGCTTGGAGCACAGTGCTCTTGCCGGTACCATTCTCACCGAGCAGCATCAACCAGCGACCTGCGCCGCTACCTTGCGTCGCTAAATCCACATAAAAGGATCCTAGCGCCCGGATGTTTCGGATGGATATGGTCTCGATGGAGCGACGTTGAGACTTATACCGTTTGATCCCTTCTTCATCGGCCAGAGAGTAACTTGCCATTCGCTCTCGATAGGCCTTGGTCGTGCGAACTGCCCTCTTCACGCTTGCGGGGCCAGATACGGGGGCCTTACTTTCAAGTGATAGAAGGTTACGCTTAATGGCGTCGTCTTCTATCACCTCCGTCAATTTGTGGTTGTTTATTTGTTGCTCAAGCCGGGCTTTATCACGCCGCAGAAATTGTTGGATCATACCGGCATAACTGGCTTCGCTCGCCGCCATCTCCAGGAGCTCATCGAGAAACTGCTTGCTTAGGTCGACATCCTTGTCCATCGCCCAAATGACTCTTTCGAACAAGTTTCGATAGTTCTTCGCTGTCTTATGCCTTTCATTGGCGAGATTGGGTCGATTCAATCCCAGTATTGAGATCGTCGCATTTCCTCTTTCCGTTTCGCTGAAAACCAGCCCTTCATCTGAGAACGTAAGATGTGAGATTGGGTCGTCGAAGGTGGGATTAAGCAGCAATGGTTGTTCCACCGACAAGTCCGTGCTCGGTGTAAAGACGCGTTTGCTTTCATCAATTAAGGGAAATCGATTGTGCTTACCGATCGGCCCCTGCCCCTCACTTTTGTTTGCAGCAGAAAGCGACTTTCGATTGCAAGACTGACAAGCTATCAGCAGATTTTCCCAAGAATTGGCTAGCCACCAATAGCCCGGATGATCCCTGGCCTCGGAAACGCTCGCTTTCGGTCTGAACTGCTCGATGTCGGCAAAGGAACCCACGATCCGCGTCTCGCAGTAGGCGCATTTATCATGAAAGAGAGCGGATAGCGCTGCTTTTACAGTCGGGTGCTTATAAGCCGTGAACAGAAGTCTCCGCTGAGAGGACGCTCCCATGACTTCAGCTCCGGCGCGTGCAACTTCTAATGCCGCTTTGCTCGCCAAAGCAGCGTCCTCGAAGGGATTTCGGACAGATTTGCGGTCAACGAAGATCATCAGTAAGGGCCATCCAAATACATATCAGCGTCCGCAACTATAGGTGAAATCGGCCAAAAATCAGAACTGTTTAGGCATGCCCTCGGCCTCGGATGAACGGTTGCAATAACGTCGCAGAGCTTCGATGTCTTTGTCCTTGTCGGTGAGCAGCCATCAGCGTTGCTTCGAAGATGTTTCCGCGCTCGCAGCGAGCACGGATTCGCATTCCTCTCAACGAAATATCTCAATATGCGATGATCTGGGCGTTGAGAGATTTGGAGTAGGGACAACGCTGTAGCTGCTTAGAGGACCCGCATAAGAGACTAGAAATGGTGGTCACTGAAAATTTAAGTGCACACCATGTCTTGACTTCGCGGGACGCGCTAGATGCCCTGTGCCGGGCACATGCGCCTCTTGCGTGGGGCTGTCAAAATATTCGGCAACGGATAGCGAGGCAAGAACAATCAGGCGTTGCCTAAGCCCTATTCTCTCTGAGGACCGCAGAAGTTTTCTAGTTTCTCGGGAGATGTTAATGCTCCAATGGTGGCGTATTGATATTTTCTATATTGTCCGGTTCTATCTTCGCGTATGTTGATACAAATGGATGCTAGTTCTGGAGTGAAAATGTCTCCTTTTGTAATTGGTCAAGAGTACGAAAGACGCCGTCTCCTTGATTTTATTGGTAGTAGGCAAGCGCAGTCAGGTGTTCTTTGGGGGCGCGACGAGCCAGGATGTCTTATTTGTACATCAGGGGGGCGAGGTGGTAAGAAAGCTGGTTATTCAGATGAGCGACTTCCTGACGGTACTTGGTGGTATTTTGGCCAGGGCCGTATGGGAGATCAAACTCTGAGCAATGCCGCGAACTCTAAGCTATCTTCTGGAAAGTATTCAGTTCTACTCTTCACTACAAGAGAACCAACTGCGAGGGAAGTGGCCGATCGAGGAAATTATGGGAAATTGTTTTCCTATTGTGGACAGTTTAATGTCTCAGGATATGAGCAGTTCGTGCCGAATGATGGCGGTCGTCAAGGTGATAAGCTATGGCGTTTTCGTCTACTGCCTATTGGTGACGAGGGATATAATTACTACAGCGATGAAAGTAATCTGGATCTAGATTTATCCGGGGGCTTGCGAGAGATGCAGTATCGACTAACTTCTTTAGGCTCCAGAAAAATTGAGACTTGGGCAAGTATGGCAGAGTATCGGTTTAGGAGTGCTGCGGTTCACCTCTACGCCTCTCTTAGATCAGGCGGGATATGCGAGGCATGCGGGCTTGTCGCTCCATTCGCTCGTCCTGATGGACGAGGATTTCTTGAAGTGCATCATCTCACTCGGCTTGCCGATGAAGGACCAGATTTGCCTTCAAATGTTGCTGCACTTTGTCCTAATTGTCATCGCCGTGCCCACTATTCTGTTGATAGACAGGAATTCGGTAAGAAGCTTAAAGATGCTATAGTTTTAAAAGAAAATATTGTTTTGGGTGGGGAGGGTTGATTAATAAGTTGTTTTTAATGAGTTTTCGCAAAAAAATATGTCGTTCGGAGGGCGAAGGATTAACGGTGTTTCCATCGTTTTCATTGTTTTGATGATAAGTGCTCTCCTACTCCTGACGTATTAAATCCGCAAGTCGCTTGCCGGTGGCATTTGCTTTTTTGGTAGAGCCTACCTCGCACTCCCAAACGATGAATACTTTCCAACCTAATGCCTGTAGAGAAGACGTCACCCGATTGTCTCGGGCGACATTTTTTTCGAATTTCTCCACCCAAAATGCTGTATTACTTTTCGGTGTTGTCGCAATGCTGCAGTTAAGATGCCTGTGCCAGAAGCATCCGTGAACGAAAACTACTGCCTTGTAGCGGGGGAAAATTAGATCAGGTTTACCAGGTAAACCACCGCCATTCAGGCGGTAGCGCAGCCCGAGGCTATGCAATACTTTGCGCAATGCTATTTCTGGGCGGGTGTTATTTCCCTTGATTCGGGCCATCCTCTCAGACCGCTCTTTAGGGGAGAGGAAATCGGTCATGTCGGACCTCCAGCTCGAGAGCTCATACGTAGTGTTTTAATTCCCATCCTACACCCGCTCGTAGAAAGATTGACCACGAACTACCTCTTCTGAAATGTCGAAAGCCTTATAAGGCTTACGCATATCTAAATAACACCTCAGGTTCGAGCGATTTCATGGCGTGAAACTGAGGTGGAAGAAACTAATAGGTTTTCGTGGTCCTCAATCTTACAAGTTAGTCAAGAATATAGAAGGGGATTTCCTCAATAAACTCACCACTCCAATCAAGTGTCTTGCAAAGGGAGTTGAATTTTTCCAGACCTGATATGCGGTTTACCATGCTGTCAGAGGCCGCCGGGAGGCCGATTTTGTCCAGATCTCTCGCTGTTAATCCTGGTACTTGGTGGATAAACCAGCTCCCGATCGGCTCTAGGTAATCTGTCCGCGTTGTTTTGAAGTGGCTGAAATACTGGGAAGCAAGGATTACGCCGACTCCGAATGCTCGACCTTGTACCAAGAGTTTAGTTAGTACCTCAAACTCGTAAGGCATAATGTTGTGGGCCTCATCTACCAATAGGTAGGAGTCGATGAAGCGTGTTTGTGGGTTTGTACCCAGAAAAGGCTTCTTTTTTACCCTCAACATGTAATCGAGATAGAGGTTAAGGAAAATAACAACTACCATCTTCTTCAGCTTCTCATCACTGAGGCCTTTCAAGTCAATAGCCACAACCCCTTCGAAAAACTCGTCGAAACTAACGATTTTTGTCGGATCATCTTCAAAGATCTCGTAATCCACCATATCACTGATTATTCCAGTCACGGAGTCAGGCTTATCGACGATCGCTTCGTAGTGTTTGAAGACGTCGTAGATAGTAGGATCACGTCCTTCGTCATCCCTCGAGCGTTGATAAGCCGTCTTGATAGCCTCCTTGAGATTTTTATCCTGAACCGGCGCGTTCACTGAGAAGATCTTGCGCAGGATGTCCCGGAAGAAGCCGATTTTGTCGAGCATCGTCCGGTTGGAATTGTCCCCATCCGTCGCGAATAAGTTCAGTGGTATCTTGTATGGAGATACAATCTTAACCTTAGCCTTGTTAATGAACTGGCAGCTATCTTCCGTATCGCTGAAGTCCCGCTTGTAGTCTAGAATCAAGACCTTAGGAGCCACTCCTCGGTTTTGCTCTGGTTGTTTTACCATCTGGTAAACCAATGATTTTAGTAGCTGGGTTTTTCCAGTCCCTAGATCGCCTACTACTCCTATGTTGATATTGTTTAGCTCAGTGTTGCCTGGATGGAAAATGACTTCCTTGCTTCCAATTAGATCCCTTGTGTTGCCAATTTTAAAGTGAAGTCCAGCTCCAGCTTCTGGAGTGATAATTTCGGACTCATTGCTTTTAAGAAGTGTTTCTCCTAACTTCGAGAATGGTTCGCTTGGCTCGGTCAAACTCTCGCTAAGTTCGTAGGGCTCTTCTGCTAACTGTTGGGTTTCTTGTTTATCTCCAAGAAACTGGATTTTTTCGTCGATTATTGCTTCCGCAGTGAAACTGCTGACTGCCAGCAGCCCCCAATTACCTACCTGCTTCACCATGTCAGCAACCACCTGTGGCTGATTCCCAGCCAGCAGGGCCCCAGCTAACTCTAAGCCGAGGACAGCAGTATTTTTTAGAGGACTTTTCCCTGTGCACACCACTCGACTCTTGGAGGTGTTCTCAATAGATATCAGGCGTCCTTCAGGGTCGAGTTCAATCTCGAGCTTATTGGACATCAAGCTGGCGATAGTTTGCTGGTGGTACTGAACCCAGCGAGGAGTTGCCTGAGCGACTTCAGTTTCACCGTAAACGCGGAAGCCATAGTCCAGCCAGCTGGCTATTAGGTCACGGTAAGCAATTCCCCAAAGGGCAGAATCTTTCCCGCGCTCTTTCAAACTTTTGAGAAATCCGGCGAACGATTTAGCCTGGGTTAACGCTTCGTCACGCTGTCTTTCTGTCATCTCGGTGGAGCGGGCCTTCACCTCGATTGGCGTGATTTTGAGGGCATTCGGTTCGAGTAATTCGTCTCCTGCATCTATGCCGAAGGCGATGCTTAAAACGAGCAAGTCTGGCCTTTCTCTAGTCTCCGCACCTAGCGCTTTGCGTAGCTCGTCGAAACGCGGCTGGAACACGTCTGCCGGGATCACGAGATTCACCATGCGGTTACCAATTGCGGGAACCAGTCCCTTGCCTTCGCTACCACGTTGGAAGTCTGACTGAAGCAAGCGTGCAGCTATCAGCATACCTACTTCACCCAGGCTGGCTGAGCCCCCGCTGGTCAGCCTTTTTAGAGTCGGGATCCCCCTCCGAGAAACTTCGTCAAGCAGTGAAGCCACTTGTTCGTCGCTGACGTTTCTTGTGCCGGGGAGCTGTTTCAGCACGTTCCTCACCGCCGTGACCATGGTTGGTGACTGCTTTGCCACCAAATAGAATCCACTCGATTGCCCCGCACCTGGCGCGTAACGGGGCAGTTCGAAGTCCCAGAGGTATGCGTCTTTGCCGGGGCTGTGGAAGCAGGTAGCGTCTACGGCAGAAGAAGAGATTGCGCTGTAGCGCGTATCCCTCAGTGAGTTGTTCAAAGTTTGTAAGTTGGGTGCGAAGCTTAGACTGTCAAACTGGGCGTCGTTGACACACGCTGATTCGAGCAATTCCAGGGCTCGGGACAGGTTATCCTGCAATACGTCACCAGTTGATTCAGTAACGAATTGGCCAGCTCTGGATAGAGATAAGTACTGTCTGTGGGCAGCGGCGTTTTTCTTGATGCTAACGCGGGATACGCATGTAGGATCAACAGGGGAGAGCACGCCGTCTTTGCGGAATTCTTGGTCCATGGTCTGCAGGTGGTCGACAATGGAAAGATCCCGCTCAGCGTGATCTCCTTTGCTCTTGGTATACCACCTAATCTTGGTGCCTGAGCGCTCCGTGAGGGAGGCAAGCACAGCTGGCCTAGGCTGCTCCTCCCGAGGTCTCTTATCTATGATCTGAAGTGTTAAACCTTGGGCAGGAGACCACTCGTCGGCTTCAGGCCCAAGATTCTCAAGGCACCACTCATCTATTCCATCATTGCAGGAGCTGTACCCAGATGAGTCGCTGTGCAGGGAAATCCGGAGAGTGGACTTGGCGGGGTAGAGGTGGCGGATTTCGTCTAAGGAGCGCTTCACCTGCTGCCTATTGAAACCATTTACCATTCCCTCGATCTTCAACCCCAGATCGTTGCCAAATACCCCTTCATAACTGCCTTTACTCACTTCGGCTATAAGATCAGCCCGCCACAGAACTGACCAGTAATCCGACGAGCTCTTAACAGCGACGAACCCTGCTGGATTAAAGCGTCCGTCCATATCTCTGCACTTCAGAGCTAGGCAATCGGGAAAGCTGTATGGCTCGATGATCCCTGCAACCGGGCAGGGCAAACCTGCATTAATCGAATCCTGCATGAGTTGCTGGGCATTGCATTGCCAAGCTAACCGAACCGGGTGAAAGGGCGACAGCAGTACAGCGAGTGGTTTGGACTCTAGAAACTGGCTTTGTTGCTGAGCCTTGTGAACCGTGATCAGATCTGCCCAAGCTGCCAGGGAGTTAGGCGCCGATAGCCAGTCTGCATACTCGCTCACGTAGCGCTCGATAATGCTGCGGTTATCTTTATCCAGCATGAGCTGGCCTAGGCTGAGTGCCTCGATTGTGCATCCTTTAACGTCGCAAAGTTTCTTTAGAAGCTCCCGTGCTTGTTTCCGGGCTTGCAGGTAACCGGTAGGGGGCGCTAGCTCGTCCGTCCTTGGGCGCGGATCTAGGGACAAATGAAGGTTGGAAATACGAGGCTGCGAGGTCCAATCTGGTTGATGCCAGCTCTCCTTAAAGCCGGGGCCAATAACCAATGGTTGGTATGACTCCTCACTCTCTAAAATCCATTGCTCTAGGAGAGTCAACATGGATTGCTCGACATCCGTCTTCGCCACGTTTTCAGAGCGGGTGCAGTTGTTGGTGACTAACCTGTCGAACTCGCTAGAGGCTCCTTTGGCCGTAAATTCGTTAGCACTAATATTGAGAACATAGGTGATCGGCCCATCTAGCTCGGGAAGGTTCATCTCGAAGCTGACCTGACAATCTTCGGTTATCTCAATAACGGCTAATGCGTGGCCCTCTTGTACTTCGGAGGTTGTCAGTGGCCAAACCGCTTCGCTGGCGTTTACCCCCTCGCCGAATTGACCGCAAATGCTGTCAGGCAAGCTCACGGCATTACGGAAAAAAAACTCGATAGTCTGGGTGCCTGTCCCGTTGCTCACCAATTCACATTCGTACTGATTGGTGGTCTTCGCTCCACGGCCTACCTTTTTCTTTTTAAAAGGAGTTAATTTCTGTGCTGACCGGCAGTTTAGTACCACTGAAGGAAGGTAGGACTCCAGTGATATTAGTTTGAATGTGGCAGGCTTTTCCTGCTTATTGCAGGTGAATTCATAGCGAATGTACTGTTCATGATCACAGGGCCACAAATTATCATCCCAGTGAGTTTCAAGATTACTAATGGTGATCGTCTGAATCAGCTCAAGGGTTTTCCGACCTGAGGCTCGGTACACGGAGAGTTCCTCGCCAAGCAATTCTTCGTCAACTCTGAGTAGGAATTGGGGCGAACTTTTCACAACTGCTAATTGGCTAGTCAAAGTAGGGCGGAACAACTCATTGGCACAGGTAATCTTGAGCGTGCCCAGATTTTTACTTTCTTCCTGATTGAGCAGCTCGATCCACACAGATTGCGACAATACGTCCCACCATTGCGCCCCTTGAGCATTCCCGGCCTTGGCGTAGTTCCCGAGCGGGCGGGTAACGAATCTCTGGGGCGTCCGGTACAGCATCACGAGGTCCTGACTTAACAGTTTTAGGGCCTCGGAAACCTCCACTGAGCCCGTATCCTCTTGCAACAAGTGAATACCGGCCGTGAAGCCATGAGCTTGCATGTAGTTGGCAATGTCGTAGTTTATCTGTGGCTCGGGAGATTCGCCGTCTTCCAACTTGGGTACCCCAAGGGCGTGACATAGGTCCCGGCTGGTTTTTCCATTCCCCCCTAGATCGTACAAGGCTCGGAGCAACTCCCAGGGTTCCTGCATGTCCCCAGCCTGGGCAGACTCGATGAAGGCCTCCTCCAGAGCTTTCCAGGCCAGCTCTTTCTCCAGAACGGGCACATCTTTAAAGCGGCTTAAGACTGCCTCGAAGACATCCTGTACGAATGGTTCCTCTCTCCATGTAGAGAAAGACACGTGATTTACCCGATTCAAACCCAGTTTGTTTGCTGTGGTATCAGTAGATAACAACGGGGGGGAATTGATGGTCGAAAGTGCCAAGTAAGAGCCATATGAGGTTCTTATCGCCACGACATGGTTACTCGAACACCTGGTGGTATTTTGGTGCGAAGGGTCTTCAATCCCTTCTTGAACTCGCAATACGGGCACCAGCATTGCATGGCCAGCAGATTCAAGCTCCAACCGGGGGCCCATTGCATCAAATCTGTCGTAGATCTCGTCGAGAATGCCCGCTGGAGGAGCAGAGAACGTGACCCTCAAGTTATTATTTTCCGACGAGATAAAGTGTCCAGCTTCTGCTCGTATCTTCGATACCAGATAGCCAATAAAGTCACCGATCACGTTAGTTTCCTTCTTTGCCGGCTTTCGCCAAGGGGCTAGCGATAACCATGCCACCTTCAGCATCGGGGCTATCGATGGCGATGGACATATCTCTCAGTCTCTTGTTCAAGCTTTCACCTTTCCCTAGGGCCATCTCGGCGCTGATGCCGTACCCGGCCAACTGCTGACACAGATTTTGAACAGTGCAGGGGCCTGTTACCCGACTGGCTGCGCAATGGACCATCAACAACGTCGACAGGGGGCCGAGACCAACAACACGCGGTGAGTTTGAGTGGTTGCCGCGCTTCTCCATGTAGTACCCCTGATCATAACCGTCGAGTCCGGCCTCGGAAGTTATGCGCTGGCGAGCAACGTGTTCTAGAAATTCCAACACATTCTTCGACGAGCCCTTCTTGCATTCGGCAACCTTGGGGTCACTTTCTATCATTTGGTTGAAGTTATTAAGATACAGTCTGAAGTCAAACTTACCGCGATGCTGGGCTAGATAATCCAGAGTTTCGGCAATCTCTGCAGTGGACCCTAGGCTAACCTGCGCCATATCAAACCCGGCTTGCTCCAACATATGCAGCAACAGATTCAGGGCGCCACGGCCTTCGATGTAATGACGTGCCGCCTCCTTTATCGGTTTCGCTGTAAGTTGGCCGAGACTCCAAAATCCTTTACCTGTTGATAGCTTTTCAGCTACTTCATCCTCGCTATGGCACTTTCCTAGGCTCAGCGCTTCCTCTATAAGCTCGCAGCATTTGTTGTTAGCGTGGCAACACCAGGTAACGTGAGCGGCCGTTCCTATCCTACACAAAGACTCCAACATGCTTACCCATTGCCTACGGGTAAGGTCCTGCTTTAAATCGAGCACCACATGGAGATCTTCAACAAAGCGCTTGGCTGGGCAATCAAGGTTTAACGGGCTTGGGAAGGTGCCTTCATCCTGCGGGAACTCACTAGGCATTTTCCAGGCGTCACTTATCTTTTCTACACGCCAGGACTCGAATTCTGATTGCAGCATCCTGGCCCAAACATCATCTTCTTCCGAAGTGACGCTTAGCTTGTAGAAAAGCTTCTGCCAGGTTGCGAGGGCTGCGTCGTAGTCATCGCTGCCTAGGGCAACCATTCTTGCCACGAGCTTACCCGGATTCCATGGGTGGCCCCTGAGCCGCGCTGACATGGAATATAGGGTGGCGTCGGGTACAAGCGGGGAAATTTGGTTTCCTCGCTGGCGAGATTGTCCCGAGAGATTCGGTGTCGCGATAACCCGGTTTACCACCGTGTTCCACAGCTGAGCATCGAACGCCACCTCGCTTTGCGCGCTATTCGGACGCCTCCCAGTTGCCAGCTGTTTTTTGAAAGGTGTTCCAAGTTCCCAGACGGTTTCCCCCACAGCTTTGTTATCGACGAACCCTACGTTCCTATATAGGGACGCGAGCAGGATTTCGCCCGTTGTGACTTCGGGTGAAGGTGTCAAGTGCAAGAAGCTACCTTTGTAAGTCTTGTGCAAGCTAGACTTCTGCCAGGGGTCGCTCAAATAGTCCTTTAATTTATCCATCGACTCAGCCCCTGAACCGGATAGTTTTGCCAACTTTCAACGTGTAGGTGTCCTGGCCTATGGTCAGATCAACATTACCGTCTACGAAATTCTTGTCCCTTGCTATCTGGCCAGCAGTTACCGATTTCACTTCGTCGAACAGGGCAAACACCTCCTGTGGAAGGGAGGCGGGGTCTAGCCCTTCCTCGAGCTCCACGAGAGCCTTGTACAGCGCAAAAGTGACCGGTACATATCGGTTGTGAACCTTGATGAATGGGAAGCGGTTTGCCGGCCGGGAAATATCTCCTTTGAACATTTCCATTGAGGTTTTAACGCTGCGCACACGTAGCGACACTTCCCTGTCCCAGTGTGCTACTGGCTGGCCAAAAGTCGTAGATAGGGGGATTTTGAAAAAACGCCGGTCTTCGTTTACTAGTTGTTCGACGAGGTCTTCGAGGTTTTCATGCTGAAAATCGCTCTGGTACAAACCGGCGTAATCCGCGAATAGCTTTACATCCTTGGATACCCCGTACTTTAATCCGAGGCTCCGTTTTGCCAGCCTTCCTGCGAACTGTCTCATGGAGGACTGTAGCCGCCGCACTTGTCTGGATACCTTGGAGGGATGGTGTTGGTCCATCAAGGCTTCGTCTGCTTCCGATAGCTGTGCAAGTAGCTTGCGTTCGCTCGGTGCCAGACGGTTGGATACCAGCTCCAGTCCGTCTTTTATGGAGAGACTAAAGTGCTCATCCACATCGTTTACGGTAACGATCTTTCCATCCTTCGCCTCGGTATACATCTTCTGTTCGCCGTATAAGAGCGCGGGATCCAAGAAGGTGGCGAAATCACCTGATAGAAGTTCACTGATAGCAGTGTGTTCTTTCTCGGCTAGGACTTTGAGAGATCCAAAATGATACTTCGCCATGTTGAAGGCTTTTTCGTCAAGCTGGTCTGGAACCTTTGATCCTGCGAACACTGCGTGGTAAGCCTCGAGATGCTTGCCTGAGGCTAGTCGGGGCCAGTTGGAGAACAGCCGGTGATGATATAACCGAGAGGTCAACAAGTAGCGAGCACGAGCTCCTGCCAAAGTGCTGGGGCCCTTTGCCTCCAGTTGCAGCATCTTGGCCGTCCAGTCGCAAGGCGCGTAGGACTTGCCGTCGATCGTCAAGGATCCTGGTTCCCCAATGAAAAGGTGGGACACCAGTGAGTACAAGTCGCGAAACGTCCATCGTTTGCCAGACGCGAGCTCGTAGTAGTAAAGAAACTGGATCAGGTTATCGCGAGCTTTTTCGTTCGCCAGCAAAGTTTTATTTTGACAAAATGGGCAGTCTGCCTTGTTGTTGCACGCAGGCGTCCACTTTTCCTCGGCCAGGGCCTTTTCCAGTACTCGATGTGCAACTGTACTGTCTGGATCGCCATCTCGGGGGGCAACCAAAGAGTCCACGTCCATGGGCCACAATGCAAGGTTGCTTTCTTGAAGGGGCCAGCAAGCCGGGGCATCTACGCCTCCACTCACGGCGGAGACGATTCTTGCGATAAATGAAGCCATCTCTGTGTCGCCAGTTCGGATGGCAAGCGATGACGTGTTTGCCAGAATCCCGCGATTTACACAGCCGATGTAAATACCTTTGTACTCACCGTACCTAATTGCCCGTAGTTCTTTTAGTAGCAGCGACTCTGCTGTCTCACCTGGTTGCGCCGGGTCTTTTTCAGTGGCGTCTTGCACCAACCGGATAACAGGAATCATGCCACTACCATCAGGTACGATTCCGTCGAATTCAACCTCAGTTCGGCGAGGGGGGAGAGACCCTGATGGGTTCCTGTACTGGTTCGAGAACTTAGCCAACAGTTGCCCACCCGCACCGCTTAACCGATCAAAAGTCTCGATGGCCCCCTCAACCGCATCAGTTTTCCCATTTCCGGGCCCGCCAACCAGTAAGACGGCCGAAGGAGTTCCAGGGATGCCTGCGATAACTGAGTCAACCCAGCTCGACAATTTTTCTACTAGCGGGGTTTTTAGTTGCTCTTTTACGGGCCTTCCGGACTCTTCTTGAAAGGGCTGCCTGACACCTCCTTTCTTGGCCCCAGACCAGTTAATCAGTCCCTCTGGGTAAAGCAATTCATCTTGCCTTTCAAATTCCATGTAACCCCTCGAATTCAATTGCTGGAGCGGCTGCGACCTTTCGATGAGCCAGGTCGATATAAATTGCGCAGAGTGGAGCCGGGAAGATGGCTTCCCCTAAGCAGTAGCTTGTTCCTTTGCAGCTGTCGGGAAGGATGGCCGGCCAAAACGACAAGGTAGAGAGGTCGCGCGGCCCTTCCAGTTGGGTGCCATCCATCTCCCTTGAGTCCTATGTTTTAAGCTATGGCCAAGGTTTCTTGTTCTACTTCATCGACTGCTTGTTGGCTAGAGACCGCCATGGCTTCATCCAGTACCGACCTGATGGCTAGGCCAATGGCTCTTGCAAGGTAAGGAGGAACAGCATTGCCTACCTGCGTGTAGCGCGGGCATTCTTTGGTACGTTGGCTACCGCCCGTGGTGAATTTGCCTCGGAACTGGAACCAGTCGGGAAACGACTGCAGGCGTGCAGACTCTCGGACGGTCAGTATTCTGGGCTCGCTGTAGTGGAGCACATCGTCGGGCAACGTTGTTATTGTAGGTGCGGGATTTTTCTCGTGCATTAGGCAAATGCGGTGCTTCTTGAGGCCATATTTTTCCCTTTGGGCCAAGCTCATCAAACCACCCCTAACGCACTCGGGGTCCTGAATGATCCTCATGAACCGTTCACTGATTTCGGGCTTGTGTTTTGCTAAGCGTACGCTGTCCATAGAGCCGTCGCTCCCTTGATGCATAAGGTTTTGGTAATGTGTCCGAGGCCCCTTATATGCGAGCTCTAGAAAACCGGTACGAGAGGAGGGATCAGTGCATGGTCTTGTCCCAACGTGCTTTATTTCCAAATCAGAAATGGCCTCCGA
>Ga0157375_10002972_pt1 | contig 14733 bp, 10 predicted proteins | sample M35metaG_FD_115311 | JGI IMG/M metagenome (GOLD analysis project Ga0157375, IMG submission 115311) | Miscanthus rhizosphere microbial communities from Kellogg Biological Station, Michigan, USA - M3-5 metaG | ecosystem: Host-associated > Plants > Roots > Rhizosphere > Soil | place: USA: Michigan...
AAGATGCACGATAGTGAAGGTGCTGGCAGCGACGAATGGAACCCGTGCCCAGGAGTCTGATGAAGGGAGGCAGTATGACGACCCCACCGAACCTTGCCAAGCTGATTGGTCAATCCGAATTCATTCTTCAAGCAAGAGTGGAAAAGATGGGTGAAGCTACACTCTCGCTCGTCCCCGTAACGAAAGAGACGGCGATTGTAGTCGTGGATCAGGTTTTGCGCCGTCCACCCGGGCTTGGGGGCTTATCCGGCCGAGCCATTACGGTGCAATTCAAAGGCAAGCCCACGGTTTCGAAGGGACAGAACCTGCTGATATTCGCACAAGGCTGGCTCTATGGCACAAGCATTGTTCTCAAGGAGTATGGCCATGTCCGGGCCAGCGCCTCTTTGCAACGAAAAGTAATCGAAACTGAACAAAAGCTGCAAAAGCGCGTCTTGCGCGACCGAATTGTTCGGGCCGAAGTCATCGTCACAGGCCGAGTCAAAGAAGTGAGATTGCTGTCACATGGCCGCGAGCAATCTCGCGAAGAAGAAGCGGAATGGGAAGAGGTAGTACTGGAGATTACTTCATGGGAGAAGCCCATCCAAAAAAAGAAAGCAATCCGGATCGTCTGTCCGGTTCAGGCAGATCGGCGCTTTCCGCACGCTCGGATATTTCATCGGACACAGGAGGGAATCTGGATGCTGCGCGGAGTTACTGGAAAAATATTTCAAGGCAAAGTGTATATCGCTGAGGACGCACCTGATTTCCAGCCGCTCGAGAAACTCGAAATGGTTCGGTCACTCATTCAGGAAGTATGAATTCTCCAGTATCGAAGGGAACAAATTATGGTTCTCGTTGTTAACATAATTCCCGTAACTTGGAGCGATGACATCAACCAGGATAGCGAACCGGGTCTGAGCGTTAATGCTGCCAATCCCAACGAAATGGTCGCAACGGCATTTACGCTGGACAACCCAGAGGGTGAGCCGATGGTCGGACCACTGGCGCCGGTCTTCTATTCCAATGATGGCGGCCAAAACTGGACTCTTAGCAAGATTGTGCCCAGCGAGGTGGGTGCATCGTGGCCCACAGCCGACATCACGATTCGATATGGTGGCTCGACCGGTGTCCTGTATGCCGGTATTCTCACTCCAGGTAAGGACGGGAAGATCCTGCGCTCACCTGACATCACTACACCCATGGAAAAGCTGTTGGATGGTTCTGGTGATCAGCCGTATATCCAAGCCACGACGATCGGAACAGGGAAGGACAGGGTATATGTGCCGTTTAACGACGGCGGATATCCTGGACTAATTTTTTCATTAGATGCTGCCACCGCGCCAGCACCCGCTGGGTTCGACCAGAATGATCTAAATCTCAACGCGCGAATAGGAACCGGCCTAGCTCAGGTACGTGTCGCGATTCATCCGACTGGCGTCATCTATGGTGCGTTCTATTACGGCCCCGACCAGAAATCAAAGATTGTTGTCGTTCGCGACAACAACTGGGGCAAGGGTAATCCTCCATTCGCATCCCTGACTGACCCTAGCGACAATGTGGCTGGAAAGTTCGTCGCACAAAATTTTTCAATTAGCGCCGGAGTTATGGGCCAGCAGCGCGTACACGGATCAATGAGCATAGCCGTTGACCCCAATGATTCCGATCGGGTTTATATCGCGTACGCTACTGCAACCAGTCCTGCGGACTATACCCTGCACGTTGCCTCTTCATCTGATGGTGGCGTCAACTGGTTCCTGGACAGGCGGGTTGTTCCTACGGCAACAAATCCGGGCTTGGCTATTAATACGCTCGGCCAGGTTGGTTTTTTGTATCAGCAGCTCGTGAATTCGAATTGGATCACCCGTTTTGAGAAATCTTCTGACGATTTCACTAGCGCTCCGGAGAGTTTCGTCCTCGCGAATACGCCTTCCGATACACCTATTGATACGAAGAACAATGTTTATCTTGGTGACTACCTCCATTTGCATGCCGTTGGCAAGGACTTCTACGGTATTTTCTGCGCGAACAATACTCCCGATCTGAATAATTTTCCCTCAGGTGTCAGTTACCAGCGCAATCATGATTTTCCAAGCAAGAAGCTGTATGGTAACGATGGCATCACCGAAATCCCGCCGTCTATCGACCCTTTCTTCTTCAAAGTGGAACCAGTATCTGCGCAGGACGATTTCTATGTTCGTGACTGGACGAACAGCGCTGCATCCCATGATACTGGGGTCGAACCCTCTACGAATCCAGTCTTCTATGAGACCAGCGATGTATGGAACCAGTTGGATGGCTCGACTCCCATGATTCAGGCCGATGACCAGCCCGCGCACCAACTTCCACAGGCCGGCGACAACTACGCCTTCGTGCGCGTTTCCCGTAAGGCTGCTCCGGACCCCGGCAGCCCTCCAGTCACTGTCACGGCGCATTTTCTATATGCTGACTTTGGACTCGGCACCACTTATCAGGATATCTCGGCATCTCCTCTGGGGCAGATGGTCTTCACAGCGGCTGATAGTTCGCCAAAGGCTCTCGCAAGCGGCGTTAAATGGCAGTTGCCGGCGAGTCATTCAACACACATATGCATGGCGGTACAGATTTCCACACCGGCCGACCCCTTTGCCCTTGGGCCGGCTGGACTCGTTGGTCATGCCCCTGGATGGCCTACTACCGATTTGATGGTGATTAATGACAACAACAAGGCCCAACGAAACATACATTTTCCGATGATGCAGTCGAATGTCATTTCGGAAATCACTTTCTATATTCTCATTGAGAATGCCGCCACTTACCAGCGAGATATGTCCATCCGTTACGAAGCCTCTCAAGAGGTCTTGAGAAGCCTGAAGGGCATGTCCGTTGGAGAGGCGGGTGGCCGCCGAAAGCCCTTCCGATCTGGTGATACGATCACGTTTGCCAGGATGGAGCCTGGTGAGAGCCGCTGGCTTGGGCTCACCATCCAAGGCGTATCCGCTACAAAAGCAAAGGCTCTGCCTGTTCGTTTCCAGGAAATGGCTGGCAAACTGGTCCTCAATGGCGTCAGCATTACGGTGCTACCATCACCCCTGGCAGCGGTCATTCGCGCCAATCTGCAGTTTCATCTTTCTGTAATGAACCGGCTGGAAGCTATCTTCGGTGCGGAAGCGGCGCGCCAGGAAGGGTTGCGAACCCGAGCGGTGTTGGAGCGCGAACAAATCCCAGGTAAAGCCTACATCTCCTTCTTCGACCTCAAGGTGCTCGATGAGTTAACCCGGATTTGCACAGACGCGATCCCGACCGGTTTTGGGATCCTGCCGGATGCTCATTTCAAGAGGTTAAAGAATAGCCTCGCGACTGGCAGCACGCCGGCTGCCGCCGCAGCTCATACAGCGCTTCTTCACACCCTTGACGCACTTTTGACCACATCTAAAAAATCACAAGGGGATGTGGCTGACATTCCACTCAACGTGCATTGGCAGTCCGACTTGTATACTCATCTGGATTCCCCGAAATTCAAGCTCGCCGGCAGTGTTGTGTCCCGCTCCAGGTCTTTCATAGCGGAGTACGAGGCGCGGCGGATTGCAAGCCAGGACTATCCGTCCTTTATCCGTGAGTTGCTTCCCGCATTCCGTGAGACCGCCGCGCAGGTTACCAAACGAGGAAAGGCACTCGGCGAGAGTGTCGGTGCTATGGAAAGATCTCTGGACTCTCCGGCTGCTCTGCAGAGTGCGCACCGACGATTTCTTCTCGGGCTGCAGGCTTATGTGCCTGAGTTGTCCCAAAAGCTCCGTCTTAGGCGAAAAAAATAACCTGGCGAATGCCATCATGGCTGTCCGGCCGCATTGGGTCGATATCTTCTCGTTGCCACCTCCAGCATTTCGCGTGCGCACGCGGTAGAAGACCTTAACGTCCCCTGAGCCCGCTTTAAGGGCTGTCCAACTGGCAGGTGAGGGAGACCGCGTCGCATACACTCCGGTACGGTTTATTAGGTGGCTGTCGACTAGCACTTCGGCTCCTCGTATAGTCCGAATTCGGCGCCGGCTGAATCCGCGAAAACGGCAAAGGCACCAAAACCTGGGGCAATGTCTTTCCGTGGCGTTAGCACCCGGCCACCTGCAGCCTCAATTTTCTTGAGAGTGTCCAAAATATCGTCAACCATGATGTATATGCGTGTCTGCTCGTCCGGCGTTCTGTCGCTTGCCTTTACCCATGTTCCGCTGACACCACCGGTGTCGTCGAATGCGAGTTCGCCATCTCCGCGCTTTCTGACGGTCCAGCCAAAAATGCTGCTATAGAAACCGGCGGATGCTTCCGCCGTTATCGCGGGAATTTCAAGGTAACAAATCTTGCCGTGGGACATATCACTCTCCAATCATCGATTGCTTAGGGACTTACTTTTCAATCATAACGAGGATAATTCGTTAATCCTAAGGGTGCCAGCCACAAGCAGAGTGATTGCAGGTCCTGTGATTTTCGATCGGCTTTAAAGCTCGTTAGCCGTAGTGATGGCAACGAAAGAGCACGCCGCAAACTTTTTTTGTGCGAAATTAATGGTCACGATTCCAGGACAGTCACATGCCGCCAGTTATCGGACTAGATTTCGGCACCACTAACAGCGCTATTGCCGTAGCGGACGCAGGTAAAGAGGCCACGCTTGCCTGCTTCGGCGATGGTAGCGATACGACCACCAGTTTCCGATCAATTCTGTACTTCCCACTTAAGGACCGTTCTGCAACCGTGAAGGCCGAAACGAAAGCCGGCCCTGAAGCTATAAGTTCGTATCTCGAAGCCGATAGCAAGGGACGACTCATTCTCTCCATTAAATCCTATCTGGGGAGTCCCTTGTTCACCTCCACACAAATCAATGGGCGCTACTACACTCTTGAAGAATTGATCGCGATCATTTTGAGACGTTTAAGAACAACCGTTATTGAACAATTCGGCGTTTCCGCTACCAGCGTCGTAATCGGCCGGCCCGTCCGCTTTGCCGGAGCTGAAACCGAACTGGACGAGACTTTAGCACTCAACCGGCTCAGATCAGCCGCTGAGCTCGCTGGCTTTTCCGAAGTCACATTCGAACTAGAACCAGTCGCCGCCGCATATCAATACGAAACCCAACTGGATCACGATGAGTTAGTTTTGATAGGAGACTTTGGCGGTGGAACAAGCGACTTCACGTTGGCCCATCTTGGACCTGGTAGAAAACGGACTGGTGGAAATCCCGTCGTGGGCACTGCGGGCGTAGCCATTGCGGGCGATACCTTTGACAGCAAAATTATGATGAACCTGGTGGCGCCGAAACTCGGTCTTGGCTCGCATTATGTTTCACTAGGCAAGGAGCTTCCCGTACCTGTATGGGTGTATTCACGACTGTCAAGTTGGCATCGCACGTTTCTTCTTAAAGACCCAAAGACGATGGCCGTGCTCCGAGAGGTCAAGAATCAAGCTTCTGAACCTGACAAGGTAACAGCGTTAATTCAGATCATCTCTGACAACTTAGGCTACGCTCTTTATCGTGCGGTTGAGAGTACAAAAGTTAAATTAACAGAACACGAAGAAGCTGACTTCGTATTTGCGCACTCCTCTGTGAACATCGAAGACACTCTCGAACGCTGGCGTTTCGAATCGTGGATTCAAGCGGACATTCAAAACATAGCAACATGCGTTAAGACTCTTCTTAGTCAACATAATGTTAGCTACAGTTATATCGACAGTGTATTCCTCACGGGAGGATCTTCTTTCGTACCGTATGTGCGTCGCTTCTTTGCGAAAACGTTTGGCAGTCACAAACTAAGAGGCGGTGAAGAGTTGACGACTGTGGCCAAGGGCCTCGCCCTCCGAGCTCTCGAGAATGGCCCGCACTCTTGAATTATCAACCACGAAGACACTAAAGACACAAAATTGAAGTCAGCAATCTAGCTAGAAGTAAATAAAGATTGCGCTTTCTACTCTCAACTGTGTTACACTGCGTTCATGCCAATAAGGAAAATAGCAAAATCTCACACCTCAACTCGCAAGAAGACTTCGAAAGTTGCCGCTCTTTCGCGTCGGACTAAAAAGGCTGCGTCAAAAGCGCCCAGGTCAGCGGCAAAATCGAACGCGTCTGAGAAGAACGATCGACTAGCACGCGACACGCGGCGGGAAGAACTCACTTTAAAAATGTTCCAGATGGTTTACGAGGACTATCAGCAAGGTAAATTCCACCGTATTTTATAAACTCCTGATCTTTAACCGGAAATTTGATGCCGTACTTCACCTACGACACGTCAGTCCTTATTTCGAGAAAGCTAACTAACTTTCGGATAATGCCCCAAGGTTTTCTGTTGTCCGCTATCGTGCTGATGGAAATCGTAGCTGGCGCTCAGGACAAGTCGCGTCGGAAATTCTACGAGCAGGTCTTTCGCCAGTACCAGAGAAACAACTTGCTTATTGTACCCAATGACGAGGATTGGCTTCTCGCATCGAAAATTCTTTCTCTCTTAACTCATGCGCGCAAACGTTCACTGAAAGGACAACTACAGCGGCTCGCTCCGGGAGCTTCACAGCGTCTGGCGCTGGACGTCTTCATCGCCGTCAGCGCCCGACGATGGAAAGCACAAGTCGTGACGGAGAATTGGACCGACTTCAAAGCGATCCAGCGTTACTGCAATACCACGATCATTAAAGCTGCAAGCTTCTTTCAGAAGTGAGGCTAGTAGTTCGTCAGGATCTCTTCAGGTTTGAAGCCCATCTTTCCCAGGCGCTCGCGCGTTTGTTCGATCATCTCCGACGAGCCGCAGATCAGTGCGACTGGTGAAGATAAACTCGGAAGCACATTGTCCAGCAAAGACTGCACGTATCCCGTTGGTCCGGACCAGTCGTGGCCATCAGGCCGGGAGATCACCTGCCGCAGCTCCACGCCTGCATCTTCCCAGGCTTCGGTCTCGTCGCGATAACAGAAGTCGTCCGGCGTGCGAGCACCGTAGAGCACAACAAGCTGGCCGAACTCCTTTTTGCGCTTCAAGACGTAACGTAAAGCGGCGCGTAACGGCGCGACACCCGTGCCCATCGCGACAAACACAAGATCGCGCCCTTTCATTTCGTCGAGCCGGAAACCGTGACCTGCGATGCCGACCAATTCAACTTCCTCGCCGGCCTTCATGTCGTAGATGACACTGCTGGCGCCGGCCTTCTGTTTCACGAGCACTTCCAGTTCAGAATCGTCAGGCGCGCTCGCGAACGCGAAGTAAGCGGGCTCTTCACCTTTAACTCGCAGGATCGCGACTTGTCCCGGCGTAAAATCAATCTGTTCGGTGGGACGAAGATCGAATGAACGTGTGATCCGCGCCTGCTCTCGAACCCCTGTAATAACAAGCGTCTGCATGGAATAAAGACTCGTTGAGACTCAGGTTCAGCAGTGTAACAGTGTTACAATCCGCAGGCACTATGACTTACCGTCTCACCATCGCATTAATTATCGCCTTGTGCGCGCTGTCGGTTCAGGCGCAGTCTGGGCGGCGACAAACGAAGCCTCCTCCCGCTGCTCCTGTTCCTACTCCCACTCCCGAGCCGACGCCCGTTCCTAAAAAAGAAGAGAAAGAAGATCTGCTCTTCTTTATCGGCGCCAATCGCTACATTTCAGACGCGTCGTATCCTTATAGTTATTACGCGGCAGTGATCCAAGGTTGTGCGGAGCGGCTGCGCACTCGATCGTCGGCGAGCGTTGACGTCACCGACAAGGACTTCACGCGAGGCGAGGCGATCAAGAAAGCCAAGTCAGAGTCAAAGTCTTACGTGATCTTGTTGACCTTGTCGCTCGACCAGCCGGCTCGTTCCTATGACGACGTCGCCCTTGAATATGTTGTTTTTACGCCAGGCACAGCCAAAGTGTTGACGAGCGGAAGGACCTACCAAAACGTAAACCGCAAAGGACCGATCGTGGTTGGTCCAACCAGTCGCGGATCGGGCCTATATCGCGAACAGTTATTGCAGCAAGCAGGTGAAGATACCGGGGACAAGATCCTCAAGGCGTTACACTTGAACACACCCGTAATCAGGTAATTACTCCGCGTAAATTCGTTCAATCACATCCCGATATTTTTGATCGATCACTCTACGCTTAACTTTCAACGTGGGCGTGAGCTCTCCGCCTTCGATCGTAAACTCATTTTCGAGCAGTGCGACTTTCTTTATCCGCTCATACTTCGCGAGGTTCGGAGTCAGCGCATCGATCTGTCGCTGAACTAAGTCGATGATTCGCGGGTGCCGGCAAAGCTCGCTGCGGCTTTTTACTTCAATCCCTTTCAACTTGCAGTACGACTCAAGCTGTTCCCAGACCGGCACGATCAACGCTGCGGGAAATTTTCGCTCGGCGCCGATCAATACTACCTGGTTTACAAAACGAGAGGCTTTAATTGCCTGTTCGATCGGTTGCGGCGAGATGTATTTGCCACCGGAGGTCTTGAACAACTCTTTCTTGCGATCGGTGATTCGCAGAAATCCGTCTTCATCGATCGTGCCGATGTCGCCCGTCTTGAACCATCCATCGGCGGTGAAGACCGCGCGCGTCTCTTCCGGCTTGTTGTAGTAGCCACGCATCACGTTTGGACCACGCACTTCGATCTCCCCGTCTTCAGCTATTCGAATATCGACGTTCGGAATAGCCTTGCCGACAGTTCCCACGCGAGTGTCTTCAATACTGCTGGCGGTAATGACCGGCGATGTTTCGGTCAATCCATATCCCTGGAGGATCGGAATGCCCGCGCCAATATAGATGTACGTCAGATCTTCAGACAGAGCCGCGCCTCCGGATACCAACAGTCGAATTCGTCCGCCAAAGGCCTTTCGCCATTTCGAGAAGACCAGCTTCGTGGCCATCGAGTGCTTTAGTTTCAGAGATGGAGGGATGGGCTCGTGGGCAAGCAGATGCTTTGCATACTCGCGCGCAACAGAAAGCGACCACTCAAGTAACGCCCCGGTCGCCTTGCCTGCCTCAGCCGCGCGCTCACGAATGCGCGCATAGATCTTCTCGAAAATACGCGGCACGCCCACCAGTATCGTCGGGCGCACCTCACGCAGGTTTGGACCAATGGCCTGCAACGATTCGGCAAAGTAAACAGCCATGCCGCGATACAGATACATGTACATCGCCTGGCGCTCGAACACGTGCGACAACGGCAGCACGGACAGCACGATGTCCTGCTCGCCAAAAGAAAAATGTCCCGAAGAATCGACCAGGTTGGTTACGAGGTTTGAGTGCGTGAGCATCGCGCCTTTCGGCTCGCCCGTGGTCCCTGATGTATAGATGATGGTCGCGAGATCGTCAGGCTTGATCTGCATTGCCATTCGTTCGATCTGTTCGGGCTCGCGCTGCTCCAACTCACGTCCCTTTTTCTCGAGTTCTGAAAGCGTCAACCCCTCAGCAGCAGTGATTCCTTCCGCATCGAAAAAGAGGACGTGCTTAACTTCTGTACACTCGCCAAGCACCTCCTTCAGTTGGATGTACTTTTCACGATTCTCGAGAAAGAGAACACAGGCGCCGGAGTCCTTCAGAATGTAACGCACTTGAGGAGGCGTTAAGGTAGGATAGATGGGCACATCGATCGCCCCTGCGAAGATCGAACCAGCGTCGGTCAACGTCCATTCAACCCGGCTTTCGGAAAGTATCGCCACGCGATCGCCGCGCTGCACGCCGATGGCGCGCAGTCCGGCCGCAATCAACTTCGCGCGCCGGAGCATCTCGTCGGAAGAGATCGAAATCCACTGGCCACCGCTTTTGTAATTCAGGATGTCCGGTCGCTTGTGCTTGCGTGCGACACTCATGAAGACGTCAACCAGCGTCTTTGGCTCGCCGGCGGCGGCTGGCTGGCTAATCGGTATGCTCGAGCGCAAGTCCGTGTACTCAACCGCGCGATTCAAGGGGCCGTGACTCCGTTGAGAAAAATATCGAGCACCTGGTCCGCCATCGGCGCCAGCTTGTACCGGCGTTTGGAGAGAATCCAGTTGGTGGCCATTTCGTCCAGCGCGCCGAAAAGGATTTTCGCGACTACGTTGGCGTTTAGATTGGAGCGAAACACACCGGCGCGTTGTCCTTCTTCAAACGTTGAGCGGATGAGTGTGAGGTATTCAGCGAAACCGGCGGCAGAAAACTCTTGCATGAATTTCGTCGAGCCGCGGAGTTCAACCTGGAACACTACGGCCAGATCACGATCCGCGCCGAGCCGCTCGAGATGCAACAGCGCGATCTGGCGCAGTTTTTCCTTTGGATCGGAAACTTGCTGCACCTGTTTTCTCGCAGCCTTGAGCGCTTCTTCAACACTGCGATCGAAGATCGAATGGAGTATGTCCTCTTTGCTCTTGAAATAGAGATAGACAGTGCCATCCGCGACGCCGGCTTCGCGCGCGATGTCCGCAACCTTGGAATTGAAGTAGCCATTGTGCGCGAACACGCTGATGGCGGCGCGCAAAATTGCTTCACGCTTATCACCAGCGGGCGCGCGAACATTGTTTAGGGATCGGGCGGAACGCATACTGAATGATGCCTCACTCAGTTTCGTTTAGCAAGGTGGATGTTTGTGAGGTAGTTGAGCGCCTCCATGGAGTGCGCTGGCTTGCCGGCGCTTTGGCCAAAGCGGTGCCAAGGCGCCGCACTCCAAGGAGAGCCAAAACTTATCAATCGGAACCGTCGCGCTGATGTAAGAGACTGGGTTCGACCTCGCGTGGCAGGTCGACGCCTTTCAGCAGAAACTCCTGGGTCGGATACGGAATCCTGATGGAGCGCTCGCGGAATAGTCGTGCGATCCGGTAATTGATGTCACTCCGGATCTGGATGTGACGTCTTGGCTGGTTTGTCCATACGAGCAATCTGAAGTCAAGCGAGTAGTCGCCAAATTTGAGAAACTGCACGCACGGCTCAGGATCGGGTAACACGTAAGTTACCCCCTTCGCTGCCTCAACCAGCGTGCGCGTCACCAGGTCAATGTCGGAGTCGTCCGCGACTCCGATCTGAATCGCAATGCGCGCGCGCGGATCTCCGTACGACCAGTTCACCACGCGCTGGCTCACGAGTTTCGAATTGGGAACGATAATCGCGATCTGATCGTTTGTCGTGACCACCGTCGTCCGCAAATTGATGCTTTGCACGTCGCCTTCATCTTCACCAATCGTGATTCGATCCCCAATCCTTATTGGTCTTTCGAAAAGCAGGATAAATCCCGACGCGATGTCGGCGGCGATGTATTGAAGACCAAAGCCAATGCCGACAGAGAGCGCTGTGAAGACGACGGCAATGGAAGTGAGGTCCAGATTAAACGCCTGCTTCAGTGCCACCAGCGTTCCGATCGTGATGACCAGGTACTTAAACAGCCGGCAGATTGTGTACCGCAAACCGGGATCGATGTGATGCCGGCTGGCAATACGCCGCTGGATTAGGGTGGTCGACGCGCGTGCGAGAAAGATCGTAAGAACAAAAACGACGACCCCGACCATGACGCTTGAAACGGAAACGGTGATTCGTCCGAAGGTAAACTGCTGGGTGAGGTAAGCCCAGACACGCCCCAGTATGCTGACGTAATCATCCCAAAAGAGTGTGACGTTTCCGATCTGTACGTTCATGCAAACCAGCATACCGATTGTACTATTACAAAAGCGTTGTATCCATCATTAAGTTGTTGAAACACTCTGTGAAAGTTTCATTGACACACTAATGAAGGTCTAACTAAGATGGGCGACAAATTGTACGATATAGAAACGTGCATATTCTGCTCAATCCTGAAACAAGTGTTAAGAGTTTAAACCATAGGAGAACAGTATGCGGACCCCCGTACTCGCCCAATTCCCCCGGCTCTACACCTTCGCAGTTAGCTTTATTGTAACTCTGCTAATTGCTTCATCGGTAATCGCGCAAAGTCAGAGTACTACCGGAACGATCCAAGGCACAGTTGTAGATACGAATGGCGATGCAGTTCCCGGCGCGAACATCGAAATCAAGAATCTCGATACTAATCTCTCACGCAGCTTGACAACTGACGACGGAGGGCGATTCGTGGCCCTTGCACTTCCCCCAGGCAGGTATTCAGTGACTGCCTCTAAACAAGGCTTTGACACGCCGGAACTTCCAGAGACAATCCTAACGGTAGGCCAGACATTAACGATCCCCTTCTCAATGAAAGTTTCCCAGCTACAAGAGCGCGTTACCGTCACAACGACTCCTACAGTCGATACCGTGAAGACTGAGGCCAGCACGACACTGAATGCCACCACAGTAAGCACGACACCAATTCTCGGGAGAAAGTTCGAAGATCTGCTTACACTCACGCCCGGTGTAAGCATCACGCAAGGACCGGATGGCGACGAAATCAACTTCTCCGGTCAACGCGGAGTCTTCAATAACGTCAGTCTCGACGGCGGCGACTACAACAACGGCTTCTTCGGTGAGCAACTCGGCGGACAGCGCGCCGCGATCGATATCACACTCGAGGCTGTGAAGGAGTTTCAGGTTGTTGCAACCGGGGCAAATGCCGAGTTTGGACGTACGGCCGGCGGGGTTATCAACGTCATTACCAAATCAGGTACGAATGACGTTCACGGCAGTGGATTCTATTTCCAACGCCTGGAGGCTCTAACTGCAAACACTTCTGACGGTAAACCACTGGACGGCTTCCACCGCGAGCAATACGGCGGCACAATCGGTGGTCCAATCCGCAAGAACAGGGCTTTTTACTTCTTCGCGTTCGAGGGCATCCATGAAAATCTCGATCGCGCGAATCTGAGCGCACCAATTGGTGATACGCCCTGTCCCATTGCCGCGCCGACGATTCTTGCGAATGAAGCTTTAATCAACGGCAACGACGATTGCCAGAGGCTTGCTCTTATCAATTTCTTCCGAGCAACACGCAACCAGGAAGAAGGCCTGCCAGTCAAACACAAGATCAACAACCAGGCGTTCTTTTCAAAAGTAGACTTTAACCTGAACGATGCAAATCAATTGGCAATTTCCTATAACTTCGACTACTCGAAGAACACGAATCAGACATTCGACGTTTCGACCTACGGAAATTCTGCCAATGGCATTGAAGGTCCATCCAAGATCAACGTCTTGCGCGTGAATCTCATCAGCACCCTTTCGCCGACAAAACTGAATGAAGCGCATTTTTCTTACAGTCGTGAACTGCGACCTCGAGCCGCAATTGATTCGAACGTGCCGGCCGACACAGCGATGGGGTTTGTAACCACCTTCCGGTTTGGTTTTCCGTTCTTTCTCGAACCAAATGTTGATGAGCTACTTTGGCGCACGCACGCAAAAGATAGTTTCTCAATCGTTACCGGCAATCACAACATCAAAGTTGGCGGCGAATGGCTGCACACGTTGAACGACCAGGTTTTCCGTGGTTTCTTTACCGGACGCTATATCTTCGACAGTACTGCAGGCTTCCTGCGTTATGCGTCAGCACCCGGGCCGAATGGCTTCGGACCAAACGTAGGCGAGTGTTTTACTGCTGCCGGTGCCTTTACCGGATTTATCACGCAGCGCGAACCATTTAATGAATTGTGCCCTGCGGGAAGCAGCGTGGGTGGACCACTGCTGCTCTATTTGCAGAATGGTATACCGACAGGAATCGCGGGCGCTCCGCCGCCAGGCAAATCCACCATCACGAACGAAGATCTCGGCTTATTCGCTCAGGACAAGTGGCAGATCAGATCAAACTTTACTTTGAACTACGGTCTGCGTTGGGAAGCACAGATTTTTCCCGAACCCGTCGTACCGCCGAGTCAAACAGTCTACGCTTCGTTGCTTTCGAATCCGGCATTTCCTTCCGACGGCACGTTGCACAGTGCGAAGAAAGAGTTTCAGCCGCGCCTTGGCTTTGCATGGGACATATCCAGTCAGGGTAAATCAGTGCTGCGCGCTAACACCGGCATCTATTACGGCCGGCAGAACATGTTGTCTCAGGTTGGTTCGATCACTGACAACGGCGTGCAACAGTTTGGTATCGCCTGCGGATCTTCCTTCGGTTGCAGCAGCGGTCAGGGCTTGCCAACGTGGCCTAACATCGTGAATGTCCCGCCATCCGGCGGCCTTCCTGCATTCGCGTCCATTCGCGTATTTAGCAAGGATTACGCTAACCCCAGAATTTATACGGCTAACGTTCAATTCGAGCAGCAGCTTGCTGATGATCTGTCGATGTATTTCGACTTCACCCACTCGAAGGGTGTCCATCTAACACGCTTCATCAATCTCAATAGAGTGGGATTGTTTCCGGGTTTCGGCGACGTATTCGTAACCAGCGCCGTGGGTAAATCTGTATACGACGGTTTTACAGTGGGTATGCGAAAGAGGTTCACCAAACGATATCAGTTTGAGTGGAATTACGTGCTTTCGAAAGACAAGGACGACGATTCGAACGAACGTGATCCATTTACCGATCGTTCCTTTGATCCTCTGAATCTCAGTCTGGACTATGCGTTGTCGGACCGCGACATCCGTCATAAGTTCAACTTCTTTACCTTTGTTGAATTGGGTTGGGGACTTGAAGGAAATTTCCGGGTGCAGGCACGAAGTGCTCAACCGATCACGCCGGGAGTTCGCACGGCAACGAACCGGAACACGGCGCGCAAAGACAATAGTTATTTCTCGTTTGACTGGCGCATTCAAAGGCCCTTTAAACTTAACGAACGCTTCGCGATTATTCCGATGATCGAGATGTTCAATACCTTCAACAACACCAACAATATCAATCCGCTCACGACGCCCGGCCTGTTTAACTTTGACGGTTTCCTGCGCCAGGGTGT
>Ga0157375_10002976_pt1 | contig 14720 bp, 7 predicted proteins | sample M35metaG_FD_115311 | JGI IMG/M metagenome (GOLD analysis project Ga0157375, IMG submission 115311) | Miscanthus rhizosphere microbial communities from Kellogg Biological Station, Michigan, USA - M3-5 metaG | ecosystem: Host-associated > Plants > Roots > Rhizosphere > Soil | place: USA: Michigan...
CTTGTCACCCCATGTCACGTGTCATGTCACGGGTTGAAGATGTAAAAACGCCCGTAAAGATTGCCTTGTCACGGTGTCACGGGTCCAGCCCCCCGAGAGGGTGCGTGTGCCGTGGTCCGTGGTCCTTTGGTCCGTAGTCCGTGGTCCGTGGTCCTGCCGGGATTTCTGCTTTCAGATTTCCGCTTTCTGCTTTGTTTCGTGGTCCTGCCATTCTCGTCTTTCTCCTATCTCCTGGTCCGTGGTCCGTGGTCCTAAATCCCTTAATCGGTGCGTTTAAGTGCGTTTTGGTGCGTTTAGGTGCTATCGGGACCTATTTTGACTTAACGCAGCCATCGATTTTCATCATTGGGCAAGTGCGGTCGGTCGGATCTCTAAGTTTAAATTTCTGCTTTGTCCTTTGTTAGTAGTCGCACTCCCGTTTACTCCCGATAGCTCCCGGTCATCCCTCATTCCGGACTCCCGATAGCTCCCGATCCATCACGGTTGCCGGGAGCTATCGGGAGCAGTCGGGACCTATCGGGAGCTATCGGGACCAAAACATTTTTTCCGCATTCGCCGCTCCTCGCTTTTGCCTCTCTGTCCCACTCAGTTAGCTCTTGTGAAATTCCGAAGTTTGCTTTGTTCGCGATTCCTTCGCCCCGACCTCCGACCTCCGACCTCCGGCTTCGTTCGGTAGGCCCTGGAAGCCCCTGGTAGCTCCTGGTAGATGGGTAGCGGGTCGCCGATCGGATTTCTGCTTTCAGATTTCCGCTTTCTGCTTTGTCCAGTGGTCAAGTGGTCTCGTGGTCCTGCTCTTCGCAGGTCGGATTTCAATTTTCAAATTTCTACTTTCTGCTTTGTCCTTGGACGATGTCAGCGTTTCACCTCTTTGTCTGGGTCCTTTACCCCCTCTTTCCCAGCACTCCAGCGCAGCGCATTTTGCAGCAATTGCTTGTACGCGGGATGCGTGTGGGCATCCTGATCATGTCCTAAGGCAATGCCGGCAATGCGCGCATGCGGATGTTGGACGATGAATACCATCGGAAAAGTTTTGTTTTTGGACGGCGAATGGGCTGTGGCAAGAACTTTGATTGGCGTGCCATGGGCATCCGGCTCAAACCAGTAAAGCTCGTCCTTGAGAGTAAATTTTACCGGCACACCGCGCATCAGGGGATGGTCAGGCTCGGTAACGGTCACCTCGAACTCAGCGTACCGGTCGTGACCGCGTGAACCTCCGCCGCAGAGAACGCGATTGTAATCGGGCCAGTCCGCCCAGTTGTACCAAAGCGCCGGATGCAATAACAGCAGGCCTTTACCAGAGTCGGCGAAGTTGATGATATGCTGTCGAGTTGCCGTGTCTGTGAACGGGGCGTTGTTGCAAAGGCAAAGCACATCAAGATTGTTCAGATATTGGTCGGTGTCAGAGGGGTTGCCCGTGGCGTCCACTTTTGCGCCTCCCTGCTTTAGAGTTTGCGCATCTTCCTCAAGGAACCATCGCTTAAAATCGTGAGAACTGCCGGCTCCCACGATCAAGGTTCGTATGTCACCGCTTGCTGCCGGAGAGGAACCGGCTTGCCGGCCAGCTTTTGGCATTTCAGCGGTGATGGCGATCAACGTGGGGGCCACGTGGTTATCGAAACTCTCGAGTGTAATGCTTTCGATGATCGACCGGTTCTTTACGTCTCTGCTAAACACGCGGATCTGTCCGCGTTTGACCAGCTCCGGCACGCCTTTCGATCCCGGGACATCGTGCGGACCGATCCAATCCGCAAATTCGACAGCGTTACGAAAGATCATTTCCTCCGTTCCGCCATCCTTAAAATGCAGCACAGCTTTGAGGACCGGCGCATTTTTTTCACCTAAAGGCCAGCCCCACCCACCAATGCCGCCAAGGAAGTGGAGCCGCTCACTGGCTATGCCCACCTTCATTTCAACTCGTTGCGGCAAAGTTTTCGCAAAACCTTCACCACCTTTCAACACCGTTGCATTGGCAATCGAGCCTTGTGGATTGACGATGCGAAAAGGAACATCTCCCACTTTAACCAATCCCGTCCGAGTGAACAGCGGCGCATCGTTGCTGTTGTCGGGGTTAAGGTAAATGCCCTTGGATGTATTGACCGTAAAAGCGGAGGAAAGATCCAAAATCCGGAAACGGTGCTCATCCGCGCAAATAAATCCGAGCAAATCGTGCAACCCTTCGCCACCCAACGCTTCGAAGCCCTCCGGCATCAGGGACAAACCGGTTGCCCGCCGGCTTTTAATGTCGTCCTTGCGAATAGTAAAATCGCCACTGGCATTGCGCAGAACAAGTTCGGCCTTGTTCTCCCGCGCGATGACGCCGTCGTAGCTGGTTTCATCCTTTGTCTCGATGCTGGTGGTGTAGAAATTCGGTTCAACCAGCCTGTTTGGATCGACAATATGCACCAGCAAATCAGCAGCGCCATGCGCTCCCATTCCCGTGAGGTTGGGGGCAAGGTCTCGGCCTTCGTTTTTAAAGACATGGCATAGAGAGCAATTTGCCGTGAATAGTTTGTGGCCGTTCTCGATGTTGCCTCCTGGTTGCTCTACCGCCGGACGCAATTGCGCGATCAGAGCATCCTTTTGCTTCTGCGCCGGGCCCCGGAGTTCATCAATGACGGCATTTGCTCGAGCGGCAACTGCGCTGTCGCCATGGGTCCGGAGACGGTGAAGGTTCGCGGGGCCGATCAGCCGGGAATCAATCTTGCGGTCAGCTAGCGCTTGAAGCAAGGCAAGCGACCAATCCGCCCGTTTGATTTGCTGGCCGAAAACGGCATCGTGCAATTCAGCGGGAACACGATTGTAGGCTGCGACGAATTCCGACCCGGTGACGCTTTCGCGTGTGGCGCCGAGCGCTTCGAGCACTTTGGTTTGGAGCTGAATAGAGGCCTGGGAACCGAGCAGCGCAGCTACTGACGGGATAATTTGAGGATCGAGGTTTCTGACTCCCACCAAATTGGCAACCACTGTCGCGCGCTGGTCATCGGGCAAGCTGGAATTGTTCAGACCGGATTGAAGTTTTGCAACGAGCGGTTTCAATTCGGACCTCAAAGTGCCATCGGTGTCAGAACGCGCGATAAGCGGCAGCGAAGAAGCGGCAACGCCAGGTCGCGACGATTTCAACAACGCGCTAAAGGCGGTCTGGAGGTTCGGTGTCCAGGGCAAGACCACATCGGCGGGAAGTTTCGCGGCCAGCGTCTCGAGAACAGATTGTTTCAATTCGTCTGCTTTTTCGGGCTGGCGCGCAACACGTTCAATGAAGTCGGCAACAAGGCTCGGATCTTTTTTGTTCGCGATCAGCCTGGTGACGTGTCCAACAAAATCAACAACTCCACTGGGTTCTTTAGCTTCAAAAGCAGCTTCGGCGAACAAAACCGGATTTGCTGCGGCGCATCCGACTGCCGCAGATTGGATATACTTATCTTTCCATGAAGGCCATGCGGCGACAACAGCTTCGGCAATTTTTGGATCATTAGCGCTTGAACTCGAGCCTAAAGCGATAAGCGTATTCAGTTGGACTCGGGGATCAGGATCAGCCATCAGTTTTCGCGCTGTGGAAACGCTCAAGGCAGTGGCAGGATTACGCTCTGCTGCCACGCGAAGCGTATTCTTGCGTACGATGGCATCGGGATCATCAAGGGCTTTGGAAATCAATGCATCGTCCAGCCGATTTACATTTTGAAGCAAGTAAACCGCATGCATCCTGGTGACAGGGCTGGCGTTCTGGTCTTCGAGCAATTTCACCAGGGCTGCGGCCTCGGCCTGGCCGCCCCGTTCGGTGATCAGCCGGTGCGCTGTCATTCGCAACCAGCCATTCCCGCTTGAGAGCGCATTGAGCCATGCGGCGGGGTTCTTTTCATCCAGCGCAAGTGTAGTTAACTTATTTGCCTGCTTATGCTGCACACGCCAGATTCGAGCGAAATGATGATCGCGATCCGGACGGGTGGCGGCGTTGTGCGCGCCATGGTTAGGGCCTCGTGTGTCGTTATGTACCGCAGCCTGGTTGTACCAATCCACCACATACAAGGCTCCGTCGGGCCCGACGCGCGAATGAATGGGTCGGAACCAGATGTCTGAACCGGCAAGGAATTCCGCGTCTTCATGCCCGGCTTCTTTCCGGGCAACGTAGGTGGCGCCGTTGGGAGTGACCATATCATTGTGTACCAGGCACACCGTCGGCTCATGGATGAAGATCGAACGATTCCACGGTTCGGGCCAGGCTCCGCCGTTATACACGCAGGCGCCGGCGGCGGCGGTAAACATTCCCACCCAATCGATCTGCAGGTAAGGTTGCCGCGTGGGATGCACGAGCGTAGCCACTTTTTGATGATCGGGCAGCACCGCGGAAGCGCGGATGCCACCGATGTTGCCTCGGGCCACAATTTTTTCAGGCATCACAACGTGCAACAGATGTTCGCCGCAGGTAGCCGTCGAGTAAAACATTTCGCCATCCGGCGCGAAGTCGAAACCCCAGGTGTTGCAAGAGCCGGACGCGATCTGCTCGACGGCTGACCCATCTGGTTTGAAACGAATCACTCCGGCGCTCACTCGTCCAAAATCGCGCGTCCCATCACCCGACTTTGGATTGCCTGCGCTGTACCCAATTGCGCTATAAATCCAGCCATCGTATCCCCAGCGCATGTTATTGATCACCGCATGCGTGTCACCGGTTCCGAAGCCGGTGTAAAGCTTTTCGACTTTGTCCGCCTTGCCATCGCCATCGGTATCCCGCAGCCAAAGAATATCGGGCGCCTGTTCGACAATCACTCCGTCTTTATAGAACACAAAAGAAGTGACGCGCTCGAGGCCTTCGTAAAAAATATGTTTTTTATCCATTCGGCCGTCGCCGGTTGAATCTTCGAGCCATGATATGCGGTCCCTGGCGGGGCGTTGCTCCTGTGCCGCACCAGCACTCGCCGGGTCGTGTGAGCGCAATGGAAAAATGGGCGTATCATTTTTATTGATCGTTCGGCCACCCGGATACTCGGGAGTTTCGGCAACCCAAAGTTTCCCATTCGGCGCCCAATCCAGGGAGATTACTTTCTCAACCAGGGGTTCGGATGCAACCAGGTTCAAATTAAAATCAGGATGCACCGTCAGCTTTGAAGCGGCTTTTTCGGGACGGGTTGGACCGCCTTCGGGATAGCGCAGCGCCTCTTCAGAGACTTCTTCCGGCTTGCAGAATTCGTCAACGTTGCTTCGTTTGCCTGCCCAGGCAATCCCTCGCAAAAGGAGCGCTCGATACTGGGAAGTATTAAAAACATCGAATTCATGACCGGGAATACTGACAAAAGCGCGGTAAGGCTGGCTCCCGCCTTCCCAGGTTTGTTCGTAGGTCCAAAGTTGAGGAGCTAAGATGAAAACATTTTCGAAACTGGTGGCCAGGACTCGAGCCTCTGGAGACATGTCCATGTCATAATAAATTTCGTCCTTCCAATCGAAGTTCGACAGGCCGTGTGTAATTGGATGCGTTGTGTCAACGAAGTAAACTCCTACATCGCCTTCATACCACTTCGTCTTTTTATCACCGTCAAATCGCCAGGAGCCCCCCTGGACTTTTTTCGCCCACCCATTCTCATCTCCGCTGACGACGCCGTCATGAATGACGACCAACCCGCCACCTTTTTGCAGAAACTTCTCAAATTGGGTCCGCTGCTCGCCAGTGATCTTCATGCCATCCTGGGCGTAAATGATCAGAACATCGGTATTGTCGAGTTGTGAGGCCGAAGGGAAATCAAGCGCGCCATCGGTTTTCAAACCTCGCTCACCCAGCAGCTTTTTCCATTCCTCGAGAAAACGCGGGTGATCATGCTGGTTCGGGCCGTGCGTTTTAGCGCCCGCGCGGATAAACACCCGCAAAGGCTCCGCTGCTCGAATCTCTCCAACCACACACGTTAATACTAGAAACGCCAGGCTAAGCCGTAACAATGCAGTTGGAGAAAGGCTCGCCCTCACCCCAGCCCTCTCCCCCAGGAGAGGGAACATTATTTGGCTGCGCGCGAAAGAATCACTGATCCGCGGTTCCCCAATGGCCGACGAAATCGTCTCCCTCTCCTTGGGCAAGAGGGCTGGGGTGAGGGCGAGCTTATTTTCAATTGCATCGTTACGGCTAAGGCCGACGGTCTTGAGAGAATGGCGCAATAAGAACCCGGCGCCAGACTCTCGGCGGGCGCTGATGGATAAGTTGCGGAATAAAAATCGCATATCAATCTTCACGGCAGTTTTCACACGCAAACCGGCATCCCTTTTCTCATGCTCGCCCAAGGTTCTTCCTTTGACACATCGACCAATGCCGGCTCAGCCGCACCAGCGGGTGCCAGGATAGCCAAAACCACTAGCATCTCATCGAAAGGGTTGTAAGTTGCATGGACCTCGCCTTTGAGTATCAGGGCCATGTCGCCTGGTTTGAGAATACGGTGCTCGCGTCCAACCCATTGCTCCGCCTTGCCGGAAAGGACGTAAATAATCTCCTCTCGGTTCGGATGCGTGTGGAAGGCGTGCCCTCGTCCGGGTTCTATGTTTACACGGACCATCAGTAAATCGCGGTTGGGGACAACATCTGACCGGCAAAGCCATTCCTCGAGAGCCCAGGGTGACTTGTGTTCGACTTTTTCAGTAGATGTAACGAATCGGCGTGACTCAATGTTCATGTTTTTGTGCAAGCCCCTGCAGGGGCTGCTTGGGGTTGCCGAGTAGAAGCCTAATGCTGCAAATGACTGCGCGACAAGCTTTGAATTCAAGCCGGCACAAAAATGAAAACTCAATCCCCCAAAGAAAAAAAGGCCGGATTTCTAATCCGGCCTTCCACACATTCTACATGAGAACAGACTTAAAATTCTCACCTGATGCCGCGCCGCAGAAATGCGCTACCAGCCACACACGGTCTGGTTACTGCGAATTCGCATCGTTTACACACCGATACAATAGCCGGGCCCAGGATCTTTGCCAGTCACCATTACTGGGGACACCGGTAGTGTCCTAATTTGAAATGAAGATTTTTCAAAATTTCCAATGTTTATGGGCGCATCGGCTCACAAGGCAAAATTTATAGAACTACATTTCAATTACCTTTATCATCACAGCTTTATCTCCAGTTGCCAGAGGCAGAATCAAATAAGAAATAAAAAATGAGGCTTGGTGCTGCGCCCGGCTCTACACCTGAGGCAAATGGGGTTCGAATCTCCACATCTCACACTCAAACCAGCCCTGTAGAACAATAGCACTTTGACACACTTGCAGCACGCTTGCTGTCCGGTAACCAACTGGTTACAATTTTGGGTGAATGGCCATAACGTTTGTTGCGCTACCCCTTGTAAAGTCAAAGGATTTGGAGCGGTTAATGAGGGAAACCGAGAAGCTGATCCAGCGACAAGCAAAGCGAGCGGCCCGGAAATCGTAATCACCTCGGTTTATGAAAGTGCTGGGCAACTCGTAATTGCATTATGACATCCGAAGAAAAAAAGCTGATTGAAACGGCAATAATAAGCATTTCTGACCCTCACGGAAACTGGAGGATGGGTTGGGAGATGTTGTGTGAATTAGTCGCTTTAGATCCAAACCGATACAGGCCACCATTCAAGCCCCACCCACTGGATGAGCGCAAAACGTATCCAAATTAGGACACTACCTGAACGGCGAAAAACAACCGAAAATCCGTCATCAATCAAGGACACGTCTTTTGATTCGGTTCTGAGCATTGGACCTGCGTGGAAATTGGCAGCAAGCGGTAACTTCCAGAGCGAGTTTTAAACATCATCTATGAACCAATTTTTATTCTTGATCGCATCTTTCCCACTTGTGCACCACCTTCTGTGGTACGTGCTAATATGGGTTAGGCCGAAAGCCGAAATGGATTCAGATTAACCACTTTCCCCGACTCAAGCGGGGACGCAACAAAGTTGCGTCCCCTTGCGGCTCTTTCACTTTGGATCGGAACTTGCGGTTTTGGCATTATCCCCTGATAATGCGGTTAATCAATAAACCATGACCGAGTGGAAGATCCAATCCCGGGGCAATACCTGCGGCGCCTGCGGTAAAGCTTTTGCCGACCGGGAAGCATACCATACCTTGCTTTTCGATGAGAAAGCTGAATTCAGTCGTTTGGACATATGCCAGGCCTGCTGGCAAAGCCAGTACAGCGACGGAGTTCGCGATCGGAAAGGCTTCGTTTCCTACTGGCAAGGCGTTTATGAAGAGCCCCCTGCCCGGCCGGAACCGATTCAGCGCGACACCGCTGAGTCTTTGCTGCGCAAGCTGATCGAACAAAACGATGCTCGTTACGCGGCTGCAGGATACATTTTGGCAGTGATGCTTGAGCGCAAGCGGGTGTTGAAGGTAAAGGAACAAATCGTGCGTGATGGGAATCGTGTTTTCATTTACGAGCAACCCCGCACTGGGGACATCTTCACGATTGCTGACCCCAATCTCCAACTCAATCAGCTTGAACAAGTTCAGCAGGAGGTTGCCGCATTGCTTGAACATGGTTTGGAGCCGGTTCCAGTGACAGAAACAGCAACAGCGCCCAAACAGCCTGCCGAGCAGGCACCATGAGAACTCCAGGCAGTAGATTCATGCTGTTCATGGGAATGTAATCGGCTGTGGCAGCTTACGACCAACTCGAGGAACGTTTAGGTTACCGGTTTCATGAGCCGGCTTTGCTGGAACTGGCCCTGACTCACCCCTCCGTTGCACACGAGCGCGGCGTACCCCTGCAAACCAATCAACGTCTCGAATTCCTGGGGGACGCAGTGCTGCAACTGATTCTCACGCGTGAGTTGTACGAGAAATTTCCTGATTTAGGCGAGGGGCCTCTGACCAAAGGGCGAGCCAAATTAGTGAACCGCCGGACACTTGCCGAGCACGCCCGTGCTCTTGGCCTTGGCGATTATCTCATCGTAAGCCGCGGGGAGGATCGTCATGGCGGGCGCGATCGGCCCTCGGCGCTGGCTGATACTTTCGAGGCGTTGCTCGGAGCGATTTTCCTCGATGGCGGGTTCGAGGCTGCAAAACAGTTCATCCTAAGTCAATTTCATGGCGCCTTTTGCGACCTTTCCCCCTTGCCAGTGCTGGAAAACCCCAAGGGCGAACTTCAGGAACTCCTCCAGTCGATCTCTTCTGAAGCGCCGCATTATTGGGTCGTCTCAGCGACCGGGCCAGACCATGACCGAATTTTTGAATGCACCGTTCATCATGGCGGGACCGAACTCGCTCGCGGCCAGGGCAAGAGCAAAAAAACTGCGGAGAGCGCCGCGGCACTGGCAGCACTAACCAAGTTGCGCGAAAAAACAAACATTCCCAATCCGGAGCCTGTTTGATTCGAGCGATCGGTGAATAGAGAAGGCTTAAGTAGGTTCAGAATGGGCAGCGTCATCTTCAACCGTCTTTGCTGGAAGCGTAAAATAAAACGTTGCTCCCTGTCCCACCGCCGCTTCGGCCCGCACAGAGCCTCCATGCCGGCGAATGATGCGTTCGACTGTGGCCAACCCGACCCCCGTACCCTCGAACTCCTCGGCTCGGTGCAATCTCTGAAACACTCCAAATAATTTGTCGGCGTACTTCATGTTGAACCCGACTCCGTTGTCTCGGACGAAGATTTCCGTGTCACCATTTTTCTCGGATGAGCCGATTTCGACAATTGCCACCTCGCGAGGGCGCGTGTATTTGGCAGCGTTGGCCAGAAGATTGGCGAAGACTTGTTTGAGCAAGCCTGAATCAGCCTCGACGGTTGGCAATGGATGAATATTCCATTCGATCGTCCGGCCGGCGGTTTCTCCTTTGAGGTCCGCTAACACTTCTTGTACCAGGTTGGCCAGAGAGGTGGATTGACACCGCAATTCCTGGCGGCCCACGCGGGCCAGGTTGAGCAGGTCATCCACCAGCCGACTCATGTTGCGGCTGCCTTTGCAGATATTTTCCAAATAACGCTGGGCTTCAGCGGGCAGATTGGCGGCGAAATCCTCATGGAGAATTTTGGTGAAGGCATCAATGTGACGCAACGGCGCTCGCAAATCGTGAGCGACGGAATAAGTGAACGCTTCCATCTCCTTGTTCGCACTGGTTAGCTCCGCAGTCCGGGCCTGCACTCGCTCTTCCAGTTCTGAATTAAGCTGCAGGATTTTTTGCTCAGCCTTTTTTCGCTCAGTAATATCATTATTGATTTCAAGAATGGCGGCTGGGCGCCCCGCTGAATCCGTGTGCAATACCCATTCGCTGGAGACGACCAACTGCTGACCATCTTTATGATAGTGAATCAACTCCCCTTCCCAACCACCCTCGTGAACCAGTTTCCTTTGGATCGCGTCGTGGCTGTCCGGAAATTCGGTACGGAGCAAATCGTGAGAGATCCTGCCTAACGCTTCCTTTTTCGTCCAGCCGTACATCTTTTCCATGCCCTTGTTCCAAAGGATGATGCGACCGTCGAGATCGCGCGCCATGACATTTGCCAAATCGAGCATCTGCGCCTGTTCACTCAGAACCGCTGCCTGTCGTTCCAATGCCAACTGGGCCTTACGGGTCTGAGAGATATCCCGTGAAATAGAAGAAACGCCGATGATTTCGCCTCGCGCGTTCTTGATTGGCGAAACTGTCAATGACAGCTCGATTGGCATTCCGTTTTTCCCAATCCGAACCGTTTCGTAGTGGCGAATTTGCCCCTGCCTGACCGCTGCAAGAATTTGTGGCTCCTCCTGAGGACGGTCGGGAGAAATGATGAGTGTGATTGGTTTGCCAAGGATCTCGGACGCCTTGTAGCCAAACACGCGTTCGGCAGCGGGATTCCAACTCACCACGATGCCATCCATGTTCTTGCCAATCACCGCATCGTCGGTTGATTCTACGATAGCAACCAGAAACGAACGAATTTCCTCGGCCTGCTTGCGTTCAGTGATATCAACAGTGACTCCCGTCATGCGAAGGGGATTGCCAGCTTCATCATAAAAGCCCTTGCCACTCACGGCGAGATAATGCACCGAGCCATCCGGCCAAACTACCCGGAACTCACTGGCGAAGGGGCCTTTCTCCTTTAGAGCTCCATGGATCGCCTGATTGACTGTATCCCGGTCCGCCGGTTCGATTAGATCAAGAAAACCTTCAAAGTTCCCACAGAATACGCCTTCCTTTACACCGATAGCTCCCGGCGTTTTTACGTCCCACGGTCGATCCCAAGTCAACCTGTCAGGTTGGATGTCCCAAAGCCATGTGCCCGTGCGCGAGGCTTCCAGGGCAAGTCTCAACCGCTCTTCGCCCTCGCTCAAAGCGATGGTTTGCTCCTGAATTCTTGTAAGCATCTGGTTGAATGCATCCGTTAGAAGGCCGAGTTCATCCTGACTGGTCTTTGGCGCGCGAACGGAATAATCTCTCCGCTCTGAAATTATTTTTGCGGTGTCCGCCAAGGTCAGGATCGGGGCCGAGATTCCGCGTTGAAGCGAGTTGGTGAGCACAAAAGCCAGCAGGACTGACCCGGCCATAACAACAAGCCCCACAAAACCATAGAGTCTTAAGCGTTCATTGAGCGCGCGTAAGTCTGATTTCACATAAAGGGTTCCATACCATTTGTCCGTTTGCGTCACCGGCTGAAAGTACGTCAGATGATGGTCGGTAAATAAAGGCCCTGTTTTGCCAGGGGTTGAGGGGAATTCGCTGATTGGCGAAGCCGCCGGAAAGTGGGCGAAGAGGCGATCGTCACGGTCATAAAGCGCCGCGGCTACAATGTGTCTGTCCGCCCGAAGTCGGGACAGAACTCCTTCAGCTTCCGAAGGGGACGGAAATGCGAGGTTGACGGAAATGCTCTCCGCGATCATGGAAGCGCTGATAGACAGATTGCGCCTAATCTCCTGCCGATAGCTGTTATAATCGTATAGAGTGAAAGAAGTGGCCGTAAACAGCATCGCAATGATGCTCGTCAGCAAGATGACCGCCGTCACCTTGCGTCGGATGGGCAGGTCCTGAAGAAAGGCCATTATTTTTTATCAGCACCAATGACCCCATCAGCAGCCTGCAGCAGCTTGGAACTTAATACAAGCCGGGCGTCGCGGGCTGCTTCAGCATTGATGACGAATCGGATTTTATTTTGTTTGATCAGAAATTTAATGATAATTCCGCCCCTCAGGGCGGGTGTTTGCACATCGCTCACCGTTAAAATCGGCTTGCCTTTTGTTGCCTGTAAAATCTGGTCGAGCCGTGCAGGATCTGCCTGGCCTAAATACATCATATGCCAGTTTTTGACTTCTGCCAGTGTGCGATAGCGTTCAAGTCGGACACGCCGCCCATGAATCAGCTCATCTTGCACAGTTGCTTCCAAAGAGTCGCCAAATTGATCCAGACCCACGAGACCGATAATCAGAGGCGAAGAACGATCGGCAAAAGCTTCCGGGGGCCATGTAGTAAATTGCGCAAAGTTAAACAGGAAGACAGCTTTAAGCTGAGCTTCCCGCGAAGCCTCGCTCCGCGACGCCAGCCGGGAACCGCTACTAGCCAAAAGCAATGGCGAGAGAAAAAGAATCCACAGTCCTAAAAGCAACCGTGATCGAAAGCTAAGGCAAACCTGGATTTTTCCTCGGAAGCGGGAAATCCAGTTTACCGTCAAAACCGCCATACGACCTTTCCATAAAGGCTCCGTGGAATTTCCTGGCGGGTCAGGGACGGACCAAACTCGGGATGCTGATCGGCCCACAGGTTTTGACCGACAATCGAAAGCTCGAGATTAGGTGTCGCGTGCCAGGCCAGGCGCAAATCGAACGTGAAATAACTCGGCACAGCGGGCGATGGAAGACTGCCGACGTAACGGAGATTGGAATCAAATTCCAGCCCATACGGCAGGTCAATGATGGATTGTACAACCACCTGGTGTTCCGGATCATTGCCTTCAGCACGGCCCTGGTTCAGATCACTTCCGCCCGGCTTAATAGAGACATGCTTGCGCAGGAACGTATAACCCGCCCTCAATCGCCACCAATCTGCGAATTGATAATTTTCGGATAATTCGAAACCCCAGGTTTCCGCGCGATTGTCATTGCCGAATACAAAAGCATTGTTGGAAAGCGCGTTCGTGCCGAGGCTGCGGATGTCTGAATAGTCGTTATAAAACGCGGACACTGCCAGGGCAAGGCGATCGATCGGACGGATTCTGTAACCCAACTCATAGGCAATAACAGTTTCCGAATTAAAATCCGGCCCTCCAGCCAATCCGCCCGGTAGCGTTGGCGAGGAAGGGGCAAACAAATCTCGATCGACTCGGCTGGGAGAACGGACGGCACGGGAAACCGCACTCCAAAGCGTCTGCCGGTCATCCGGTGTCCAGGCAATACGGATGCTCGGCTGGACCTCGATTCCGGAATAATCATTGTGCTCCAACTTTGTTCCCAGGGTCACCCGCAGATAATCAGGCATCAAAGTAACCTCATCCTGCAAAAACCCGCTGAAGGTCTGGAGATTCCGGTCAGGGGGAAGAAAGGAAAAGCCGTTCGGGTTGGCATTGCCAATATGGTCGGACATCAAACGATACGCAGCGCCCCAGATCAAATTCTGATGTTCTCCAAGCGGAAAACGATGTTGGAAGTCGAAATCGTAAGTGTTGAGTTCTTCGAGGAAACTGCCGGCAATGTGACGATAAGTGCGATCCCAATATAACTGCATCGTGAGGTCCGAACCCTCACTGATCGGATGAGTCCATCGGCCTAACATATTTTGACCGTTCAAACCCGTCTCTCCTGGGCCTGGCTGTTCAACGGTTCCCCCATAGAAGTCACCCTGGAAAGTAAGAATATCGCCTCCCTTCGGCAACCAATCCAGTCGGAAGCCCCCCTGCCCCATACGCCAGTCGTTCGTCGCCTCTTGCCCATTTGGGAAAAGGGTGCTCTCGCGATCGAAGTATTTCCCATAAAGCCGGAAATAAACGTTTTCGCCGATCTTGTCACCATAGCGTACACCCGCGAAATCACGAAAGAACGTCCCACCTCCAGCCGTCAACAATGTGCCCTGAGTGTCCTTGGCGCTTTTGGTGATGATATTGATGACCCCGTTGACTGCGTTCGCGCCCCACAAAGTCGCGCCGGGACCGCTGACCACTTCAATACGATCGACATCCTCCATTAGAGTATCTTGCACGTCCCAAAACACGCCCGCGAAGAGGGGTGTATAAAGCGTGCGGCCATCCATCAGAACGAGGAGCTTGTTGGCCAGGCCATTATTAAACCCGCGCGAGCTGATCGCCCAGGAGCTTGAATTTACCTGCGCGACCTGGAGATTCGGTGCCAAACGCAGCGCCTCTGCCAGGCTGGTCGCACCGGAGCGGTGGATATCCTCCTGAGAAATCACCTGGATGGCCGACGCTGCACCGAACCATTTTTCCGGTTGCCGCGACACGGTGGTCACATCGACACCCATTAATTCAATAATGGACTTTTGCTTTAACTCAGAAAGAGAGAGCGGTGGTTCGGCTTGCTCCGCAGAGGTGAGGCTTGCAGCTACGAGTAAAAAGAATATCGGCGCATAGCGCATGCACAAATTACTTAAATAATTCATCGCGCAAAGACCAGCAACCAGGGCCAAAGGTCATCGAGCCATTTGCAAAAATCAAGGTAAAATAAGAGGTCCAAACGCTTTCGAGTTGACTCAAATTAAATGTTACCCGAGAGGGTTTTAGGAGGGGTGGAAAATATATCGTTGCCTCACGGGAAAATGTTACCCGAAATCGGAGGCAATGAAGTTGAAAACTATAAGTCGAC
>Ga0157375_10002977_pt1 | contig 14717 bp, 12 predicted proteins | sample M35metaG_FD_115311 | JGI IMG/M metagenome (GOLD analysis project Ga0157375, IMG submission 115311) | Miscanthus rhizosphere microbial communities from Kellogg Biological Station, Michigan, USA - M3-5 metaG | ecosystem: Host-associated > Plants > Roots > Rhizosphere > Soil | place: USA: Michigan...
CTTAACTTAAGGTCGCGCGGCGCTCACGGACGGAACGCTGGCGTCTCGCCGGCTGGCTCGGCGGCGTCCTCGCCGCCGAATGGGAGGCTTGCGCAAGTGTTGTGTTACCAGCGAGATTCGAGGTTTTGCCGGTTCGGCAGCGAGGACGCAGCCGGGCCAGCCGGCGAGACGCCAGCGCTCCATTGCTCGCTTAAGTTAAGGCCATTGCGGCTTTGAGCCGTGGGAATCCCGATGCGTTCAGATCTGTGAGCGCGCTTTAGCGCGCGAAAGAAAGCTTTCTTTCGCCCGCTAAAGCGGGCTCACATATCGACGCCGCCTCAAGTCCCCCGGCTGAACGCCGGGGGCTACGGTTCTTGCGGCGGCTACGCCGCCGATGGCACAGGCTCTTGTCTGTGCCACATCAGTCGAAAAACCCATTCACTTCCACGCCCGTAACCGCGCGGCCGAGGGCTGTGAAGGTTCCCTGCTCGGCGATTTCTTTGGCGGCGGTGAGGAAGCCGGTCCATGCCGTTCGCGCCAGTGCGCCACCGACGCTGATGCGGCGGACTCCGGCGGCGGCGATCTCAGCGACCGTGGTGCCGTCGGTAAATACCGACGCGAGCAGATTGAACGGCTTCGGGGCGATGGCGTCGACGACGGTTTTGACGTCGCTCATCGCGCGCAGTCCGGGTGCGTAGAGGCAGTCGGCGCCGGCGGCAGCGAACGCGTTCAGGCGTCGAATCGTTTCGCTGAGGTCCGGCCTGCCGACGATGAAACCCTCGGAACGCGCGGTGAGGAGGACGCCGGTACCGCTTCGATCGATCGCCGCGCGCGCCGCCTGGATCCGGCGCACGGCGAGATCAAAATCGAAGAGCGGATTGTCTTTGTCACCGGTGGAGTCCTCGATCGAAAGTCCGGCCACTCCGGTCGCCGCGGCGGCGGTGACGTTCGCCGCGACGTCATCAGGCTCGATGGCGAAGCCGCCCTCGAAATCGGCGTTGACCGGCACGTCGACCGCCGCAGCGATGGCGCGGAAATGCGCCAGCGCTTCGTCGAGCGGGACGTGATTGTCGCGGCGACCAGTCGTCCACGCGAATCCCGAGCTGGTCGTCGCCAGCGCCGGAAACCCGAGGTGGACGAGCAGACGCGCGCTGCCGACGTCCCACGGATTCGGCAGAACGAAACATCCCGATTCATGAAGCTGGCGGAAGCGATCGATGACGGTGCTCATCGCGCGAGGATACGCGACGCGCGTATACTCCAGAAGCCCGTAAATCCATATCAATCGAAACAGGGGAGCTGCCATGCTGAAGCTTGGACGTGCGTTGTTCGTCGTGATGCTGTTCGTCAGTCCGTTGGCAGCCCAGAGCATTAGTGGGCGCGTGACCGTGCAGGGAGAGGGGAGCCCGCTCCCCGGTGTCACCGTTTCGATCGAGAGCATGGGACTCTCGACGATCACCGACTCCGAGGGCCGTTTCACGTTTTCCGTCCCGGGCAAGAGCGGCGAATTGAAGGTGAGCGCCGCGTTGCAGGGCTTCCAGACGCGCACCGTCAACGCGGCCGTCGGGGATGCCGAGGTGCAGATCATTCTGCGTCCGGCGTTTGGCGAGCAGATCACGGTCGGCTCGCGCGCGATCGGCGCGGAGCAGGAGAAAGCCGTACCGGTCGATGTGATCAAGCAGGAGACGATCGCGACGTCGCCGTCGACCGAAACGAGCCAGATCATCCAGAAGATCGCGCCGTCGTTCAACTTCCCGCGGCCGACGATCAGCGATGGCACGGACTCCGTCCGCCCGGCCACGCTGCGCGGACTCGGGCCCGACCAGCTTCTGGTTATGGTCAACGGCAAGCGCCGCCACGCCAGCGCGCTCGTGAATGCGAACAATACGGTAGGCCGCGGCTCCAGCGGCGTCGATCTGAATGCCATCCCCGCTTCGGCCATCGACAACATCGAAATCCTTCGCGACGGCGCGGCCGCGCAGTACGGATCGGACGCGATCGCCGGCGTTATCAACATGGTGCTGAAGTCCGACGCGCAGCCGCTGAAGGTCGACGTCAAAGGCGGAAGCACCACGCACGGCGACGGCCAGACCCTCGATACGGCCCTCTCCGGCGGGTGGAACATCGGCCGCGGCGTGCTCTTCACGGTCGGCGAATATCGCGTGCGCGACGAGACGAACCGCGCCAATCCTGATCCGCGCGATCAGATCGTGGCCGGCGACGCCGGACACAACGCCGTGCCGCAGCCGAACACACACTGGGGCGATTCCTACGAGCGCGACGGCATGCTGTGGGGCAACTTCAACATGCCGGTCACGGCCGACAGTAAGCAGATCTTCTATGCCTTCGGCGGTTGGAGCAATCGTCATGGCTCGCACGGCGGCAACTATCGCCGCTCTCTGCAGGTACAGAACTGGCCGTCGATCTATCCGCTCGGATTTCTGCCGCTGATCCAGCCGCGCGTCGTCGATACGTCGCTCACCGCCGGAACGCGCGGCGAGATGTCCAACTGGTTCTACGATCTCAGCGCCGGCTACGGCCACAACAAGTTCGATTTCTATGTGACCGATTCGCTGAATACATCGCTCGGGCCGACACTGGCCACGAATCAGACCCGGTTCTATTCGGGCTCGCTCGCCGACAGCCAGCTCACGACGAACCTCGACGTCTCGCGTCCGTTCAAAATCGCGTCGATGTCCGGCCCGCTGAACGTCGCATTCGGCGTGGAATGGCGGCGGGACGGTTTCCGTCAATCGCCAGGCGAGCCGAATTCGTACATCAACGGCGGCTTCAAGGACCGCAACGGCAACGTGGCTCCTTCCGGCGCGCAGGTTTTTCCCGGCTTCCAGCCATCGAACGCGGTCGACGTCACGCGCAGCAGCAAGGCTGCCTACGTTGACCTCGAAGGCGACGTCCTTCCGCAGCTTCGCCTCGGCCTGGCCGGCCGCTACGAAAACTTCAGCGACTTCGGCAACACGACCAACGGCAAGGTGACGGCGCGTTTCTCAGCGACGAAGCAGCTCATCTTCCGCGGATCGGCGAGCACGGGCTTCCGCGCGCCATCGCTGAGCCAGGGCAATTTCTCCGCGATCAGCACGAACTTCCTGCTCAATACCGCAACGGGTCTGGTCGAGCCGTTCGAGACCGGAACCTACCGCGTCGACAGCCCGATCGCGCGCGCCCTCGGCGCACAGGATCTGAAGCCGGAGAAGTCGAAGAATTTCAGCGCCGGCATGGTCTGGCAGCCGATGACGAACCTCGAGCTGACCGCCGACTACTTCCACATCGACATCAAGGATCGCATCGTCTTCTCGGGGAACTTTACCGGCGCAGCGATCCTGAAGCTCATTCAGCCGTTCGGCGCCACCGCGGCGCGCTTCTTCACGAACGCCATCGATACTCGCTCGAACGGATACGACCTGGTAGCCAACTATCAGCATCCGCTCATGGGCGGACGGCTCGACCTCTCAGCCGCGTACAGCAACAACAAGACGAAGATCGTCGGCGAAGTGGCCACGCCGCCGCAACTCGCAGGCCTCGGCAATGTGCTCTTCGATCGCATCGAACGCCGCCGCGTCGAGTGCGGACAGCCACACGACAACGTCCGTTTGATGCAGAACTGGACGAGCAACGGATGGGGCGCGACGCTGCGCCAGAGCCGCTACGGCGATTACTGCAGCTTCACCATTCTGCCGGCCGACGATCAGGTCTACTCCGCCGAGTGGCTGGCTGATGCCGAAATCTCCTATCGCTGGAACCGCTACGTCTTCGCCGTCGGCGCGGAGAATCTCTTCGACCGCTTCCCCGACCGCAATCTCTACCGCAACGCGAACGGCGCCCTGACTGCCCAGATCAACAACGGCGTCTCGGCGTATCCGATCAACACCCCGTTCGGCATGAACGGACGGTACGTCTACACGAGGGTTTCGTACACCTTCTAGAGTTCGAGGGTTGTCAGCGGAGACCGGCGAGCGCCTTCGCGATGCCGGCGTCCTGCGGGTAGAGGTCGGCGGCGATCGTCAGGATCTTGATGGCCGCGGGTCTGGCCGGACCGTTGGCGAGAAAAGCGGCGACGCGAAGCACGTTCGCCGGTCCGAAGTAGCCGTTGGGATTTAGCGAGGCCGATCGGCGGACGGCCTGTTCGCCCGCGGCGGTGTCGCCGGTGAGGATGAGAAGCGTTCCAAGCAGTCCGTTCGCGCCGTCGGAATCGGGGTAGAGGGAAGTCGCGAGCTTGGCGATGCGCAACGCTTCCGGGATGTTGCCGCGGATCGCGGCCTGCTGCGCCGTGCCGACGAGCTCATTGCTGAATTCGGGTACGACTGTCGCTGTCGATAGCGATGCCGCTTCGCGCGCGAGAGCAGCGGCGTCGGTGATCACCGACGTGCGGCGCCAGTCAGTGTTCCACTTCGACACGAGTTGTGTCATCGCGCCGCTCAGCTTGGGTGAGCCGTCATAGTCGTTGAAGAACGCGAACGCGCCGTCGTGGTGATACTTCCCGGATTTCAGCGTTTGGGCCACGTACGATCCAACCGCAATCAGCTGCTCGCGCGATGCCGTCTTTCCTTCGAGTGTGCCGTTCAACGCGGCGAACGCGCCGGCGAGCATCTTCCGATCGATCGTCGCGGCTTTGCCGTAGCGGTCGTAGTACGCAGAGCCGTTGTTGAACGCGGCGATCACCGCCTTTCCCGCGGCCTGCTCGGCCGCTGTACCTCGAATCGACGGCGGACGCTGCGACCAGTTGTCGCCGAGGAAGATGGCGGCGAGGCGGTCGGCGAACGGGTGAAGGTTCGCGCCCTGGAGATTCGTCGCCAGCGCGATCGCGAAATGCTGCGATGGAATGTAGACGAGGTAGGTCTCCGTCTCCGGCTGCGAGCCGTCGTGAGAAACGGCGAAGCGGCCGGCGATCGGGCTGACGTCCCAGCCCAGTCCCCATGCGATCGTGCGACCGTTCTTCGTGGTCTGCGGCGTCCACATTTGATCGACGGTCGCCGGCGCGAGCACTTTTCCCGCTGTGATGCCGCGGACGAAGGCGAGCATGTCGAGCACCGTCGACCGCGTTCCGCCGGCGGCGAAGCGGCTGCTGACGTCGACGTACTCCGCATTGCGCAGCTTGCCGTCGCGCAACTCGTAGCCGCGAACGCGATTCGGGATGATGGCGCGCATGTCGTCCATCAACGTGTTCGTCATTCCCAGCGGAGTCCAGACCTTCTCGCGCATCACATCGGCGTATGGTTTGCCCGTCGCGCCCTCGATCACGGCGCCGAGGAGGACGTAGCCGTAGGACGAATAGCTGAAGCGCGTGCCCGGCTCGGCGACGAGATCGAAGTCGCGAAAAACAGCGAGTGACTCGGCGGTGTTTTTCGGCTCGCGAAAATGCTGTTCGGCCGCGAGATCGCGATAGTGGCTGATGCCGCCGAGGTGCGCGAGGAGCTGGCGCACTGTGACCGGCCACTGCTTCTTCGGAAACGACGGCACGTACTTCTGCACCTCGGCATCGAGATCGATGCGCCCTTCTTCGGCGAGCTTGAGGACGGCGACGGCAGTCATCGGCTTCGTCACCGAGGCGAGGCGGTAGGACGATTCGGCCGTCGCCGGGATGTGGTTTTCGACATCCGCGAATCCGAAGCCATGACTCCATACGAAGTCGTCCTTCATCACGGCGACGGAGAGTCCCGGCATGTGCGCGGACGCGAGTTGCTTCTCCGCGAACGCTTCGAATTCGCGGAGTTGCCCGTCGTAGGTTTGAGCGTAGGTTTGGGTAGGGGCAACGCACGCGACGAATAGACAAACGGATAGCGCAAGCGACCGAAGTGCTTTCATGAGTTCTCCTGTGGTTGGTGGAGTGTTAGCGGGAAATCAATCCGCGGACGAGGCCGCGGGTGAGCGCGCGCGCCGTGTTGCGGATGTGCTCGCGTGTGAATTTTCGGAATTCATCGCGCTTGCGGAAAAACTCCTCATCGGCGCGTTGCTGCTGTGCGGTGCGGACGGCGCGATGCAGCGTCTCTGGCGGCGGCGCGTCGTTCCTGGTCATGCCCGTGGTGACGATCGCGGCGGCGACGAGCGTGGCGAGCAGGACGCGCGTGGCCGGCCGTGAACGTCGCGTGCGCGGCGGCTTCAGGATTGCGTCGATGCGTGCACCGACCGCGCGTCCATCGAGAATGCCGGCCGCGAGGACGCGGCGTGGATCGCCCGTCATGGCACGAAGGAAGTCGAGGATGACGTCTGCATACTCGTGCCGATTGCCCGTAACCGCGACGGCTTCCTGGTCCGCGCGTTCCTCGGCAATCCGTTCGATCGATTTCGCCGCGAGCCACGACAGCGGATGGAACCAGCAGACAGCGGTCGCCAATCTGCCGATGAAGCGCCACAGCGGATCGCGGCGCGTTACATGCGCGCCTTCGTGCGCGAGCACGGCGGCGAGTTTGGCCGCGCTCCACGCCGGAGCGTCCGCCGGAAGAAGAATGGCGGGAGCGAAAACGCCCGCGGTGACGGGGAGGCGCAGCGACGTGGAGAGATACGCGGGTCCGAATGGTTTCGCGTTGCGCCGGAGCTTCCATGCCGAGGCGGCTGCGATTGCGAGGCGCGCCAGAAAAAGCAGCGCGACGATTCCGTAGAGGATGCCGGCGAACGAAACATCGGAATCGGTTGGGAGTTCCGGCTGGTTGAGCGAGAAGAGCGGCGCTGCGTTGACGAACGGGATGCTGAAGCCGATGTCGAATTTCGGCAGGAACGAAGCGAGCGGCGCGGCGAGCAGGGTCACGGCCATCATTCGCCACGCGGCTTCCTCGATGTCGCTGCGGAGGCGGCGTGCGGCGAGGGCGATGACGAGCAGCGGAAGCGCGACCAGAGTGGAGGTGACGATCATTTCTTATCCTTCCGCGCGTCGCCGCGCACTTTCCTGACCAACGCGTCGAGTTCGTCGCGGTCGACGATCTTGTCGTCGACGATGCCGACGAGAAGCGCCTCCACCGACCCTCCGAGAAAGCGGTCGATGATGTCGCGGACGCCGCTCATGGCTACGCGCTGCGGTTCGAGCAGCGCGCGATAGACGTTGGTACGCCCTTCCGCATCGTGCGCGACGAACCCTTTCTTCTCCATCCGGCTGAGGATCGTACGGACGGTGGAGTCCTTGAGTTTCCTGCGGCCGGGGAGCGCGCGGGTGACGTCGTCGACATTCGACGGTCCGCGGCGCCAGAGGACGTTGATGACTTTCGTTTCGAGCTCGCTGAGATCATCCATGCGCTACACAATGTAGCGCTACAAGTTGTAGCTGTCAATGGCGAGCTGTGAGATTTTGCCCGCCAGTGGCATTAACTCGCGGCGTTCGCGTCGGAACGCTGGCGTCTCGCCGGCTGGCTCGGCGGCGTCCCCGCCGCCGAATGGGAGGCTTGCGCAGCTCTCGGTTATCAGCAAATGTTGGGGGTTTGCCGGTTCGGCAGCGAGGACGCAGCCGGGCCAGCCGGCGAGGACGCCAGCGTTCCGTTGCTACGACTCGTCGTCTTTCCCGCGGGGCGCGAAGCGTTGTCTTGCGTGGAAGGCTTTGTCGAGGCCGATCCATTTGACGTTGTCGAGGGAGACGGTGGGGGCGCCGTCGGGCCAGTTGCCGAGGGGGAGGTAGAAGTGGCCGTCGCCGAGGATTTTGTATTTGCGGACGAGGTCGCGCATGCTCGTGCAGCCGTTCTTGTGCGCTTTGAGGCCGCGCAGCTCCAGCTGCTCGCCGGTCCGCTCGGCGGTTCCTTCGAAGACCCTGATCTCTTCGCAGATTTGCTTCATGAATGCCGTCTGACATTTTGCATCTATTGCAAAGATTGGGCACACATCTTTCTCGGGACGGCAGCGTTCTCAGCGCGCTGGCCTCAAATCCGCATGCACTGGCCCGAATGTCCCTGCCCAAGGTTCTGGTTGTCGAAGACGACGACGCAATTCGCGCCTTACTGATCGCTGCCCTGCGCCGCGAACCGTTCGAGGTTCATGCGGCGGTCAACGGCGCCGAGGCACTCACGCTGACGCGCTCCGCGGAGTACGCGGTCATCCTCCTCGACCTGATGATGCCGATCGTGACCGGCGTAGAGTTTCTCCAGGCCTTTCACGACGCCAATCCGAATTCGCGGACGGTGGTATTTGTGATGACGGCGTTCGACGACGTCACCGTCCGCCATATCGCGCCGAATCTCGTCCACGGAATCGTGCGCAAGCCGTTCGACGTGCCGCAACTCGTGGCCATGGTTCGCGAGGTTGCGCTGACGCGCGTGCCCCTGCCTGCTGCCGATTCGGTAGCCGAAGTGCCGCTCATCGCTGACGTGCTGCCCGAGCCGGCGAACTAGCCGGCTATTCGTAACGCAGCGCGTCGATCGGATCGAGGCGCGAGGCTTTGCGCGCCGGGTAGAAGCCGAAGAAGATGCCAACGACGGCAGCCACGCCGAACGAGAGCGCAACCGAGGTCGGCGTCACCACGATCGGCCATTGCAGGAATCGCTTGATGACCAGCGACGCTCCGATGCCTAACGCAACGCCGACTCCGCCGCCGACGACAGCCAGCGTCACCGCTTCGAAGAGGAACTGCAGAAGGACGTGACGTCCTTTCGCGCCGATGGCCATGCGGATGCCGATCTCGCGCGTGCGCTCGGTGACCGACACCAGCATGATGTTCATGATTCCGATGCCGCCGACGAACAGCGAGATGGCGGCGATGGAGAGCAGGAGCATGCGCAGGATGGTGGCCTGCTGCCCCTGGGCCTGGGCGATCTCTTCCTGCGAGCGCATCTGAAAATCGGCGTCGCCGTTGGGCGGGATGCGATGGCGCTGTCGAAGGACGGCGTCGATTTCGTTCTGCGCTTCCTGGACTTGCGAAGCCGAGGCGGCCGAGACCTGCAGCATGTCGATCTTGGTCTTGCCGGAGAGGCGCTTCATCACCGTCGTGTAGGGCGCCACGACGACGTCGTCCTGATCCTGTCCCATCATGTTGCCGCCCTTTTTCTCAAGGACTCCGACGACTTTGAAGGGGACGTTCTTGATACGGACGATTTGATTGACGGCCTGGCCGTCGGGGAAAAGATTGTCGGCCACCGTCTTGCCGAGGACAGCCACCTTCGAGGCGCTCTTCACGTCCTGATCGGTGAAGAACGCGCCGTCCTGAACGTTCCAGGAGCGGATGAGCGGGTAGTCGACGCCGACACCCTGGATCGACGTTCCCCAGTTCAGCTCACCGGCCACGATCTGCGCGGCGCTGCGGACGGTCGGGGCGACGTAGGCGACGGCGGGACATTCGTTCTTGATCGCGTCGGCGTCGTCGGCGGTCAGCGTGGAGTTGCCGGTGAACATGCGCGCGCCGCTCGACGTCGAGGCGCCGGGGAAGACCATGATGTAGTTCGTGCCGAGGGCGTTGATCGTGTTCTCGATCGATTTCGTGGCGCCGTTGCCGATGGCCACGACGGCGATGACGCAGCCGACGCCGATGATGATGCCAAGCGCGGTCAGGAACGAGCGCATCTTGTTGCGGGCGATGGCGCGCAGGCCGACCATGGTGATGTTGCTGATGCGCATGACGGAACTTTTCATCGGGTTGCCTCCACCGGGACTGGCGCGGCCGGCGCCGCGATACCGCGAATGTCGACGCGATGCTGCTCGATCTTTTCGTCGTGCTGAATCACGCCGTCGCGCACGGTGACAACGCGTTTGGCGTGCTGCGCGATGTCGGGTTCGTGCGTGATCAACACGACGGTCTTGCCGCTGTCGTTCAGCGCCTGAAAAATGCCCATGATCTCCTCGGAGGTGCGCGAGTCGAGGTTGCCGGTCGGCTCGTCCGCGAGGAGCATGGCCGGATCGGTGACGAGCGCGCGGGCGATGGCTACGCGCTGCTGCTGACCGCCGGAGAGTTGCGACGGATGATTGTGCTCGCGTCCTTTGAGGCCGACGCGATGCAGCGCATCCATGGCCGCTTTGTGGCGCTCTTCGCGCGACCAGCCGAGGTCTCCGTAGATGAGCGGGAGCTCGACGTTTTCGACAGCCGAGGTGCGCGCGAGCAGGTTGAAGCTCTGAAAGACGAAGCCGATCTTCGCGTTGCGAATCACGGCGCGTTCGTCGCGATCGAGCGTGGAGACGTCGATGCCGTCGAGCTTGTACGTGCCGGCGGTGGGGCGGTCGAGACAGCCCAGGATATTCATCAGCGTCGACTTGCCGGACCCCGAGGGGCCCATGACGGCGATGAACTCGCCCACATCGACGAGGAGGTCGACGCCCGCGAGCGCGCGGACTTCGACCTCGCCCATCGAATAGACCTTGGTCAGTTCGTGGATCTCGATGACCTTATCCGGCACTACCGCCCACCTCTTCCGCCGCCACCGCCGCCCGGACGACCGCCGCCCATCGGGTTGCTGCTGCCCGGAGGCGGATTCGAGTCGACCTTCGACGTGGCCAGGCCGATGACGACGGCGTCGCCCGGTTTGAGATTGCCGGAGACGACCTGCGTGTAGTGTCCGTCGGTGATGCCGGTGCGGATCTCGACCGCGGTGAGTTTGTTGTCAGCGCCGAGGACGTAGACGGTCTGCGGCCGTTTGCGGGGAGCGGGCGGAGCGCCGAGCGCTCCCGCGGCGCCGCCAACTCCCGGCGTGCGGTTGCCGAAGCGCGCGGCGCGCTCCTCGGGGCTCATGCCGCCGCCGGCGGTCGACGTTCCGCCATTCTGCTGCATCCGCTCCCGCCAACGCGCTCTGCGTTCTTCGGAGGGCGGACCGGTGGAGGTTGCGGTAGACGTTGAAGCAGTCTGCGTTGACGTCGTGTCGGTCGTCGACGTCGCGCTGGCGTTGCGTCCGCCGGAAGTCACTGTCGCGCCGCCGGCCGGTGCCGTATCCGGTTTGAATCGCAACGCGCTGTTCGCGATGCGCAGGACGTCGCGCACCACCGCGACGTCGATGGTGACGTTCGCCGTCATCTTCGGACGCAGCTTCTCGTCGGGATTCGGAACTTCGATGATGACCGGATACGTGACGACGTTCTGGCTGACCGTTGCGTTGAGGCGGATCTGCGAGATGCGGCCGCGGAACTCCTGATCGGGATACGAATCGACCGTGAAACGCGCCGGCTGTCCGACGGCGATGCGGCCGATGTCCGATTGATCGACGTCGGCCTGCACCTGCATCTTGGTCATGTCCTGGGCGATGGAGAAGAGCGTCGGCGCGGAGAAGGACGCGGCCACGGTCTGGCCGACGTCGTACTGGCGATCGACGACGATGCCGTCGATCGGCGAGACGATCTTCGTGTATTTCAGATTCGTCAGCGACTGATTCAGCGCGGCCGTCGATTGCTGGACCTGCGCGTTCGCGCCTTCATACGCGGCGCGCGCGGAGTCGAGATCGGATTGCGGCGAGAGGCCCGCTTTCACGAGGCGCAAACTCCGGTCGTAGTTGATGCGCGTGTTCGCGGCTTCGACCTTCGACTTGGTGACGTCAGCCTGCCGCTGTTCGACCTGCTGCTGAAACGGCGTCGGGTCGAGCTCGGCGAGAAGCTGGCCCTTCGTGACGCGGCTGTTGAAATCGGCGTAGAGCCGGGCGATGACTCCCGACACCTGGCTGCCGATCTGCACGGTCGTGACGGCCGACAAGGTGCCGGTCGCCGTGACGGTCATGGTGATGTTGCCGCGGTCGACTTTTTCGGTGCGGTACTGCTCGTCTTTACTGCCTCTGCCCTTACAAAATGCCAAGGCACTGATCGTCAGAATCACTGCAAAACGTCTCACGCTGAAGACTCCCTCCGCGCTCCTTACGATCCGATTCTTCGGGCGTTGAACGAGCGCGGCGAAGTGTAATGCACCGTTCCCGCCTACTACGCCGCGGGGCAAGCCGCAACCGATTCGTGACGTGCCGCCTCTGCTATGCTTCGCGGCCCATGGCGCTTTTTTCAACGAAAGATACCCCTCCGCAGCAGCGCAGCTCCGAGCCGCAGACCGCACACAGCGGCACCTTTTTCGGTCCGAATGTGACGATCGACGGCACGGTCACCGGCTCGGAACCGATCCTCATCGAAGGCACTGTGAAGGGAAAGATCAATCTCACCGGCGACCTTCGCATCGGAACGAAGGCGCGCATCGAGGCGATTGTCCACGCGAAAAACGTGACCGTGGAGGGAAAGCTGACCGGAGACGTCTCCGCCGATGAGCGCGTGGAGCTCGTGGCCAGCTCCACGGTCGAAGGAAACATCAAGGCGCCGAAGATCGTCGTCGCCGAGGGCGCGCGGTTCCGCGGCTCGGTCGATATGGGATCGCCGAAACCGAACGTATCCGCGGAGCCGCCGAAGAAGTAGCCCGCCCATCCTGCAAATCCGCACAGACAGGAGCGTCTGTGCCACACGAGATGTCTGTGCCACACGGAGGAATCATGAGCACTCCCGGTCTGCGCGAAACGCGCGACTACAAGAATTACATCGACGGCCAGTGGATCGCTTCAGCGACCGGAAAGACGTTCGAGAACCGCAGCCCGGCCGATGACGATGACCTCATCGGCACGTTTCAGGAGTCGAACGCGGACGATCTGAATGCCGCGGTCGATGCGGCGGACCGCGCCTTCCATCCGTGGCGCCTCACGCCCGCTCCGATCCGCGCCGACTATCTCTACGCGGTCGGCAACATTCTCAAGCGCGACAAGGAAGCGATTGCAACCGAGATGACGCGCGAGATGGGGAAGGTGTTGCAGGAGACGCGCGGCGACGTGCAGGAAGCGATCGACATGGCCTTCCTCATGGCCGGCGAAGGCCGCCGGCTGCACGGCGTGACGACGCCGTCCGAGCTTCCCAACAAGTTCAACATGGCCGTGCGCATGCCCCTCGGCGTCGCAGGCCTCATCACGCCCTGGAACTTTCCGATCGCCATTCCGGCGTGGAAGTCGATGGCGGCTCTGATCTGCGGCAACACGGTGGTGATCAAGCCGGCCTCGCAGACTCCGCTGTCCGTCGTGATGCTTGCCGAGGCATTCGCGGAGGCAGGGTTGCCGCGCGGTGTGTTCAATGTGGTCACTGGCGGCGGCAAAGCCGTCGGCGAGCCGATGCTGACGCATCCGAAAGTGTCGGTGATCTCGTTCACCGGCTCGACTGACGTCGGCCGGGAGATCTCCATCGCCTGCGCGCCGCAGTTCAAGCACGTGCATCTGGAGATGGGCGGCAAGAACGTGATCCTGGTGATGGACGACGCGGACGTCGATCTCGCCGTCGACGGCGCGCTGTGGGGCGCCTTCGGCACGGCCGGCCAGCGCTGCACGGCGGCCTCGCGCATCGTCGCGCACCGCAAGGTGTACGACGAGTTCGTTTCGAAACTCTCGGCACGCGCGAAGTCGCTGCGCGTCGGCAACGGCCTCGATCCGCAAACGGACATGGGGCCGAACATCTCCGCATCGCAGATCTCAACGATAGCCAAATACGTGAAGATCGGCACCGACGAAGGCGCGACGGTCACCGCCGGCGGCGCGACGCTCACCGACGGTACTTACGCGAAGGGACACTTCCACCAGCCGACGGTGTTCGCGGACGTGACTCCGGACATGCGCATCGCGCAGGAGGAGATCTTCGGTCCGGTCACGGCGGTGATGCGCTGCGATTCGCTCGACGAGGCCATCGCCATCGGCAACGGCGTGAAGTACGGCTTGTCGTCATCGATCTACACGCGCGACATCAACAAGGCCTTCGCCGCGATGCGCGACATGTACACCGGCATCTTCTACGTCAACGCCCCGACGATCGGCGCCGAGGTCCATCTGCCGTTCGGCGGAACGAAGCAGACCGGCAACGGACATCGCGAAGCAGGCGTGGCGGGCATCGACGTGTTCAGCGAATGGAAATCGATCTACGTCGATTACTCCGGAGCGCTGCAGCGAGCGCAGATCGATACGGAGGAGTTGTAACGCCGTTTGAACCACCGAGACACAGAGATCAGAGAGGGATTTCTCAGTGCCCTCTGTGCCTCCGTGGTGAAATACTTTCGCGTGATGAAAACGATCATTCGATTTCTGCCGCTCCTGTTCGCCGTTCCTGCGTTTGCGCAATCCACGGCGGACGCGATCATTGCGCGCGAGCTGCAATCGTCGCGGGCGTACGAGACGCTGAGCCACATCACCGACGACATCGGCGCGCGGCTGACCGGATCGAAGGGCGCCGCGAAGGCGGTGGCGTGGACGACGCAGCAGTTCCGCGAATGGGGCATCCCGGTCACGAATGAGCCGGTGATGGTGCCGCATTGGGTGCGCGGGCGGGAAGAGGCGCGGCTGGTGTCGCCGGCGGATCACAACATCGTGCTGACGGCGATTGGCGGCAGCGTGGCTACGCCGGCGGCGGGAATCACGGCGGATGTCATCGAGGTCGATTCGTTCGATGAACTGAAGACCCTCGGCGCGGCGAAACTGCGCGGCAAGATCGTCTTCTTCAACAATCCGATGGACATGGAGCTCGTGCGCACGCACCGCGCGTTCGAGGCCTACCGCATCGCCGTCGCGTTCCGCGGCGCCGGCGCGAGCCGGGCGGCGGAGTATGGCGCGAAGGCGGTGGTGATCCGTTCGGTGGGATCGGCGTCGCTGCGCACGCCGCACACCGGCGCGCTTCGCTACGATCCGAAGCAGCCGAAGATCCCGGCCGCGGCGATGACCGCCGAGGATGCGATGCTCGTGCATCGATTGCTCGCGCGCGGCAAGCGCGTGCGCATGCATATGATCCTGACGCCGCGTACGCTGCCGGATGTCATGTCTGCGAACGTGATCGCCGAA
>Ga0157375_10002979_pt1 | contig 14712 bp, 9 predicted proteins | sample M35metaG_FD_115311 | JGI IMG/M metagenome (GOLD analysis project Ga0157375, IMG submission 115311) | Miscanthus rhizosphere microbial communities from Kellogg Biological Station, Michigan, USA - M3-5 metaG | ecosystem: Host-associated > Plants > Roots > Rhizosphere > Soil | place: USA: Michigan...
CACTTCGCTGCGCAGGAACGCGGACGCTTCGGAACCGGACAGGGCGAACACGAGGCTGGTCCAGAACACCATCTCGCGCAGGTTTGTCTGCGGCACGAATGCCGACGGGTTGAACGTTGTCGCCGAACCGTAGCGCGACCACGCGATCGGTGCCAGCACGAAAAATATCAGCACCGGACCCCAGTTGCCGATGGCGCCCAGGTTGTGCAGCCACTTGCCGATGTGCAGGCCGATCACGTTGACCAGCGTCGCCACCCACATCGCGGTGACCGAGAAGCCGACGACGTAGACCGGATCCGCGGCGAGCGCCGCCGCATGGCTGCTGATCAGGTAGGCCGCGGCGCCGGCGGCGAACAGCAGGATGGAAGGGTAGTAGGGAAGATTGCTGGTCCAGTAGGTCCAGCCGGTCATGAAGCCGGCCCAGTCGCCGAGCGCGCGCTGGCTCCAGTGATAGATGCCGCCGTCGCCGTCGTTGAAACGCGACGACAGTTCGAGCACGGCTGCGAGCAGCGGCAGATAGAACGTCAGAAACGCGCCGATCCAGATCGTGATCGCCGAAGGGCCCGCGGCCGCCGCGGTGCCGATCCAGCGCACGCTGATGCCGGTGACGACGCAGAACATGACGAGGTCGCGCATGCCCATGGCCGCGCGTACGCGCGCCGGCCCGGACACGTTGCCGCGCGGAGCCAGCTCGATGGTCTGTTCTGTTGGGATGATGTCAGCCCCTGTTGTCGACGGAAAAATAGATAGCTCGTCATTCTCACGACTGTCCGCGCACGCTCCGGCGCGCGCAGTCGCGGGAATGACGGAATTTATTTTATGTTCCTGAGTGCTCCCCTGACGCGTGCGCAGTCGGAACGTCCACGATATCTCCCAACCGCTGCGCAATGTACCGGCGAATGTCCAGGCTCGCGCTCTCCATCGGTGCATAGTAGCCGTGCGCGAAGCGGCGCGACGTCATGCCGCGCTGCACGCCTTCGACCACGGCCCAGTCCTGCAGATTGGTGATGTCCCAGAATTCGACCGCGTCCATCGGATTGAAATCGGGTCTGGCGATCTCGTTCGGATGAAACAGGAAATCGCAGACCACAGTGCTGTGTCCGACATCGCGTGGAAAGATCGTGAACGCGGCGACGTGGTCCATCGACAGCGAGATCATGAAATTCGGATAGATCAGCTCGCCCTTGTGCCTGACTCGCTCGTTGGCATCGAGCCCCGGAAACGGCGCCCGTTCAGTTTGTCCGCTGAATGTGAATGTCACCGCGCCTTCGCGATGCGGCACGCCTTCTTCCCAGTCGAGCGAGGCGCCACCGCCCTTGCGGAACGCCGGCACGACCTTGCACAGTTCCGGATGCACGCCGGCGCAGTGATAACACTCGTTGTAGTTTTCCAGGATCACCTTCCAGTTCGTCGCGACCTGGTAGACGATGCGGTGGCCGATGCGCAGGTCGGCCAGCGGGTAATTGCGCAAGCGCTGCATCGCCTCGCCGAACTGGCTTTGCAATGTGTGGCCGCGCGCCTTCGCGCCATCGGCATCCAGGTTGACGAAGATGAAGCCGCCCCAGGTGTCGAGCCCGGCCTGATGCAGGCCGAACTCGTGCTTGCGGCCTTCGAGCGCCTGTTCGAGATACGGCGCCGAACGCAGCGCGCCGTCGAGCCCATAGACCCACGAATGATACGGACAGCGGATCGTCGCGCCCTTGCAGCCGGCGGCCGGCACGCCCGCGTTGGCCGCGTCGATCTGGTCGCGCAACACCAGCGCACAGCCGCGGTGGCGGCACACATTGAAGAATGCGCGCAATGCGCCGTCGTCGCCGCGGACGATGAGGATGGATTCGCCGAGCACGTCGACGTCGAGATAGTCACCCGTCGCCGGCACGGATTCCTCGCGTCCGACCAGCACCCACTCGCGGGCGAAGATCCGCTCGCGTTCAGCGTCGAAGATCGCAGGCGACAGGTAGGCATCGCGCGGCAGAGTCGGCTCGAGCACGTGCATGGCTGGGGGCGATCGATCAGTCATGGAACCGGAATCCTCAGGTGGCGCATCCGCTGCGCAACGTACCAGGCAATGTGGGAGCTAAAAAAGGTTCGTCATCCCGGCGAAAGCCGGGATCCAGCTCTTCCTGGATCCGTCGAAGAGGCTGGATTATGCGCTGCTCCTGCAGCGCACTCCGGCCAGTTTCGCTGTTTCGCTCCGACATCCGGCAACCGTTCCTGCGTTGCGGCATCATGCCGTCGCCTGGCCTCGCAGTTCGGCTTTCGCCGGAATGACCAGCCGAATTGGTTCCAGTTCGTCCAAGTCTGGTCGCAGGATCAGCCCTAATTCAAGTCCTGCATCCACTGCGCCAGCTGCGAGACGCTCGGGCGATGGTTCGTCGCCCCTTGTGCCAAGCGGTGACTTCATTCGTGCCCCCGGACGCGGCAATCTGCGATGATTGCGTGGTGCAGGACACTCAGGGGGTGTTCGAAGAATGAGGCTGCTCGCCGAACTCACGCCGCACGGATGCGCGCGCCGCGACGACGCGCCCGGAGCGCAAGCCTTGAGCGGCAACGCATTCCTCGCCGAACTCAAAGCGCCGCAACGCCATCCGCATGGCGGGGCGTTGAAGTGCAAGCTCGAGTCGATCCAGGCGCGCTAGCGGACCTCGTTGCCTCGGAGTGCGACGCCTACGCCGAGAGCTTGACCCACCGAGTCCAAAGCTTGATCGATGAGCAAAAAGCATCAACGCTGATGGATTCGGCTGGAAGCGCTTGCCGACAAGCGCTTTCGGAAGTGCTCCACGCTTCCGCACGACCAAGGCCGGGCCGTGAAGCCGAATCTACACGATCGCCGACGTTGTGACTGCGTCGCCGCGCGCGCGGAAACTTGGTAGACGGCAGGGGCTGCATGGGGACATGTGCTCACGAATCCGGACCGGACATCGTCGCGGCGATGCCCGGGAAGTGCAGTCCGGGCCTGCGCGTCCCCATGCCTCGAAACACGCGTCAGTCCGGACCAAGACTCATGTCACCCAGGGTCAGAGTGCGCTTTGAACCAATCACATATGCAAAAAAGTGTACTTTGACCCATCTTTCGAAGCGATCCAGAGCAGGCACACTGCGACCGTGCCACGAGCGTCGCACGGCGTTGTCGCTGTCCTTGAGTAATGGAACTCTCCTTCAAGCAGCTCCAATTTACGTGGACGCTACAGAAGAGATGCAATTTTTCCTGCCTAGAAATTCACCGTTATGCTGGCGCGGTAGAATCGGCCTACCGTGTCGTACGTATAGACGTCCGTATTGGCATTGGTCACGTTGGTCTGATACAGGAGCGGCGGCTGCTTGTCGAAAATGTTGTCGATGCCGACCTGCACGAACGCGTTGATCGGCTCGATGTGGTAGCCGAGCGACGCGTTGTGATACGTCACCGCGCCGGCGTGTAGCACCGGGCCGATGGGATTCGGATTGTAGGCATCGCTCAGGCTGCCTCCGCCCACGCCGGACGGGCCGAGGTCAGCATTGGCGTATCCGACCGTTATCGGGGCGATGTAACGCGTGGTCCAATTGGCGCTGAACGGACCCATGTTCCAATCCAGAGTCGCCAGCGCTCGCACGCGCGCGAAGTTGCCATAGGTCTTGTCGTAGTGGCCTGCCAGATGCTGGGTAAATCCGCCCTGGCTGACGTTGTACTTTTCGACATAGGTACCATCGAAGCCGACGATGAAGTTGCCCCATGCTGTTGCCGGCAATCGGTAATGTGCGCCAACGTCGAATCCTTGATCGACCAGGTTTCCGGAATTGAATGGGGTTTCGGTCACGAACTTGATCGAACCGTCCGGACTGCGCACGATATTCCCGCATACCGGCCCCTGAGTGTTGAAGCACTGGTTCAAAATGGTCTGGGCGGTGTTGCTGCCGAAAACAATGAGATTATCCAGGAGAATGCGGTAGTAATCCGCATTGACCGACAGTCCCCGAAGCCAGTCCGGATCGTAGACAAAGCCGTAGTCGAAGGACTTGCCATTCTCGGGCAGCAAGGTGGTTCCGCTGCCCAGGCCGTGTTCGGCGGCGAACTGCGAGCCCATCGTGTACGCGGTCAACTGCGAGAATACCTGGGGCGGCACGCTGATGCCTTGGCAGGCCTTGTTGCTGGCGAATTGCGGATTGCCCGCGCAAGGGTCGATCGCCGTCGGTGCGTCCGAGGTTGGTCCGGCGAAGAGGTTGGTCGGGGTCGGCGCGCGGAAAACCTTGGAGGCCGTCGCTCGCAGCAGCAGATCCTCTATCGGTCTGTACTCGATCGCGGCCTTCCAGTTGTTGGTGCTGCCGAAGTCGCTATATTTCGAATAGCGATCGCCCAGGTCCACATTCAGCGTATGCACGAAAGGCAATTCGTGCAGAATTGGAATCAGCAACTCGGCATAGGCTTCCTTCAGATTGAAACCGCCCTGAGCCGGAGACGTGCAAAGGGAACCGGGGCCTGCACAACTGATTGTCGGAATGCCGTTGTTCAAGGTGAAAGTTGAGTCGAGCAACGGATCGACCTGATAGTCCACATACTCCTTGCGATACGAAACGCCGAACGCGGCCTGTACGTCGCCCGCCGGCAGACTGAACAGCGACCCGTTAACCGAGGCGTCACCCTCCCTCATCTGATATAGATACGACAGGTATGGATTGATCTTGGCACTCTGCAGGATCGACTGCGTGGTTGGATCGGATAGGTTGAAGATGTCGATCGGCGTGCAGGAACCGGCACCGGGCGCCGTGGCGCAACTGAAATCGGGACGGATTGAAGCGAAATCGATGTAATTCTGTTGAATTTGCAGTTGATCGTTCTTGCCGTAGCTCAGGTGAGCATCCCAGTTCCAACTGGTGTCGCCGAAGGTCCCTTTCAGGCCGACATTGGCCAGTTCAGTGGTATCGGCAATTTTGAGGCCGCGATTACCAATCGTACTCAGGCGCAGGGTGATGTCGTCGCTTGAACCGAGCTGACCGAATTCCTGGCCGAACGGGTTGTAGTACTGGTTCGCCGGCACAACAAGGTTGTTTTGAGTCAAGTCGAAGGGATAGGGCGCAAACTGGGCGTGTGCGACCATTTTGTGGTACACCAACTCGGCATAGGCGTCGACGCTGTCGGTGAGCCTGTAGCTTCCGAGCACAAACACGCTTGTGCGCTCGTTCGGCAACAAGTTGTAGTTGCCAACGGCCTGGAAGTTGAACCCGTCGGTTGTCGGGTTGTAGCAGCGGAAGTCGTTCTGTGTGGGCGGTGTGGTAAAGGCTGGCAGTTGGTTGCCGGAAACCGTGACCGAATTGCAGCCGAATTTCTCGATCAGCTGCGAACCGGCCGGGAAATGGAAGCGGCCGCCCGGCGTGCGCGACGAGCCGGCGTTCGTGTTGATGCCTGTGTTGTAGATGTATTGGGCATTGTGCGAGAACTTGCGGTTCGCCGCAAAAACCGGCTCCTGCTTGTCGTATTGCACGCCGAAAATGATGTTGCCCTTGTCGGTGGTCTGACCGATCAGCAGGTGGGCCGCATTTCGCTTGCCGTCATCCTTGTCCGAAATGCCGTAGTCGGCACCAAATTCCGCGCCTTGATAACTTGTCTTCGTGATGATGTTGACTACGCCGGCAATCGCATCGGAACCGTAAATCGGCGAAGCACCATCGTTCAAGACTTCGATGCGTTCAACGGCGGACACTGGAATGACGTTTAGGTCTTGCAGCTGAAACGGAATGCGGTGGCCGTTGAGAAGCAGCAGAGTGCGAGCCGAACCCAAGCCGCGCAACGAGACGCCGGCATTCCCTTGGGACCCAATTGCTGTTTTGTTTGAACCGTTGTTCACCGCCGGGTTCTGGGCGTTGCCAGCGATAGACGGCAACGCCTGGACGAGATCGCCAAGATTGACCTTGCCCGACGCCTGGATCTCGGCGCGGTCAATGGTGACAACCGGGTTCGCAGTTTCAATGTCCACACGGCGAATGTTGGACCCAGTTACGACGATGGTTTCGAGATTTTGCGTATTTTTAGTAGTGTCCTTGCTGGCGTTGCCAGTGTCCTGAGCAACAACAGGGAAGGTCAGAAATCCAAGAGCGAAGGTCGTACCTGCAAGCGAATACGTGCTGCGCAAAGCACGTGCAATTTCTTTTCTGAGCAAACTCGACATCTCTAATTCTCCGGTAATCGGACAGAGCAACGATCTGGAACGCATCACGTGTCGACGTAATGTTAAAAAGTCGTGTTCGCAAAACCTTGTCTGTTTCAGCGAGATGGTTTTACCAACGCAGCGATTTGGTGACTCAATCAGTGCGGGCACTTGCTCGCCGCGGGTGCGAATCGGGCTTGCGAGAATGCTCGTTCATGCCACTCAAGGAGGACATGCAAGCACGCCACCCCGACTTCGGGTAGCGACGCATCGATTGCAGGTAGCTCACCTTGATGATTCGCGTGCCCGTGCCCCGGTCGCGGAGCACGCAACCCGAGCGACGAAAGAATTGGGCAAGAGTCTCAAATTGCCGTGATTGGATGTAAGAGATTCATAGTGCGGCAGCTCTATAAGCGACAACAACTCACAGACCGGCACCGATCAGATATCCGCAATCACAGTTGCAAGGTAGGCACGAAAAATGGCGGCCCCCAAGGTCCCGGCCCAGGGGCCGCCTCCTGATGCCCGTTGGAGAGGGCGGGAGAAGCTTGGAGTAAAACTGCTGTTCTGTGGTGTTGATATCCGTGAATTTTGGTACCAAGCGCTGCCTATTGCGTTTGCAAGTAGAGTGAAAGTTTCCAAATTCATCCAAGCGGAAATGGATAAAATTGAAAAATCACGACCCGACGTCCGCCTGCGCAATGCAAACTGGATTGGCGCTAACGGCACGCTCCTCGCATTGAGCCGACTTTTCGGCCAGAGCGAATACCGTACGCGGAAATTCCACTGCCGTTCTGGCGAATCGATAGCGCGGTGACGCCGAAATACTTGTGAAACAGTCGGCTGAAAACACTGCGATTTTCAAAGCCGCTGGCGCGTGCAATTTCGGTTATCGCCAAGGGGGTCGTGTCCAGAAGACGGCGCGCACGCGTCAAGCGCTGAATCAGCAAGAAGGCATGTGGCGTTTCCTGATAAGCGTCGCGAAATAGACGAATGAAATGCCATTGAGAGTAATTCGCCATTTTCGCCAGTTCACTATCGTCAAGATCCAGATGGCAGTTTGCAGCAATGTAGTTGCGCACTCGTTGTAAGCGAACAAATACCAAGCGGCGCTGTGAGAAGGTCCTTCCCGGGCAACGGGAAATAGAACTTGCAAACCCCTCTTGTAAACCAACGGCCAAGTCAGTCGCGACACTTGCCGATAGATACGTATTACTGGCCGACGCCAGGCGCACCAAAGCAATTGTCCTTCTTCGAAATTCGTGCCCCGCAATGTGGCGCGCTGGCAAGAGCATTGGGTTGCCTGTGGGGAAGTCCATTGTGTCGCAAAGAGCAGCGCGCCACGCACATGAGGTACCGACCAGACTCGCCCATAGCGAATTACCACGACCACTCGCGCAGACCCTGCTCTCGGGCTCGGTAACGAGGATTTCTCTCGGCGTCACCATTGAGTCACCAGCAGCACTCTGCAGATGCAAGCGGCCGCGAATCGGCATCCATATGCCCGCAGCTTCGCCATCAATTTTGAGTAAGCAACCTCGACCGCCGCCGATCACGAGTGCGAGGTGTTCATCTGTGCCTTTGCCCGGCGGAGCCATTGAAAGGTTGAGGCTCGAACCGTTATCCAGACGGTGGGTTAGAATCTGCAACATGGCGCAAGCTCGTTTAGCTCGGTTTTTTGTTTGTCGTCGTCATTGCGAGTCGCCATGACGATCAAGATCACTCACGTCACGCCGTCGCTTTGAGATGCACTAAAGTCCACCACTCCACGCACGCGGGTCAACGAAAATTCTGCGAGCGGCGCGAATTCATCGTTGAATGGGCTTGCCACCCTGTGCGCGCTAATGCAGGCTGCGCATCATGAATATTCCGCGAATCAGCACGCTCGGGCTCGCCACTGTCATCCTGTGGGTGGTGGGTTACGCCATGTGGTTGCCAAATTTCGTTTTTGAACCGATTCCGTTCCAGCTGGATCATTCACTGCGCGGCCTCGCGGTATTCACGCTCGGCGCCCTGCTGAGCTTCGCCATCGGCCGCATGTTGAACAAGCTGGAGGGCCGTGCCGATGTGAGGACTCTGACGGGCGTAGTCGCGGCCACAATATTTACCGCCACGGCCATCGTTGCTTTTTTCGAAGTACTCGTCATGCACGTGATCGCTCCGCGCTGGGGTGGTCCTACGTGGACGAACTTCCTTGAACAGATACCGATGGCTTGGATCTTCGTCGCGTGGATGTTGTTGTACTTCGCCCTTCTTGCGGATTCCAAGCGCCGCGATCGCGAGGTCAGGTTGGCGCAAGCCGTCACCACCGCCATCGACGCCCAGCATCGACTGCTTGTGCAGCAAATCAACCCGCATTTTCTTTTCAATGCGCTCAATACGGTGTACGCGCTCGTCGTGGATGGCGATAACACGCGCGCTCGGCGCTGTCTGCTGGCTTTGTCCGCGTTCCTTCGTCGCTCCATCGACCCCGACGCACCACGCGAGGTACCGTTGTCGGACGAGCTCGCTTCGATAAGCAATTATCTCGAGATCGAACTTACCCGCTTCGGCGAGCGTCTTCATCTTTACGAATCGATCCCGCCCGGTCTTCTCGACTGCCGCGTGCCGGCTCTTATCCTGCAACCGCTCGTGGAAAATTGCGTCAAACACGGACTCACCGGTCACACAAGGCAGATGACGATCAGGTTGTCGGCCTCGCTCGAACACGACAAACTGGTGCTGAGCGTCGAGGATGATGGTCGTTCGCCCCCACAAGATGAAGCATGGTCATTTGGCGTCGGCCTGAACAACGTGAGGCAGCGCCTGCAATTGCTGCATGGCAACGCCGCAAAGTTCACGGCCTACGCCCGGCCCGGTGGCGGTTTCATTTCACGCGTGCACCTGCCAAAGGCATGAACGGCTCCCTGCGCGCGCTGATCGTCGATGACGAGCCGCCGGCGCGCCGTGTGCTGACGCGGCTGCTCGCAGGGATTCCCGGCATAGAGGTGGCAGGCACGGCAGCGAACGGAATGGAAGCGCTCGCTGCCTTGGCCCGCGGCGATATCGACGTGCTCTTTCTCGACATAGAGATGCCGGTGCTGGCGGGCATGGAACTGGCCACCCGACTGCATCCTGCGCCAACGCCGGCAGTCATCTTCGTGACCGCATGGCCGCAGTATGCCGTCGCCGCGTTTGACGTGGATGCCGCCGATTACGTGTTGAAGCCGGTCGATCCCGTGCGCCTGGCGGCCGCGGTCGCACGCGCGCGAGAACGGTTGACGAAGCAGGGGCTGGACGCTTCGTTGCGTGTCCTGCGCTCGCGGCAGCCAGCGGAAAACTTGCTCGATCATGTGTGGGTGGAACTCGGCGGCGCGCGTTTACGTCTGTCACTCGCCGACATTGAATGGTTTGCCGCCGATGGCGACTACGTGTGCGCGCACACAGCTGAGCGCGGCTATTTGATGCGCGCTTCGCTTAACGCGTTGGAGAGCACGCTTCCGACGGCCCGCTTCCTGCGTATCCACCGTTCGACTATCGTCAAAGTCGAGGCGGTGTCGCGTGTCGTCTCAAACAATGGCCAGTTGTCGCTGATCACGTGCTCTGGCGCAACACTACATGTGGGAAGGCGTGCCCGTCGACGAGTGCGACAGAGCCTCGATCAGTTTTCTTCTTGTTGACGGTTCCACCGGACGGCGATTCCGCACATGCCGGCCAGCGTTGCGCAAACATGGGGTCAGAGTGCGGCACCTTGGCGCCGTTGTCCTCGTTCCGCTTGGCGGCAAGTTTCATGTAGACGCGTCTGGCGGCCTATCTGCCTGAGCGTCAATCATCGCGTCAGAGTGACTTTACGTGGATGGAAGCAACCAGACGAGGCACTCTGGAGCACCCCCCTATTTCGCGGACTGAAAACCGGGTCCGCGTCGCCGTTTCGGTTACGCCGAAAGCGAAATTGTACTTTGACCCCGGTTTCCGCCTAGTCCGCAACCGGGGTCGCACCGAGTTGGGAAAAAACACTTCGCCAGCTCCCTGCTGAAAAGAATCCTGGGCGTGATGGATGGCATGTATGCCGGAAATGCAGGAGCAACTTTCCTGCGATGGCCATGGATGGCACATATGCGGATATGCAGGAGCAATTTCCGGCTAGGATTTCGGCGAACTCGCCTGCGCATTCCGACACGGCGATCGAATCGCCTCGCTCGCGACTTCGTGCGGCTGCGGATGACTCACTCGAACGCATTCGCAAATATTCGATCCACAATCAGGCACGAAGGCGAAACCCCATTGGTCAGGTTGGTCACACTGACGTTGCTCGCGCTGTTGGTGAAAGCCGCTGGCTGCGGACCGCAGTTCGCGTTGTACTGGCCAGGTGCGTTGGTGACTCTCACGGTGACCGTGCACGAGGACTCCCCGTCAGATACCTGAAGATTGAAAATCGATATCGTGGTCCCTCCGCCGTTGGCGATCGTAGCCGCCGCGGCGTTGACACAAGTCCCGCTGACCGACGGCGGATTGGCGACGCGCAGCCCGGTCGGCAGCGTGTCCATGATCCCGAGGTCGCCGCGGGCCATGGAACCGGCAGGGTTCGTGACCGTGAATCGCAGTTCCGTGGTGCCGCCCGCACCGATGATTGTCGGGACGAACGCTTTCTGCAGCGTGGCGCCCATGGCCGGCGCCGAAATGCAGCCCAGGATCGCGCCCGCCAGGCCCGGGAGGCCCAATCGGGTGCCGGCAACGATCGATGCTGAGCACTTTGCCATGGGAGGCAATTCTGTCCCCTTTTCGCTGCTGATTCCACGATGTGTGAGGGCGAGACCGCGTTGGCCTGCAACAGAAGAGGGACGGATGCGATGGGCCACCCTCGAGAAACGGTGTCAGAGCGCCTTTTTCAAGGAACGCCTGCGCCAGAAGGCACTCTGACCCCATTCATCTAACTCCGTTCGCGTTGAGCGTAGCTCGCGCAGCGAGCGAAGTCGAAACGCCAGTGCCCTTCGACTTCGCGCCTTCAGCGCTACGCTCAGGGCGAACGGATTTCAAACTGGACACTACCCGCCAATTCGATACCTTGCTCAAGTGCTCCATATCGAAAGTTGGTTCTCCAACTCCTGCCGCGGCTGCCGATCCCGCTGCGCAGCACCGGAGATGAGGCGCCTGACGTTGCTCGGCCAGATGGGCAAAGACTTCGTGTCATGCGTTTTCGCGCGAGGCCTGACCAAAGATAGGTGACGACAGTCTTCTGAACACTGCTCGCCATCGTCGGAACAACCAATGACCGGGAGTGTATGCAGCAGTGAATGGGACAAGGCTGCTCGCGCGATCCGGTTTTTTCTTGCCCGACGGAATCTCGCCAATGATCGATTCGATTGAGCGGCCAGCCATGCTGCGGTGCCGGTCCGCGCTGGACCTGCTGCGTTCCCGGTTCGGCATTGCCCTGGTCGCCGCGCTCGCAACGTGCGTGATGCTTCTCACGCCTGCCACGCGTGCGGTCGCACAAGACATCCGGCAAGCCGAAGCCGGCGTTGTCAGAAGCGGAGCCCTGCCCAGCGTTGCACCGGTCGTATTCAACGGCGACGTGCGCCAGCTGCCGCCGGCCCGCGGCCCGGTCAATCCTCATCATTGGAACGAGAACGAAGGACCGCCGTTGACTCCGCAGATGGCGGCCCCTGCAGCGCCGAGCCGGCGCACCGTCGACGAGGCGCCAAACCTGGCACTGGCTGCAATGCCTTCGCCGATGCAGAGCTTTGCAGGGCTGAGCTTCAACGATACGATCGCCGGCGGGCGGGCAGGTGCCGGCTATCCGCCCGACACGAACGGCGACGTCGGACCGAATCACTACATCCAGGCGGTCAACGACTCCTACGCGATATACAGCAAGACCGGCACGTTGCTCGCTGCGTTCACTGAGAACGCGCTGTGGCTCGGCGCCAACAGCGGCACGCCGTGCGATGCGAACAATTTCGGCGACCCGGTCGTCGTCTACGACGCACTGGCCGATCGCTGGATCCTGACCAATTTTGCCTTCGCGAACAGCACGACCGGACCGTTCTTTCAGTGTTTTGCCGTTTCCAGGAGCGGCGACCCGGTCACAGGCGGCTGGTTTCTGTACGCGGTGCGCATGGATGCCGGCGGCAGCGGACCGGCGTCAGGAACGCTGAACGACTACCCGAAGTTCGGCATCTGGACCGACTGCCTGTACATGTCGGCCAACGAATTCAAAGGCAACACGTACACGGGATCCGCGTTTGCCTCGTTCGAGCGCAGCAGCCTGTATGCCGGCGCCACGCTCGACGCCACGAACAGCTCGATCGGAATCGTCCCGTTCAGCAATCAGTCCGGCGGACCGTTCACGATGTTGCCGAGCAACCTGCTCGGCACGAGCACCGATTCGCTGCCGCCGGCTGGCCGGCCGAATTTCTATGTGTCCGAGGCGTTGAGCGGCACCGACTTCGAAGTGCGCAAGTTCACGCCGGGTCGGAATGGCGGCCACAGTTGCGGCGCCGGCGGCACGATGAGCGCGGCGACGCTGGTGCCGCATGCCACGTACTCCGATCTGAGCGGCGGCGATATCGTGCCGCAGAAAAACACGACGAACCCGCTCGACAGCCTGTACTTCCGCCTGATGCAGAAGGCGCAGTACCGCAAGATCGGCAACGCCGAGTCGCTGTGGGTCGTGCATTCGGTGCGCAACACCGGGCAGAACGTCGGACCGCAGTGGGCGCAGCTCAACGTCGGCGGCGGCACGATCGCGGCGAGCGTCGTGCAGCAGCAGTTGTTCCGGCCCGACACGACGCTTTATCGCTGGATGGGCAGTCTGGCCATCGATGGACAAGGCAACATGGCGCTCGCCTATAGCACCTCGAGCGGCAGTAGCTTTCCGGGCATCGCCTATTCCGGGCGCCTGGCCGGTGATCCATTGAACAACCTGCCGCAGACCGAGACCGTGCTCGTCGCCGGAGCGGACTCGCAAACCAACAATTGTGGCTCTGGCGCATGCACCCGCTGGGGCGATTACTCGTCGATGAGCATCGACCCGAGCGACGACTGCACGTTCTGGTACACCACAGAGTATTTCAGCGCCGCCGGCAACGGCTCCGCCGGCAACTGGAATACCCGGATCGGATCGTTCAAGTTTCCGGCATGCAGCAACACCAAGCAGCAGCAGACGATCAACTTCACCTCGGCCGCGCCGGTCGGCGCGAAGTTCGGCGGCACGCCGCAAGTCGTGGCCGCGACAGCGACATCGGGCCTCGCGGTGACGTTGACTATCGATGCCGCCACGGCCTCGGTATGCGCGCTGAACGGCAGCGCCAACGGGTCGCAGGTTTCGTTCATCGGTGTCGGTACCTGCAAGGTCAATGCGAACCAGAACGGCAACGGCAGCTTCAACGCGGCGGCGCAAGTGCAGCAGTCTTTCGCGGTCGGCAAGGCGATCCAGGCGATCAACTTCACCTCGACCGCGCCGGTGGGCGCCGCCGTCGGCGATCCGGACCACACAGTCACGGCGTCGGCCACGTCGGGCCTCGCGGTAACGCTGTCGATCGATGCAAGCTCGAGCGCGGTGTGCACGATCGATGGCAGCGCGAGCGGCTCGCATGTGTCGTTGATCGGTGCCGGCACGTGCAAGATCAACGCGGACCAGGCCGGCAACGCGAACTTCAGCGCGGCGCCGCAGGCGCATCAGTCGTTCAGCGTTGCACCGGGCACACCGACGTTGGAATTCACGACCCAGCCGGGCGATATCGTTGCCGGCACCGTGCTCGGAACGATCGCAGTGACCGAGAAGGGTCCACTCGGCGATACGATCGACGACAATGCGAGCCTTGTCGACTTTACCGTCACGGCGTGCGGTGGTCCGGTCGGCCTCGGCAGCGTGACGATGGTGCATGGCGTGGCGACGCTGAACACGACCGTGCGCTTCAGCACGGCCACCGATCCTTCGACGTTGCAGGTTACGGCGAAGACACTTGCTCTGACCGCGAACAGCGACTCGTTCGTCGTGCATGCCAACGCCGGCCTCATTTTTGCCAACGGCCTCGAAGGCTGTCGCCCGTAATTTTTTGCGCCGGCCGCCGCGTCAATCTTGTCGGTCCCAACGAACGGCGTCAGTGTGCCGTTGCGTACGAACCGCACCGCGGTCGGCCGGGAGCCGGTGAGCGGATTGCGAACCGGCTTCGACCGGGAGTAGGCTGAGGGCCGGCGCTGCGGCGAACGCCGCTGCGCAACAACCGCGCATCCGCAATCTGGGGAGATTGGGCCATGCAGCGACACAGCCAGTTCTTTGGCAATACCGTCACGTCGCTCGCGGCTTTCGCCGCGTTTTGGCTGACCTTCGGCAATGCCGCTTCGTCCTCGGCTCGCGCCGCGAGCAACGATGAATACATCTTCATCGACAGCTTCGAGTCGCACGATTGCTCGCAGCCGTTGACCTGCTCGTCGCCGCAGGCCGGCAAATCCTGCATCGCGGGCCAGCTCACCGACGTCGCAACGACTGAGCCGTTGCGCGCACTCTTCAACGTCGGGTTGACGTGCGGTCATGGCGCGATCGGCGGACCGTGCGATCTGGACATTCGCGCGCATGACGCCTTGCAATACGCAGCGAATCCCACCGGGA
>Ga0157375_10002981_pt1 | contig 14710 bp, 14 predicted proteins | sample M35metaG_FD_115311 | JGI IMG/M metagenome (GOLD analysis project Ga0157375, IMG submission 115311) | Miscanthus rhizosphere microbial communities from Kellogg Biological Station, Michigan, USA - M3-5 metaG | ecosystem: Host-associated > Plants > Roots > Rhizosphere > Soil | place: USA: Michigan...
TGTTATAGGCTTATCCTCTTTGTTAGATTGATCTGCCTGTTTTTGCTTTCCAACAATAAGAGCCTTTTTTACGTGTTCTGTATTTTCAGCCGGGATATTTGGTTTAATGGTAACGGTTTCTTTATTAAGTTCTTCATTCCTTGAATTGTTTGTCTTGTTTTGGTCATTCGGTCCATTGCTTCCTGACAATTTACGTTGAGCTTCTGATCTTGTATTGTCCCCGGAAAAATTATATATCTCATAACCTCCAAGCATTAATGCCATGGAAGAAAAAAGAACAAAAAAGATGATCCTTCTTTTTCTTTTTTTCTCCCTGATCCTATCTTCTATTTTTGACCAAACCTCTCCTGATGGCTGAACTTTGAATTCATCCATCTCCTTCCTCACATTTTTTTCAAATTCATTTGCTGCCATAAGTTTCCTTTTTTTTATCGACAGAATAATTTTGGATCCAGCTAATCAGCAGGCCCCTTGCTCTTGCATATTGAGACCGCGACGTACCATCCGTAATACCCAGCAACTCCCCGATCTCTACGTGAGAATAACCTTCAATGGCGTGAAGGTTGAAAATCGTTTGATAGCCTGGAGGTAATTGCCTGATCAGCTCTGCAAGTTCTTTTGCCTGCAAAATGGCGGATGCATCTTCATTTATTACCGGGTGTAAATGTTCAGGGGGGAAGTACATCTGCTCACGATAATTGCGATTGCGTTTTAAAAAATTCAAAGCAGTGGTTACCATGATACGGCGGACCCATGCGCCTAACTCGCCCTGGTTTCTGTATTGCCGCAGGTTGAAAAAGACCTTTATAAACCCTTCCTGCAATATATCCTCGGCATCTTTGATGGATTTAGTATAGCGATAACACACTCCCAGCATTGTTTCGGCAAAATGCTCATACAACTGCCGTTGTGCCTCCGGTTTATTTCTCAGGCAATCTTTTACCAATTTATTATGATCCATCTTCAGTCGTGAATTGACAATAGTTATTAACGTATCGTTGCATTACCAGGATGAAAAAAGGGGCTGCCTCGGAAAGCAACCCCTACACCTTGCGTATGGTCGAGAAATCAAAACGTTGGATCAGGTGGTGTATTTGGATTATTGTCCCTTTCTAAAAACGGATAAGGAAGAAAATTTCTTTTCTTTTCTGAGTTTGGCCTGTCAAATCTTCTCATATCCTCCAGTTTCAACCCGGACATGTATAATTCAATACAGCGATTTTTATACACTTCATTCAAAATATCATCCTGTGTTGCCGCAACAGATGGTGGAAGTCCTGCCCCTACACCATACGGATCACTTGCAGGTTGTTTTGTCACCACGTTATTTAATTCCGTAAGAGCATTTACAAGGTCGTTTTGACGTGCATAGACCTCAGCTTTGATCAATGTCATTTCGCCTGGAAGGTAAATGGGCCATGGTGTAGTAGATGCAGCTGCAAATCCTAATATCTTCGAATTATAAGTGGTCGTTGTATAGAATGGTAAACGTTTATCCGCCGGATCCGGTTGTAACCCTGCCGGCAACCCCAATGTTGTATTATCGATCGCGGCCGTTACATTGTTGGTAGATGTAGCCGTTTCAAAAATAGGATTCAGATTCACTGTAGTAAAATTAAATGTTGATTTTACAGTAAGACTTGACGCAATTGCCTCTGACAATGCCTGCGCATAATTGCCGGCAAAAAGAGAAAATCTTGCTTTTAATGCGTGCAGTGCATTGGGTATGTCAATACCACCTGGTATGTTTGTAATAAAAGCCGCTGAAATCGCATTTGCATTGATGGCTGCAAGCGCATTGTCAATGGCTGTAATGGCCGTGGCAAAACCCTGTGCCCTGTCATTAAAGCTAACAGCTACTCCAATGCCAGCCGGAACTTTTTCCCAAAACATAGCAAGATCACCAATGGCGAGGGCCTTAAAAATTGTGGCATAACCGATCAACCCACTTGCATAACTTTTGTCGCCTAAATTTGCTGCATTGGTAATGACATTATCAGCATCATAAATAATTTTATTAGAGCTGGTCCATAGTCCTCCCAACAAAGTATTGGTACCGTCTACAGAACCTCCTCCCAGTTGTAACTGGTATTCGCCGGTGTTGCCCTGGTTAAGAACGGTAAGTTCACTCGTCAATAATCCATTTATGGTAACACGATTGTATAAGTTGCTTGCACGACCCGCCGTGTATATGCGCTGTAAACCGATAGCCACTCCCGTCATTGCCTGTGGCGAACTAAAGGCCTGGTCTTCGGGTACCGCAGCCGGGTTGGTATAATCTTTTTTACATGATGTTCCGGATAGGAGCAACACCGCCAATGATCCGAACAATGTTATATTGATAAAATATTTTTTCATATTGAATGATTTTTTAGTCATTAGAGTTTTGTAGTAATTCCGAATTTGAATGTTCTTGGAATAGGCACTGAACCAAAATCAATTCCACGCAATAACGTGCTTTGTCCTGCTGAATTCACTTCAGGGTCATATCCCTTATAATTATCCCATGATATCAAATTGCGTCCACTCAGACTTAAGACTATATCTTTAAAAAATTTCACATTACCCAGGCTGTAACTCAATGCAACCTCTCTGAGTTTTACAAAAGAACCGTCATCAACACGCCACTGCTCAATTTGATAGTTACCCAGTATATATCCACGAGGTAAAAGACCTTCGTGTTCCTGTTCGGCCACTGTACCATTACCTACACCTTGTCTCGTTCTGAAATCAGCATTGAATACATCCACTCCCTGCACAGCATCGAATTGAATATGCAAACCAAACCTTTTGTACGTAAGGTCGTTCGTTAACGTGGCTGTATAATCAGGATTAGGATCACCGATCACTTTTCTCAAAGTGGTCCCGGTAGGCAGGCCGTTGGCATCTCTTTGTGGTGTATAAGATGTGGGAGAATTTTGAACACCTTTTTCTATTTGCGGAATGCCTGCTGAATTTTTCACCTGTCCGCCATTATCATCAACTGCAAAGAAAGTTCCGTAGAATATCCCTACAGGATAACCTTCTAACAATGCTACCGGCGCCCCGGCATTGGTGCTGAGAAGAGTAAGTGAAGGACCAACTTCCAGTACCTTGTTACGGTTATGATTGAAGATCAATGTCGCATCCCATTTCAGATCTTGTTTATCGATAGGACTACCTCCCAGTACAAATTCAAATCCACTATTTTCTAATGAACCAAAATTATCAAGCAGGCTTGAATAACCGTTTGTTGGAGCGATCTGGCGATTGATCAAAAGATCATTTACACGTTTATGATACCAGTTGAATTGCAGGCTGATCCTTTGTTTAAAAAAAGCCATATCAGCTCCTATCTCTGTTTCCTGTTGTCTTTCCGGTTTTACATTTTCATTTGCGAGGCGTGTATTGCCAGTCAATGCAATCCTTCCCAAATAAGAATTACTGCTGTATGAATTGATACGATCATACGCACCAATGCCGGTAAGATTCCCGGATTCTCCGTAAGCAGCACGAATTTTAAAAGTATTCCACCAGGACAGATTATTTGTCCAGAAATCATTATCAGATAAGAGATAGCTTCCGCTTGCTTTATAATAAACCTGGTGCCGTTGGTCTTCACCAAATACTGAAGAACCGTCTAAACGAACTGCACCGGTTAAGAATAACTTGTTTTTAATGCGAAAATTCTGTTGCAGATAAGTCCCTGAAATAGATACCTCCGTTCTGTCATCAACACTTGGCAAGGGAGTACTTGCCCCGTTGATCGTTTCAATAAAGGGAGCTAAACCCCGACCTTGCAATAATGAATAACGGTTTCTTTCATATTGAACAGAATATCCCACCTGCGTGGTTGAACCAATTTCGTTTGTGATATTAAATTGATACGTACCGTTTATCTCATTATTGATTTGGAAGAAATAATCATTACCCGTACTTGTATAACCATTCAATGTTGGATCCAATGAAGGGCCACCACCAAAGAAAGCGGTATTCACGTTATAAGTAAATGGCGGCATGTAAGTGGTTCCATTCTGCCCATAATTATCAATACCCAAAGTATAATCAAATGTCAAACCTTTTAAAGGTTTTAATTTCAATCCAAGATTAGCTATGACGCGGTTGGTTTCTTCTTTTTGTTTGAAATCTTCAATTACAGAAACAGGATTTACACGACCTCTTTCTCCCACTGCTTTCAAATTACCATTTGCATCTCTTGCCCATATATCGTGAAAGTTTCCGATGATTGTTACAGAGTTCATGGGTGAATAGAAAGAGTTCCCGTCTGGCTTTTCGTTTGAAGCACTGTTGATATAATTCAACCCAAGATTGACGCTAAGCATGCGGCTGATCGTTTGATCAACGTTTGCCCTGAAACTATATCTCCGGTAATCGGTATTTTTTACAATACCCTGGTTGTAATAAAATGAACCCGACAAATAATATTTTAGCTTGTCAGTGCCACCGCTTACAGAAACATTATTGTCTGTTCCAATACCTGTTTGAAAAATATAATCCTGGTAATCATACCGCGTTACATCTGTTGTATTGGTTGGTAATGCTGGCGGAGTACCGACGTTTGTAATGAGGTCCTGTGTAAGAGCGCCGGGTCCATCAGTAGGTCCGCCAAATTTTGTAGGCGCCTGGTTCACATCCAGTTTTTTCCTTAATTGGTTCATCATAATGCTCGTGGAAAAATTTACCTGCGGAGCACCTGAAACACCTCTTTTTGTAAATATTTGAATCACGCCGGCGTTAGCCCTTGAACCGTAGATAGCCGCTGCGGCTGCGCCATTCAATACTTCAATATGATCGATATCAGCAGGATTTATATCGGCTAACCTGTTTTGCCCGATGGTACCTACAAATGTGTTTCCATCATAAGAATTTTGCGTGTTTGTGACCCTGTTGGTTGCGTTATTCACAATCACCCCATCAACAATGTATAGCGGTTCTGATGATGACAACACAGAACTTATTCCACGCAAGCGAACTGAAACTCCCCCGGCAGGATCACCATTGTTCTGAATGATCTGCGCGCCTGCTGTCTTTCCCTGTAAAGCCGTAAGTACATTACTGCTGGCTCCCTTGGTTAATTCATCCCCTTTGACAGTACTTATATAATTTCCCAATTGTTTACGTGTAGTTCCTGCAGAAACACCTGTAACGATCACTTCATCCATTTTCAATGCGTCGGCCGTCAATTGTACATCGGTTGTGTATGATGCCGCACTACCAATTTGCAGTGCTTGAGATTGTGCTTTATAACCAACACCGGAAAATTGTAACGTATAAGTACCTGCGGGAAGATTTGCATTGATCAGGTACAAACCATTCAGGTCTGTGGATGCACCAAAGGTGGTATTGGGAATCGTTACTGAAATACCCGGAAGACCTTTGTTTTCCGCATCCGTAACCTTCCCGCTTATGCGTACCTGTGAGAATAGAAATAGGCCACATGCCTGCAACAGCAAGACCAATGGAATGTGTTTCCATTTCAAATGCCTTAATTTTTTAGAGTGTATCATACAGCAGTTTTTAAATGATGAATAGAATTTTTGTTTTTCTGTTTTATACTTTATTATAAAATTTCAATACCGGTTTCGTGATAAGGTTTTAACAGGTCACTCCCACTATTTAGCTCAGTGATCAATACATCTATCTCATTGATCGGGCAAATTTTTATCCTTTGAGATGAATTCAATTTCTCGGCGATGGTAAGAGATATCACTTTTTCGGATGATTCGATCATCGCTTTCTTTATTTGCACTACCTCCCAATCGCTATCTGTTAACCCGTTGGGAATGTCAATGGCATTGGTTCCTAAAAAGCAGAGATCAGCCTTTATTTGCCTGATCTTTGAAATGGCCTCACCCCCCACTGATATTTGTGCGCTTTTTGAAATTTTATCGCCGATAAAAATTACTTCGATGTTGGGGTGATGAATGTATTCATATGCTACGGGAAGGCTGACCGTTATGAAGGTGGCAGATAATTCCGATGGTAAAGCTTTAGCTAATTCAATGATGGTTGTCCCTCCCGTTGTCAGCACAAACATTCCGTCCTTGATAAGCTGGGATGCCTTTTGGGCAATGGTCTTTTTTTCATCAAGAGAATATACATTGGAAGACTTAAGAGAAAGATGAAAAGACTTTGAAAGAGCACCGCCATGGACCTTGATCACCTTTCCTTCGTCTGACAGCTCATTTAAGTCACGACGAATGGTATCTTCTGAGACTTTCATTTCCTGGCTCAGATCAGATGAGAGAACCTTATTGTGCAGGTTTACCTGGCGTAAGATAAAGGATTGTCGTTCTTTTTTAAGCATAATCTCAAGGCAGTCGTGGGCAATTTATGCAAATACACTCATAAAAAAACAAAAGTTCCCGCAAAAAAATGCACATACTCTATCAAAAGGCAGCAAAAAACAGAATTTTGGATAAGCGGCAAATTTTTGGCTATTTAAAGCAGAGCTTTAACAAACCATAGTATAAACTTTGTCGTTATCATCATTAAAAATTGATATGAGGACTCCAAATAAAGTTGTGGGAAAAATTTTCCTTGTCGTGTTTGTTGCATTTATAACAAACAGCATAAATGCTCAGGCCGATCAATCAGTCGTAAAAGCAAGTGTTGAATCAAAGCAATTTATTTTTCACGCTCAAACTGCGATGCCCACTTCAGGCAGAAGCCGGCAATTGACCAGCGAATACGATCTCCGTATTTTTCCGGATTCTTTAATCTCAAATCTTCCTTTTTATGGCAAGGCATACTCGGTGCCTTATGGTTCAAGTGAAGGAGGATTTCAATTTACTTCGACAAAATTTGAATATACAGCGACTCCCGGCAAGAAGAGAGGATGGGATATAACCATCAAACCCAAAGATGTTACCGATTTTCGGGAATTTTCTCTCTCATTATCCGACGATGGCTATGGAACACTGCAAGCGCTCAGCAATAACCGTCAGCCCATGTCTTTCAGGGGTTATATCACACAAGTCAAATAGATCCACGGCCTTATTCTTGCATAAAATGAGCAAATGATATTTGATGCCATAATCGTTGGCGGCGGACCAGCCGGGTTGAACGCTGCCATTGTGCTTGGAAGATCCCGGAGAAATGTAGTATTGTTTGATACCGGCAGACAGCGCAATCGGTTTTCACACGGCATTCATAACTATCTTAGCCGCGATAATATCTTACCTGCTGATTTTTTAAAGATTGCATACAATGAAATAAGAAGATATGGAACCACCGTAAATCATGTGGAAATTGTTCATGCTGAAAAACTCGAGTCAGGTATTTTTTTTGTAAAGGATAAACGTGGGAAAAAATACCACGCAAAAAAATTACTGCTGGCGACGGGGCTGAGAGATAATATTCCACCTCTTGAGGGCATTATGGATTTTTATGGAACATCTGTATTTCATTGTCCATATTGTGATGGGTGGGAAGTGAGTAACAAAAGCATTGGTGTGTATGCAAAAAATAAAAACGGATTTGAATTGGCTCTATCATTGCTCACCTGGAGTAGTAAGGTAACTCTGTATATGGATGGTAAAGCTTATTTAAAACCACTGGAAAAAGAGACATTGGAAAGGCAAAGGATCACGGTTGTCAGTGAGAAAATATTAAAACTTGAAGGCAAAAAAGGGCAGTTGGAGAATATTATATTGTTTAACAACAAAAAGCAGAAATGCGATGCTATGTTTTTCTCGAACGGCTACCATCAACAATGTGATATAGCTCAGATACTGGGATGTGAGATGAATAAGAAAGGCGTCGTTCTGACAAATCGTTTGCAACAGGCCAATATACAAGGATTGTATGTAGCAGGGGATGTTGCGAAGGATATGCATTTTGTGGTGGTAGCAGCCGCAGAAGGTGCTAAAGCGGGAGTGAGTATTAACAAAGAGCTGCAAAAAGAGGAGTTTAAGAAATAAATAATTCATAAGTTCGTTTATATATAAAGAAATTCTGTTCCCATGTCAACTCTGCTAAAAAGACCACTGTATAGTGTAACTATTGCATTTTTCTTACCGATCCTTTTCAGCTCTTGCTCGGAAGCCGGTAACGCAAGAGTAATAGATAGCCGTGATACTACACTTCCGGCAAAAACAACAGAAATTTCTTATAAACCCGCGCCCATTGACTCAGCTTCATACAAGGAGCTTCTGGATCATATCACCAATGGAGATTCAAGTGGCAGGTGGCCAGCAAATAATTCATTACCTCCTGAAGGAGCTATCCTACCATTCAACCGGATCATTGCATACTATGGAAATCTTTATTCGAAAAATATGGGTATCCTGGGTGAATTCCCGAAGGATAGCATGATAGGCAGGTTGCGGCAGGAAGTCGAAAAGTGGCAGGCCGCAGATACAATGGTGAAAGTCATTCCGGCTTTACATTACATTGCTGTAACTGCTCAGCAAAGTCCCGGTCCTGGCAATACTTACCGGTTAAGGATGCCTTTTCAACAAATCGATAAGATCATCAGCTGGGCCAATGAAATAAATGCATTGGTGTTTTTAGATGTCCAGGTGGGATTAAGTGACCTGCAAAAGGAATTGCCAGCCCTGGAGAAATACTTAAGCTTACCGAATGTTCACCTTGGAATAGATCCGGAGTTTTCTATGAAAACAGGTAAACGTCCCGGCACAGTGATCGGTACCTTTGATGCCGCTGATATCAACTATGCGATCAATTTCCTTACGGACATCGTGAAGAAAAATAATCTTACTCCCAAAATTTTGGTCGTACACAGATTTACCCAACCGATGGTAACAAACTACAAGCAGATCAAGACCAATCCTGCCGTACAGGTTGTAATGAATATGGATGGTTGGGGTTCGTCCGCAAAAAAAATAGGCACCTATAAAAGTTTCATATACCCCCAACCAGTAGAATACACCGGCTTCAAAATATTTTATAAGAATGATACAAAAAAGATCGGTGCTAAAACTGAGATGCAACCTGAGCAGGTATTAAAACTAAAGCCTCAACCGATCTATATTCAGTACCAGTAAAAATTATTCATACCACAGTAAAACCTCCTGTCCTATTGCATCAACCAGTTTCTTGTCTTTTACTTCATCCATTTTCCATCCGCTTTTCATGTTGTGTAAAATACCAAGATGCTGATCATTTAAAGTGATATCCAGTTCCGGGCAAACACCATCACGACACGTTTCAGGAATAGGTATAGCCTCCCCTTTATAGACCTTACCATTATACTCCAACTGAAGAGGCAGGGGTTCCTTTTGTAATTGTGCAATGAATTCCTGTAAAAATTTTATAAGATGTGTTCGCTGGGTTTTTGCAGATGCACTCCATTTATCATTGCCTGCCCGTTTGTGAGCCAGTTTATATTTTAGCCCGGACATCGATGTAGTGTAATCATCTGCGTTAATTTTTTTTACGTTCTGGTGCGAAATGATGTACCAATGATACTCCGTACCCACGGGTACTCCAGAACCCTTCGGGGCTTTTCCTGCCCTGCGCTTAGTGACTGAGTAAGAAATTTCCCACAGACCAGGAGTGATCTTTTTTTCTTTCCACTCTCCTTTATCGTAATACCATTTGTGGCTCCGTCCCACCTTCATTCCTGTATATTGCTTGCCATCAAATTCTTTAAACTTATCATACGAGTCAGAGATATTTTTACTTTTTGAAATGCGTTTTGCTTTTACTGCTTTCGTTCTTTTTTTTCCGGCAACTGACATGATCAAAAATTTTTATGGAACGAACTACAACGACCAACGTAAAAAACCCTGCCCTAACAATCGCAGAAATTTATTGCAGCAATTTTTTAGAAAGAAGGCCGTTAAATAAGAGCAACAATTATCTTTGCAGGCTATGAGAAAGTTACTGTCATCCGCTTCTCCTCTTCGAAGAAAATATCTTTCAGAAAGAAATGCTTTAACCGTTATGGCCAGTGTGTTCTGTTTTGCCATGATGGTCGTTGCTTTTGGAAAACAATCGTGGCTGGAATGCACAGCGTTTGCTCTTGCATTTAGCTTCTCCGTAGAGGTTATTTGCCACAGGGCGAAAGAAAAAAATTAAAAAGGAAGAATGGAACTTCCACTCTTCCTTTCCTATAGTGTAGCTATTACTCCACTGTTCTTCCGCGAATAAGTGATATAAGAAATAGCACAATAAAAATAAAGAACAACACTTTAGCGATTCCTGCTGCTCCCGCTGCAATACCACCAAAGCCAAAAACTCCGGCAATGATAGCAATGATCAAGAATATTATTGTCCACCGTAGCATACAATCAGTTTTTAAGGTGAAAAATTAATTACAGGGTAATACCTAAAAAAAGCATGCCAACTCGGCAAATTCAATCAAAATTGATCACAGTACCCGTTTGTAAAAATTGATCTGCACCTTTTTAAGGGGCTCATTTGTTGAGGCCTAACCGGTTGTTCACTTCTGCATTTTTCATTTGGCGTAATTGTTGAATCCATCCTTTCCATAATGTTTAACCAAAAAAAGATAACAATGAAAAATTTATCCGTAATTAATTTCCTTAAATATTTTACCGTCACTTTACTATTAAGTTGTTTTCAACTGATCTGCCTGGGCCAGGATAGTGGAACAACAAGTACAACGGTAAAAACTACAACTACAGAACACAGAGAATGGTACACAGTACCGTGGGTATGGGTTGTGGGTGGAATCATCGTCATATTATTGTTGGTCGCAATCCTGAGTAGTGGAAGAAGTTCATCAAGGACTACTATCACTGATACAGGGGCAGGCACAAGAACGGTCACTACTGACAGTGATTAGGCACTACCTTACCTTCTTATTGTAGTTTCTTTGCCTCATTGATGATACAATTAATGAGGTCTGAGAGCGTTTGCTGCTGTTCGGCAGTCAAGATTATTCCCGTCTCTTTGTTTGTATTGTCCTTGAAGCGGATCGACGTGATCTTTTTTGTTCCCAAATTTGACAATGCAGATGGTGAAGGATTGGTATTTCGGAATGTAAAATGAAAAAGTCCGTCGCAGTTCGTTGTGCCGCTGTTTTTAAAATTCGATTTAAGTCTTGTGCCCTCAAAAAAAACAGAACCGGTAGAGGCATCATCAAAACATTTCCCCTCAACAGAGAACATAAAATCAATTTCAGATTTTGTGGCCTGGATGGAGTACTGGGCGTTATTCAACGAAACAAGGCCTGTCGACAGTTTTACTTCCCTGGTATAAGCATCTTTTGTTGTTTTTAAATTGCAATCCTGGGCCGATGAGAAGAATGGCGACAATAGTAGCAGAACAAAACAATATTTCATACTTAAAAATAGCTGTTGTGGCATATAATAAGAAGATCAGTTTGTTAAAATACTATAATTACTTATAAATTACCTTACATCCTTCTAAATTACTTCCTGTAATTCTTTATGGAGGTTTGATAAAAAATCCGGAAAGTCTCCTTTTTTCTTTCTTAGCTTGGTATCACAAAACTTTCTGTATGAAAAAGATATTTGCAATTTTGCTTTCACTCGCAATTTTCCAGTTCGCATTTTCACAAATTATTCTTACGGCTCTTCCAAACGGCGGAAATAAAAAAGCATCCGTTACTGAAAGGGTTGGTATCACGGACGTAACTATCCAATATAACCGCCCTGGTGTTAAGGGGCGCGAAGGAAAAATTTGGGGGCAACTGATCCCTGTTGGTTATACCGACCAGGGATTTGGAAGCAGTAAGGCAGCTCCCTGGAGAGCTGGTGCCAATGAAAATACGACGGTCGAATTTTCAACGGATGTCAAGATCGAAGGCCAACCCCTGGCAGCGGGAAAATATGCCTTCTTCGTCGCTTATGACCCCAATGAATGCACCCTGATCTTCTCGAAAAATAATACTTCGTGGGGCAGTTTTTTTTACAACGAAAAAGAGGATGCTTTAAGAGTCAAGGTGAAACCAACGCTGCTGGATAAGAGCGTTGAATGGTTGAAATATGAGTTTATGAATGAGACGGAAAATTCTGCCACGGTAGCATTACAGTGGGAGAAATTGATGATACCCTTTAAGATCGAAGTAGATTACGTAAGCACTCAACTCGCCTCTTTTCGAAATGAATTGAGAAATAGTAAAGGGTTCCAGTGGGAGACCTGGATTGAGGCTGCCGATTGGTGTGTGCAACGCAATACAAACCTTAATGAAGCCTTACTTTGGGCAGACACGGCAATAATATTTAGTGGAGGTAACGTTTTTAAACCGATGAGTACAAAGGCAGAGATCTTAAACAAACTTGGACGCAATGATGAGGCGTCTGCTCTCATGAAAAAAGCCTTGCCTTATGGAAACATGAACGATCTACACACCTATGCAAGATCATTGATCGCCCTGAAAAAACCCAAAGAAGCTCTTGAGATCTTTAAAATGAATTACGATAAAAATCCAAACCAAGTGACAACATTGATCGGGTTGGTGCGTGGATACTCTGCCAATGGAGATTACAAAACTGCCCTGGAATATGCCAATAAGGCGACGGCGATCGTCGATGCACAAAACAAAACTAATTTGGAAACGATGATCGATAAACTGAAACAAGGGAAAGATGTAAATTAAATGAAATGAAGCCAAAGAAATTTATCAGGACGAATCCTCATCTCCCGGTAAAAAACCTTCAACAAACACTCGACTATTATCGTGACAATTTAGGATTTTATGAAGAGTGGACATGGACAAACGACGAGGGCAAAGTTATTGATGGCGGAATCAGGCGGGATGATATGCGACTCCTTTTTGCCGAAGACCCCGAATCCGTCAATGTCATTAATAGTTATAAAAAGAATCGGTTACCGCTAATGTGGTTTGTTGATAATGTAGACGAGATATTTTCGGAATTTCAAAAAAGGAAGATCGAATTTGCAGACACATTAAAAACTCATGCCTACGGATTAAAAGAGTTTGCGTTTGTAGATATTAATGGATATTATATTCGTGTAGCCGAAGGCGCCGATGAAGAATAAAAGATGATCTAAAAAACTTCACCGAGATTCACGGCAACACCTTTTGAACCGCCGGTTCCCCATCCATAGTCTACACAAAGATTAGCCCTTGAAAATTTATTCAGTTTGATCCTGATGCCAGCGCCATAACCAGGCTGGATCGGATCAAAGGTTTTAAGGGAAGCATTGCCCTCGAGAGTTGATTCCCTGCCGGAGAAGGTCTCCGCGTTGGCAAAGACCACGCCGCCAAACAAGCCATTGGAGGTAATAAGAAACCGGTATTCACTTTCAAGGTATAGCATGTTGCTGCCACGATAACGTCCTTGTATGAATCCCCTGCCCGTATTTACATTAGAGTCCCAACCGGTGCTCGGCAAAAGTAAATAAGGAGGCTTCCCTCCAAATGTGAACCAGTTATAACTCCATAATGCAATAACATTATCTGATTCCGCAGGAAATTTTTTGTAGCCTTTGAATTCGAGCAACAATGATTGCCAGTTTGCATCGCTGCCCATAAATTTCAACTTAGGTCTGTAAGATAAATTGAGATACGATCCATTTTCAGGATCAATAGAATTTTTTCTTGAATCATATAACAGGCTAAATGATGGCCCCACTGCCGTTTCCTTTGGATATAATCCATAATTTTCAAAATCGGTCTTGGTCCCCGAATCAGGACTAAGCTCTTTTATGTTCCAGTAAAGATCAAGGTCAAGGCCCATACCACCATATAAGTTCTTTAAAATTTTCCTGGAGATATTCTGATGCAATCGCAAATAGGAATAATCGATCATATAGCCATCCTCAAGTCTTGTATTTGTACCCAATCCATACGTAAATGAGGGATATTTCAAATAGCGCCACTCAGACTGAAAGTTATATTTTCCGTTTTTCGACCAGATATTTGTTAATAAAGGAAGGATATATTGTTTGTATTGAGAGTAAGTAAAACTGGTAATGATTGTTGAAATGTTTTGACCTTCATTGACACCATTATAAAAAGCAATATTAGCGCTGAGAATTGCCGCAAACCCCGTTTGCAATGAGTATCCTACGGCAGGTAATACCGAGACATGTGTCTGTGATTCCTTTCCTGTATCTGTTCGTGGCGCCTTTTTTTTTCTGAAAACAGATTGACCAACATCAACAATATCTCTCTGATGAAGGGAATCGTACGAAAAGAATTTAGGTGTTTTGAAGGATGAATCAACATCCTGGGCTCTCGTCAGTACCGAAAAAAGTACAGTGGGGATAAACAAATATATTTTTACAAAAATCTTCAAAGGCTCAGACCCTAAATGTTATTGAGTAGATAAAACCTTTACAAAGTAACCACCTTAAACAGGCTTTTTAAGAATCGGAATTGGTAAAGTTCATTAACATTTGATAAGTCAAATGATCTGCGACCTCTTAATCCCTACTCACCATTCACCATTCACCATTAATTGCATCCAAGTACTTCACATAATTTGGAATGAAGCATTTCGCCGCGAAGGTTTTTTGCAATGATCTTTCCCGAGGGATCAATAAGCATATTGAAAGGAATGCTGTTGATACGATATAATTGAGCAGCTGCATTGTTCCAGAACTGCAGGTCACTGACATGTGTCCAGGTAAGATTATCCTTATGGATAGCCCCCAGCCAATTATCTTTTCCACCGGGTCTGTCGAGAGATACTCCTAAAACCGTGAAATTTTTTTCTTTGAACTGTTTAAAATTTTCAACCACATTGGGATTTTCTGCCCGGCAGGGACCACACCAGCTTGCCCAGAA
>Ga0157375_10002984_pt1 | contig 14694 bp, 7 predicted proteins | sample M35metaG_FD_115311 | JGI IMG/M metagenome (GOLD analysis project Ga0157375, IMG submission 115311) | Miscanthus rhizosphere microbial communities from Kellogg Biological Station, Michigan, USA - M3-5 metaG | ecosystem: Host-associated > Plants > Roots > Rhizosphere > Soil | place: USA: Michigan...
ATGCGCCGCCTCGCGGACCTCGAGCTCGAGAAGGAGTACGGCATCGCGGGCGGCTCACCCAAGGCGCTGCCGGCGCCACGACAGGGGTTCGCGCCGGCAGCGGTGCGCGACACGTCGCTCGATGCCCCGGCCGGCGCCGTCGCGGCCGCGCACGAGTCCGACGAGGAATTCGAGCGCCGCGCCACGCAGCAGCTGGACTTCGCGGCCGCGCCGGCGCAGGGCGTCGACCTGCCGGGCGGCGAGGGCCTGCCGCGCAGCGGCCCGCTCGAGGCGATCGCGATCTACAAGCGCCTGCTGACCGAATACCCGAATTACGAGCGCAGCGACCAGGTTATCTATCAAATGGCGCGCGCGTACGACGAGCTCGGGCAAACCGAGGAGGCGATGGCCGCGATGCAGCGGCTCGTCGACGAGTACGGCTATTCGAAGTACAGCGACGAGGTGAACTTCAGACGCGCCGAATACTTCTTCACGCGATCGAAGTACCGCGACGCCGAGAAAGCGTATCAAGCGATCACGTCGATGGGGCCGCGATCGGAGTACTACGAGCTCGCGCTCTACAAGCTCGGCTGGACGCTCTACAAGCAAGACTTCTACGACGACGCACTGCGTCAGTACATGGCGCTCCTCGATTACAAGCTGTCGATCGGCTACGACTTCGACCAGCGCCACGAGGAAGAGGACGAGCGCCGTGTCGCCGACACGTTCCGCGTGATCAGCCTGAGCTTCTCGAACCTCGGCGGCACCGAGGTGTTGCCCGAGTTCTTCGCGGCGTACGGAGCGCGCGAGTACGAGGACCGCATCTACAGGAACCTCGGCGAGTACTACCTCGAGAAGCTCCGCTATCAGGACGCGGCGACCGCGTACGCGTCGTTCGTGAAGCTCCATCCGCTGCACCGCGCGTCGCCGCGCTTCAGCATGCGCGTGATCGAGATCTACCAGCAGGGCGACTTCCCGAAGCTCGTGGTGGAGTCGAAGAAAGACTTCGCACGCGACTACGGGTTGCGCGCCGAGTACTGGCGACACTTCGACGTGAACGAATCGCCCGAAGTGCTCAGCTTTCTCAAGACGAATTTGAGGGACCTCGCGAATCACTACCACTCGCTCTATCAGGACGAGGCGCTCGCCGGCGAGAAGCCGGCCAACTATCGCGAGGCGCTCGCGTGGTATCGAGAGTTCCTTGTCTCGTTCCCGCAGGATTCCGAGTCGCCGTCGATCAACTATCAGGTCGCCGACCTGCTGCTCGAGAACAAGGACTTCGCGGAGGCCGCCGCAGAGTACGAGCGCACGGCCTACGACTATGCGCGGCACGAGCGCTCGTCCGCGGCAGGCTACGCGGCGATCTACGCTCACCGCGAGTATCTCAACGTCGTGGCCGACGCGCAGATGTCCGAGGCACGGCGCGCGACGGTCACGAGCTCGCTCAAGTTCGCGGACACGTTCCCCGAGCACGAGCACGCGCCGGCCGTTCTCGGCGCGGCCGCGCAGGACGTCTACGAGATGAAGGATTTTCCGCTCGCGAGGGAGTCGGCTCGCAAGCTCGTCGATCGCTACCCGTCCTCCGAAGTGGCGCTCCGGCGCCCGGCGTGGACCATCGTCGCGCACTCGTCGTTCGAGCTCGCGGACTTCCCGGCCGCGGAGGCGGCGTACGCGCATGTGCTAGAGCTCACTCCCGCGGACGACGCGGGTCGCGCGGCGCTCGTCGACAACCTCGCGGCGTCGATCTACAAGCAGGGCGAGCAAGCGAACGCCGCCGGCGACTATCGCGCCGCCGCCGACGACTTTCTACGAATCAAGGACGCGGCGCCGACGTCGACGGTTCGCCCTGCCGCGGAATACGACGCGGCCGTCGCGCTCGTCAAGCTCGAGGATTGGACGAAGGCCGCGGTCGTGCTCGACGAGTTCCGTGGCGCGTTCCCGAATCACGCGCTCGCGCCCGAAGCGACAAAGCAGCTCGCGTTCGCGTATCGGCAGGGCGGCAAGGCCGCGCTCGCGGCGAGCGAGTACGAGCGCGTGTCAGCGGATGCGCAGGATCCCGAGCTCGGGCGCGAGGCGCTGCTCGCGGCCGCGGATCTCTACGAGCAGGCGGCCGATCGCGAAGCCGCGCTCAAGGTCTACGAAAAGTACGTCACCGCGTTCCCGCAGCCCGTCGAAGCCGCGCTCGAGGCGCGCTGGAAGATGGCCGAGGTGTACAAGTCGAAGGGGGACGCCGTTGCGTACGAAAAGCAGCTACACGAGATCGTCGCGCGCGACGCGTCGGCCGGCGCGGAGCGGACGAACCGCACGAAGTATCTCGCCGCGCAGTCGGGCCTAGTGCTCTCGGCGCAGATCTACTCGCAGTTCGCGGAGCTCAAGCTCACCCAGCCGTTCGACAGGAGCCTCGCGGCGAAGCGCAAGAGCATGGATGCCGCGATGAAGGCGTTCGAAGACCTCACGGACTACGAGGTCGCGGAGGTGACCGCCGCCGCGACGTACTACATGGCCGAGATCTACTGGAACTTCAATCGCTCGCTCGTGGAGTCGCAGCGCCCGTCAGGGCTCGACGCTCCGACGCTGGCCGAGTACGAGGACGCGCTCGAGGAGCAGGCGTTTCCGTTCGAAGGGAAGACGATCGAGCTCCACGAGAAGAACCGCGAGCTGATCGCCGCGGGCGTCTACAACGACTGGATCAAGAAGAGTCTTGCGAGGCTCGTGGAGCTCGTGCCCGGGCGCTACGCGAAGCGTGAGGTGAGCAGCGGATTCCTGCCGGCGATCGACGTCTATGCGTACCGCGCGCCGAGCGCGGACGCCGGGGTGCGCGCGGCGCAGGCGGCGCCGGAGACAACCGGCGCGCCGCAGCAGGCACCGTCGAGCGACACGCCGACGAATCCAAGCGAGATACGCCAGGCGGTGGTGGAGACGGGCAATGTGGTCCTCTGACGTGAAGCTCAGGATCGCCGTGTCGCTGCTCGCGGCGGCCCTCGCGGCCCCCGCCGGCGCGGGCACGCGCGCGAGCGCCGACAAGGCTCCGACCTCGGCGCGTGAAGCCGACAAGGGCAAGGCGCGGTCCGCGCCGACGAAGTCGCGCACCGCACGTTTCGACGCCGTTGACGATCTCTCGTTCACGATCACGGAGCAGGCCCGCATCAGCGGCGAGGCGCGCGCGCAGTACGACAGCGCCGTACAGCTGCTCGAGCAGCAGCGTTACGAGCAGGGCATCGCGCAGCTCCTCGGCGTAGTCGAGAAGGCGCCCGACGTGACCGCGCCGTACATCGACCTCGGCATCGCTTACAAGCAGGTCGGCAACTTCGAGCGCGCAGAGGCGAGCCTCAAGAAGGCGCTCGAGATCAATCCGAGCCATCCAGTCGCGTACGACGAGCTCGGCCTCTTGTACCGCGAGACGGGCCGTTTCCCGGCCGCGCGCGAGAGCTACGAGAAAGCGCTCGCCATTCATGCGGGCTTTCATTTCGCGCATCGCAATCTCGGAATTCTCTGCGACATCTATTTGAATGATCTGCCGTGCGCGCTGGCTCACTACGAGGCCTACAGCCGCGCGGAGCCCGACGACAAGGAAGTCACGATCTGGATTGCCGATCTACGCACCCGGCTCGGCCGAGGGGAGGCGCGATGAAGAAGACGTTGCCGCTGTTGTTGCTCGCCGCGCTCGCGGCGTCGGTTGCATTCGCCGACGACAAGCCGAAGGCCGACGCCGAAGCGAAGCCCGTCGACCAGCCGAAGGCGGAAGCGAAGGGGAACGCCGGGGAGAAGGCGAAGGCCGAGGACAAGCAGATGTCGGGAATCTCGATTCTCGGCAATCAGGACTCGCCGAAGTCGCTCGTGATCGTGCCGTGGAAGAGCTCGGAGATCGGCGCCGGGGTGGGTCTCGCGAATTCGCTCAACGATCGAGCCGCGCCCGTCGACAGGGACGTGTTCGCTCGACAGCTCCGCTACTACGCGATCCGCACGGGCGGCGCGAGCAACTGAGATTGGGACAGGGAAATAGGAGGGTAGGAACATGGAAGTTTGGTACGCAATAGTGCAGTTCTTCGAGAACGGCGGGGCGTTCATGTACCCCATCGTGCTCTTGCTCGCGCTCGGCCTCGGCGTGTCCATCGAGCGTTACGTCACGCTCACGCTCGCGAGGAAGAGGAACCGGCAGACCTGGGAGAAGCTCGAGGACCTGATCCGCAAGGGCGAGTTCGAGAAGGCACGCGAGCTTTCGAACAAGGACAATTCGGCGATCGCGCAGCTGTTCGCGTCCGCTCTCGCGCGCCAAGGCGCCGTCCGGCGCCGCGAGGACATCGATCGTGCGATGGAAGAGACGCTGATGGCGATCATTCCGCGTCTCGAGAAGCGCACGCACTACCTCGCGACGTTCGCGAACATGTCGACGCTCGCGGGCTTGCTGGGCACGATCATCGGCTTGATCCATGCGTTCACGGCCGTTTCGAACGCGGACCCCGCCGACAAGGCCGAGCTGCTTTCGGCCAGCATCTCGATCGGCATGAACTGCACGGCGTTCGGCCTGATGGTCGCGATCCCGCTCGTGCTCGTGCACTCGCTGCTGCAGACGAAGACGACCGAGCTCATCGACAGCCTCGAGATGGTGTCGGTGAAGATCGTGAACACGATCGCCGAGCGCTCGCACTACGCGCGACCGCCTGTCGGCAGCGCGGCTCCGGCAGCGGCCGCCATGCAGGTGCCGGTTCCGAGCGGCGCGTGATCTAGCCGCCTCGGGTCAATCGAGCCCAAGGACGAGGGCCACACGATGAAACGCATTGGACGCAGCGCGCGACTCACCCGTCTGCACAAGCGGCACGAGAGCGCCGAGATCAACCTCACGTCGATGATCGACATGATGACGATCCTCGTCTTCTTCTTGCTCGTGCACGGCGGCTTCATCAGGCTCGCGATGCTCGAGCTGACCCTGCCGGCGTCGCAATCCGAGCCGGGCAAGGAACCGCCGACGCTTCAGCTCGAGATCACCGTGCGCGAGTCCGAGATCGAGGTCGGCGATCGCACCACCGGCACGTTGAGCCGGATCGAGAAGGGCGTGGGCGGCTACGACCTCGCGAAGCTCACGGAGAACCTGACGAAGCTCAAGGAGCAGTTCCCCGACAAGAGCGACGCGACGCTGCTGCTCGAGCCGAGCATCCAGTACGACGCGCTCATCGCGGTCATGGACAGGATTCGGGTTGCCGAGCAGCTCGACGCCGCGAGCGGCCGGGTTCTCCGCATGGAGCTGTTCCCCGCGATTTCGATCGGCGACGCGCCGGTGCGCAACTAGAGGGAGAGGGCGATGTTTCAGATGGGTAGAGCCGCACGGATGGAGCGCCATCACGGGCGGCACAAAGGTGAAGCCGCGATCAACCTCGTGTCGATGATCGACATGCTGACGGTGCTCGTCTTCTTCCTGCTCGTCTACTCCACCGAGCAGGTAGAGGTGCTGCCGAGCGCGAAGGACGTTCAGCTGCCGAACTCGATTGCCGAAGCGCCGATCCACTACGCGGTCGTCGTGATCGTGACGGAGCAAGACGTGCTGATTCACGGCGCGTCCGTCGGCAAGGTCGACGAGATCCTCGCGAGCGACAGCGCGATCGTCCCGAGTCTCAAAGCCGAGCTCGAGGCCGAAGCGGGCGGGATGGTGAAGCTCGCGGGCCTGTCGGACGAACAAAAGATCGCGGCGCTCGAGGTCACGATCATGGCGGACAAGGAGCTTCCGTACAGCCTCGTGAGGAAGGTATTGGCGACATCGACTGCGGCGCGCTACGGAAAGCTGTCGCTCGCGGTACTCCAGAAGCCATCCGATCTCGCCCTCGCGAGCGTGACGAAGATTTAAGGAGCGCGTATGACCGCCGCGAAAGAATCGCTCATCGCGCAGCTCGACGAAGCCGGCCAGCGGGTCGGAGGGCTCGAGCGCGAGTTGCAGGCGATAGACACCGAGCTCGCGTCCTTCGCCGCGCAGCGCGAGCGATATCGGCTGCTCGAGGACGTCTGCGCCTCGCTCGAGACGCTCGAGCGACTCGGCGCCGCGCCGACATTCTGGGGCGAGGAGTTCGATCAGCCCGCGGCCGCGGCGCACGTGCGCGCGGTCCGCTGTCGCGTCGCCGAGTACGCCGAGCAGGTCCGGATGGCGGAAGAGAAGCGGCGGTCGATCGTCGAAGGCATCGCCCAGGGCGGCGAGGTTCTCGCGATTCTCGAGGGCGACCTGCTCGATATCGAGGACGAGGAGATCGAGCGCAGCCTCGAGTGGGTCGTCGACCGCGAGCTCGGCCCCGTGCCCGACGGCCCGCCGCCCCTGTGGTTGCGGGGCGGCGAGGAAGACGTCCGGCTCCGCAAGTCCCTCACCGCGTCCCTGCTCGCACTCGGGCTCGCGGCGCTGCTGCTGCCGCTGGTGCACGTGCCGCCGCCCGTCATCGAGCAGGCCGAGGTGCCCGAGCGGATCGTGAAATTCATCGAGCTCGACCAGCACCGTCCCGCGCCGCCTGCGCCGCCGCCGGTCGAGCAGCCGAAGCAGAAAGAGAAGGAGCCAGAGCCGCTCGTGGCCGAGCACAAGCCTGTCGAGACTAAGACCGCGCCAAAGCCGGTCGAGGAGCCGAAGCCCGTCGAGGCGCCGCGCCAGAAAGCGGAGAAGGCCGGCATCCTCGCGTTCCGCGACAGCTTCGCGACGATCGCGGAGCGCAAGCCCGCGGCCAAGCTCGGCGCGCAGGCGCGCGTCGGCAACACGGGCGAGCCCAACACCGGACCTCAGCAACGCGCACTGATCACGAGCCTCGCGACTGGCGGCAGCGGCGGCATCAACGCCGCGTCTTTCAGCCGCGACGTCGGCGGCGACGGCGGCGGCGGAGGCGCGCTCGACGGAGTCGGCGTCGGCCGCGTCGCGGATTCGATCGGCGGACCCGGCGAGCACGGCGCGGCCGGCCGGCGCGCGGGCGACGGCGCGCTCGCGGGGCGCACCGACGAGGAGATCCAGATCGTTTTCGATCGCTACAAGGCCTCGTTGTACCGCTTGTACAACCGCGAGCTGCGCAACGATCCGACGCTGCGCGGACAGATGGTGCTGCGGCTCACGATCGAGCCCGACGGCAGCGTCTCGATGTGCAAGCTGCAGTCAACCGACATGAACGCACCGGCGCTCGTGGAGCAGGTCGTCGAGCGCGTGAAGACGTTCCCGTTCGGAGCGAAAGACGTGCCGCCGGTCACGATCGTTTACCCGATCGATTTCTTGCCGGCGGCGTAAAGGGCCTCGCGATGACGATCGTCGTTTCGAAAGTCGTCGCGAGCACGCCGTCGTTCATGAGTTTTGCAGTGTTCGGACAAAGGCAAAGTCACCGAAAGGTGGCGACGCAAAGTCACCGGTCTACGGAGCACGAGCTCTATGACAGCGGGACCGCCGGAATCGAGCTCTACGTGAAGGAGCTCATCGGTCCCCTTCGTGACACCGTCGCGCGGCAACGAAGAGGGACCTCGTGCCCGTCAACCAGACGAAACGTCTAGGAGCTCGACGCGGCAGCGCCGCCGCGCTGCGCTGGCTGCTCGCTGCCGTGCTGCTGCTCGGCGCGGCGTCGCGCGCGTTCGCGCTCGACTGCGGCGCGCCGGCGCCGGCGATCGTCGACGGTTTCGTCACTCCGAACCCGCCGTCGCAGATCAACGTCCAAGGCAACTGCACGATCCGGAACTTCCCGGCGACGAACCCGCTCACGTCGAATATCAGCTACTTCGGGCAGGGCACCGACCCCTACCTGCTGGTGTTCGACAACGTCGTGCACACCGGCAACATGGCGTGCGACATCGTCCAGGGCAACAAGATCTGGTTCGCGAACAGCTCGTCGACGACTGTCCAGACGAAGTGTCAGAGCCTGCTGATCCCGATCGAGAAGATCGACAAGCAGAATCCGCCGGGGTCGACCGCGACGATCGGCGTGCCGTTCACGTACAAGCTCGTGATACCGGTGCTGTTCGACCCGGCGAGCGGTACGGTGATCAACAACCAGGGCTCGCTCAACGACCTGCACGCCATCACGGTCTGGGATGACCTGAACGCGACCGGCGTGAACCTCACCTACGTGAGCCACACCGCGTATTGGGCCGCGACCGGCGCACCGATTACGCACACGTTCTCGAACGTCGGCGGCATGCTCACGTTCGCGTTCGCTCCGAACATCATCCCGGCGCAGACGCAGATCGTCGTCGAGATCACGGCGGTGCTCGACGACACGCCGACGAACGCGCCCGGCACGCAGTTCGTCAACACGGCGAAGTGGGAGTTCGGCCGCCTCATCGACGGCATCTTCTACCAGCCGCTGCCAGGCGAGTGGGGCGTGAGCCCGCCGATGACGATCGCGGCGCCGCAGCTGATCGTGACGAAGACGGGCCCCGCGACGATCGGCAAGACGTTGAACTTGGGGCAGTGGGGCCAGTTCGCGCTCGACGTTCGCAATGCGGGGCTTACGCCGGCTTGGGACGTCACGCTGCGCGATCGCCTGCCGAACGGGCCGACGGGCGGCATGTGCGCGACAGCGCCCGAGGTGCAGAGCGCGCGCGTGTTCATGGCCGACGGCGTGACTCCTGTTCCGGGCAAAGGGCCGCTCGTGCCGGGCGCCGATTTCACGGTCACTTTCAGCCCGGCGCCGACCTGCGAGCTCACTCTCGTCGGGCTCAGCGCGGCGGCGTCGATCGGCGCAGGTCAGCGGCTGATCGTCAACTACAGGACGCGGCTCGATCCGAGCAGCCAGAACGGCGCTACGCTCACGAACGTCGCGGGCGCGACGCAGTGGTTCAACGACGACGATCCGAACTTGGGCCGCGTCGCGTACAACCGAACGCTCACGAACGGCACGCCGGGCGTCGCCGATTTCCAGGACGCGCACACGGTCACGGTCGCGCTGTACGGCGCGTTCTATGAAAAGACCGTCGCGAACCTCACGCGCAACACGAACCCGGCCGGCACGGCTGCGCCGGGCGACACGCTGCGGTACACGCTGCGGCTCCAGGCGACGAACGTCGCGCTCGACAACATGCGGTTCTACGACGACCTCGGCGCGCTGAACTCCGTCGCGGTAATCGTGCCCGGGTCGCTCGCGATCGTCGCGGGCTCGCTACCGCCCGGCGCGGACGCGTCGAGCACGAGCCCGACCGGCGGCACGAACGGCGCCGGCATCCTCGACATCCGCAACATCAACGTGCCGGCGTTCAGCTCGGTCCAGGTGCAGTTCGATTTGAAGCTCGCGCCTAGCATCAAGGACGGCACGTTCGTGACGAACCAAGCCGACCTCTTCAGTGGCGCAACGAAGGTCGCGGTCAGCGACGATCCGAACGTGAACGGCCAAGCGGACCCGGACGTCGCCGGCGACGAGGATCCGACGCGCGTGTTGGTCCGCTCGGCGCCCGCGTTCGAAGTGCAGAAGATCTCGACCGACATCGACGGCGACCCGAATCTGCTGCTCGCGGGCGAGCGGCTGCGCTACACGATCACGGTCCGGAACGTCGGCACCGAGGACGTCTCGGACGCGTCGCTGCGCGACGCGGTTCCCGTCAACACTACCTACGTCGCGGGCAGCACGAAGCTGAACGGCGTCGCGATCGCGGACGGGGCCGGCGGGATTGCACCACTCGCGAACGGCATCCCACTCTCGACGCCGTCGAACCCGACGCCGGGTTACATGCCGGTCGGCATTCCGCAGACGCCGACGAACGTCGCGACGATCGTGTTCGACGTGCGCGTGAACCCCGACGTGATCGACGGCACCGTGATCTCGAACCAGGCGTTCGCGTCGTCGCCCGGTGGCGGCGTCGTCGACGTGCCCTCCGATGATCCGCGGACACCCGCGGTCAACGACCCCACGCGCAACGTGGTCGGCGATCTGCCGTTCCTCTATGCCGAGAAGTCCGCGGCGCTGCAGGTCGACAACGTGTCGCCGGGCATCGTCGATCCGGGCGACGTGCTGCGCTACACGATCCGAATCCACAACAACGGCAAGATCCCCGCGACCCATGTCGTTCTCCGCGACGTCGTGCCCGCGAACACCACTTACGTCGCGGATTCGATGACCTTGAATGGGCTGCCGGTCGGGCGGCCCGACGGCGGAGTGTCGCCGCTCGTCGCGGGGCTCAACGTGAGCTCGACGAACCTCACGCCGCCGCTGCCCGGCGCGGGCGCCGGCATCGTCTCGCCGGGCGAGATGGCCGTCGTCCAGTTCGATCTGAAGGTCAATGCGGGCGTGCCGCCCGGGACGTTGATCACGAATCAGGCGACTGTTTCGAGCGCCGAGGTGCCGAACGTGCTCACCGACGGCGACGGCAATCCCGCGACGGGCCCCGAGCCGACCGTGGTCGTCGTCGGCAACGTCCAGCAGCTGCGGATCACGAAGGTGGTCGCGGTGGTCGGCGGCGGACCCGCGATCGCGGGCGCCACGCTCGAGTACACGCTGCTTGCGCAGAACATCGGTGCGGTGCCGGCGTACAAAGTCGTGCTCCGCGACGACATCGCGGTGCCGCAGGCCGGCTATCTCGCGTTCGTCAACGGCTCGTATCTGATGAACGGCTCGGCGAACGGGATCACCGTCGCGGGCTCGCTGCTGACGGCCGACTATTCGACGACATACGGCCCGCTGCAGCCCGGGCGTTCGATTCTCGTGCGCTTCCGTGCGGTGCTGAACGCGAACCTCGCGGTCGGCACGCGCGTCACGAACACGGGCACGGTCTACTGGAACGATCCGGCGCAGACCGCGAGCGCGAGCGTCTCGCTCGACGTCGGGGGCATTCCGGGCTTTGGAATATTGAACGGCCACGTCTGGCACGACGCGAACCACGACACCGTCGCCGACCTCGCCGAGCGCAGGCTCCAGGGCTGGCTCGTCGAGCTCTACCTCAACGACACGCTCACGTACTCGGCAAAAACGGCGGCGGACGGGCTCTATCGAATCAGCGGCGTCCCGCCGAATTACGGCACGACAGATAAGTACGAGCTGCGCTTCACGCGGCCCGGCGCCGGGCCGAACACCGCAATGCTCGGCCGCGCGCATTCCGACTTCACCAACGGCTTGCAGCGCATCAGCGACCTAGTCGTTATGTCGGGCAGCAACTTGCAGAACCTCGACCTGCCGATCGACCCGAACGGCGTCGTCTACGACTCGATGTCGCGCGCGCCGATCCCGGGCGCGACGCTCACGCTCACGCAATCGAGCGGCGGCGCGATCCCGTCGAGCTGCTTCTACGATCCCGCTCAGCAAGGTCAGGTGACGCTCGCCGACGGCTACTACAAGTTCGACCTCAAATTCTCGGGCGTAGCGTGCCCGAGTGGCGGCGCCTACTTGATCCGGGTCACTCCGCCGTCGGCGGCTTACATCGCCGGCGAGTCGGAGATCATCCCGCCGCTGTCCGACCAGGCGACCGCGCCGTTCTCGGTGCCGTTGTGCCCGACGTCTCCGGATGATGCGGTGCCGGCGACGACGCAGTACTGCGAATCCGCGCCGTCCGAGCTCGCGCCGCCGACTTCCGTTGCCGCGCGCAGCGCCGCGACGAATTACCGGCTGCACTTTCTGTTCGACGACAGTGTCGTGCCGGGCTCGAGCCAGATCTTCAACAACCATATTCCGCTGGATCTGAATCTCGATCAGTCCGTGACGATCACGAAGACGACCCCGCTCGTGAACGTCTCGCGCGGCCAACTCGTGCCGTACGTGATCACGTTAGCGAACGGAGTCGGAGTGAACTTGAGCGACGTGTCGGTGGTCGACCGCTACCCCGCGGGCTTCCGTTACGTCGCGAAGTCCGCGCGCCTCGACGGTGTGCCACTGGAGCCGGTCCAGAACGGCCGCGAGCTCACGTGGCACGGCCTGACTGTGACGCCGGACGGTCACCACACGCTGATGATGCTGCTCGCGGTCGGCTCGGGCGTCGGCGAGGGCGAGTTCACGAATCGCGCGCAAGCCGTGCACGCGCTGACGGGCCGGCCGTTGTCGGGCGAAGCGTCGGCGACCGTGCGGATCGTTCCGGACCCGGACCTCGATTGCACTGACGTGATCGGTAAGGTCTACGACGACGCGAATCGCAACGGCATCCAGGACGACGGGGAGCACGGAATCCCGGGCGTGCGGCTCGCAACCGCGCGCGGTCTGCTCGCGGTCACGGACAGCCAAGGTCGCTTCCACATCACGTGCGCCGTGACGCCGCGCGACGGCCGCGGTAGCAACTTCGTGCTGAAGCTCGACGATCGAACGCTGCCGAGCGGCTTTCGCGCGTCGACGAACGCGGTGCAGGTCAAACGCGCGACGCGTGGTAAGGCGCTCGAGTTCAGCTTCGGCGCCTCGATCCATCGCGTAGTCGGGCTCGACGTCGCGGATCCGGTGTTCGAGCCGAATGCGGCCGAGATGCGCGATCTCTGGCGGCCGCGCCTCGATCTCTTGCTCGGCGAGCTCCGCAAGGGGCCCGCGGTGCTGCGTCTGTCCTATCTCGCCGACCTAGAGGATCCGCGACTCGTCGAGCAGCGGCTCGAGATCGTGCGGAAGCAAGTCCTGGATGCCTGGAAGGCTCAGCCGGGCGCCTACGACCTGTCCGTCGAAACGGAAGTGTTCTGGCGGCGAGACCAGCCGCCGGACGCGTCCGAACGGCACGCGCGAGCGGCCGGTGAAGCCCGAGCGGCGGGTAGCACGCATGAATAGCAGCTGTCGAGAAACTACTTCACAGAATGTAGCCGCCATCCGGAGTCGGCATGGCAAAGCTGTGAAGCGCGTCACCTGCCGGCGACGTGCGATGAGCAATAGTTCCGGCCGCGATTCAGTCAACGGCAAAGCCACCGAAAGGTGGCGACGCAAAGTCACCGGTCTAAAGAGCGATAAGCTCCATGGCAGCGGGACCGCCAGAATCCCGGCCGAGATCTTCGGCCGAGTCGGTCCGTCTAGCTTGAGCAATCGCCGCTGGTTGGGTGAAACGAGGCGGCATGAGTCCAAGCGATTCGATCGGGGTAACGTTTCTCCGCGGCCTGAGCTCGCCGTCGCGGTGCTCAGCTTTAGCCGCGAAAGCGCGTCTGCTCGTATCGCCATTCGCGTTGCCTGCCCGGAAGGCGCTTGCTCGACGTTCCTTCTATCGCGCGCCGCCGTTCACGGGCACATCGACGTCCTCGTCGACGGTGGCGAGATGAAGAAATCAATCCTATGCGCGTCGGTCAGCGTGCTGGCCCGTCTGCTTATGACTAGCGCCGCGTCGGCGGCTCAGATCACGTACGTATCCATCGCCGGCTACTGGCACGATGCGATGGACAACGTTCCCGGTAGTCAGCCGGGCGACCCCGTCATCACGAACGGCAGCCCGACTTCGATCATCAGATGGGGCACGACGTCCGGCACGCCGCAGAGCGGCTATGACTTCACCGCGACGCTCCCGCCTCCGCAGACGTTCCCGGGGCCGGCGCCGCTCTTTTCTCTCGGCACGTTCACGCATCGGAATTTCGAGGTCGACGATCCTTCGCTGACGCAAGTCCAGCTCGACGTCGTTCTCCTGCTCAACATCGACGGTGTCCAGACCGGCCCGCTGACCTTCACCTACACGTTCCATCACGAGGAAACACCGAACAACGCGAATCCGTGTCCCTATCCGACGCCTCCCGGCGAAGGGTGCACGGACCGCGTGACGATCGTCTCTTCCCCTCAGCCCACGACGGTGAAGATCGGCGGAGTCGACTACACGCTGACGATCAGCTTTCTCAACAACGGCAATCCGGTGTCCGAGTTCATCACGCGGGAAGGCGGCACGATCAACACGTCGGGTATCTCGGGGCAATTCACGCTGCCGCCCGGCACGCCCGCGCTCACGATGACGAAGTCGGGCCCGGCGACGATGAATCCCGGAGTCTGGGGCGCCTTCGGGCTCGACGTGCGTAACACGGGCCTTGCCGACGCGTTCAACGCGACGCTCGTCGACCGGCTGCCCAACGGCCCGAATGGCGGAATGTGCAGCACGACGCCGGAAGTGCTGAGCGCGCGCGTTTTCGCCGCGGATGGCGTCACGCCGGTACCGGGCAAAGGTCCTCTCGTCCAGGGCACGGACTACTCGCTCGTTTATAACGGCGCCGCGTGCGAGCTCACGTTCAACGCGCTCACCACCGCTTCGGTGATCGGCATCGGCGAACGTCTGCTGATCGTCTATCGCACGCAGCTCGACGCCGGTACCCAGAACGGCATCACGCTGACGAACGTTGCCGGCGCGACGCAGTGGTACAACGACTTCGGCACCAATCCAGGCCGCAGCGTCTACACGCGCACGGTGACCGACGGCACGGTGGGTACCGTGGACCACGAGGACGCGCACACCGTCACGGTGATGCCGCGCTTGTACGCCGAGAAAGCGGCCGCGTTGCAAGTCGACAGCTCGTCGCCGGGCATCGTCGATCCGGGCGACGTGCTGCGCTACACGATCAGGATTCACAACTATAGCCAGTCGCCCATCACGCACGCCGTGCTGCGCGACGTCGTCCCCGCGAACACGACGTACGTCGCGGACTCGATGACGCTCAACGGCCAGCCGGTCAGCCGGCCCGACGGCGGAGTGTCGCCGCTAATTGCCGGCTTGGACGTGAGCTCCACGAACCTTCCGCCGCCTGCGCCCGGCGGCGGCACGCTTTCGCCCGGAGAGATTGCGGTAGTGCAGTTCGATCTGCGCGTGAACGACGGCGTGCCGCCCGGCACGGTGATCTCGAACCAGGCGACCGTCACGAGC
>Ga0157375_10002988_pt1 | contig 14686 bp, 12 predicted proteins | sample M35metaG_FD_115311 | JGI IMG/M metagenome (GOLD analysis project Ga0157375, IMG submission 115311) | Miscanthus rhizosphere microbial communities from Kellogg Biological Station, Michigan, USA - M3-5 metaG | ecosystem: Host-associated > Plants > Roots > Rhizosphere > Soil | place: USA: Michigan...
AAAAAGGAACATCTTGTGAAATTCTGTCGATAATTACTGCATATCCGTAATCTGCTCCTTGTTCAAGTTTATCGATAGTTACGGGTTCGGCAATGATTTCTCCGCCGCCCAGTTCGTTTACTTTATCGATGAATGCCCAGGGAAACGTATCTTCCATACCGAATAGAATTCCTACTTTTTTTGCCATAATTGTTGTTTTTTTAATGTTTTATACTATTTTTTGATTTAAATAAATTTTAAATTAAGGAAAGAATGTTCCGATAAAAGTTGGAAAAACCATTCTCCATAAAGGCCAGTCGTGGTTGATCCACTTTCTTTCATCGTACCAGAAATCGATCCCTTTTGCGCTTAAAATATCTGCCATTTCAAGGTTTTTATCTTTACAAATGTCCTGATCGGAAGTGCTTAAAACGATGTGCATATGTTTGTATTTCCAGGCTTCGTCGTTTTTCACAAACTCTCTCGGACAATTGAAATAAACCAATTCATCAGAATATCCGTCCATAAAATTTCTTATGCTGAAAGCTCCCGAAAGACAGAATAAATGCGAAACCACATCTGGAAATCTGAAGGCAAAATTGGCGGCATGATATCCTCCGAAACTGGCTCCTGCAACCGCTACACGATGTGTTTCATGAAGTTTTTGGATGTATGGAATAAACTCTTTAATCAAAAACTGAACATATAATTCATAATTTTTAATCCTCTGTTGTGGAGATATTTTTTCGTCATAAAAACTCCAGCTGTCAATAGTTTGTATATTGTATAATTTTACTTTTCCCTGTTCAATAAACCAGTTGATGCTTCCGTTCAGATGAAAGTCATGGTTTTGCGTATATTGCCCTTGCGAGGTGGGAAACATAACGATCGGATATCCGAAATGTCCCGTAACTTCCACTTTAAGGCTTGTTCCTAATATATGTGAATAATAATCTGTGTGTTCTATCTGAGGCATATTTTAATTATAATTGATGAATGATAAACGATAATCAATATTAGAAGATAAATAATTTTGCTAACTTCTAACTTGTCGGTCTGCTTTGTGGCGGAAGAATATTAAGGAAATGATCCTGAATCTTCTCTGCAGCAAGGTCCAGTCTTTCCTGAACTTTTGCAGAATCATTTGATTTGTAAACAATTCCTACGTGGTAATCTATCGGGATAAATTTTACGACTTCCTCACATTCAAATTCATTATAATCCGGTTCTTTATCTTTAATTAAAGCAACGATCAGCCCTGAATAATATCCTGTCGGTTTTGCAACGTCATAGTTTTTACCTCTCAACAAGGCATCCTCGATTTTTGCCCATTCTCTCCAGATATTGATATTGCTGGAAGCCTCGACCAAATCTGGGATATGCGCACCTCCGACTCTGGAGGATGTTTCCAGGAAATACCATTTTCCATCTTCTTTTCCACGAATAAATTCTGTGTGGGTTGCGCCGTTAATTAATCCAAAACTTAATAAGACTTTTGCATTAACCTGATCAAGAGCTTTAAATTCATCAGAATATCTTCCCAATGTTTTTGTTCTGAAAACACCGCCTTCATGCGAAACCTGCATCGGTGGAGCAAGATATTTTGAAGCAGATGTGAATACTGTTTCATTATTAAATGTCAGACTGTCAACATGATAAACGTCGCCAGGCTTGAAGCTTTCCAGTAAAAACAGATGTCTTTCTTCTCCGAGAGCATTGAGGGCATCCCAAAGTTCATCCTTTGTTCTAACTTTTTTGATTCCTGATGCCGAAGCTTCCGAACGCGGTTTCAAAACCCATGGAGCCGGAACCTTTTCAACGAAACGATTAACCTCATCATTATTAAAAACCGCTGTAAACTCCGGAACATTAATTCCCGAATCTTTTGCTTTCTGTCGCATTGCCAGTTTATCCCTGAAATAGCGGTGTGTCGTCTGTCCCATTCCCGGAATACGGAAAGTCTCACGAATCAGAGCGGCTTTTTCTACATCATAATCGTCTAAAGCGATCACAGCATCAACTTTTCTGGTCTGCATCAAGTGGGAAAATCCCTGAACAAGATGATCTAAGTTCCAGACTGACGGCTTTTGCTCGGGCATATAAAATACCTCGTCGATTGCGTGCCACGGCCAGTTTTTTTCTTTAAGATTTTCGGATGTTACTAAGATAATTTTATTACCGAGCTTCTTCATTTCATCCATGAAATCATAGCCCTTGTAATAGCACGAAATACATACTATTGTTTTCTCCTCCATACAATGTTTTTTTAATATTGATGAGTTTTCAAAAATAAAAGCAATTTTCTATTAATTATTTAATATGAAAATTCGAAATAAAGTGCGTATTTGAAAACTCTATATCAATTATACAGAGAATTTTTGTAATAAACTAATTTTTAGTGATAATTTTCGATTAAATCTGCCAATAATTGCACTCCAAAACCAGTTGCAGCTTTTTCTTTTGCGTATCCTATATTCCCGAAAGCAACTCCGGCGATGTCGAGATGTGCCCATTTTGGGTGGTTTTCGATGAAGTGTTCCAGGAATTTTGCGGCAACAATGCAATCTCCGATCGGTTTCATTGAAATGTTTTTAAGATCGGCTACATCAGATTGGATATCGTCATTCCAAACGTCCCATAGAGGCAGATTCCATAGTCTCTGATTGGTTTTATCACCTGTTTTGATTAAAAGATTTTTAAATTCTTCATTGTTTGAAAAAAGTGCTCCGCAGGTGTCTCCGAACATTCTCACTGAACTTCCTGTTAGAGTCGCCAGGTCAATAATGCAATCGGTTTTGTAGTTTTTCGCCATGTAAGAAAGTCCGTCCGCCAAGATCATTCTGCCTTCTGCATCGGTGTTTAAAACTTCAATAGTCTTCCCGTTATAAGCCGTAATCACATCACTTGGAAGAAATGCATTTTCGGAAATTGCGTTGTCTGTGATAGGTAAAATCGCAATAATATTAATTGGAAGCTGCATCTCTGCTGCATAAATTAAAGCTCCCAAAACGGCTGTCGCACCGCCCATATCAGACTTCATGTAATGCATATTGTCGGGGTTTTTCAGAGAAACTCCGCCTGTGTCAAACAATACACATTTTCCGACCAAACCGATTGTTTTGGCATTTTTGACCGTGGTTTTATATTCCAAAATGGTGAAAGCAGCATCATAAGCACTCCCTTGGTTGACCGAAAGATAAGCTCCCAAACCGAGTTCTTCACATTTTTTTCTGTTGAATGAAGTGTATTTTAAATCGTGTTTCTTTGCTAAATTTTTAAGATATAAACTGAAAGTATCAGGTTTTTTAAAATTCGCTGGCTTGTTTAACCAGTCCTGACAGGCAATTTGACCGTTACTCAACGCTAAAGCTCTTTCAGAGATCGTATCTAGCTTTTTCTGACTTACATTTTCAAAATGAATTTCAAATTTTGGATTCCAGAAAGCATGAGTTTTTTCGAAAGGGTAGTTGTAAGTTCCGATTAACAGGCCTTTTGCAAATTCTTCAAACTGTTTTTCATTAAGAAAATCCGCTAAAACCAATGTAGGAACAGCCTGTAAATTCTTCTTTTGAGCTTGTGAGAATTTATTGGCAACCTGCTGAATTTCAAAATTCTGTAAAGTTGATTTCCCTAAGCCGATGAAGTAAGTTATACCTTCTTCATGGGCATTTACAAATATTTCGTTTTTTTTCCCTGTAAAGAAGGTTGAGATATTTTTGTTGAAATTTTTTCCGGTTTTCGTCCAGTTTTCTTCTGTAAATAAATGGAAAACCTGAGTGTATGTTTTATTTTTTTTGTTGATTAATTTCATAATTTAATTTTTAAAGCTTTTTTGTTGTGGTTTTACTTCTACAGGATTTTCTGTATTGTCGTAATACAGCCATTCGATAGCTCTTGGGAACTCCTGTGACCAGTAAAATTCGTTATGTGTACCTTCGGGATTGACACTTGTTTTAAATTCAAAATCAAAAAGATTTTTCTTTTCCCATCGTTTTAAATATTCTTCAAAAATGCGGATCCTTTTTACCATTTTGGAGCCTTCCTGACCGCCACCGTACAAATAGATTTTTATTTTGTAAGGGATGCGGAAATTCATCATCGGGAAATTATTATTTGGTTCCACCCAAAGCGAAGGAGAGAAAATTAATAATTTAGAATACACCTCGGGATACAGAAAACCGCTGTAAATACTGATCAGTGCACCTAAAGAACTTCCGCCGATTCCCGTATTCTCCCTATCTCTCTTTGTGCGATAAGTCTCATCTACGAAAGGTTTCAAGGTGTCAGCGATAAATCGGATGTATTTTTTTCCTTCCGAACCGTTGGCGACATGATCATTATCAAAAATATATTCTTTAATTCTTTCTTCGCTTCCGTGTTCTATAGCAATTACAATAACGTCTCCACGACCGTATTCCGCAAGAATGGAAAGCTTTTTATCAATTTCCCAGTTTCCGTAACCGCTTCCTTCGTTGAATAAGTTTTGGGCATCCTGAAGATACAAAACGGGATAACTTTTATTGGAAACATAGTAATCGTACGGCAACAAAGCCCAGACTTTTCTGTATCGGTCGAGCTGCGGAATATAAAATTCTTCTGATATGATCTCCACGATAGGGAAATATTCATCTTTAAAAGGACCCCAGTTGAATCTCCATTTTTCGACAATATTGGAAACTTTGCCCGCAGATTTTGCAACTTTTTTGTTGGGAGTAATATTTCCGTACTTATCGAGTTCTACATTTTCCCATCCTCCTTTTGTGAATTTATATTCAATCTCATCCGGCAGAGCCTGATCTTCGATTTCTATAAAATAATTGTGTAAATCGCTCTGTGTAAGTCTATAACTGTAATCTTTAGGATTCCAGTTGTTGAAATTTCCTGTGATATAGATCGCTCTCTCATCACTTTCTTCGCTGTAAAGTTCAAACCTCATCATGTGTGCTTAAATAGATTTTAGCTTCTAAATTTATAAAAAATCTTTTTAAATAGATTATTTTTAAAATTCATAAAAGGGTGAAAGAAAAAATGATATATTTGATAGACAGTGAGTGGAGAAGATTAACATAATAATTATTTCAATGATAGTTAACGGTTATTGTTAGTATTTTTCGTAGTTTCAATGAAATTATAAAAAATAAACCAAGTTTGATGAATTCGGTGAAGACCTATACACTTTTTACGGATCAGGATATTTACCTTTTTAAAGAAGGTAGGCATTATAAGCTATACGAGAAGTTTGGCGCACATTCTGTAGAAAAAGATGGGGTAAAAGGGGTTTATTTTTCGGTTTGGGCTCCAAATGCGAAAAAAGTTTCAGTAATAGGCAATTTTAACAATTGGAACCACAAAGATCATATTTTGTATCCCAGATGGGATGAATCGGGAATTTGGGAAGGATTTATTGCAGGTTTAACCTGGGGAACATTGTATAAATATGCTATTGAAACACCCCGCGGTGAAATTTTAGAAAAAAGTGATCCTTATGCGTTGAGCTGGGAACAAAATTTACAGGCGGCATCTTTGGTTTCTACAACCTGGTATGAATGGGATGATAAAGAATGGCTTGAAAACCGTTGGAAAATCAATACGTTGAATGCTCCGATCTCTGTGTATGAACTGCATTTGGGTTCATGGGTACGAGAAAGTGATGATCCTAAACGATTTTTAAATTACACAGATATTGCCAAAAAACTGGTTCCTTATATCAAAGAAATGGGTTTTACTCACGTAGAATTCATGCCTGTGATGGAGTACCCGTACGATCCGAGCTGGGGTTACCAGATTACAGGATTTTATGCGGCAACATCACGTTTTGGTTCGCCTCAGGATTTAATGTCGTTGATTAATGAACTGCATAAAAACGGCATCGGTGTTATCTTAGATTGGGTGCCTTCGCATTTTCCGGGTGATGCTAATGGCTTGCATCGTTTTGACGGTTCATTTTTATATGAGCATGAAGATCCGAGAAAAGGCTTTCATCCCGACTGGAAATCCTATATTTTCAATTACGGAAGAAATGAAGTGAAGTCATTTTTAATTTCAAATGCCATGTTCTGGCTGGAACGTTATCATGCAGACGGATTGCGTGTGGATGCCGTAACTTCAATGCTTCATCTCGATTATTCACGAAATGAAGGCGAATGGGAACCGAATATTTATGGTGGAAATGTAAATCTTGAAGCGAAAGCTTTTTTACAGGAATTTAATACCGCTGTTTATAAAGAGTTTGGAGATAATATTATGACGATTGCAGAAGAAAGTTCAGATTTTCCGATGCTGACAAAACCCGTTCATGCAGGCGGAGTCGGTTTTGGAATGAAATGGATGATGGGCTGGATGCACGATACTTTGGATTATTTTAAGGAAGATCCTGCAAATAGAAAATTTCATCATCATAAGCTTACTTTTGCCTCGGTGTATATGTATAATGAAAATTATATGATGCCTTTGTCACACGATGAAGTCGTCCATGGAAAAGCAAGTCTTATCTATAAAATGAGAGGCGATGAATGGCAGAAATTTGCGAATCTCCGTGCGCTGTATGTATACATGTTTACGCATCCGGGTGCGAAGCTGCTTTTTATGGGGGATGAATTCGGGCAGACGAGCGAATGGAATTTCACCCAAAGCCTCGATTGGCATTTGCTGGAATATCCTGTGCATAAAGGATTGCAGACTTTAGTGAAAGATTTAAATCATATTTACAGAGATGAAACGGCTTTTTACGAAAATCAATTTGATAAAAGCGGTTTTGAATGGGTGGAAGCTGATGATGTGGAAAACTCAGTTTACATATATTTAAGGAAAGGAAAAAAACGGGATGATGTTTGTATGGTTGTTTTAAACCTGACTCCGAGAGTGTTGGATTATAAAATAGGTGTGAATGCAGGAACGCATTGGGAAGTGATTTTCAATTCTGATGACGAAAGATATAACGGAAGCGGAATTAAGCCTGAAATTTTCAAAGAACAATCTGAAGAATGGATGAATCATCCAAAATCTATCAGTTTAAAATTACCACCTCTTGCAGGAATTATTTTAAAGCAGAAAAAAGATAAGAAGTATAAATTACATAGAATTAAGCACAAAAGATAAAAAAATGGTTGTTTATCATCTAAGCACGGAATGTTATCCGATAGCTAAAGTAGGAGGTTTAGCAGATGTTGTAGGAGCTTTACCGAAATATCAGAATAAAATAAAAGGTGTTGATGCTAAGGTTGTTATGCCCTGGTACAACAAACCTTTCGTTTATGAGCACGAGTTTGACATAGTTTTTGATGGCTTTATTCATCAGGGACCGAATATGCTTCAAGTGCAGGTTATTAAAGAGAAAAGTGATGTATTGGGATTTGAATTGTATATGGTTAAAATTCCTGGTCTTTTAGACCGAGATAACCCTTACGGTTATCAGGATGAAAGTTTCCAATTTTTAGCTTTTCAGCATGGTGTTTTGCATTGGCTGAGCGCGATGGAAATCCGTCCGGATGTACTGCATTGCCATGATTATCACACAGGACTGGTTCCTTTTATGATCGAACATTGCCCGGAATTTACGTTTTTAAAAGGCGTAAAAACCATCGGAACCATTCACAACGGTGAATATCAGGGAATGATGAGCTGGGAAATGGCTAATTATATGCCCGCTTTTGATTCCTATAAATGGGGTTTGATGGACTGGAACGGATACATGAACCCTTTGGCGAGTATGATTAAATGTGCGACAGCTTTTACAACGGTTTCAGAAGGTTATTTGGAAGAACTTTTTATAAGTTTCAGAGGCTTGGAAAGCTTGGTTCGTCAGGAATTCAGCAAAGCCTATGGAATCATCAACGGAATAGATACAGAAGTCTGGAATCCGGAAACTGATCCAATGCTTGATTTTAATTTTAGTATTAAAAATGCCATTGCTCAGAAAAAGAAAAATAAGGAAAAACTTTGTAAGGAATATGGCTTGAAACCTGAACTTCCATTGTTTGCTTTCATAGGAAGATTTGCTACCGAAAAAGGCGCTGATCTCCTTCCTGATGTAGTCTGGAAAAGTATTAAACAAAGCTTTGGAGCTTTAAATATCATGATTTTGGGCTCAGGAAACACGTATATTGAGGATAAACTGAAAGAATATGATTATACTTACTCCAATTTCGCATTGGATGTAGGGTATAAAGAATATCTTTCACATAAAATATATGCTTCGGCTGATTTTTTACTAATGCCGTCTAGGGTTGAACCCTGCGGACTGAATCAGATGTATTCCATGAGATACGGAACAATTCCGGTTGTACGATATATAGGAGGTTTGAAAGATACTGTTGAGGATATTTCAACAGGTGGAGCAGGAATCAATTTCACTTATCCCGGAGTAGATGATATTGTTCATGCTATGAACAGAGGATTAAGTATTTACAATGAAAAAGACGTAATGGAGAATCTTATTCATGCTAATATGAATTTCGATTTTGCATGGGAGAAATCCGCAGAAAAATATATAGCTTTATATAATAATTAAGAATAAAAACGCAGGATAATTTATGAATCGCAATGTTATTTCCATTGTTTTGGGAGGAGGAAGAGGCACAAGACTTTTTCCGTTGACGTACACAAGATCAAAACCGGCCGTTCCTATTGCAGGAAAATACCGATTGGTCGATATTCCTATTTCGAATTGTTTAAACTCGGGACTGAATAAAATTCTCGTCCTTACACAGTTTAATTCGGCATCATTAAATTCACATATCAAAAACTCTTATCATTTTGATATTTTCAGTAAAGGTTTCGTTGATATTTTAGCTGCTGAGCAAAATGTGGAAAACGAAAGCTGGTATCAGGGCACGGCGGATGCGGTGCGTCAGTCGATGAAACATCTTGAAAAGTATGACTATGATTATATTTTAATTCTTTCGGGAGATCAGCTGTATCAGATGGATTTCAGAGAAATGCTGGATTTCCATATTGAGAATGGCGGTGATGTGACAATTGCTACCATTCCTGTAAATGCTAAAGATGCTACAGGTTTTGGGATTTTGAGCTCTGATGATGAAGGAAATATTACCTCTTTCGTTGAAAAACCAGGTTACGATATTTTAGACAGTTTAAAATCTGAAGTTTCTGAGCAAAATAAACACGCAGGAAAAGAATATCTTGCTTCAATGGGAATTTATATTTTCACGAAAAGCATTCTTAAAAAAATGTTTGAAGATGGAGCTGGAGATGATTTCGGAAAAGATATCATTCCAAACTCGATCGGAAAATATACAACATTAAGCTATCAGTTTGAAGGATATTGGACAGACATCGGAACGATCGAATCTTTTTATGAAGCGAATATAGATTTATGTCAGGATTTTCCTCAGTTCAATCTTTTTTCTTCTTCTCCGATTTATACAAGAGCGAGAATGCTTCCGCCATCAAAAATTAACGGATCTTATGTAAGTAAGGCTGTTTTCGGAGACGGATGTATCATTATGGCTGATAAAATTGAAAATTCCGTGATTGGAAACAGAACGAGAATTGATAAAGGAAGTACGATCGTAAATTCTTATGTTATGGGCGCAGATTTCTATCAAAACACTACAGAAATCGTCATTAATGACAGAGAAGGTCGCCCGAACATGGGCATCGGAAAATATTGTTTTATCGAAAAAGCAATTTTAGATAAAAACTGCTATATCGGAGACAACGTAAGAATTATCGGCGGAAAACATCTGCCAGACGGAGATTACGGAACTCATTCCATCCAGGACGGGATTGTTGTTGTGAAAAAAGATGCGGTGATCCTTCCGGGAACCCATATTGGGTAGTAGGGCTTGAGAGTTTTTAGAATTTGGGTGTATAATCATTTTGATTGAATTGAATTCGGTGAAGAACGTAAATTACATTCGTTATAACAAAAAGTATCTCATTTTGAGATACTTTTTTATTTAAACTATAACAAAGTAATCACTTCGGTGTGATTAAATAATTTTTTATATATTTACGATTCATAATTACACAAATTTCTATGAGAAAAAAGATTATTTTGTGGCTATCTTTTGCGATAGTCTTTAGCCTTGCACTACACTCCTGTGTTCACGATGAGATTTACTCATCCACAGATCCCACTTCAAAAGAATATCATTCTCAAAGTCTCTGGAAAGAAGATGAAGTTTACATTAAAAATGTAATGAAAGTGTATTTCGAACATGAATCAGAAATTAAAAGAGGAAATGGAATTCCTGTATGGGATTATGCCATGACAATGGGTTATGCTAATGAAAGTTTTCTGATTGTTCCTGTAGCAGAAGGAAATAAAATCGTTTCTTGTATACAAGTTCCCAGAAATGGAGATAATATCAGCTTTATGTATGAGACTGATCCGGAACACATTAAATTCTTTCAGGGGTATACTACTTTAAAAGATCGAAAACCCCTGAAATTAGAAAATCTCACTTCTCAAATCGGCAGACCGGCACAGGTACCGTGCAAAATTACATCAGTATCGATGTGGTATCCTGATGATGAATATGGCGCAAATGGACATTGGGAGACCCACACTGTTGTAACATGTCCGCCTGAACAGATAGATGGAGAAGGGGGTGAAACTAATCCTCCTCAAGGTCCTACATATCCTTATCCAGGAGGTGGGAATTCTCAACCACAGCAACCGAAAAATCCTTGTGAGAGGACAAAAGCAGCATTGCAAAATCCTAAAGTAAAGGCAAAGACCGACGAAATGAAAAATCAATCTAAACTGCCTTCTTCAGACCCAAATAGAGGAGAGACAGGATATAAATTTAAGACAGACGGAACTCCTTCTCCAAAAATAATTGGAGGGGAGCATGAAGTAAGTTTAGGAGATACTGGCGGATATCAGGGAGGTTATCACAATCATACGTTGGATGGAATAAAAATGCTTGCTCCGGCAGATATTGCAAAAATGCTACAGTTTGCAATAGCACAACCCAATGGGAATATAAGTGATGGATATATGGGAATGATAGGTGCTGAAACATGCGCATGTCCGCCAGAAAATGTTAGATACTATCATTATATTATTCGTTTACGGGTAATTCTCAGGAATTGGAAAACTTTTTGTATAACAATAATTGGAATTTGGAAAAATTAAAAAAAATATACAGAGATAGAGAAGATGAATTACTTGATTATTCAACTTATATAGATTTATCAACGGGAAAATTAAGCAGCAATGGACTACAAAAACTTTTTTTTGATACTTTAAAAAGTATGGGTTTAGAAGGGAAAGTAAACCTCCAAAAAATAGAAGATAGTGGACTAGTACAAAATATAACATTAAATAGCGATGGTAATGGCACAACACCAACACCATGTCCTTAAAAATAGATTATGAAGACAATATATATTAAACTTTTAATTGTATTTGTGATAATTATAAATACAACATCATGCAAATCTCAGACTCTTCCATATAATACTTTAATGGAGAATATTCCAAGTGGAGCTTATGTCAAAGACCTAAACAATGAATTAGCACCATAAGTCGGAGTTTATAAAGCCAGTTTTCAAGGAAACGAAATTATTTTATTTATTTCTAAAGAAGAAAACAGACCTGTAAATTATACTAATCAGCAATTTTATAGGGATGCATTAGTGGTAAAATATATTATTAAAAATTCTTCTGGAACTATCCTACAGAATACTCAAAATATGATATTAACTGATCAATCATATTTTAATATTTATAGTATAAGAACAAGACCTACATTAGGAACTGTAACCCTTGGTTACGACGGTACAAATTGTGGCATCGGTTGGGGGAAAATTATACTTAAAAAGCTTAATGCTACACAAATCTCATGGGAATATAACCCTAACAGTTCTCTAATTGATGATGACACTTGTTCTCCTGGTACAGATAAAAAGGTTTATCTTCCTGTAACAAAAGATTTAATTTTTACAAAACAATAAAACAAAGCCTCTGAAAAGAGGCTTTTCAAATGATGAAATATGAAACAAATATTATTTTTTTTAATTTTTTTATCTACTTATTCTAATTCTCAGGTTATTAAAGATTCAATTTTAGGAAAACCTAAATATGTAAAAGAATCTGTAGTTTTTCTAAACGAATCCGGTCCGTTTACTTTCATGAAAGGAGATGATGAATATGGCCATGCAACAATTATGACACCTAAAAATTTAAGATCAAAGATGTCAGGAACATGGTTTGAAACAGATTTTTGCAGGTATATAAATAACAAAACACATTATGATGAAAATCGAAATATTATTAAGGAAACGTGGTATTACAAATCCGGAGAAATTGTTGATGATTATACTTACACTTTTGATAATTTAAATAGATTAATTGTAGGAACATCTAAAAATGATTATTCAGAAGAAAGTACTCGTTATTTTTATGATAAAGATAGCAAAACAGCAAAATTTAGAGAGCTTTACTATAAAAGGAAAGATGAACCAACTAAAAAGTACGTGAATAATCTTGAAAGTTTTGAACCTTTATTGTTTACGAAATTTGATACCATTTCAAAAACAGACAGTATTTTTGCCATCACAAATGAGATTTGGAAAAAAGTAGGAGAAGGTTATAGAGAGACTAAAGATTCTATTTATCATAAAAAATTAAGTAGGACAAAGATTTATGACAAAAATTTTAAAGTAATTGAAGAGAAATATTTTGACTATAAGAGCGATTATCAAAACAAAAAAATATATTTAAGTAGACATCTTAAATACGAATATGACAAGTCTGGAAATCTGATAAAGCAAACCGATTTCAAAGATGGGAAATTATTATCTTACATTATATTCGATAATGGGAAAATACTCAAAAACGAAAATATTGATGATGACGGTAAAACCATGTCTACTATCTATACATACGCTAAAGATAAAAAGTTAGCAAGAAAAACAACATACTATCATGATAAGATTTGGTATGATATAAAGTTTGAGTATAAAAATAATTATATAACCAAAATGTATTACTTAGATAAATTCGGACGTCAGAATGAAGAAATCGAACCAATTGTAATTGTCTTCAAATATACATTTGACAAACAAAAAAACTGGATAGAAGTTATTAAAAACGTGGATGGAAAAGATTTATATAAATGGATCAGAAAAATTGAATATTATAATTAATACAAAGTGATCAATATATTGGTCACTTTTTTTATTTGTCTTACTTTTGTGTGATGCGTTTTTTTAAAATCATAGCTGTAATTATTGTTTTGTTGGGAGGAGCTTATGCTGCTTCCATGTATTATTTTGTGGAGGAAAGTAAAAGTTTTAAGATTGAAAAAGAGATTGATTACACTATCGGAAAAGTTTTTAATCAGTTTAACAATCTGCAGAATTTCACGAGATGGAATAATTTCTTTAAAAGTTCACAATCGATTGATATTGATTATTATACACCATACGAAGGACAGGGGAGTTCCATCAGCTATGTAGATCCGAAAAACGATACGGACGGCGAAATGTTCATCCGTTATGAAAATCCGAACAGAACATTAAGATACCAGCTTTTCGAGAACAGAAACGAAAACCCGACGTTGGTTGATGTTAAATTTAAAGCCGTTTCCGCGCAGAGAACAAAGATCACCTGGATGGTTCATACCCCGAAGTTATCTGTTTGGAAAAGAGTTGAAAATTTTTGGACAGAAGATAAATTTGCCGAAAATATCGATAAGAGTATGACGAATCTTAAAAATGTTTTGGGCAATAAGGTAGAAAAAGATAATCAGATGGCTGCCATAAAATACGACAGTCTGATGGTGGAAAATGAAGAAGCCAAATTATTACTGGGAATCAATGTAAGCACATCCAACAAAAAAGACGCGCTTTACAAAAACATCGTGATGAATTACAATAAAGTGTACAATTATGTAACGATGGATTTAGGTAAAAAAGACGACGAATTCGGATATCCGATTCTGATGACGGATGCTGATAATTACAAAGACAAAGAATTGTCTTACTTTCTTGGGGTTCCTTTGTCCAAAAAGTTTGGGGTTACAGATAACAATTTTAATTTCAGATCGGTAAACCCAACTCAGAATTATGTCATGTACTATAAAGGTAGCTACGAGGGAAGAGTAAAAGCCATTCAGCAGCTGATTCAGAAAGCGAAAAATGATGAGATGCGTTTTGGTGATATTCGTCAGACTTTCATTGAGCGCCCAATGGAAGATCAGGATGTGAATATCAAGCTGTCGTTATCTGTCTTTAAGTGATTTTTTATCAAAGATTACAAAATGTGTTCCACTCAAATTGGGCTGTAACTTTCAACACGTTTTTAAATAATGTTAATTGATGATAATTATCATACAATCAGTAATTTGAAAAAGTAATTAAAAATAAAAACATTTATTTTTCGAGTTCATATTAAAAATTTATCATTATCCATAATTTGACATAATTGAAGCAATCTTCGTGAACTTTGCTGAATAGAAAGCCTTTGCGAAACTTAAAAACAAGTCGTAGTCCAAAAATCTTTGCGTGCTTTGCGTTAAAAAAGCATTATGATTAAAAGCGGATATTTAGTTGAAAATTTATAATTAATTATTTTTCATTACTTATTTATTTCTTTTATGGTTTTTTTAAGAGTTTGAAACTCTTCCAAATCGGTTTTTTTTATTAAATTTGAAGATTAATTCTACAAACAAAATTTAATAATAGATAAACTGTAATAATGGACAGATTTTCATTCCTAAACGCAGCTCATTCT
>Ga0157375_10002989_pt1 | contig 14684 bp, 12 predicted proteins | sample M35metaG_FD_115311 | JGI IMG/M metagenome (GOLD analysis project Ga0157375, IMG submission 115311) | Miscanthus rhizosphere microbial communities from Kellogg Biological Station, Michigan, USA - M3-5 metaG | ecosystem: Host-associated > Plants > Roots > Rhizosphere > Soil | place: USA: Michigan...
CGCCCTCCCTCACCGAACTGGCGGTGGTCGATGCCGAGTGCACCAAGGCCGGCCTGCCGCGCCCGGTGCTGCCGGTGTCGGTCGGCCCGTTGATGGAACCGGCGGCGTTCTTCTACCTCACGCCAGATCCCGACTGGCTCGGCCGCCAGGACAAACGCGGCGCACCGCCCACCCTGACCCGGCTGGTCAACACCCTGACCGAACACGCCGAAGAGAATGCACAAATCATTCCGGTCAGCGTGTTCTGGGGCCAGTCACCCGAAAGCGAGTCCAGCCCGTGGAAGCTGCTGTTTGCCGACAGTTGGGCTGTGACCGGGCGTCTGCGCCGGCTGTTGAGCATCCTGATCCTGGGCCGCAAGACCCGCGTGCAATTCTCTGCGCCTATCAACCTGCGAGAATTGATCGAGCACAATAAAGGCCACGAACGCACCGTGCGCATGGCCCAGCGGATCCTGCGCGTGCACTTTCGTAACCTGAAAACTGCCGTAATCGGTCCCGATTTGTCACACCGTCGCAACCTGGTGAAAGGCCTGGTCAACATGCCACTGGTGCGCCAGGCCATCGCCGACGAAGCCGAGCGGGAAAAGATCAGCCCCGAAAAAGCCAAGGCCCAGGCCCTGCGCTACGGCAACGAGATCGCCTCGGACTACACCTACACCGCGATTCGCTTCCTTGAAGTGGTATTGAGCTGGTTCTGGAACAAGATCTACGACGGCATCAAGGTCAATAACATCGAAGGTGTGCAAAAGGTTGCCCAGGGCTACGAGGTCATCTACGTGCCTTGCCACCGCAGCCACATCGACTATCTGTTGCTGTCCTACCTGCTGTTCAAGAACGGCCTGACCCCGCCGCACATCGCCGCCGGCATCAACCTGAACATGCCCGTCATCGGCAGCCTGCTGCGCCGTGGCGGTGCGTTTTTCATGCGCCGCACCTTCAAGGGCAACCCGCTGTACACCTCGGTGTTCAACGAATACCTGCACACGCTGTTCACCAAAGGCTTCCCGGTGGAGTACTTCGTCGAAGGCGGCCGTTCGCGCACCGGGCGCATGCTGCAACCCAAGACCGGCATGTTGGCGATTACCCTACGCAGTTTCCTGCGCTCCTCGCGCATGCCGATCGTGTTCGTGCCGGTGTATATCGGTTATGAGCGCGTGCTCGAAGGCCGTACCTACCTCGGCGAACTGCGGGGCGCGAGCAAGAAGAAAGAATCGATCTTCGATATCTTCAAAGTGGTCGGCGCGCTCAAGCAGCGCTTTGGCCAGGTCGCGGTCAACTTCGGCGAACCGATCAAGCTGGCCGAATTCCTCGACGCCGAGCAGCCGGACTGGCGCACCCAGGACCTGGGCCCGAACTACAAACCGGCCTGGCTCAACGAGACCACCAACCGCCTGGGCGAACAGGTGGCGCGCCACTTGAACGAAGCCGCCGCGGTGAACCCGGTGAACCTGGTAGCGCTGGCGTTGTTGTCCACCACCCGCCTGGCCCTGGACGAACAGGCCATGGCGCGCCAGCTCGACCTGTACCTGGCCCTGTTGCGCCGTGTGCCCTATTCGCCCCATACCACGTTGCCGGAGGGCGATGGCCTGGCGCTGATCAAGCATGTGAAGGACATGGACCTGCTGTCGGAGCAAAGTGATGCTCTGGGCAAGATCCTGTACCTGGACGAACAAAACGCCGTCCTGATGACCTACTACCGCAACAACGTGCTGCACATCTTTGCCCTGCCGGCGTTGTTGGCGAGCTTCTTCCAGAGCAGCTCGCGCATGAGTCGCGAACAGATCCTGCGCTACACCCACGCGTTGTACCCGTACCTGCAATCGGAGCTGTTCATCCGCTGGTCGCTGGACGAGTTGGACACAGTGATCGACCAATGGCTGGAAGCCTTTGTCGAGCAAGGCCTGCTGCGTTTCGAGAACAACGTGTACCTGCGTCCGGCGCCAAGTTCGCGGCACTTTGTGTTGCTGACCCTGTTGTCCAAGAGCATTGCCCAGACCCTGCAGCGCTTCTACATGGCGATCTCGTTGCTGCTCAACAGCGGCCAGAACAGCATCAGCGCCGAAGAGCTGGAAGACCTGTGCACCATCATGGCCCAACGCCTGTCGATCCTGCATGGCCTGAACGCGCCGGAATTCTTCGACAAGAGCCTTTTCCGACATTTCATCCAGACCCTGCTGGAGCAAGATGTACTGCGCCGCGATGAAGCCGGCAAGCTGAGCTACCACGACCTGCTCGGCGAACTGGCCGAAGGCGCGGCAAAACGTGTGCTGCCCGCCGAGATTCGCCTGTCGATTCGCCAAGTGGCGTTGCATCGCGTCGACGGTGCTGCGGAGGCGCCGGTGGAGCCTGAAGCGCCCAAACCTGAAGAAAGCCGCTAGATTGAATAAGGCGTCGGGCGGTTTCCGACGCCGTTGACAAGGAGCTGTACCATGAAAAAGATCATTCTCCTCGGCCTCACGGCCTTGCTCGGAGCCTGCCAATCGATGAATCCTGCGCCCAAGGCCAGCCTCGACGGCGAGGTGTTCTACCTGCAACGCATCGCCCTGCCGCCTGCCGCCACCCTGAGTGTCAGCCTGCAGGACGTGTCGTTGATGGACGCGCCGGCCGTAACCCTCGCCGAACAGAAAGGCCCAGTCAAAGGCCAGGTGCCGCTGCCGTTTCACTTGAGCTACGACCCTGCCCAGGTCAAGCCGGGCCACAGTTATTCGGTGAGCGCTCGCATCGAGCTCGATGGCAAGCTACTGTTTATCACCACCGAGCGACACACCGTGCAACTCAACGGCCAGGACCCACAACCGCTGCGCCTGCGGGTTGATGCCGTCGCGCACTGACACTTTCCAGTACACCCGATCAAAAGGAAGCGCCCATGCTCCGTAACTCCCTTCGCCTCACTGCCCTGTGTGCCGGCCTGCTGCTCGGCGCCAACGCCCTGGCCCTGGACCTTGGCAGCCTGTCCCAGGGCGACGCCTCTGGCGGCCTCAAGGACGCGCTGACCCAAGGCGCGCAGATCGCCGTGAAACAGCTGGGTGTACCCGGTGGTTTCAGCAACAACCCGGAAGTGAAGATCGGCCTGCCAGGCAAACTGGGCAAGGTGGCCGACAAGCTGAAGATGTTCGGCATGGGTGACCAGGTCACGCAACTGGAAACCAGCATGAACAAGGCGGCCGAATCCGCCGTAACCCAGGCTCAGCCGATCCTGGTCAATGCGGTGAAGAACATGAGCGTGACTGACGCCAAGGGCATCCTCACCGGTGGCCAGGACTCGGCGACGCAATACCTGAACAAGAGCAGCCGCGAACAGATCCGCGCCAAGTTCCTGCCGATCGTCAAGGCCGCAACCGACAAGGTTGGCGTAGCCCAGCAATACAACGCACTGGCCGGCAAGGCCGCAGCCTTTGGCGCAGTGGATGCCAAGAGCGCAAACGTCGAGAACTACGTGACTGAACAAGCGCTGGACGGCCTGTTCAAGATGATTGCCCAGCAAGAAGAAACCATTCGCAAGAACCCGGCGGCGGCAGCCACCAGCCTGGCGAAAAAGGTGTTTGGCGCGCTGTAACTGCCCTGCCCTTTCACTGCGCCCAGATCGCTGGCTACGGATCTGGGCGCAGTTGTTTCAGGCCAGCCGCTTAGCGATTAAACGCAAACAGCGGATACGAAGGCCGAGTAGGGTAAAGGTGCCCCGGGTCGGGAAACGGCTCGCCGTGTCCTGGCTTACAGTGAGGGGCGTGGCCGTACCCTGGCCCGGTTGGATAGGGGCGGTGATGATGGCCATACCCAGGCCTCAGTGGGTTAGCAGGTTCAAAGCCCTTGTGCGGCAGGTTGTTCCCAAGCAAGGCCCCGAGAAACGCGCCTTTGAAAGCCGCAATCGCTGATAAGATCGTCATGTGACACTCCATACACTCATTGAAATAGGCTGGCTCGCCACTGGCGAGGTCCTGGCCCGTGCCTGTCCATCAGGCAAATCTGAGTGGAGTGCGACGGGCAAACGTTCCGAATGCCCTGACACCTGTTTGCGTCTGCATGTAAACGCCGCACAGTGTGCTTCAGTGAAATGCCGAGTCGGCCAGCCGTCCCATCATGAGCGTGGCAAAGCAGCAGATCGCCACGGAGGTCACACGGTTGATCCTCAACGGCGTCAGCCACGCCTTTTGAAGGCCCTCGAACCGACTGCCCAACAGGATCCAGGCCGTCCCTACCGGTATCACCACCACCGCAAGCGTCAGCATGAACCCTGCATACCCTTGCAGCGTGGCAAAGGCGTTCGCCGGTGCGATAAACGAAACTATCAACAGGCCTTTGGGGTTCATCACCGTCAGCCAGAAAAAGTACAGCCCGCTGAAGCGATCCCTTCCCGGATCGCGATCGCCACTGTTGCGTTGCCATAACTTGAACGAGATATAGAGCAGGTAGCAGGCCGCGACCAACTGGGTGAGCTTCAACGCCCACGGCGAATAGGCCGCCAGGTATTGCAGCGCCACGCCCCACGCGGAGACCTGGAGCAGGTACGCCAGGCATTCGACAAGCACCAGCCGCCACGACGCCCGATACCCGAACAACACCCCGGCGCGAAACAACAGGGTATTGGTCGGGCCAGGGGCAAGCAGCAACAACAGCAGGGCTGAAACGGTGGCCAGCATGATTACGCGACGTCCTTCCTCACTCGGAACCACGCAGCATACAGGGCTGGCAAGAACAATAGGGTCAACGCCGTCGCCACGATCAACCCCCCCATGATCGCCACAGCCATCGGCCCGAAGAACACACTGCGTGACAGTGGGATCATCGCCAGCACCGCCGCGAGGGCGGTGAGAACGATCGGCCGGAAGCGTCGGACGGTGGCCTCGATGATTGCCTGCCACGGTGCCAGGCCCGCCTTGATGTCCTGCTCGATCTGGTCCACCAGGATCACCGAGTTACGCATGATCATCCCCGACAGGGCGATGGTGCCCAGCATGGCCACGAAACCGAAGGGCTGGCGGAACACCAGCAGGAACAGGGTCACCCCGATCAAGCCCAATGGCGCGGTCAGAAACACCATCGCGGTGCGTGAGAAACTGCGCAGTTGCAGCATCAGCAACGTCAGCACCACCACGATAAACAGTGGCACACCGGCTTTGACAGAGTTCTGTCCACGAGCGGAGTCTTCAACCGTGCCGCCCACTTCCAGCAGGTAGCCGTCCGGCAATTCGGCGCGCACACCTTCCAGGGTCGGCAGGATTTGCTGGACCAGGGTGGCCGGCTGTTCCTTGCCATAGATATCGGCGCGGATGGTGACCGTTGGCAGGCGATTGCGGTGCCAGATGATGCCTTCCTCAAACCCATATTCGAGGGTGGCGATCTGCGACAGCGCGACGCTTTTGCCGTTGTCGGTCGGCACCGCCAGGCTTGGCAGCAGCGACAATTCGGTGCGCTCATGCGCGGTGCCACGCAGGAGGATTTCGATCAACTCGTTGTCCTCCCGGTACTGGCTGACGCTGGAGCCGGTCAACGAACTCTGCAGGAATTTCGACAAGTTGGCGGTGCTAACGCCGAGGGCGCGGGCGCGATCCTGGTCGATATTGAGGTAGACGATCTTGCTCGGCTCTTCCCAGTCCAGGTGCACGTTGACCACATGGGTGTTTTCGCGAACCTTGGCCGCCACCTTGCGCGCCAGCGTACGCACTTCTTCGATGTGCTCGCCCGTCACGCGGAACTGCACCGGGTAGCCCACGGGCGGGCCGTTTTCCAAACGGGTGACGCGCGAACGCAGGTCGGGGAATTGTTCGTTGAGGGTCTCGATCAGCCAAGTGCGCAGGCTTTCACGCTCCTCGATGGTTTTGGCCAGCACGACAAACTGGGCGAAGCTGGCGGCAGGCAATTGCTGATCCAGGGGCAGGTAGAAGCGCGGTGAGCCCGTGCCGACATAGGCCACGTAGTTATCGATACCCGCGTGTTCCTTGAGCAGTGCCTCCAGGCGCTTGACCTGATCGGCGGTGTTGCTCAGGGAGGCGCCTTCGGCCAGTTTCAAGTCGACCATCAACTCCAGGCGACCGGAAGCCGGGAAGAACTGTTGCGGCACAAAACGAAACAGCGCAACCGAGCCGATAAACAGCAGCAAGGTCAGGACGATCACAGTTTTGCGCCGACGCACGCACCACTCCACCAAGCGCCTTACACGCTGATAGAACGGCGTGCCGTAGGGATCAGGGCCGTCGGTGCCATGCTTGGCCGCGTGAATCTTCGCCAGGTCTGGCAAGAGTTTTTCCCCCAGGTACGGCACAAACACCACCGCCGCGACCCACGAGGCCAATAGCGCGATGGTCACCACCTGGAAAATCGAGCGGGTGTATTCGCCAGTACTCGATTGCGCGGTGGCAATCGGCAGGAACCCGGCCGCCGTGATCAGGGTGCCGGTGAGCATCGGGAACGCGGTGCTGGTCCAGGCAAAGCTGGCAGCCTTGAGCCGGTCGTACCCCTGCTCCATTTTGATCGCCATCATTTCCACGGCGATGATCGCGTCATCCACCAACAAGCCCAGGGCCAGCACCAACGCGCCCAGGGAAATCTTGTGCAAACCGATGCCGAGGTAATACATGGTGGCGAAGGTCATCGCCAACACCAACGGGATTGCCAGGGCTACCACCATGCCGGTGCGCACGCCGAGGGAGAAGAAGCTCACCAGCAACACAATGGCCAGTGCCTCGGCCAACACCTGGACGAATTCACCGACACTGGTTTTCACCGCGGCCGGCTGGTCTGACACCTTGCGCAACTCCATGCCTGCCGGAAGGTTCTTCTGCAGCCGCGCGAATTCGCCTTCGAGCGCCTTGCCCAGCACCAGGATGTCGCCGCCGTCACGCATAGCCACGGCCAGGCCGATCGCATCGGCGCCCATGTAGCGCATGCGCGGCGCGGGCGGGTCGTTGAAACCACGGTGGATGTCGGCGACATCGCCGATGCGGAAGGTTCGGTCACCCACGCGAATCGGGAAATTGCGGATCTCCTCCACACTTTTGAAGTTACCCGACACGCGCAACTGCACACGCTCGGTCGGGGTTTCAAAGAAGCCTGCGGTGGAGACCGCGTTCTGTTCCTGCAAGGCCTGCTGCACTGCCGCCAACGGCAAGCCGAGGGTGGCCAGCTTGAGGTTGGACAGTTCGATCCAGATCTTCTCGTCTTGCAGGCCCAGCAACTCAACCTTGCCCACATCCGGCACGCGTTGCAGTTGAATCTGGATGCGGTCGGCGTAGTCCTTTAGCACGGCGTAGTCGAAGCCATCACCGGTCAGGGCGTAGATGTTGCCAAAGGTGGTGCCGAACTCATCATTGAAAAACGGCCCCTGGATATCCGGCGGCAAAGTCTGGCGGATGTCGCTGATCTTCTTGCGCACCTGGTACCACAGCTCGGGAATCTGCGCCGAGTGCATGGAATCGCGGGCCATGAAGGTGACCTGGGATTCCCCTGGGCGCGAGAATGACACGATGCGCTCGTAGTCGCCGGTTTCCATCAGCTTCTTTTCGATACGCTCGGTGACCTGGCGCGAGACTTCCTGGGCCGTCGCTCCCGGCCAGTTGGTTTTGATGACCATGGCCTTGAAGGTGAAGGGGGGATCTTCACTTTGCCCCAACTTGGTGTAGGACAAGGTGCCGACTACGGCCAGCAGGATCATCAGGAACAGTACGATCTGGCGATTACGCAACGCCCATTCGGAAAGATTGAAACCCATCGGGGACTACTCCTTGACCGCCAGATTCACAACTCGGTTGGAGCGATCCACCGGGCGCACTTGCTGGCCCTCATGGAGTACATGCACACCTGCGGCGATCACCCAGTCGGTGGGGCTCAAGCCTTCGAGCACCGGCACGGTTTTCTCGCCAAACGCGCCGATGCGCACCGGGGTACGTTTGAGTGTGTTGTCCGGTTGCACGCGCCAGACGTAGGACGCGCCGTTCTCTGCGCTGAGGGCCGACAACGGCACCGACAGCGGAATCACGCCGTCGGCCTGGACGAATACGCGGGCACTCTGGCCCAGTTCGGCGGGGACTTTACCGCCGGTGAAGGCCACACGGGCGGCAAAGGTGCGGGATTTGGGATCTGCCGCGGGGGACAACTCACGGATGCGCCCGGCAAAACGCTGGTCGGGCTGGCTCCACAACTCCACCGACACCGGTTGGCCGATTTTGAAACGGCCGAAGCCTTGCTCGGGCAGGCTGATCAACACTTCACGCTCGCCGTCGGTAGCCAGGGTGAACACCGTCTGGCCTGCGGACACCACTTGGCCCACTTCGACCGCGCGCTTGGCGACCACTCCGTCCTGGGGCGCCCGCAACACGGCATAGCCGGCCTGGTTGCTGGACACGTCAAACTCGGCCTTGATCTGCTTGAGGCGTGCTTCACCGGATCGGTAGAGGTTCTCGGAATTGTCGTACTGAGAGCGGCTGACCATCTGACGGTCCATCAGGGTCTTGTAGCGGTCGCGCTCGGCGCGCACCAGGCTCAGGTTGGCCTCGGCGGCGGCCACCTGCGCGCGGGTGGCTTCCAGTTGCAGACGCACGTCCTGAGGGTCGAGCTCGGCCAGCGGTTGGTTCGCCTTGACCCGTTCGCCCTCCTCCACCAGGCGCTTGCTGACTTTGCCACCGATGCGAAAGGCCAGGTCCGGCTCGTAGCGCGCCCGCACCTCGCCTGGGTAGCTGTCCATCGCCTGCGCCGACGGCTGCGGTTGCACCACCATGGCCGGGCGGACAGTGGTCTGGGCCGCTTCTTCATGGCCGCAGGCGGCCAAGAGGAAGACCAGGCTGGCAGGCAACGCAAGGGGCAGGAAAGTACTGCGCATGCTGAAGGACCTTTCGCAAATGGAGCTAGGAATAATTATACTGACGGGTATGTTATTAATACCAAACTCACCAGTCCAGTATTAAAGGTGAAAATGTCCGACAATCCCATCAACACCAATAGCCCCGGGCGTCCCAAGGACATGGCAAAACGCCAGGCTATCCTCGAAGCCGCGAAAATCCTGTTTTTGAGCAATGGCTACGCCAGCACCAGCATGGATGCCGTGGCGTTGGAAGCCGGCGTGTCGAAGCTGACCGTCTACAGCCACTTCACCGACAAAGAGACGTTGTTCACCGCCGCCGTCGTGGCGACGTGCGAGGAACAGTTACCGGTGATGTATTTCGAATTGCCCGAAGGCATGCCCGTGGAAACGGTGCTGCTGAATATTGCGCGGGGCTTCCATCGGCTGATCAACAGCGAGGAGTCGGTGAACCTGCATCGCCTGATGATGACCACCGGCAACCAGGACGTGAAACTCTCGCAGATCTTCTTCGAAGCGGGCCCGATGCGCATGCTTCAAGGTATGGAGCGCCTGCTCAGCCGGATCGACCAGAGCGGCGCCCTGAGCATCGACAAGCCGTTTACCGCGGCCGAGCACTTCTTCTGCCTGCTCAAGGGCACGGCGAATTTCTGTCTGCTGTATGGCTGTGGCGGTCACCTGAGTGAGGAAGCCGCCGAAGCGCATGTGCAGGATGTGGTGGGGTTGTTTATGCGGGCGTATCGCCCCTGAGACCGCTATCGCCGGCAAGCCGGCTCCTACAAGGGCAGCACATTTTCGTGTAGGAGCCGGCTTGCCGGCGATGAGGCCCTAAAGGCCAACAAAGAATCAGGCCTTGAGCGCCTTCTTCGGATAAATGTCATACCGGCTGGATTTCCCATCCAGTGCATGGCTCGGCTTGGGCCCTTCAATGCACGGCGCCTTGCGCGGGCGCTTGACCACCACCTGGTGGCTGGCCAAGGCCAGTGCTGCGGCCAGCAATGCCGGGGCATCCGGATCATCCCCGACCAAGGGCCGGAACAGGCGCATTTCCTTCTTCACCAGGGCAGTTTTCTCACGATGAGGAAACATCGGATCGAGGTAGATCACCTGGGGCGGCTCGCCTTCCCAGTCGCGCATCACCTCAATGGAATTGCCCTTGAGCAGCTTCATGCGTGCCACGATGGGGGCCACTTCAAAATCGTCCGCACCGCGTGCCAGGCCGTCTTCGAGCAAAGCGCCAATCAGCGGCTGACGCTCGATCAGGCTCATGTCGCAGCCCAGGCTGGCCAGCACGAACGCGTCCTTGCCCAAACCCGCCGTGGCATCCAGCACCCGTGGGCGCACGCCCTGGGCAATGCCGACCGCCTTGGCGATCATCTGCCCGCTGCCACCGCCGTACAACCGCCGATGCGCCGCGCCACCTTCAACAAAGTCCACCCGCACCGGCCCCGGCGCGTCAGGCCCGAGCTGTTGCAACTGCAGGCCCTGTTCACCGACTTGCAGGGAAAAGTCCGCATCCGCCAGCGCTAACGGCAAGCCAAGTCGCGCCGCCCATTGCTCGGCAAGGGCCTGGAAACCTTCGGCCAAGGCTTCGACCTGAATGCGGCTGGCCGCTGGTTGTTCGCTCATCAATCGCTACGCTCAAAAATATTAAGGATCGGCAAACAACGGCCGATAAAAACAATAGTCATGTATTTTTCCAGAGCTCGGCGACGACCGAGAAAAATGTCAGACATTCTTCCCCTAACTATCGGTGTATTGCCGACCCACAACCACTACGGCCTGCGCAATACCCAAGCGCTGGCCGGGGTGAGCCATGTGTGGCAGGACTTCTTCGCCCGCGCACTGGCCGAGCAGCTTGGCGAAACGCCGGACGCGCTCGCCGCCAAGGCGCCAGCACCGGCGGACCCCGCGGTAGAACCGCGCGAAGGCGCCGACCTGCTGTCGCAGATCCTCACCCAGCGTGAGTGCGACGTGACAGACACCGAAATCGCTCCGCCTGAGCCGCTGTTCCTGCCAATCGCCGAGTTCGAAACCGATTTGCTGCCACCGGCCGCGACGCCATTCCCGCAGGAAGAAATCGTCGCGCAACAACGCCAACAGAATTTCGAAAGCGAATGGGTCCGCCCGCTCGTATTGAATGCAGGCCAGCCGCTGCCAGAACCAGGCCCGGCACCCGACCCGCGCCCCCTGCACCTGCCGATTGCCGAGTTCGAACTGGACCTCTTGCCACCGGCTGCAACCCCGTATCCCACCGAAGAGCTGGTGGCACAACAGAAGGCCTTGGACTTCGACTACTACTGGGCGCGCCCGCTGGTCACCCAGAACCTGCGCCTGGCCGCCTGATTCACCCCTTGAAAAAGGCGTTGGCCTGGCTGAAGGGCATCTTGCGTTCGGTAAACGTGAAAGTGCCCAACTCATACACCTCCTGCGCTGCACGGTAAAACTCGCCATAGGCCGCCAAGGCCAGGGCCGAGCCGACGCTGATACGCCGCACCCCCATCTCGCTCAGTTGCGCCACGCTGAGGTTCAGCCCACCGGACATCAACACGTTCACCGGCTTGGGCGCGACCGCCTTGACCACCGCCAGCACCTCTTCGGCACTGCGCAACGCCGGCGCATACAGCACGTCGGCACCGGCTTCGGCGTAGGCTTGCAGGCGGCGAATGGTGTCGGGCAAATCCAGGCGACCGTGCAGGAGGTTTTCCGCGCGCGCCGTCAGCGTGAACGGGAACGGCAAGCTGCGCGCGGCAGCAACCGCGGCTTCTACGCGCTCGACGGAGAGGTCAAAAGGATAGATCGGGTCAGCGGCAATGCCGGTGGCGTCTTCGATCGAGCCGCCCACAATGCCGGTGGCCGCAGCCCGCAGAATGGTCTGGGCACAGCCTTCGGGCGTGTCGCTGAAGCCGTTTTCCAGGTCCGCCGCCACTGGCAGTGAAGTCGCCCGGGCGATGGTGCCGGCGTTGCCCAGGGTGTCTTCAAGGGACAACGCCCCTTCTGCATCCGGCCGGCCGAGACTGAAGGCAAAACCCGCACTGGTGGTGGCCAGGGCTTCGAAGCCAAGGCTGGCCAGCATGATCGCGGAGCCCGCATCCCACGGGTTAGGCATCACGAAGGCACGCTCACGTTCATGCAGGGCCTTGAAGGTTTCGGCGCGAAGGGTTTGGGCATCCATGGCTGACTCCAGGCGAAAAAGGAGCCTTAGAGTAACCCCAGTTGCTCCGCAGCGGGTTCCCGATGCAAGGTCGGCAACGCTGGCAAACCGGGCAAGCGCGTCATCAGCTTGTCGTGAAAGCGCAGCGCCAGTTGAGCGGCGAGGCGGTTATCCGAGGTGTGCAGGAAGACGTAGGGCGTGCGCCCTTCTTCGATCCAGGTGGCGATCTTTTCAACCCAGGGGATCAGGAACGGATCGTTGGCTTCCAATTCCGGATGGCCGATGAAACGCACCTGTGGGAATTGAGTGAGCGCTGCCGGACGGGGCGGCACCTTGGGCTTTTTCGATTGGGCATGCAGCACCGCCGCCGAGGTCGACGTGCAACTGAACAACGCGCGCGGATCGAGGCAGATGCGCTCTACACCCCGGTCACGCAACAAGCGGTTGAGCATGCGCTCGGCATCGCCTTTGGCGAAGAACTCAGGGTGGCGCACTTCTACCGCCAAGGGGCGCTCGAGGCCGTCGATGAACCCGGCCAGTTCGCCAAGTCGTTGCGGCGAGAAACTCGCCGACAGTTGCAGCCACAGCGGCGTAACGCGCTCACCCAACGGGCTCATCAAACCGACGAAGCTTTCGGCAGCCGGCAACTGTTCGCGCAAGTCGCCACCATGGCTGATATCACCCGGGAATTTGGCGGTGAACCGAAAATCATCGGGCATGATTTCGGCCCAGCGCTGCACCGTGGCGGCCGAGGGGCGAGCGTAAAACGTGGTGTTGCCTTCAACGGCATTGAAGACCTGTGAATACAGGCCAAGGTAATCGCTGGAGCGGGCATCGGCGGGGTACAGGTACTCGCGCCAGGCGTTTTCACTCCAGGACGGGCAGCCGATGTAGTAAGGCAGGCGCATCAGATGTGGATATCGAGACCCAGCACTTCCATATCCCATTCGACAAAACCGGCTGTGGTCAGGTAACTGGCCAGGGCGGTGGCGACGCTTTTGCTCATGGAGCGGGGGAAGACCATGTCTTGCTGACGGGCGGGAAGACCGCTGATACGCGCTTGGGCATTGGCTTGCGCATCGGACTGGACTTCGATGAAGTCCGGCGAATCCTCGACGGAATCGTCTACCGTAGCGCTGGCCTTACGCGGCTTGCGCTTGATCGGGTACGACTGTGAGGAAAAGCCATCAATACGCATGGGCGCGAACTCGCTATCAGTAATGGCATTTTGGCAGCACTGTCCGTAGTGCGCAAATGCTCTGGTGATAACTAGAACACATAATTTGAAAAAGGTTTAAAAGCGCGGGCAAATTCTGACGATTGGTGAAATTCACACCAAAATGCCAGCATTTTTGGCGTCAAATAATCCCGCGTTCGGCCTTGGTCTGCGCCACTTTATCGCGCAGGTAAACCGGTGCCGCCTGGTCGGCCGGGATGGCTTCGCCGCGTTCGAACGCAAAGCGCGCCAGGGCCAGCAAGTCTTCGGCATGGGGCAGCATCGTGGCGTCCTGGCCAACCGTTTTAACACCGATGCGCTCGCCATACCCCCAACCGGTGCCAGCACCGAACCAGTCACCGCTGGCATCCTGCGGCAGTACCGACGCCTCGGGCGCCTGCACGGCCTCCTCGCCTACCAGGCGCATCTCCCCCGCCGTTTCGCGGTAGCAGCCCCAATAGACTTCGTCCATGCGCGCATCGATTGCCGCTGCCACTTGCTGGGCGCCGTGTTCACGCAAAGCGCGCTGTGCCAACACCGCCAGGTTGGACACCGGCAACACCGGACGCTCCAGCGCAAACGCCAGGCCCTGCACCACACCGATGGCAATGCGCACACCGGTGAACGCGCCCGGGCCACGGCCAAAGGCGATGGCGTCCACGGCTGACAGGGTGGTGCCGGCGTCTTCCAGCAGTTGTTTGATCATCGGCAACAGCTTCTGCGCGTGCAGGCGCGGGATCACCTCGTAGTGGCTCGTGACCTTGCCGTCGTGCAGCAGGGCAACGGAGCAAGCTTCAGTCGCGGTATCCAGGGCCAACAGGGTGCTCATCGGTGCGGGTGTCCAGGTCGAAAAAAAGTGCGCCAGTATAAACAACAACGGCCCGCAAGCGGGCCGTTGTCTGTGAAGCCGACCGAAGGATCAGCTCAACGCTTGCAGCACCTTGGCGGTGATGGCTTCTACCGAGCCAACGCCAGGGATGTGGCTGTACTTCGGCTTGCCCTGGGCTGCAGACAGCTTCTGGTAGAAATCCACCAGCGGCTTGGTCTGGGAATGGTAGACCGACAGACGATGACGCACGGTTTCTTCAGTGTCGTCTTTACGCTGCACCAGGTCTTCGCCAGTGACGTCATCCTTGCCTTCAACCTTTGGCGGGTTGTAGACGGTGTGGTACACGCGGCCCGAGGCTTCGTGAACACGGCGACCGGCAATGCGCTGGACGATTTCTTCGTCTTCAACGGCGATTTCAACCACAGCGTCCAGCTCGACGCCGGCCTTCACCAGGGCTTCAGCCTGGGGAATGGTGCGTGGGAAACCGTCGAACAGGAAACCGTTCTTGCAGTCTTCCTGGCTGATGCGTTCCTTGACCAGGTTGATGATCAGGTCATCGGAGACCAGGCCACCGCTGTCCATCACGCTCTTGGCGATCAGGCCCAGCTCGGTGCCGGCCTTGACGGCAGCGCGCAGCATGTCGCCAGTGGAGATTTGCGGAATGCCGAATTTTTCGGTGATGAACTTAGCCTGA
>Ga0157375_10002994_pt1 | contig 14675 bp, 9 predicted proteins | sample M35metaG_FD_115311 | JGI IMG/M metagenome (GOLD analysis project Ga0157375, IMG submission 115311) | Miscanthus rhizosphere microbial communities from Kellogg Biological Station, Michigan, USA - M3-5 metaG | ecosystem: Host-associated > Plants > Roots > Rhizosphere > Soil | place: USA: Michigan...
ACCGTTCTTACTCGCAAATCCTGACTCGGGAACATTCACAGTTCCACCGTCGATCAGTTGTCCGTGGTTTGATATGCCAACCACGCCACCCCAGGATCGTTTTCCAATCAAGGGACCAAGTCCGGCTTCACGAAACATCGCGGGAAAAATATCGCCGTCGGATGCAGAATTGCCATCGAGCAACGCGACCATCGGTCCAATAAACGTGCCATCCGGATAAGTCGACGCTTCATCGTTCGTTCGTGAGTAATTGAGGGCGAGCACCTTGCGACGTAGTCTCTCGATGAGCATGCGAGATACGTTGCCACCGCCATTTGCACGCACATCTACGATCAACGCTTCCTTTTGTAGTTGCGGGTAGTACCACTTAATGAACTCGCGTATCCCCGCTGCACCCATGTCGGGAACGTGCAGGTAGCCGACACGCCCATTCGTTGCCTTAGCCACCCTCTCGCGATTGCCGTTCGTCCAGCTCAGATATAACAGGTTGCTTTCATCCGTGATCGGACGGTATGAAACCGTGCGGGCACCCTGCATCGTCGGCGTCTTGTTCAGTGTCAGACTCACGGGATTGTCAGCTTTGTTTCTCAACAAGCGATATGGATCGTCGTTCGCTTTTAATTCGTTGCCGTCAATTGCGAGTACGTAATCACCAACACTTGCATTCACCCCGACTTCGGTTAATGGCGAGCGGTAAATGTCTTCCTCATTTTCACCTGCGAAGATCGCGGAGATGCGATAGCGTCCGGCCTGCTGATCAAGTTCGAAGCGCGCACCCGGCAGACCCGACCGCGGACGTGGAGGAATATTAAAGTCGCCGCCATCGATGTAGGCGTGCTGAATAGTTAACTCGGCAATCATTTCCTGAATGACGTAGTTCAGATCTGAACGATGAGCCACGTACTTGAGCAATGGTTTGTATTGCTCGCGCAGGCCGACCCAATCAAACCCGTGCATGTTGGCCACGTAGAACCAGTCACGATACCTGCGCCAAACTTCATTGAAGATCTGGTTCCACTCTTCCGCCGGCACACGATCGACGTACAAGCCAGCAACGGACACAGCCTTGCGACTGCGTTCGCCTTGCGGAGTTGCATCGTACAAATTTGCGCCCGGTCCCTGAAACACGAGTACCTTCGAACCATCCTCGGAAAGTGTGTAGCCGCGCATGTCTTCGACAAGCGTTGTTTCTTTTCGATCCTTGATTGAGTAAATGCGAAGCGACGTTGTGCGGTCACCCTGGCGACCGTAGTAAGGAGCCCCACTAACGGCGTAAAGCAAGTGTCCGGTCTTGGCACTCAGGTTTCCGTAGTTGTCGGCGGCCAAAGGCACGCGCGCAACTCGATTCGAGATGCCATCAAAATCGATGACAAGATTTGCCAGTGGCTTTGGTGGGGCATCTGCTTTTGGTTCTGCTGCCTGAGTCTCAGCAGGCTTGTCGGCGGCGGGTGATGCGGCTGGTTTTGGTGAGTCTTCCGCAGACTTGGAAATCGTCACCTCGTCGCTTTCCGGTGGGAAGGGGTGTTTCCCCTCTTTGCGCAGCGTGACTGCGTAGATGTATGTCGGTCGATTCAGTGCATAGTTGAACTCGATTGCAGAGATCTGAGGACTGAACTCCCGATCGCTTAAGTAGTAAAGATAGTTCCCCTGCGGATCCCAGGCCGGATTGTACGCGTTGAATGATTCGTCAGTTATGCGGCGGAGCTGATTGTCACTCGCGCTCCAAACGAACACTGAAGCGAACTGATTTGGGCCAGGCATGCTGAACGCGAGGTAGTTTCCTTTTGGCGACCAGGCGTAATCACGAACCTGGCCACGTCGTGAGTCAGCGATCTCAACCAATTTGCGATCAGCCATCGTAACGACGTAGACCTTGCCATCTTTGTCACTGAACGCGATCCGTTTTCCATCCGGAGCCCACTCTGGCGCGTAGCGCATCGCACTGCCGCCTTGAGTAATCTGTTCGGCAGGTTTCGAACCATCCTGTGTTTCGATGTAGAGCTCTTCTTCGCCGGACTTGTCCGAGATGTAGGCGATCTGTGAACCGTCAGGTGACCAGCTTGGCCACTTGTCATGTGCGCCAGACGAATTGGTCAGGTTCCGAGTCGGCCCCTTTTCAATAGGCACAGTGAAAATATCACCACGAGCAGAAACAACTACGCGTTCGCCTTTCGGACTTAGTCCGACGGATTCGATCAAGTTGCCCGCAAAGACACGGCTGGGTCGTTTGTTAATTCCTTCATCGGGGACGTTGATGGAGATTGCCGTGCTCTTCCTGGCCTTTGCATCGAGGACCTGGAGTTCACCGTTGAGCTCGTAAACAATTTGGCCCTGGTTGTCGGAACTTGGCCAACGAACATCGTAGGTTCTGTTCTGCGTTACCTCAGTCGTACGACCAGTTGAAACTGAATATGCGTAGAGATTGAAGTGGCCGTCACGGTCTGAATCAAAGTAGATGGTGTCGCCGATCCACATCGGATCACGTGTTGCACGTGGGCCTTCTGTGATTCGTTTTGCGGAGTTAGTCTTGAAATCAAAAATGTACAGCGCGTTTGCCTGGCCACCGCCGTAACGCTTTTCAGATCTGAAGTCACGCGATTGCGGCGAATACGCCATTTCAGTTCCGCTCGGCGAATAATCACCGGAGCCTGCGGTGGGCATCGGTAATGGCTCACTTGGACCGCCATCAATTGAGACGGAATAAAGACGAGCAATTGGCAGTGACCATGAATCACGCAGTGAACGGAAAAAGATTCGTTTGCCGTCGTTTGACCAGCCATACACCTGGTTGTCCCAACCCCAACGAGGCGCCAAAGGGCCTCTTGCAGGATAGAACGTCAACTGGCGTGGCTCGCCACCACTTGTTGGTATCACGAACACCTGTTCATCGCCGTCATACTGTCCGGTAAAAGCAATCCATTTACCGTCGGGCGAAAACTTCCCAAACAGTTCGACGCCAGGATGCGAGGTCAAGCGCGTCGCGGTACCGCCAGTCGAGGATGCGGTCCACAAGTCGCCGCCATAAGTGAACACAACCTTGTCGCCCTTGATGTCGGGAAACCGCAAGAGCTTGGTTTGGGAAAAAGTAGTGATCGAAAAAATAAAAGCCACTGCTAAAAGTGCAGTGGCACGAAGAACGACGGAAAGATATTTTGGAAACAAAGGAAAATCCTCCTATTGCGATCATCCGCAGATTACGCAGATTACGCAGATTTAATTTTTCAGGCGAAAATAAACTTCCGCTTGAAAAAATAATCTGCGTAATCTGTGTAATCTGCGGATAAGTTCACTTCCGATTCTTAAACGCATCATTCAATTCCGTGTGCCTGCTGGTTAACGGAACCTGACGACCGTCTATGAACAAGTAACGAATGTGCGTTCGGATCTCGAGTAGATCGCCATCAGTCACAACCAGGTTAGCCATTTTGCCGACCTCGATTGACCCGAGGCGGTCGGACACATTCAAAATTTGAGCCGGATAGAGTGTGACGGATTTTAGCGCGTCTGCTTTCGACAATCCGTAAGCTGCTGCCATGCCGGCGTACATCGGCAGGTTCCTGGCCTCTGCCCCGGGGTCACCACTTGAAATGCAAAAGCGAACTCCCGCCTGCTGAAGTTTTGCCGCATTTTCGTAAAGCACATCGTACGGATCATCTTCGCGACTCGGGAGTTGGAATATACCGGTGATGATTACCGGAACGTTTTTCTCTTTAAGCAGACTAGCAACTTTCCACGCGTCGTCTCCACCAAGGATGATTGGCTTTAACTTCATCTCCTCGGCGAATTTGATGGCGCCGCGAATCTCTGCTTCACGGTCGGCGCGGAAGATTACGGGTTGTTCGCCTCGCACATAAGGTACGAGTGCTTCCAGGACCACATTGAGATCCGGGCGTGGCAATGAATTGTCTTTCACATAGGCATCGCGCGAGCGACCGTAAGCTTCTCCATCACGCAGGAGCTTTCGGATCTGTTCAAGCTGTCGCTCGTTAGCGGCAAGTGTTTCGGTGAGGTTTGTTTGTTGCTGCTGAAAGCCACCAAAACCGCCGCCACCTCCACCGCCTATCCGCGGATAGTTGATGACCAGCGCGGCGTTCGGTATCACTGCCATTTCTTTGGGAGAGGTGCCGAGAAGATTGATGACTGTGGCCTGTCCGGAAATTAACCCGCCGGTCGGCGCACTCAGAACATTCGTGATTCCTTCAACACGCGTTACGGCAATATGTGCGCTGTGTGGATTCACCGCGATGATCGCCCGAGAGTTTGGATTGAACTCACCAACTTCGGAAGTGTCGACAGTACCATTTGCACCTTGCGGCACTTCGACGAGACCCATATTCGTGCCTGCGTCGATCATCCCGGGATAGACAGACAGACCGTGTCCGTCGATCGTTTGTGCGCCGCCAGGCGCATTCACGGTAGCGCCAACGGCTTCGATCTTACCGTCACGAATTACGATGCTGCCGTTCTCGATATCAGCCCCACTAACTGTCACGATGTGAGCGTTGCGAATGACAAAGGTACCTCGTGGCGGCGTTACGCCTTGCTGCAACGTTGGACTTCCAATCTGTTGTGCGCTCATCGCTGTCGCGAATGCAACAAGAGCAACAATGAGCTTGATTACGCTTGAAAGAGTTTTCATCTCTCTGTCTCTCCGTCGTGCACTGACTAAATAATGTCTGACATGCCTTAGAAACATTTGGAAAAAATAATTGAAGTTCATCCCTTATTCTCAGGTTGGGAAGGGGACCCTGTCCCCGCTGCTGCCCGGACTTTTACCGAGCGGGGACAGGGTCCCCTTCCCAACGTGAAAGTCTTTTCACCTTTAATGTCTCCAATGAGTTTGCAAAAGCTCTTAGTTTGTCGCATCTACCTAACAAGCCCCGATCAACCTATTCGACAAGCTAAAGCATGTCGGACATTGGTTGGTCACGGCCGCTCTCCTTCCCACGTATCGTCGTCTTCATGTGCACGAGGTCGACGACGAGGCGCTTGAGGAGACTGACCCTGCGACGAAGGCTTGTTCGGATCGGCTTGTTCGAGCGCTGCTCGCTCCTTTGCCAAATCGGCTCGCTGTGCGAGGTCTTGTTGTCGATCAAAGAAGATGTCGCCGTCGATCATTGTCGTATCGACACGTGAGTAGACGCTGAACGGATGTCCATTCCAAATCGCGAGATCCGCATCCTTGCCAACTTCGATGGAGCCCACCTTATCCTGAATGCCCAACTGGATCGCCGGGTTGATAGTGATCAACTTTAGCGCTTGTTCTTCCGTGAGGTCGCCCCAGTGCATTGCTTTTGCAGCTTCGATGTTGAGACGTCGTGCGCGTTCGTCGGAATCAGAGTTCACTGAAACAACAACTCCAGCACGAGTCATGAGGGCCGTGTTGTAAGGAATCGCATCGTAGGCTTCAATTTTATAAGCCCACGAATCGGCGAAAGTCGAACCGCCCGCGCCGTGAGCAGCAATCTCTTTGGCCACCTTGTAGCCTTCCAGGACGTGTTGGAAAGTTTTGACTTTGAAACCAAATTCGTCAGCGATTCCGATGAGCATCAGAATCTCGCTGGCGAGGTAGCTGTGTGCATGGACGTAACGTTTGCCCTCGAGTACTTCGACAAGCGGTTCGAGTTGCAGGTCGCGTTTTGGCGGAATCAGATTCTTGTCGCCTTTGGCAACTCCTGCTCGGTACTCATCCCAGGTCCGTTTGTAATCGCGCGCCTTGGTAAATGCTTCTCGAATCGTCTCTTCAACACCCATGCGTGTATTGGGATAACGCCTGGTAATTCCTGGTTGGTTCGGTGTGCTCGACCGCTTCACGTTTTCGCCGAGAGCGAACTTGATTCCCGGCATTGCGCCAGGAAAGATGAACTCTTCCGCTGGACGTCCATATTTGATTTTCACAACCGTGTTGAGACCACCAATTGGATTTGCCGAACCGTGGAGCAGGTTGAGAGTAGTGACGCCACCAGCCAGTTCGCGATACAGATCCACGTCGGTTGTATTGATCACATCGCGAGTTCGCACCATGGATGTGACTGCGAGCGTACCCTCGTTAATCGTGTCCAGCATTGAATGGGAATGGCAGTCAATGATGCCTGGCATCACGTACTTGCCTGTGCCATCGATCACGCGCGCATTTGCAGATGCACGCAGGTTCTTCCCAACGCCCGCGATCTTACCGGCGCGAATCAAAACGTCCGCGTTTTCCATCGTCCCCTTTGTGATGGTCATTACGGTTGCGTTCTTGATCAGTGTCTCGGTTGGATTGGCTGCGGGTGTTTGTGACCGAGCGACACTCAGCGGCATTGAGCTGAGTATCGAAATCAAGACAAGGTTCGTTATGAATCGTCTCATGATCGGCTCCGTAAAATGATGTCCGACAAGCTTCAGTTTGTCGGTTGTGCGAGAGGAAACTCTTCTCTGTGCAATCTCTGTGTTCTCTGTGCCTTTGTGGTTAACTACTACTACAGCTTCCTTACCACGGAGGCACAGAGAACACAGAGATTGCACAGAGAAAAACCCAAAGATGTTCTACTCAATCGACAACCTTGCAATCGCACGAGAGCTTTGCAAGCGGCTCTTTAGCTTGTCGTTTAAAAAAGCTCAATTTGGAACACTTCGAGTCGCAGTGAATGTTCCAGGTGCTCGGCCCTCAATCGTTACTGCCCCACGAATCTCGTTTCCAGATCCGGCAACTACACCCGCAAAGGTTGCTTCCTTTGTTTGACCATCGATATTCAAAACCACTGTGAAGCGGACTTCGTTTCCAACCGACGCGTTTGCGATTTCTCCCGATCCGAATGGACCTTGAATCGAACCGGTTAGGCGGTTTCCTTCCTGTCGAAGAGTAAGTGACGTTGTTTTCTCTTCGCCGAGATTGATCGCAAAAGTCCAGGCGCCGGTGAGATTGGATCGAGTTTGAGCAGCCGGGGCCGCAGGTTTTAGATCAACTGGTCGTCCATCGATAAACACATTTGTGATTCGACTGTTGCGGTCAAATAGATCACCACGTGTGATCGTCAGATTCGCAATCTTACCCACTTCGATTGAACCGAGTTGATTGGAGGTGCCAAGAATTTCGGCGGGCCAGATCGTAAATGCTCGAAGCGCATCCTCCGCTGACAGTCCGTTTTCGATGGTCCGATTTGCATTGACCAGGATGTCTGACGCATTCGTTAACGATCCGGATTCGAAAGCGAAACGAACTTTGGCTTTAGCAAGTTTGCCTGCGGTCTGCTGAGCTTCGACTCGTTCTCGCAAGACTCGCAACGGCTCAGGATCGGCTTCCGGAATTGCCGCGGTAGTTCGCCGTGGAAGATTCAACGACAAAAGTACAGGCACATCTTGCTTAACCAGGCGATCGGTGAGCCGCTCAGACTCACGTCCGCCGGCTATGATCAGTTTCAACTTAAACTCAGTAGCCAGATCCAGGGCGCGTGTGATTTCGCGTTCGGTGTTTGCCAGCATCACGACAGGCATCTTCCCTTCGACAACTGGCACCAGCGCCGCAAGTGAACGATCGGTGTCAGGCCGGCGAACCCCACGCGGCGAGTGTTCATATATCTGCCACGAATCGCGGTAGCGCTGCGCGTCAAGCATCATCTGACGCAGCGTTGCAAACACTCCCATGAGAGAACCGGGATAAGTGCCGCGCAATGGTGTGAAGCCAACATGCATCGCCACTGGTGAACGAACGATCATTTGCTGCGGAGTTTCGCCGGCGAGATTTATCAAAGCCGATTGGCCGATCCAGATCCCGGTGCGTGGTAACGTCAACGCAGTTGTGAACCCGGCGTTTCGTGCCGAATCGACGTCGGCTCCGCCCGTTTTAATTACGTCTTCAACGAGGGTTTCCGGTTGCAGTCCTGGTGGCTCCGTCGAGTTTGGTCCGCCGGGCCGTGGTTGTTGTGCAGCTTGTTGCAGAAGGAAAAACCCACCGCCACCGCCACCGCCGACAGATGGCGCAGGGGATGCTTCGGGCAACGCGAGGTTTGTGTATGAGTCGATTAGTCCGGGATAGACTGTTAGTCCAGTCCCATCAATCACCCGCGCGTCGGAAGGGGCACTTACGTTAGCACCAACGGCGACGATCAGGCCGTTCCGAAAAACAATGGTACCGCGTTCGATGAGTGCTCCCGACACTGGAACGATGCGAGCGTTTGTAATCGCATACGAGTCAACTCCAGAGTGTTGTGCTTCGGCGAACCTAATTGCGAGAGCAGGTAACAGAGAAACTGCGAGTAGTGTGGCTATTAGCCGCAGACGGACTCTTGGCATAGGCACCAAATCCCCATCGAATTGATTTGCGAAAGCTAAGAAAAGAATTTCGGATTTCGAACTACGGAATTCGTGCGGTAACTAAACTTGCAGAATACGTCGATCGAAAGAGTGCGCAGAGCTTAACTTAAAATTGCTCAGCACGAAAGTGGCGCGATGTTTTAGTGTTTGTAAGGGCGCACGGGGCAGTAGCCCGACTGTCAAGGAGGGCAAGTTTAGTGATGCTCGAACCCTCCCTAACGGTCGGGCTACTGCCCCGCTTCGCTGAAGCCGCGACGAAGGGGCGCCCGCGAAGAGACGCCCCTACGAATTTGTGTTGCTTACTTGGTCTTGGCTTTTGTATTTGCGTTAGCCTTGTTGCTGTTCGCATTCACATTCGCATTCGTGTTTGCAGCAACCTTGAGCTTGTTCTGTACGCCCTTAACGCCTTCGATCGCTTTGACAGTCTGGTCAGCCTTAGCCACCTGGGCCTGACTTGCAACAGTGCCGGTAAGGGTGACGACGCTGTTGCTGACGTCAACATTGATCGTTGAATCGCGCAGATCATCTACCGCCGCAAGATCGAATCTGGCTTTGACCCATAGCCAACCATCGTTCAGACCCGTACCTACTGTCCTGCCGCTTTGCTTTGCCTCTCGGTTGTACCGTTCTTTGTCCCGTTCGTACTCCTCGCGCGTTGGCGCACGCCGGTTATCGTTAGCAGTGTTCGTCGGAACGGGCGTCGAGGTTGCAACGGTCGTGTTGGCGTTACGGTTGGCATTCGCATTTGTATTGGCCGTGGTGTTCTCATTGTTGTTACAGCCGGAAAGTACGAGTGGTACCGCGATGGTAGCGATGAGTGCGAGAAATTTGAACCTCATATTCGAAGCCTCCTGGTGCTTTTCAAAAGTTCGGAAAACGTACGCGCGCATCAAAACATGGCATGAGCACACACTGGCTCCTGAGAGAGTTTCTGCGCTTTTTCAGGGGGTATCGAATAGAACAACGGGCAGAGGAATGATTAAAGCAACGGGTGGGCCGAAGAATGAGCCTGGTGCTTGGATCTTTGTACTTGGAACGTTGTTTCTAGCTAAGATATTTGATGTCGTCCATCGAATCTCGAAGCGAGAAGTCCAAAGTACCAAGCTCAAAGCTCAAAGTACAAATCTCGCATCCTTACCACTTCACAGACCCTTCCTTGGAGGTATCAATCTGCGCTAACTGCGGTGCATCGCCAAATAGAAAGCCCTTGATGTTGTCGAACAGAAAGTTCTGCGCATCGGGGTTCGTGAGATCCAACCCGTAATGATTGATGATCTGCGTCTGTTTTTGCAGCCATTCACTCCAGCAGGGCTGGCAAATCTCGGTGGCAATCCGTTGCCCCAAAGCGTTCGGGAACGGCGCAAACCCCAGGGCAGGTCGTTTGTCACCGCAGTGCGTACATTTGATCGTGTCAGCCATGATAATGCTCCTTGTGTGTGGTGACTGGATTATAAGGGCAGGAAGGCGAGAAGGGTGAGCGGCGCGAATGGCGATTTGGGATTTGGGATTTCGAATTGCGGAATTCGGATTGCCGTTCGGGCTTTTTCAAATTTGCGCTCCCCAAGATCAGAGGTGATTAGAATAACGAAATCCGAATTCCGCAATTCGAAATCCCAAATTACTTTTGCGCTTCTTTTATCGCCGCAATCGTCTTATCGTCCTTTGGCTTGAGTAACCCCAGTGGTCGGACATCCGCATAACGCAGGATTCCCTGCGCATCGATCACGAATACTGAACGCGCCACCTTGCCGGGAATCAGTGATCGCGCCCCGTACGAATTCGAGACCTTACGATCAGCATCTGACAACAGACGCAGCGGTAGCTTGTGGTGTTCTGCAAACTTGCGGTGCGACTCAATCGAATCGCCGGAGATGCCGACAACTTCTGCGCCAGTGGCGAGATAGTCGTCCCAACGATCGCGAACGGAACAAAGCTGCGATGTGCATACTGGAGTCTCGTCTCCCGGATAGAAAAGAAGGACGACAACCTTTCCGCGTTGGTCCGACAGTCGCCATTGCTCTCCTTTGCCATCACGAAGAACGAAATCCGGCGCCGGGGCGTTTAGTTTTGCCTGGGAGTCTTTGGCCATGACGTTCGGAAGTTTATCCGCAGATTACGCCGATTGCGCAGATTGTTTTATGAAGAGAGATAATGACCAACCGTTCTAACGGGCCAATCTGCGTAGTCGGCGTAATCTGCGGATGGTATAAAAGGATGTCTACGCCTCAATCAACTTTGCAAGTATCGACAATGCTTCTTCCACTTCTTCATCCGTATTGAAGAAGTGTGGTGAGACGCGCAGGCCTGCGTTGGGCCGACTGTCCACAAACACATGTTTCTCAGCCAGGCGCTCAACCATTCGTGGCGCGTCAGTCACGCCGATCATGACCGAACCACCTCGTTTCTCTCTCGGCAAAGGTGTGTTCAACTTCCAGCCATGTTCCTGCGCGAATTCGATGATGCGATTAGTTCTGCGCCTCGACTCGCCCACGATCTCCGACAAGCCGACGGTTTCGATTATTTCTAACCCAGGGATCGCTGAGTAAAGCGCCGGAATGCTCGGCGTCCCCTGTGCAAACCGCCTGACTGATCTGGCGTAATGCATCGGCGCGTGTGCGAAATCAAATGGAGAAGAGTGTGCGACCCAGCCAGTCAAACGCGGTCGCAGGTCCCGTTGCAGATCTGGTCGCACGTACAAATAGCCACAGGCCGGACCACCACATAACCATTTGATCGTGCCACCAATCAAAAAGTCGACATTCCAATCAGCAGCTTCGAGCAAAACGACGCCAGCCGATTGGTAGACGTCCAGAAGAACGAGTGCCCCCTTCGAATGTGCATGCTCAACGATCGCTTTTGCGTCCACCCGAAAGGAGCTGCAATAAGACGTGTGTGAGATCGCAACTAATGCCGTCTCCTCATCGATCGCATCCAGCAAGTCGTCAAGTTGAATCAAAATCCCATCCCGCGACGATACGACTTCGATCCGGGCGCCTACTTCGCGTTGTCCATCCCAGATATATTCCATAGACGGAAAATCCAGATCCGTCGTGACGACCTTATTGCGTTTTGATTTTTTGAAGTCAAAACATGAGGCGACAGTTGCAAGACCAATAGACGCGTTTGGCTGAATCTGAACAGAGCCGGCTACTCCGCCCAGGATGCGAGCAATCCGATCTCCGACATGTTGCGAGAGTTCCCACCAGCTCGTGGCCCATGCGTCTTCGCTGGTGTGGTTCTCCCACGCATCGCAATAAGCGAGCATCGCCTCACGCGCAGATCGTGGCACCGGACCAAGACTGTGACTGAGCAAGTGGATGCCTGCAGCCAGGGTCGGGAAATCGTATCGATGGCGGTCGATGGCAGTCATATCATTTCGCGTCGTGCATCTTCTCTGTGTCTCTGTGTTTCTCCGTGCCTCTGTGTTGAAACGTGCTGCTTAGACACCCGGCTGTCATTTTCAACACAGAAGCACGGAGAAACACAGAGACACAGAGAACTCCCAATCCCCTAAGCCCTGTACTTTCCAATGCTCTTCTCAAACTCCACAGGATCCTTTGCCAGCCCGTCAAGCACGCCGCGGGCTTCATCCCCAATTGGCGGGTCATGTTTCTCGTCGCGAATTGCCTGGAGAATTTCTGCGGCGACAAACTCGGTACCCATCTTCGGCACATTTGCTCCGCGACTCATGTCCGTATCGATAGTTGTTGGCAGCACAGTCATCACCAAAATACCAGAGTCTGACAGATAAGCTCGGAGCGCCTGGCCAAGCGACAGCAGCGCTGCCTTCGTCGCGCAATAAGTTCCAACAAGCGGTAAGTTGACCTTCGCAAATGCCGTCGCGATGTTAACTATTGCGCCCTCTTTTTGCTTCACCATTGGCGGAGCGAACGCGCGCGCCATTCGCAACGCTCCAACGTAGTTCACTTCCAACTCCTGCCGGATATCTTCAAAGTTCATTGTCAACGGGTTGCCATATCCGGCAACTCCAGCATTATTGATGAGAATGTCCACCGTTCCTAACTTTGCGACCGCGTTGACATCATCATCTGACGTCACGTCGAGTTGGACAGGTGTGATGTTTGCACGAACATTTGCCACGTCAGTCTTTAAGTTGTTGCGATCTTCCTCTTTCCTCGTTCCGGCGATCACCTCGCGAGCACCCGCGTCGGCGAAAGCGAAAGCTAACATCCGACCGAGACCACGACTCGCACCGCTGATGAGTACGCGTTTTCCCTCAATCTGCATTGGCTGCCTCAGCTTCCAACGAAGGTCGGTCCGTGCCGGTAGATCGCATTCGAGCGAACTGGTAGAGTGCCGCACCCACGATGCCCCAAACAACAATCAGCTCAACGCTCGTCAACGAGTGTCCGGAGATGCGCTGACTGAGTGTTTGAGTTTTCAGAGTATCGATATCACCAAGTAGTTGAATCACGATCATCGTGCCCATTGCAACCACTGAGAACAGTGCTGATGCCTTCATCAACCACTTTGGCAACGTCATCGTGATTTGGCTCGCCAGGGTTGGATTCAAGGTTGGCAAGAACAAAAACACCAGGCTATGAATGAAGTACAAACAGATGAGAGCTGCAACCGCGACATTGAGAGCCAATGAAAGTTGACCGCTAACGAGCAGTAACGCGCAGGCGATAAGAGTAAGCGTAAGACCACGAATGGGTGTCGCCGTGCGCGGGTTAACAACCCCGATCCAGGTGGGCGCCAAACCGTCTTTGACGAACATGATCGCGAGACGCGAAGGCACGAAGATCGATCCGTTCAGAGCCGTCATGATTGCTGCGATCGCGCCAAGGATTACAAACACAGTGGCACCGGCAGGGAGGTAGGCAGAAGCTACCTCGGCCATCGGCGCGCTACTCGATTGCAAACGAGAGCCGGGCAATACGCCAAAGGAGACGACTGAAGTTAGTACGTAGATTAATGCAGTTATGCTGATGCCGATTAAGAGGATTCGCGGTAGTCGCTTTGTGCTGTCTTTCGTTTCACCTGCAGTTTGCGCAAGAGATTCAAAACCGGCGTAGGCAAAGAAGAGTGGCAGAAGGCTCGCTCCAAGGCCGCCCCAACCATGAGTTATGAATGGCGTGTAGTTCGAGGCTCGCAACACAAACAGGCCGGGCAGTATCAGTACAAGAAGAGCGAGCAACTTCAGCGCCCCCATGAGCACCTGCATTCTCCCAAACCAGAGAACGCCGATCACATGAATCAAATAGAACAGCACTAAACAGCCAAGTGCAATCGGAAGCTGAAGCGGTTTAAAACGATCTCCGACTAACGCGATGATGTAGCCAGCCAGCGCATTTGCCAGGTACGCACCGGCGCCAACGTACGAAATGATTTTTAACCACGACCCGACGTAAGCAAGCCGATACCCTTTCAATGTTCGCGAGATGTGCAAGTACTCGCCACCTGGTTCGCGACCGAGTGGCGTTGATAAATATGCAGCGTACGGAATCGAGGTTGCGAGAATTGCCGGCGTCAAGATCGCGTAACCCAGGATCACGCTGGGGCCGGTCATTGCCCACGCCTGGCTGGTGACTTGAAATATTCCTGCGCCGATGAGTATTCCGATCAGGCAAGCGTAGGATTCGAGTGTTCCTAAGTCACGACGCAGACCAGTTGGTTTTGAATCTGGGTGGGGGGAATTGTTTTTCATATGTTGGTGTCCGATATGCGTTAACTCGTGGGCTTCTTTGACATCTTTCGCCTATAACCTTCAGAGTCTCGCAAATTCGGCTGATAAATTCCGTCTAATCAATTGATCGGTCTGCAGTGGACTTATCTCTGTGCAGTCTCTGTGATCTCTGTGTCTCTGTGGTTAACACAGCGCCATAACCACAGAGGCACAGAGATCACAGAGATTGCACAGAGAAAAACTCAAACACGTTTGATTCAATGGACAACCTTAAAGTCGCACGAAAGTCTTGCAAGCGGCTCTAAAGCATATCGGACATTAGTGCATTCGACTTAAGACGGGGATTGAGAACCTTTTCGGCGCTTTCAACTCCGGCCACCGGGAGTTTAGTTGCATCAATCAATCCAAGCTGTGTCAGAACTGATGCCTGGTCCCAGTAGATGTGCTCGTGCGCAAGTTTCCCGTCACGGAAGTGAACTATCACGACCAGCGCCACCTTCACGTGCTTGCCGGTTGGCTCAACTCCAGGCAGCATCCAATCCATTTTGATTGTGTGGGTGAACTCAAAGACCATCTCATCGACCACGCGATCGATACCGATCGTTCGTGAGACGGGAGTCATATTTGTGTCGGGCGGCATCTGTGGTATGAATCGCCTTGAGTAGAACTCGCGCAACTCGTCATGACCAACGCCACCAGTCATCACTGGAACATGATTCACGTAAGCATC
>Ga0157375_10002998_pt1 | contig 14665 bp, 15 predicted proteins | sample M35metaG_FD_115311 | JGI IMG/M metagenome (GOLD analysis project Ga0157375, IMG submission 115311) | Miscanthus rhizosphere microbial communities from Kellogg Biological Station, Michigan, USA - M3-5 metaG | ecosystem: Host-associated > Plants > Roots > Rhizosphere > Soil | place: USA: Michigan...
CGGTGCTGTTCCTCGAGGGGTCGGACGCGGTTGCACGCCGAGGCGGCGAGGAGCTGCGCTTCGCTCCCGCTGCGGGCGCGTGGACGATGAGCGGGGACGAAGACTTGCTCCGTTACCCGGGCGGTTTCGAGCGGGCCTGGGCTGCGCTGAACAATCCAAACGCCGGCGAGGTGATCGTCTCGGCGGCGCCCGGGTTCGAGTTCGCCGACCTGGCCGGCCGTCACCACTCGGGTGGTGGAAGCCACGGGTCACTGCGTCGCGGCGACTCGGAGGTCCCGATGCTGACGATCGGGATCGATGCCCAACCGCAATCGATCGTGGATGTCGCGCCCGCCGTCCTCCAGCACTTCGGCGTGGCGCCTCCCGCGTACGCTCGTACGCTGACGCGTGCCGCCTGACGCCGCCGAGGGTAGGAACCGCATGGTCGACGCGCAGCTGCGTGGCAGAGACGTCGTCGACGAGCGTGTGCTCGCGGCCATGGACAGAGTGCCCCGCGAGCTTTTCGTACCGGAGAAGCAGCGCGACCATGCCTACGACGATGCGGCCTTGCCGATCGGCGAAGGTCAGACGATCTCCCAGCCGTACATGGTCGCCCGAATCTGCGAGGCGCTCGGGCTGACCGGCAGCGAGCACGTGCTCGACGTCGGAACCGGCTCGGGCTACCAGGCCGCAGTGCTCGCGGAACTCGCCGAGGAGGTCGACACGATCGAACGCATCCCCGCGCTCGCCGAGCGCGCCCGCGCGAACCTCGTGGTCGCAGGCTACGGCGGGGTCCGAGTCCACGTCGGCGACGGGTCGCGCGGTCTGCCGGACCGGGCGCCGTTCGACGCGATCGCTGTCGCCGCGGCAGCGCCCGAGTTGCCGCAGTCCCTCTACGACCAACTCGAGCCCCGGGGGCGACTCGTGGTGCCCGTTGGGCGGCGGGGAATGCAGCGCCTCGAGGTGATTGTCCGCAGCCCGGAGGGACCGGCGATCCTCCGCTCGGTTCCCTGCCGTTTCGTCCCTCTACTGGGGGAAGAAGGGTTCTGACGCGTTGCGTCCGGTCGGTCCGGGCACCATGGGGCGGGTGAGAGAGAGAACCGGGGATGAGCTGCTGGGCCTGCCGGTACGCCTACACGGCATCCAACTTGGTCGCCCTGTCGACCTGCTTCTCGATCCGGAGGCTCGACGGGCGGTCGGGCTCGATCTCCTCTGCGGGGACGAGGTGCATCGCTTCCTGCCGCTGCCGACGGCCGCCGTCGACCGCAACGAGATCCGGATCCCCTCGCCGTTCGTCCTCCTCGAGCAACACGAGGTGGACTTCTACCGCTCCCGCACGCTCGCGCTCGGCGGGCTGCGCGGCCGCCCCGTCGAGCGGAACGGCCGTAAGCTCGGAGCTCTGCAGGACGTGGTCGTCGCGGAGGACGGGCAACTGCTGGCGGCGATCGTGTCAGGCGAGCGCGTGCCGTTCGACGCGGCTTTGCGATTCGCTCCCAAACGCCGTTCTGCCGCCTAACCTCTAGTCTCTCCAGCCTCATGGATGAGCGGGACGCAGCCATCGCCGCGGGGCTGCGGGCCCGTGCCAATTACGCCCTGCGCCAGCGAAGCAACTGGGCGGAGCTGGCGAAGTTCTGCGCCGTCGGCGCGTCGGGCTACGTCGTCAACCTTCTCGTCTACATTGCGCTGCTCGACGGTGCGAATCTGCACTACCGGGTTGCGGCCACCGGCTCGTTCCTCGTCGCCGTCACGAACAACTACCTCTGGAACCGGCTCTGGACGTTCCGCCGCGATCGCGGCCACTTCGCGCACCAGGGCCTGCGCTTCTTCGCGGTGTCGTTGATCGTCTACGTCGGCAACCTCGCCATCCTGTCCGTGCTGGTCGAGCTCGGGCTGGGGAAGATCATTGCGCAGGCGATCGCGATCGTTCTCGTGACGCCGGCGAACTTCATCGGCAACAAGCTCTGGTCGTTCCGGAGACGGCACTGAAGCTCGTCCTGTCCGTAGGCGTCGCGGTGCTCGTGGCAGCGGCCTTCGCGGCGACCGCGTCGGCTACCTCGTCTCGACTGACAAAGGAGCGCGCGACTGCGCTCTTCGTCGCCAACGACAAGGTCGCGGACTGGCTCGCCCGCTATCCGGACAAGGGACGGGTCACGGACGCGACCTATGAGCCCGACTCGGCGAAATGTCCCGCAGGCGCGCTGAGCGGCTGCTGGACTGTTCACGTCTGGTGGAGCAAGAACAAGCAAGTCGACGCCGGAGAGATCGCGCAGGGAAAGGTCGACGACGCGTCGGCCAAGGTCACCGAAGCATGGACCGGCCCACAGGTGGCCTGGAAGATGGCTCGCGGCTACAAGGGCGCGTTCGGAGGCAAGAAGATCAACACCCTCCCCGTCTGGCTCGCCTTCTGTGCGGCCTTCCTACTCGGGCTCGCGGATTTTCGCAGGCCGCTGTCGCTTCGGAATCTCGACCTGCTGGCGCTCCTGTCGTTCTCGGTCTCGCTCTGGTACTTCAACCACGGGAACATCTTCACGAGCGTGCCGCTCGCTTATCCACCGCTGGTGTATCTGCTCGCACGCTGCGTTTGGATCGGCGTGCGCGGCCGCCCAGTGCGCGCAGCGCGTCCGCTCTGGAAACCTGCGGTGCTCCTCGCTGCGGCGGTCTTCCTCATCGGTTTCCGCATCGGGCTCAACCTCGAGGACTCGAACGTGATCGACGTCGGGTATGCGGGTGTGATCGGTGCGCAGCGAATTGCCACCGGTGTGATGCCGTACGACAACTTTCCGAAAGAGGACGATCTCAAGGCCTGCGGGCCGGCCGACTCGTCAGGCGAGATCCGGGATCGAATCCAGTTCAACGGCCGCTGCGAATCGGCCAACCCGCTCGGTGACACCTATGGGCCGGTCGCGTACGAGGCCTACCTGCCCGGGTACTGGATCCGGGGCTGGTCGGGCAAGTGGGACAAGCTGCCGGCTGTGCACCTCACCTCGATTATCTTCGACGTGCTCTGCGCACTCGGGCTGGGCCTCGTCGGCTTACGCTTCGGCGGCCGCTGGCTGGGTGCTGCACTCGCGTTCGCGTGGGCAGCGTTTCCGTTCACCCAGTACGTCTCCATGTCGAACACGAACGACGCGATTGTGCCGGTCTTTCTCATCTTCGGCTTCTGGGCGGTGAGCTCTCCTTGGGCTCGCGGGATCTCCGTGGCGCTCTCCGGCTGGACGAAGTTCGCGACGCTCATCGTCGCGCCTATGTGGCTGACGTATCCCGGCCCGGTGCGCCGGCCTCGTCGCGCGCTTGCGTTTGCCGCGGGATTTCTTGTTGCCAGTGCCGTCGTCTTTTCGATCCTGCTGTTCGACGGCCACCCGGTCCAGGCGGCACAGACCTTCTATGACCGGACGATCAGGACGCAGACCACGCGGCAGTCCCCTTTCTCGCTCTGGGACTGGGGGCGGTACCACGCCCAGGGAATTCCCAATCTGCATTCGATCCAACTGGTTCTCCAAGGGCTGCTCGTGATCGGGGCGCTCGCGGCGGCATTCGTGCCGCGAACGAAAACGCCGCTACAGCTGGCCGCGTTGACCGGTGCGCTCCTGATCGGTTTCGAGGTAGTGCTCACGCACTGGTCCTGGCTCTACATCCCGTGGTTCTTCCCCTTTGTCGTCTGTGCTCTGCTCTGGAATGACCCCGAGCGGGCCGAAACCGGCGTCTGAGCGCTCCGTGGTGGCCGCGGCCTTCGCGGCGATCGCGCTCTTCGTCGTCGCGTGGACGCTCCTGCATGTCGGCTTTTACAAGCACAAGCAACTGATCGATACGCCGGTTTATCAGCGCTACGGCAATGCGATCGCCGACGGAAAGGTTCCCTACCGCGACTTCGGAGTCGAGTACCCGCCCGGTGCGTTGCCGGTCTTCGCCCTCCCTGGACTTGCCGAACCCGGTCGAAACCAGCAAGTGTCGACCGGCTTCCGCCGCTCGTTCGAAACGCTCATGTGGTTGTGCGGTGCGGCAGCGCTTGCTGCCATGGCGGTCATTCTGCGCGCACTCCGGCGTAGCGCGGTAAACGTCTGGGCCGCGCTCTGCTTTGCAGCGGTCGCCCCACTTCTGCTGGGCTCGGTCATCCTCAGCCGCTTCGATCTCTGGCCGACGGCGCTCGTTGCGGTGGCACTCGCCGCGCTCGTGTCGGGACGGCTGCGCCTCGGACACGCGTTACTCGGCCTCGGCGTCACTGCGAAGCTCTATCCCGTTGTTCTCGTTCCACTCGGCGTCGCGTTCGTGTGGAAGCGGGCGGGGCGGCGCGAGGCACTCGTCTGCCTGGGTCTGGTGCTGGGTGTCATCGCCGCAGTGTTCATGCCTTTCCTGATCCTCTCCCCCGACGGCGTCTGGCATAGCCTCCGCGTGCAGCTGACGCGCCCGTTGCAGGTCGAGAGCCTCGGCTCCGCGGTCCTGCTGGTGGGTCACCACCTCTTCGGGCTCGGCGTGACCGGCGAGACGAGTCACGGCTCTCAGAATCTCGACGGCAACGCGGCCTCGTGGGTGGCGATCGCCTCGACCATGCTGCAGGCCGGGGCCTTGATCTGGATCTGGTCGGCCTTTGCTCGCTCGCGGGGCGACGCAGAAGCGCTCGTTCGCTCCACCGCGGCCGCGCTCTGTGCGTTCATCGCGTTCGGGAAGGTGCTGTCACCGCAGTTCCTGATCTGGCTGATTCCGGTCGTGCCGCTCGTGCGCGGTCGGCGCGGGCTCGGAGCCAGCGTGCTCCTTGCCTCTGCCCTCCTCCTGACGCAGCTCTGGTTCCCGTTTCGCTACTTCAGGCTCGCGCTCCACTTCGAACAGGGGCTTTCATGGCTGTTGCTCGCGCGCGACCTGACGCTGGTTGCGCTCGTCGCGGTGCTCGTCGTCAGTTGGCGGCGTACAGCCGCCATTCGCCCGGAATCCCCTTGAGCTCGTGCACGCCCCGGTCGGTGAACTCGATCCCGGATCCCGCTACGAGATCCTTCACGGTGCTCGATACGAGCACTTCGCCGGGCGAAGCAAGGGAAGCGACCCGCGCACCTGTGTGAACCGCGATGCCCCGAACCGAATCGGCGCTGAGCTCGCACTCGCCGGTGTGCAGGCCCGAGCGCACGTCGAGGCCGACGCCGTGCACGTTCTCGACGATCGAGCGTGCGCAACGAATCGCGCGCGCCGGCCCGTCGAACGTGGCGAAGAACCCGTCGCCCGCCGTGTCGATCTCCACTCCACGAAAGCGTTCGAGGTCGCGACGAACGATCTCGTTGTGACGCTCGAGCAGATCGCGCCAGCGCCCGTCACCCAGTTCACGCGCTCGATCGGTTGAGCCGACTATGTCGGTGAATAAAACCGTCGCGAGCATACGGTCTGGCGCGGCGGGCTCGCGCACGCCGGTCAGGAACTCCTGGATCTCGTCCAGCATGTCGTCGCCGTCGATGAAGGTGAGGTGGTTCTCCCCCGGGAGCTCCACATAGTGCGCCCCTTCTATGCTCCGAGCGAGCCAGCGCCCGTTCTCGACGGAGCAGACCTTGTCGCCGACGCGATGCAGGATCAGCGTGGGAGCGGTGACCGCCGGGACGACGTCGCGAACGTCGATCTCGAACGCCATCCGCATGAAGGCGATGGCGTCGTGCGGTGTTGCGGACTGCACCTGGAGGCGTCCGAACTGCTCGTGAAGCTGCGGGTCGCCCTTTCGGCTGGGCGCGAAGACATCGGCCGCAAGACCCTTGCCCCAGCGTGAGACCACGCGCTCCAGATCCATTGCCTCCTCGAATTCCGCGCGCGTCGCCTCGCCCCACGGCCAGTCATCCGTCGTCTCCTCCTTCACTTCTGCGCCACAGAGGACGAGCGCCCGCGTCCGTTCGGGATAGGTCGCGGCGAAGAGGATCGACATCGGCGCTCCCTCGGAGGCGCCCATCAGCACGGCGGTCTCCGAGCCGACCGCGTCGAGGATCGCGCGCACGTCGTCCATCCGCTCTTCGAGCGTGCCGACGCGAACGCGGTCGGAGAGGCCCATGCCGCGCTTGTCGAAGAGGATGAGCCGCGAGAAGGAGGCAAGCCGTTCGCAGGCGCGCCGATAGTCGCTCATTTCCCAGAGCACGTCGAGATTGGTGATCGCGCCGGCAACGAAGACAAGGTCGATCGGTCCCTCGCCGAGGACCCGGTACGCGATGTGGACATCGCCGTTTGCCGCGTACTGGACCGGCGGAGCTGTCACGGCACCGAGACGCGCACCGACTCGCAGCTCGTCGCCCGGCCGTCGGTGCCGCACTCCACGAGGACGCCCTCGATCCGCACATCACCCGAGGCGGTCTCGAAGCGCACGGGCATGCCTGTCCGCATCGCCCTGATCGCGAGCTCGGCCTGCACGCCGATCACCGAGTCGTGCGGTCCGGTCATTCCGGCATCGGTGATGGCCGCCGTGCCACCGGGCTGAACGCGTGCATCGTTCGTCTGGATGTGAGTATGCGTTCCGAGCACCGCGGTCACCTTGCTGTCGAGCCACTTCGCCAGCGCCACCTTTTCGCTCGTCGCTTCGCCGTGCATGTCGACGACGATCACCGGCGTGCGCTTCAGCGCCTCGTCCACGAGGTCGTCGATCACCTCGAAGGGACCGACGGGTGGGCCGAGGAAGAGGGCGCCGATCAGGTTGATCACGGCGACCTCCGTTCCGTTGGCCGCCGTCGCGAACGTCAGACCCTTACCGGGCGCACGTTTCGACATGTTCGCCGGCCTGATCAGGCGCTCGCTCTCCTTCAGGTACGGAACGATCTCACCGCGGCGCCAGGTGTGGTTCCCGAGCGTGATCACGTCCGCGCCGGAGGCGAGCATCTTGTCTGCGAGCTTGGGCGTGATGCCGACGCCGTCGGCGAGGTTCTCGCCGTTGAGGATGCAGAGATCCACGCGCAGTTCTTCGCGGAGCGAGGGCAGGCGTTCCTCGATGGCCCGTCGCCCGGGCACACCGACCGCATCTGCAATGAACAGGATTCTCAGGGTAAAAGTGTTGCGGCGGCGCGCAGCTCGATGGCCACGTGGTTGCCCGCGTCCTGTGTGTACTTCGAGAGCGCTTGCTTCTCGACCCCGGACAGGTCGAGGACCCGGCCGACCTTGGTGCTGGACGCTGCGATCGTCGAGCCGACGGTGAGAGCGGGATCGGGGCTCAGGTGCGTGAGCGAGACCACGAGTGACGGTGCGGCCGAAGGTTGGATGTCGATCCGCGAGCCGTAGGCCCGGCCGTTGAGGATGTAGTCGGAGATCCCGACGATCGTGCCGTCCACCGGCGCATAGATATCCGTGCCCGGTAGGGCGCCGACGTCAAGCACCGCGGTCTCGCCGCCGGTCAACTGGTAGTAGACGAAGCCCGCGCCGCCGCCGCCGAAGATCTTGTGGGCGAGCCGCGAGAGTGCGCCTTCGTTGCCCTGGCGACCGAGCGGGCTGAGTGGCAGAGCGCCGTCTCCGGACGAGTGGTAGCCGAGCGCCGTGACGCGGCTCTGCGCAACGGGCAACTGGATACGCAGCCCGCTGTGCAAAGCGACGGTGAGCGGCGCAGGTGGTCCCACGGGCAACAGGCGGCTCGCCGGACCGGGCAGCGCCTGGGACGGCTCGCGTGTCGCTCCCTGCCCGAATGCGGTGATCAACAGCGTCCCCAGCAGGACGCCCAGGACGACCATCAGGACGATCAGGCGCCGAGCCCGATGGGGCACGGACTGACGCCGCGGACGACGGCGCGTCGCGGGGACTCTGCGGGAGGGGGCCGGCATCCGCGGCACCGTAACGGACCCTGACCCCTCCTTCAACAAGTGAGGGGCCCTACTTTGTGACAGCCGAACCCTCGGATTCGCCTGCATTTGTGCCCCTACATCGTGACGGTCGAGAGCGAGGTTGCCGTCCTCAGCCCAGTCCCAGTCCCAATCCGGGGGCCGGGACGTCGGGAACCGTATGACCTCCGCTGTACGATCACCCGCATGCCCGCCAGGGCCAAGATCGAGATCCCGCGCTGGATCCAACTGGCCGGGTTCCCGGTCCTGTTGCTGTTCCTGTGGGTGGTGGCGGGGACGGTCCGTCACGTCGTGTTTCTCTTCCTCGTTGCGCTGTTGATCGCGCTGCTGTTGAGCCCTGCCGTCCGCCTGGTGCAAAGGGTCTGGGTCCCTCGCGGCGTCGCAGTCGCGTTTGTGTACCTCGTGTTCGCGATTGCGTTGATCGCCGTCATCGGGGCTATCGGGACCGTCGTCGTCAGTGAAACGAAGACGGCCGCGAAACGGGTCGATTCCTACTTTACGAACGTGAACGGACGAACCGGCGTCGCCGACGCCGATCGCGATGTGAACCGGCTGCAGCAGTGGTTCGACACGCATCGACTCGGCAGCGTCAAAGTCGAGGATCGCGGTCACCGGCTCGTGCGCGACGTCCGCAAGCACGACATCGGCAAATACACGAACAGGTTGGTCAACTTCCTCGAGGGCGCGGCAATCTCGATCGGGAAGCTTCTGTTCAGCGTGATTGTCGTCTTTGTCGTGTCGATCTACATGCTGCTCGACTTTCCGAAATTGGAGCGCCGAATCGACCGGCGCTTCCCCGGCGAGCCGGGCTCGGTGCCTTTGGTGCGACGCATGGAGCAGTCGCTGGTGAGTTACGTCAAAGGCCAGTCACTCGTATCGCTGATCATCGGCACGAGCGCGGGCGTGGGCTTGTGGTTGTTCGGTGCGCTCGGATGGCTTCCAGGCGGTCAGAAGTACGCACTGCTCTTCGGTGCGTGGGTTGCGATCACCGAGCTGATTCCCTATCTGGGACCGTGGCTCGGTTCGATTCCGCCGTTCCTGTACGCGCTCGTCGTCCATCCGCCCTCGGCGATCTGGGTTGCGTTGTTGTTCCTGGGGATCCATCAAGTCGAAGGTCACATCGTCGTCCCGAACGTGATGGGGAACGCGCTGCGGCTCCATCCACTGCTCGTGATCTTCGGCCTGCTCGCCGGCGGCGAGATCTATGGGTTGCCGGGCGCGCTGATGGCATTGCCGCTGCTTGCAGCCGGGCGTGCGATGTGGGAGTTCTTCGGCGAACGTGTCGAGTTGGAGGCATGGGACGAGGGAGAGGTGCTGCCGGTCGATGCCGGGCTCGCAGAGGCAGCGGAGCGGCCACTCCGCGTAAGCGAACCAGCGGACGTTCCCCCGACGGACACAGCGGCGAGCCGTTGAGCGACGCCTCGAGTCTAGGCTGTAGGACGTGAGCACGTTTCCGATCACCAGGTTGCGCCGGCTCCGTCGAACAGACGGGTTGCGGGGCCTCGTGCGCGAGACGCGGCTCGATCTCGACGACTTCGTCATGCCGCTGTTCGTCGGGCCGGAGCCGCTGCCGAACTCGGAGCTGCCGGGCATGGCGCGCCACTCTGTCGACTCGCTCGAGGCCGAGGCCGACGAGCTCGCCCGGCTCGGCGTCAAGGGCGTGATCCTGTTCGGCATTCCCGACGAGAAGGACGAGGAAGGCTCCGGCGCGTGGGATGACGATGGCATCGTCCAGCGAGCCTTACGCGCGCTTCAGGGGCGCGAGCTGGTGCTGATCACGGACGTGTGCCTCTGCGAGTACACCTCGCACGGTCACTGCGGAGTCATCGGCGACGGTGAGGAGATCGACAATGACGCAACGCTCGAGCTGCTCGCGCGCACGGCGCGGAGTCACGTCGATGCGGGAGCGGATGTCGTTGCGCCGAGCGACATGATGGACGGCCGCGTCGGCGCGATCCGCGAGGAGCTGCCGGAGACACCGATCATCGCGTACTCGGCGAAGTACGCCTCCGCGTTCTACGGACCGTTCCGCGAAGCCGCCGAGTCAGCGCCCGCGTTTGGAGACCGCCGCGGCTACCAGATGGATCCGGCGAATGTCCGCGAAGCACTGCGCGAGTGTGAGCAGGACGTGGCCGAAGGCGCAGACGTCTTGATGATCAAGCCCGCGCTTCCCTATCTGGACGTCATTCGCGCCGCCCGCGAGCGCTTCGACCTACCGCTCGCGGCGTACAACGTCTCCGGCGAATACGCAATGGTGAAGGCCGCCGCAGCGAAGGGATTCCTCGATGAGCGGCACGCAGCGCTCGAGTCGCTGACCGCGATCAAACGCGCCGGCGCCGACTTCGTCATCTCGTACTGGACGAAGGAGCTGGCGACCTGGCTCTGAGGACGCGGAGCGCGCTGTACCGCCGGGCACTCGACCTCATTCCCGGCGGCGTGAACTCCCCCGTGCGTGCGATGCGTGCGGTCGGGCTCGACGAGCCGTTGTTCGTGGGTCGCGGCGAGGGGGCGTATCTCGTCGACGTGGACGACAATCGTTACGTCGACTGGGTCATGTCGTGGGGCCCGCTGCTCTTCGGGCATGCCGATCCGGAGACGGTCGCGGCGGTGCGCGCTGCCGCCGAGCGTGGGACGAGCTTCGGCGCGCCCACCGAAGCCGAGGTCGACCTTGCGGGCGAAATCGTCGACGCGGTCCCTTCGGTCGAGAAGGTCAGGCTCGTCTCCTCCGGCACCGAGGCGGCGATGAGCGCGGCGCGCTTGGCACGCGCGTTCACCGCGCGCGACCGCGTCCTCAAGTTCGCAGGCTGCTACCACGGTCACGTCGATGCGCTGCTCGCGAGCGCCGGGTCCGGTGTCGCGACGCTCGGCTTGCCGTCGAGCCCCGGTGTGCCGCCCGCGACGACGAAGGACACGATCGTGTGCAAGTACAACGACGTCGACGCGGTCGCGTCCACCGTGGCGGAGTACGGTGAAGGTCTCGCCGCGATCATCGTCGAGCCCGTCGCGGGGAACATGGGCGTAGTCCCGCCCGAGCCGGGCTTCCTCGAGGCGCTGCGAACCCTGTGCGACGCATCGGGAGCGCTGCTCGTGTTCGACGAGGTCATCACGGGCTTTCGCGTCGCCCGCGGCGGCGCGCAGGAGCTCTTCGGTGTCATGCCGGATCTGACGATCCTCGGGAAGATCGTCGGTGGCGGACTGCCGCTGGCGGCGTTCGGCGGGCGGGCCGAGATCATGGATCGCCTCGCGCCGAGCGGCGACGTCTACCAGGCCGGGACGCTCTCGGGGAACCCACTCGCCACCGCGGCGGGGCTCGCGATGCTCGGGCGGCTTGGGGATCCGGCTGTGTACGAGGAGCTCGAGCGGCGCGGCGCCCGGCTCGAGCGAGGGCTTGCGCAGCACGGACGCGTCCAGCGTGTCGGCGCGATGGCGACGCTGTTCATGACCGACGACGTGGTGCGCAACTTCGACGACGCGCAGAGGGCCGACACGGATCGCTACGGCGCGCTCTTCCGTCACCTTCTCGAACACGGGATCTACGTTGCGCCGAGCCAGTTCGAAGCCATGTTCGTCTCGCTCGCCCACGGCGACGACGAGATCGACCGGACAATCCAGGCCGTTGCCGACTTCGACAGCTGAGCTCTGGGAGACGATCGCCGCCGACGCGCGGCAGGAAAGCGCCCTGTGGAATGCGGCGCTACGTCCACGCGGCGAGCAGGAGCGCGACCCGGTGTTCTCCCCGCTCGGTGAGCCGAGGTACGCGCTGGGCGTCGAGACGATCTACGAGGGCTATCTGCTGCACTACGGCCGCCCGCGGCTCTTCTCACCCGAGGACCAGGACACTGCGCTGCTCCTCGGCGACTACCTGTACGCGCACGGGCTCGTTCGGATCGAGGAGGTCGGCACGGTCGAGGCAGTCAGCGACCTCGCGGAGCTGATCGCGCTCTGCGCGTACCTGCGCGCCGAAGAGGTCGCAGGCGACGGGCCGGTCTGGGCGGCTACCGCCGCGGCCCTCGGCCGCGGCCAACTGGATGCAGGCAGGTCCTCCCTTCGGCTCGACAACGATCCCAGTCCGCTCGAGCGGCTGGCCCGCGACCAGGCCGGGGACACGGCGGTCGAGAATGCCCTCGCGACCCATCGCGGACGGCTGCGTTAAAGTCACGCCGATGCTTGCACTGCTCCAGTTGCTTGCTGCCGAGGATGCCGCGACCGAGGGGAAGAAGGTCATCACCGGCATGCTCATCGTCGGCTTGATCTTCCTCGGCGTGATCGTGCTCGGCGAGACCACGCACTGGCTGCGCCACCGGCGCCGCTGACCACCCGGCCGGCCACACAAGCCTAGACTGACGTCGTGGCGCCGCCCTCCGACCTGCGCGCGTGGATCGCGCTTCTCGAGCGCGAAGACGAGCTCGTCCGCGTTGCCGCCGAGGTCGACTCCGAGCTCGAGATCACGGAGATCACCGACCGTACGGTGAAGGCCGGTGGGCCCGCGCTGCTGTTCGAGAACGTCAAGGGCTCCGAGCACTCGCTGCTGATCAACCAGTTCGGCACCGAGCGTCGCATGTGTATGGCGTTCGACGCACCATCGCTCGACGACGTCGCGATGAAGCTCACCGACGTGCTCGAGATGCAACCGCCCTCGGGGCTCGTGGACAAGGTGCGCGGGCTGCAGAAGCTGAAGTCGATCGCGGACTCGCGGCCAAAGTCGGTCCGGCGCGCAGCAAGCCAGGAGGTCGTGCTGGAGGGCGACGACGCCTCGCTCGACCTGCTCCCGATCCAAAAATGCTGGCCCGATGATGCCGCGCCGTTCATCACGCTCCCCGCGGTAATCACGAAGGATCCGCGCACCGGAACGCGCAATGTCGGCATGTACCGCATGCAGAAGCTCGGCCCGCGCGCCACCGCGATGCACTGGCAGATCCACAAGGATGGCCGCGCGGACTATCTCGCCACCGACGGCAGGATCGAGGTGGCCGTCGCCCTCGGGCTCGACCCCGTCACCGCGTACTCCGCCAGCGCGCCGCTGCCGAAGCACATCGACGAGTTCATGCTCGCCGGGTTCCTGCGCGGCGAGCCGGTGGAGCTCGTGCAGGCAAAGACCGTCGACCTGGAGGTGCCCGCGAACGCCGAGATCGTCCTCGAGGGCTACATCGACAAGGACGAGCTCACCGAGGAAGGGCCGTTCGGCGACCACACCGGGTACTACACACCGCCCGAGCCGTTCCCCGTTTTCCGGCTCACCGCCATCACGATGCGCCGCGATGCGATCTATCCGTCGATCGTCGTCGGCAAGCCTCCGCAGGAGGACGCGTGGCTCGGCAAGGCGACCGAGCGGATCTTCCTGCCGGCGATCAGGATGACCGTGCCGGAGATCGTCGACTACGACCTGCCGGTGGCAGGCGCCTTCCACAACTGCTGCATCGTCTCGATTCGCAAGGCCTTCCCCGGCCATGCCCAGAAGGTCATGCACGCGATCTGGGGCCTCGGGATGCTCAGCCTCACGAAATCGGTCGTCGTCGTCGACGAGTGGGTCGACGTCCACGACTACGAAGCGGTCATGTTCCGAGTCGGCGCCAACGTCGATCCCGCCCGTGACGTCCTGCTCACAGAGGGGCCGCTCGACCATCTCGACCACGCACCGACCCGCCAGTTCTACGGCGGGAAGATGGGAATCGACGCCACCCACAAGGGGCCTGACGAGGGCACCCGCGAGTGGCCGCCGGAGATTCAGATGACCCCGGAAGTGCAGGCTCTCGTCGACCGCCGCTGGGAGGAGTACGGGATCTCGCTCGACACCCCAGCAGGGAACGGGCGAATCCGTCAGAGTTCCGGCCCGTTGCGCCGATTGATACGTCGTTGACACACGGAACAGGCCGGGGATTGAATCCACTAGTGGTGACCCAAAGAGGGGAGGCTCGGTGACGGAACCCCATCACGGGGACCAGCAGCATTCCCCGGGCCCCTCGGTCTATCCGATCGGATTCGCCGCAGGTGTCGCGTGCATCCTCGTCGGGTTGATCATCAACCCGATGATCATCGTGCCGATCGGCGCCGTGATCGCGATCATCTTCGGCTTCCTCTGGACTCGGGATGTGACGAAGGACTTTCGAGGCGAGCGGGTCGAGTCGATCGAGCCCGAACGCGGCGGTCCTCGCGAATCGACCGACGCGCCGTCGGTTCCGGCCGACCAGGGCGAAGCGGCAATGGCCGTGCAGGAATCGGACGACCGCTTCCCGCGCAACCGGTTCCTCGAAGGCGCGACGCTCGGATTGGGCGCCGTCATCGGGGGACTCGTGACCGTGCCTGCGGTCGGCTTCATGATCGTGCCCGCATTCCGCGGGCAGGGCTACCCGACGGTCGACCTGGGCCCGCTGGAGAATTTCACGGAAGGCAAGTGGTTCGTGACGAAGTTCTTCATGAAGCCCGAAACCGGCGAGGTGTCGCACCGGACCGCGTACATCCGCAACAACGGTCTGCTGGACGGCAAGCCGAGCTTCACGATCATTTCGAACCGTTGCGCACACCTCGGCTGCCCGGTTCAGCCAAACGGTCCTGTGCAGGACAACCAGGCGAAGGAGGTCCCCGGCGCGAAGGGTCAGCGGATCACGATGATCCCGGCGATTTGCAGCCATGCCTACAGTTTCACAACGATCTTCCCGAAGTGTGAGCCGGTCCGGAGATGGGCAAACGCTTCGGGTGCCTCGTCGAAGCCGTAGACCCGATCGACGATCGGGTGGATCGCGTGGTCGGTCAAGAAACCATTCATAGCGGCGAAATGTTCGCCCGATCCGACGGTGATACCGATAATGTCGGCATTCTCCCACTGAAGGCGCGCGAGGTCGGGCTTCGGGCCGAACCCAGTCAAAACACCAACCTGAACGATCTTGCCACCCGAAGCGACCGATCGTAAC
>Ga0157375_10002999_pt1 | contig 14663 bp, 12 predicted proteins | sample M35metaG_FD_115311 | JGI IMG/M metagenome (GOLD analysis project Ga0157375, IMG submission 115311) | Miscanthus rhizosphere microbial communities from Kellogg Biological Station, Michigan, USA - M3-5 metaG | ecosystem: Host-associated > Plants > Roots > Rhizosphere > Soil | place: USA: Michigan...
CCCCCGGCAAATGCCAGGGCATGCTGTTGTCGACGCCGATCACACGGTTTTCACCGAGGGCTGCGATCAGGCTTAAAGGGAGAGTTTTTTTCATGGCGACGAGAATACCAGAGGTACGAGCCAGCGGTTATGCTCAGACCTCACTGGCTCAACAGGATGGCGCGTGACTGCACTGAACCCGCTGCACACACTCTGGCTGACAGAAACCGTGCGCCTGCGCGAAGAACACGCAGGCCCACTGGAAGACCTGGAAGCCAACCGCCTGGCCCGCACGGCCGGTGGCGACCTGCCGACGCGCATCCAGCACCGCGCCCTGCACCTGGCCGAGCGCGACGGCCTGGCCACCGCCCTTACCCGCTGGCTGCAAGGGGCACGCCTGGCGCTGGTGTTGCTGGCTATCGTCGCCGTCATCAGCGGCGCCGGCTTGGCCTTTGCCGCATTGGGTAACGGCCTGACCCCGGTGAACGTGTTCTGGGCGCTGGGCAGTTTGCTCGGCTTGAACCTGATCCTGCTGATCAGTTGGGCCCTAGGCCTGCTGTTTGCCGGTGAACACAGCGCCAGCCTGGGGCGATTGTGGTTGTGGCTCAGCGAAAAACTCGCCCGGGATGCCAAGGCCGCGCAATTGGCGCCCGCGCTGTTGCTGTTGCTGCAACGGCAGAAACTCAATCGCTGGGCCGTGGGCGTGCTGGTCAACAGTTTATGGCTGCTGGCGTTGCTCAGTGCTCTGGTGATTCTTCTTACGCTGCTCGCCACCCGTCGCTACGGCTTCGTGTGGGAAACCACCATCCTCGGTGCCGACACCTTTGTCGCCGTCACCCAAGCCCTGGGCAGCCTGCCCGCCCTGCTGGGCTTCAACGTGCCCACCGTCGACATGATCCGCGCCAGCGGCGATGCCGCCCTGAATATCGAAAGCGCCCGCCAGGCCTGGGCCGCGTGGCTGGTGGGTGTACTGCTGGTGTACGGCCTGCTGCCAAGGTTGATCCTCGCCCTGCTGTGCCTGTGGCGTTGGAAACGCGGGCGTGCGGCCCTGCGCCTGGACCTCAACCTGCCCGGCTACAGCCAACTGCGCGAACGCCTGATGCCCAGCAGCGAACGCCTCGGCGTCAACGATGCCGCGCCCGAGCAACTGCACCACGTCAGCGGGGGCGTCAGTGAAGTGGAAAGCGACGGCGCCCTGCTGGTGGCCATCGAACTGGACGACCAGCATCCCTGGCCACCCAAACTGCCCGCCAGCGTGAAGAACGCCGGCATCCTCGACAGCCGCGAGTCGCGCCACACACTGCTGGAGCAACTCACCCGCTTCCCGCCTGCCCGACTGGCCATCGCCTGCGACCCACGCCGCTCGCCCGACCGTGGCAGCCTGGCGCTGATCGCCGAACTCGCCCGCAGCGCCACCGCCACCCGCGTCTGGCTGCTGCAAGCGCCGCCCGGCCAGGCCCTGGACGCCGAGCGTCTGGGCGACTGGCATGCCGCGTTGCAGCAACTTGATTTGCCGTTCGCCGACTGTGCACCGCTGAACTGGCTGGAGACCGGTCATGACTAAACCGCTGAAACTCGCCGTGGTCGGCCACACCAACGTCGGCAAGACCTCACTGCTGCGCACGCTGACCCGTGACGTGGGCTTCGGCGAAGTCTCCCATCGCCCCAGCACCACGCGGCATGTCGAAGGCGCGCGCTTGTCGGTGGAGGGCGAGGCGCTGCTGGAACTCTACGACACCCCCGGCCTTGAAGACGCCATCGCCCTGCTCGACTACCTGGAGCGTCTGGATCGTCCCGGCGAACGCCTCGATGGCCCGGCCCGCCTGGCACGCTTCCTGGAAGGCAGCGAAGCGCGCCAGCGTTTCGAACAGGAAGCCAAGGTGCTGCGCCAACTGCTGGCCTCGGACGCCGGGCTGTATGTGATTGACGCCCGCGAACCGGTGCTGGCCAAGTACCGCGACGAGCTGCAGGTGCTGGCCAGTTGTGGCAAGCCGTTGTTGCCGGTGCTCAACTTTGTCAGCAGCAGCGACCACCGCGAGCCGGACTGGCGCGAAGCGCTGGCCCGCCTCGGCCTGCACGCACTGGTGCGCTTCGACAGCGTGGCGCCGCCGGAAGACGGCGAGCGACGCTTGTACGAAAGCCTCGCCCTGCTGTTGGAAAACGCCCGGCCGCAATTGGAACGCCTGATCCTGGATCAGGAGGCCCAGCGCCAGGCCCGCCAACAAAGCGCGGCACGCTTGATCGCCGAGTTGCTGATCGACTGCGCCGCCTGCCGTCGCAGCGTGGTCACTGAAGATGAACCGCAAGCCATCGGCGACCTGCGCAAAGCCGTGCGCCAGCGCGAGCAAAAATGTGTGGAGGCTCTGCTCAAACTCTTCGGCTTCCGCCCGCAGGATGCCGCCGCCAGCGACCTGCCGTTGCTCGACGGCCGCTGGGGCGATGACCTGTTCAACCCCGAAACCCTCAAGCAACTCGGCGTACGCGTAGGGGGCGGGATCGCCGCCGGTGCAGCCGCCGGTGCGGGCGTGGATCTGCTGGTCGGAGGATTAACCCTGGGCGCCGCCGCCCTGGCCGGGGCGATTGCCGGTGGCGCGCTGCAAACCGCACGCAGCTACGGCAGCCGTTTGCTGGGCAAGATCAAGGGTCAGCGCGAACTGACCGTGGACGACAGCGTGCTGCGCCTGCTCGCCCTGCGCCAGCGCCAACTGCTCAAGGCCTTGAACCTGCGCGGCCATGCCGCGATGCACAGCATCAAGGTCGACACGCCCCAGGACAAAACCTGGCGCGAAGGCAAGTTGCCAGACGCCCTGCACAAGGCCCGCGCCCACCCGCAATGGTCGTCCCTCAACCCCCACGCCAAACTCAGCCAGGCCGAGCGCCAGGAACAGATCGAAGCACTGGCTACCCGGCTCGACGAGGCGTAAACCGCTTACACCTCATACCAGTTCAAGGCCAGGAAGGTCGTGCATAGCGAGCGGATCAGTTCCTTGTCCGCCTTGTCAGCCGCGCCATTGCGGTCAACGTCACTGTTGGTGAACGACTCCAGTACGCCGTCGCTGTCGCCGTCATAGGCCGCCACCTTATAGATCAGTGGAGCACCAGCCCCAGAGGCACCAGGTTCGTGGAAGTCCAGCTTGACTGCGTTCGGCTGACCCGTTTTGCCGAAATGGTCGACGTACATGATCAATGTACGCTGCCACTGTCTAGCCGAATTGAACCAATTCAGCTTCAAGAAGCTGTCAGCGAAACTCACCAACTGAGGTTTGTCCACAACCAGACAGTCAGGCAGCGGCTCTCCCGCCAGTTGCAGATCGACCTTGCCATCCACTGTCATATCCAGGCCGACGGTTTCGTAGATCAGCGCGTCGGGGGCACCCGGTTGCTGTTGATAAAAATGCAGAATCACCGCATCGGCGCGACCATTCCCGCACAAGTCCTGGGCGGTGGCTTTCAAATAACGCATCGCATTGCTCCTTTAAGTAAAGAAGCAAGCACCTTAGTAACGTGCCGATAGTGACTCTAGGCGGCGTGTCTGCGTTATGCGTAAGGCCACTCTACACAGCGAGTAGCCGTATAGCCTTGGCCTTGAGCAACTGCAGATCCATCACCGGCACATGCATTTCCTTGGCCTGTTCGTCCCAATGACGCATGCGCAGGCTGACCGCGCACAGCGGGTCCTGCTCGAACGCCCGAGCTTCCTCGGCACTCATCACACCGCCCTGGTAACCCAGGGTGCGGCGGCTGGCTTCGCTGAGGCGAGCGTAGTAGTCCGGTTGGCTGAACGTCAGGTAACGCTTGGCCTGCACGTGGTACTCCACCAGTTTGGCCATGCGCTCGCTGAACCCTGCACGGCGCAAGTAGTCCGCGCCCAAGCGCTCGTGGCTGACCACGCCATAACCGCCCATGTTCTCGCCACCTTGGCCGCAAATGTGCCCGATGTCGTGGAAAAACGCCGCCAGCACCACTTCATCGTCAAAGCCCTCGGCCATCGCCAGCTGCGCGGCCTGGGACATGTGCTCGATTTGCGACACGGGCTCGCCGATGTAATCCGCCGCGCCGTGCGTTTCGTACAAGCCGAAGACGTCGGCAATTACCTGTTCCGGGTTCATCACGCCGCTCCCCACAATGCTGTGATATTTCGCTCGGCCATCGCCGGCCCCACGCTCATGCCCACACCGGTGTGCATCAGCGCCGCACTCACGCCCGGCGCCGCACGCACGAATGAAAACGGCCCCGGCCCGCGCGAGCCGTACACGCCCTGCCACCGCTCCACCACCTGGATCTTGCACCCCAGGGTTTGCTCGGCCAGCTCGATCATCCAGTCGTCCACTTGCTCGGCGTTGAACGGCGAGGCATCGCTGCCGTAATCGTGGGAGTCGCCGATGATCAGTTCGCCATGGGGCGTCGGGCTGATCAGCAGGTGAATCCCGTGCTCGTGCAAATGCGGTTCGTCACGCAGGATCTGCGCCTGCACCGGCGCCGCTTCCGGCAGGTCGGCAAAGGCGCCGTAGTGCACGCAACTCAAGCCCGTGAGCAAAGCGTGTTGCAGGTTCAGGTTCACCGTTGGCCGGGCACGCAGCATTTGCAGGCGGCAGATACTCGGGTTGAGCTCGGCCATCGCCTCGGCCAGCAGGGTTTGGTAGTCATGGCCGGAACACACGATGATCTGCTCACCGCGAAAGCTGCCCGCCGTACTGTGCAACTGGCCCGGCTCGACGTCGCGCACCAGGGTGGAGAAGTAGAACTCCACGTTCAGTTCCTGCGCCAGGTAGTTGATCAGCGCCGGGATCGCTTCGCGCGAATACAGCTGCTGGTCGTCCTTGCCGTGCAGTGCGGCGCGGTGATGGCGGAACTGGCCGCCGTACAGGTCCTTCATGGCCGAGCCTTGCAGCAGCTCGACGTTGTAGCCGTGTTCCCGCGCGCGGCCGGCGCAGAAGGCTTCCAGCAGGTGTTCTTCGGCTTCGGTGCGGGCGAACAGGTACGCGCCGTTGCGTTTGAGTTGCAGGCCGGCGACTTGAGCCCAATGGCCCCAGATGTCGCGGCTTTGCCGCGCCAGGTCGAGCATCGGGCCGGGCGGCTGGCCGGTGACCAGGGCTTGGCCGAAGTTGCGCACCGAAGCGCCCAGTGGCGTGGCGCTGCGTTCGAAGACCTTGACCTTGAGGCCGCGCTTGGCGGCGGCGTAGGCGTGGGACAGGCCGAGGATGCCGGCGCCCACGATCAGCAGATCAGTGTGGTGTGTCATGGAGAGATGTCCTGAATTCGAAGCCGCCTTCGCAGGCAAGCCAGCTCCCACATTTGAATGTGTTCACAAATCAAAATGTGGGAGCGGGCTTGCTCGCGAAGAGGCCATCAGCCCTAACGAAAAACCTTACTGACCGGCTACCTTCTCCGACTTGCCGTCATAGCGCTTGCGCCACTCCGTCAGGATGCTGTCGCGGTTCTTCGACGCCCAGGCAAAGTCGTTCTTTATCAAACGCTGCTCGTAGTCAGCCGGCAATTCGGTCTGCGGCTTGGCAATGCCCGGTTGGGCGAGCACGGCGAAGTTGTCTTTGTACAGGTCCATGGCCGCGCTGCTGGCAGAGAAGTCCGCGAGCTTTTTGGCGGCGTCCGCATGGGCGGTGCCCTTGATCACGGCGGTGGCTTCAATGTCCCAGCCCAGGCCTTCTTTCGGCAGGATGATGTCCAGCGGCGCACCCTGGCGTTTGAGCTGCACGGCCGGGTATTCGAAGGAGATTCCGATCGGGAACTCACCCGAAGCCGCTAGCTTGCACGGCTTGGAACCGGAGTGAACGTATTGGCCGATGTTCTGGTGCAGGTCGTCCATGTACTGCCAGCCCTGCTTCTCGCCGAAGGTCTGCAACCAGGCGCTGACGTCCAGGAAACCGGTGCCGGAAGACGCAGGGTTCGGCATCACGATCTTGCCCTTGTACTCAGGCTTGTTCAGGTCTTGCCAGCTCACCGGCTTGGTCAGGCCCTGTTTCTCGGCTTCTACAGTGTTGAAGCAGATGGTTGCCGCCCAGACGTCCATGCCCACCCAGGCCGGCGGGTTGGCCGGGTCGCGGTAGTGTTTGCCGATCTTGTCCAGGTCCTTTGGCGCGTAGTTGTCCAGCATGCCCTGCTGGTCGAGGATCGCCAGGCTCGACGCGGCCAGGCCCCACACCACGTCGGCTTGCGGACGGTCTTTCTCGGCCAGCAGCTTGGCAGTGATGATGCCGGTGGAGTCACGTACCCACTTGATCTCGACATCAGGGTTGGCCTTTTCGAACGCCTGCTTGTAGGTCTTCAACTGCTCGGCTTCGAGGGCCGTGTACACAGTGAGCTCGGTCTTGGCGAAGGCATTCAGGCTGAATGCAGTGAGTACGGCAGCGACCAGCGCCAGGGGCTTGAACATGCAACACCTCCTATCGGGATTATTGGCCGGGCGCGGTCTGGCGCCAGGCTTGGGAGCGACGCAGTGCGCCACGTGAAGCCCACGCCAGCAGCAGCGAGACGCCGGCTGAAGTGAACAGGATCAGGGTCGACATGGCCGCCGCACCGCCCACGTTGCCGGCATCGTCCATGTTCAACACGGCGACGGCGGCGAGGATGGTGTCGGGGCTGTAGAGGAAGATCGCGGCCGACACGGTGGTCATGGCCGATACAAACAGGTAGCGCACGATGTCCAGCAACGCCGGCAGGCAGATCGGCACGGTCACGCGCAGGTAGTGGCGGTACAGCGGCGCCTTGAGGGACAGCGCGGCGGCTTCGAACTCGGCGTCCAGCTGTCGCAAGGCCGTAGTGGCAGTCATCTGTGCAGTGGTCAAATAGTGCGCAATGGTGCACACCACCAACAGCGTCATGGTCCCGTAGAACACATGCAGCGGGTTGCCATTGAGGTTGAAAAAGAACACGTAGCCCAGGCCCAGCACCAGGCCCGGCACAGCCATCGGCACGAAGCTGAGCATGCGCAGCGCCAGGTTGAGGCCTTTCTGGCCCTTGGTCTTTTCCATCAGGTAAGCACCGGTGAAGATCAGCACGCTGCCGATCAACGCCGTGCACAACGCCAGGGTCAAGCTGTTGCGATAGGCCAGCCAACCGCCGCCCGCGGTGTCTTCGAACTGGTAGTGGTTGAGGGAGAGCGACAGGTTGTACGGCCAGAACTTCACCAGCGAGGAATACACCGCCATGCCGAACACCAGCAGCAACACCGCGCAAATCAACAACACGATGGCCAGGTAGCAGCCGTCGCGCAGCCGCGAGGGCGCCGGCTGGAACACCTGGGCACGGCCGCTCATCGAGTCGCCATGACGACGACGCAGCCAGGCGTCCACCCCAAAGCTGAACAGCGCCGGCAACAGCAACACCATGCCGATCAGCGCACCCCGCCCGAACTGTTGCTGGCCGACCACCGCCTTGTAGGCTTCCAGCGCCAGCACTTGATAATCCCCGCCGACGACAACGGGCACGCCAAAATCGGTGATGGTCAGGGTGAACACCAGGCAGAACGCGGCGAACACCGCCTGGCGCGTCGCCGGCCACGTGATGCTGCGAAACGCCCGCGCCGGGCTGGCACCCATGCTGGAGGCAGCGTCGAACAGGCGCGCATCCGCCAAAGACAGCGCCGACAGCAGGATCATCAAGGCGTGTGGGAAGGTGTAGATCACTTCGCCGAGAACAATGCCCCAGAAGCCGTAGATATTGTCCGAGAGCAAGCCACGCAGCATGCCCTGGTTACCGAACAGGTAGACCAGCGCAATGCCTGGCAACATCGACGGGGCCATCAGTGGCAGCAGCGACATGCCACGCCAGATCGCCTTGCCGGGAATCAGCGTGCGTTGCAGGGCGTAGGCAAACAGGTAGGCCAGCGGTACGACAATCGCCGCCACGCTGAGGGAGACTTTCAGGCTATTGCCCAGCAGCCAGTGGAAGTTGTCGCTGGTCACCAGTTCCCGCGCCGCCACCAAGCCACCGCCCTGCCCGGCGTCACTGCTGAAACCGCGCCAGAAGATCGCCAGCAAGGGCAGCAACACGGCGATGCCCAGCAGCACCAGCCACAGCAGTTTGCCACCGACCACGAAAATACGGTCGCCAGTTTCGGCACGGGACACCTGTCGTGGCTGCGTCATGACAGTGGCCATCTCAGGCAAACACCTGCAGGCTGCGCGGCGGCAAGGCCACCCAGATATCCTGGGCACCCAGGCGCGGCATGGCTTCCGGCGCCAACTCGGCCAGCAATGGGTGGCCGGGCAACTGCTCCAGCTCAAAGCTCATGCGGCAACGATTGCCGAGGAAGGTGATCTCGCGGACCTTGGCTGGGAACAGGTTCTCTTCATGCACCGGCGGGTTGACGCTGATCGCTTCCGGGCGGCAGAACAGGCGGCCGGACTTGGCCACGCCGGCGTCGTCGGCCAAGCGCATGTTCATCCCACCCACCTGGGCGTGGCTGGCACTGTTGCGGCTGAACGGCAGCCAGTTGCCCTGGCCCACAAACTCCGCCACGAACGGCGTGGCCGGGCGGTCGTAGATTTCCTGGGGCGTGGCGTATTGCTCGACCTTGCCGTTGTTCATCACGGCCATGCGGTCGGCCATCAGCATGGCCTCGTCCTGGTTGTGGGTGACCATCAACGTGGTGATACCCAGGCGGCGCTGCAGTTGGCGCAATTCGGTGCACAAATGCTCGCGGACGCGGGCGTCGAGGGCCGACATCGGTTCATCCAGCAACAACAACGAAGGGGCCGGCGCCAACGCACGGGCCAGGGCCACGCGTTGCTGCTGGCCGCCAGAGAGTTGGCCGGGGTATTTCTTTTCACTGCCGACCAGGCCGACCAGCTCCAGCATCTGCCCGACGCGCTTGCGCACTTCATCGCGGCCGCTGCCAGTGAGGCCGTAGCCGATATTCGCTTCGACGGTGAGGTTGGGAAACAGCGCGTAAGACTGGAACAGAATGCCGTAGTCCCGCGCCTGGGGCGGCAGCAGGGACACGTCGCGGTTGCCCAGGCGCAGCTCACCGCTGTCCTGGCGCTCCAGGCCGGCAATGCAGCGCAGCAAGGTGGTCTTGCCACAGCCGGACGGGCCCAGTAGGCACACCAGTTCGCCCGCAGCGACGTCCAAGGAAACGTTGTCCAGGGCGGTGAAGGCGCCGAAACGCTTCTGGATACCGCGCACCGTCATCGGCGCGCCGGGGTTAGTCAGGGCTGTGTTCATGGTGGCACCTCATCAAACGGATGAAGGCCATGCTAGGAGGGCAATGCGTCCCTGATGTGGCAGGAAGGCAAAATGGGGCGATAGTGGTATTGGTAGATTTGGGTTGTCTGGGCGATGACGTATTCAGATCGGCGACATTTCCTGCGCCAACCCCAGAAACGCCGCCGGCAACCGTGCGCCTTTGCGCTCCTTGAGGCAGTACAGATACTCCGGAATCTGCGGCGCATGCTCGATGGTCAGCACCCGCAACTGCGGGTCATGGGGCACTTCCTGGCGTGCAATGATGCTGATGCCGATATTGCGCAGCACCGCCTCGCGGATCGACTCACGGCTGCCGATCTCCAGCAGCGGCCCATAACTCACACCGGCGCCCTGCAACATTTCTTCGGTCAGTCGTCGCGTGGTGGAGCCGGCTTCGCGCATCAACAAGGTGTGCCCGGCCAACGCACTGAGCGGCACATGGTCGAGCTTGGCCAGCGGGTGGTTGCGATGCACCGCCAGCACCAGCGGGTCGGTGCCGAGCACGCGGCGGATCAGACGCGGGTCTTCGAGCAATTGTGACGAGGCGGCGACGTCGACGCGGTAATCGTCCAGCGCTTCGAGGACCTGCTGTGAGTTGCCGATCTCCACCGATACCTCCACGTGGGGAAGGCGTTCGCGGAAGGCTTTGACCAGGTCGAGGATGTAATACGGTGCCGTCGCGGCAATCCTCAATGCGCCCTGCACCTGGCCGGTGTTGCGCAGGAAAAACTCGATATCCGCTTCCTGCTGCAACAACGTCTTGACCATCGGCAGCAGCCGCGCGCCGTCGTCACTGACGGTGAGGCGGCGCCCGCCACGGTAGAACAGCTCAACGCCGTATTGGCTTTCCAGGTTGCGGATCTGGGTGGTGACCGTGGGCTGGCTCAAGCCGAGTTTTTTCGCCGCCTGGGTGATACTGCCCAGGCGCGCGACCATGAAAAAAGCCTTCAGCTCGGCACTCAGCACACCACCCTCTCATCGTTTATTTGCGCAACAGGCGCAGGCCATTGAACACCACCAGCAGGCTCACGCCCATGTCGGCGAACACCGCCATCCACATAGTGGCCATGCCCAGGAAGGTGACCGCCAGGAAGATCGCCTTGATCACCAGCGCCAGGGCGATGTTCTGCTTGAGGATACTCGACGTTTGCCGCGAGAGCCGAATGAAAGCCGGAATCTTGCGCAAATCATCGTCCATCAACGCTACGTCGGCGGTCTCGATGGCGGTGTCGGTGCCCGCCGCGGCCATGGCAAAGCCGATCTCGGAACGGGCCAGGGCCGGCGCGTCGTTGATGCCGTCGCCGACCATGCCCACGCGGTGGCCTTGGCCGTAGAGGGTTTCAATGGCTTGCAGTTTGTCGGTGGGCAACAGATCGCCCTGGGCCTGATCGATGCCGACCTGGGCGCCAATCGCCTGAGCAGTGTGGGTGTTGTCGCCAGTGAGCATCAGGGTCTTGATCCCCAACGCATGCAACTGCTGGATGGCTTCGCGGCTGCTGTCTTTGACGGTGTCGGCCACGGCGAACAGCGCCAGCGGGCCGGACTTGTCGAGCAGCAACACCACGGACTTGCCTTGTTTTTCCAGGGCGAAGAGTTTTTCTTCCAGGGCCGGCGAGCACAGGCCGAGGTCTTCCACCAGGCGATGGTTGCCCAGGTGGTAGGTCTGGCCATTGATATCGCCGCGCACACCCCGCCCGGCCAGGGCCTCGAAGTTATCCACAACGTGCGTCGGCAGGTTTTTATCCACAGCCGCGTTGGCGATGGCCAGGGACACCGGGTGGTCGGACCGCCCGGCCAAACTGGCGGCCAGGGCCGGCGCGCTGTCCTCGACGTTGGGGAACAGTGGCAAGTAGTCGGTTTGCACCGGCTTGCCGTGGGTGATGGTGCCGGTCTTGTCGAGGGCCAGATAATCAAGCTTGTAACCGCCCTCCAGGTACACGCCGCCCTTGATCAGAATGCCTTTGCGCGCCGCTGCCGCAAGGCCGCTGACGATGGTCACCGGGGTGGAAATCACCAGTGCACAAGGGCACGCGACCACCAGCAGCACGAGGGCGCGGTAGATCCAGTCAAACCAGGCGCCGGCCATGAACAGCGGCGGGATCACTGCCACGCCCAGGGCAAACAGGAACACGGCCGGGGTGTAGACCTTCGAGAAGCTGTCGACAAAGCGCTGGGTCGGCGCCCTTGCGCCTTGGGCCTGCTCCACGGCGTGGATGATGCGCGCCAGGGTGGAGTTGTTGGCCGCAGCCGTCACCTTGTATTCCAGGGAGCCGGCCTGGTTGATGGTGCCGGCGAAGACTTTATCGCCCACGGTCTTTTCAATCGGCAGGCTTTCGCCGGTGATCGGCGCCTGGTCGATGGTGGACTGGCCGGCGGTGACTTCACCGTCCAGGCCAATGCGTTCGCCGGGCTTTACCCTCACGATCGCGCCAATCTCAATACTTTTGACGTCCTGTTCAGCCCACGAACCGTCCGCCTGCCGAACTGTGGCCTGCTCGGGTGTCATCTGCATCAAGCCACTGATGGCGTTGCGTGCACGGTCCAGGGACTTGGCTTCGATCAGCTCGGCCACGGTAAACAGGAACATCACCATGGCCGCTTCCGGCCACTGGCCAATCAGCACGGCGCCGGTGACGGCGATGCTCATCAGGGCATTGATGTTCAGGTTGAGGTTTTTCAGGGCGATCCAGCCCTTTTTGTAGGTGGTGAGACCGCCGCTGAGGATCGACACCAGCGCCACCACTGCAATCACCCATGTCGGCGCGGCGTTGGTGAAGTGCAGCACTTCGGCGCCTAACGCGCCGACGCCAGACACCGCCAGCGGCCACCCGTGTTTCTTGGCAGGCGGCTCGGCGGCCGGGGTGCCTTCCTCGATAGGGTCAGCCTGCATGCCGAGGGATTTGATCGCGTCGATGATCGGCGCTGTAGTCGGCAGGTCATGGGTGACGCCGAGGATGCGGTTGATCAGGTTGAATTCCAGTTGCTGCACGCCGGCCAGCTTGCCCAGTTTGTTCTGGATCAGTGTCTGCTCGGTGGGGCAGTCCATGGCTTCGATGCGGAAGGTGCTCAGGCGCGAGCCAGCGGTGGGGGCTTCGCTCAGTTGCACCACCGCAGGGGCTGGCGTGCCGGAACAGCAGGAACCGCCGTGGCCATGGTTGTGCACAGGCGTGAGTTTCTTCGGGGCATGATCGTGATCATGGTCATGACCGTGGTCGTGCTTGTGTGGGGTGTGGAGGGAATCGCTCATTCTGTCGCGTCCGTAAAGGTGCCTGTTGCCAAGTAAAGACCCTGTAGCCACTATAGGGTCAAGCACCCATTTGGAGATTGCTGCGATGAAGATCGGCGAACTGGCCAAACTGACCGACTGTCAGGTGGAAACCATCCGGTATTACGAGAAAGAAGGCCTGCTGCCACCGCCGGCCCGCACAGACGCCAACTACCGCGTGTACACCCAGGCGCACACCGAACGGCTGATCTTTATCCGCAACTGCCGCAGCCTCGACATGACCCTGGAAGAAATCCGCAGCCTGCTGGGCCTGCGCGACAGCCCCCAGGACCAGTGCGAAAGCGTGAATGCGTTGATCGACGAGCACATCCACCACGTGAAAGCGCGGATTGATGGGCTGCTGGCGTTGCAGGAACAATTGCTCGACCTGCGCCAACGCTGTGGCGGCGGGCCGGAATGCGGGATTTTGCAGCGTCTGGAAGTCAGCGGGAGTGTCGCGGCCAGCGAGGCCGAGCACTCACATGTGGGCCGTAGCCACGGGCACTAACCCAGATGGATGGCGCCCCACAGGGGACTTGTGCAGCGACGAAGATCCATTGTAGGAGCTGGCTTGCCTGCGATGGCGACGGCACAGCCAATAGAGAGGTCGCCTGACCCACCGCTATCGCCGGCAAGCCAGCTCCCACAGTGATTAGTGTTGCTGCAAGTCTTCGGGCAATAGAGCCTCGGGGATGTTCTGGTAACTCACCGGCCGCAGGAACCGGCGGATCGCCATCGTGCCCACCGAGGTCGCGCCAAAGTTGGTCGACGCCGGATACGGCCCGCCATGCACCATGGCCTCGCTCACTTCCACACCCGTCGGGAAGCCATTGGCAAGAATGCGCCCGGCCTTGCGCTCCAGAATCGGCAGCAAGCGGCTGACCTCGGCGCTGTCCGCTGCATCCAGATGAACCGTGCAAGTCAGCTGGCCTTCCAGCGAACGCGCAACCTCCAGCATCTCCTCGCCATCCTTGACCGTCACCACCAGCCCCAACGGGCCGAACACTTCATGACCCAATGACGCATTGGCCAACCATTCGCGGCCCGTGGTGGCGAACAGATACGGCATCGCCTGGCGCGGCTCGCAGGTGTTGGACAGCACTTCACGCACACCCACGGTATTGGCCACACGTTCACGGCCATCGCGATACGCGGCGGCAATGCCTTCGGTCAGCATCACCTGGGCGCCGACCGGCGCCAACGCGGTGACCGCCGCGTCGATAAACGCATTGGCCGCCTCACCTTCAGCCAACACCGCCACGCCAGGGTTGGTGCAGAACTGCCCCGCGCCCATGGTCAATGAACCGGCCCAACCCTTGGCAATCTCCAACCCGCGCGCTGCCACCGCATGGGGCATCAGGAACATCGGGTTCACCGAACCCAACTCGCCAAAAAACGGAATCGGCTCGAACCGCTTGGCACACAGATCAAACAACGCCCTGCCCGCCCCCAGCGAACCGGTGAAACCCACCGCCTTGATCAGCGGATGCTGCACCAGCCGTTGCCCCACCGCCCGCGAACCGCCGTGCACCAGGCTGAAGACGCCCGGGTGAACGTCGCACTGCTTGATCGCCGCATGAATCGCCTCGGCCACGATCTCGCTGGTGCCAGGGTGCGCCTCGTGCCCCTTCACCACCACCGGGCAACCGGCAGCCAACGCCGACGCCACGTCACCGCCTGCGGTGGAAAACGCCAGCGGAAAGTTCGACGCCCCAAACACCGCCACCGGCCCGATCGGGCGCTGGATCAAGCGAATGTCCGGGCGCGGCAGCGGCTGGCGATCGGGCAACGGCACATCGCGGCGACGGTCCAGGTAATCCCCCGCCAGAATATGCGACGCAAACAATCGCAACTGCCCCACGGTGCGCCCACGCTCACCTTGCAAGCGCCCTTCCGGCAGGCCGGTTTCCAGCGCGCCCACGGAGGTGATGATCGCGGCACGCGCTTCGATTTCATCAGCGATGGCGTTCAACAATTCGGCCCGCGCCTCCCGGCTCGAATAACCGAAGCTCCAGAACGCCGCTTCCGCTGCCTCGCAGGCGCGGTTCACCAGTTCGATGCTGCCTGCCGAAAACCACTGGGCCGGGCCCTGGGTCGGTGCGTTGGAAAAGGTGCTGTCGCCGGCGACCCAAACGCCTGCGATCAGGTGCTTGCCGTGGGGTGTAAAAGACATGGGCGTTTCCCGAAGTTGAAATGGATTAACCGAAATAGCGCA
>Ga0157375_10003001_pt1 | contig 14656 bp, 18 predicted proteins | sample M35metaG_FD_115311 | JGI IMG/M metagenome (GOLD analysis project Ga0157375, IMG submission 115311) | Miscanthus rhizosphere microbial communities from Kellogg Biological Station, Michigan, USA - M3-5 metaG | ecosystem: Host-associated > Plants > Roots > Rhizosphere > Soil | place: USA: Michigan...
ATGAGGATGCCATTATGCTCAAGCGTCCAGGGTAAGGCTGGTGAAAAAGCCCTTCAGCGGCGTTCTCAGTCGCGAATTCCCTTCAACGTACCGCTGCGGGTACGCCTCAGGGAGTTCGCTCCTTGCGGCCTTGCTGATGAGCTTTTTGACCACTCTCCCGTGAAACTCTAAGTGATCCCTCCGTTATTAGAAGGCCTCGCCGAACACCTTGCCTCTTGGGGATTACGTCGGTTTGAATCCGATCAGGAGTATTTTCGGTGGCAGCGTGAGACTATTCCTGCCGCTGATTTGGATCAACTCACTGAATTAGCTCAGCGCAAGAGCGTGCACGCAGACGTGGCTTCTGAGGTCGCTTTTTATGATTTCTCGGTTCAGCCTGCCGTGCTTCCGACGCTGTATAGCCAGCGTTATGACTATTATGCCGCCGTCGCTCCACTCGTAGCTGCTCGAATCGGTGCGGCACAAACGGTTTTGGATGTCGGCTGTGGCCCCGGTATCCTGACTACATTTTATGCAGAGCAATCTCCGCATATACAGTTTGTGGGGATCGATCGTTCGGCAGCATCTATCGCGACTGCTCGAGAACGGGCGGGCAAACTGGGTTTGAAGAACGTGCGGTTTGAATGCGCGGATGTCGATGTAGCTATGCCTGCGGGTTTCTATGATGTCATCGTGGCGACCCATGCCGTCTTACAATCCGAGTCTGATCCGGGCATCCCGAGTACGGGCTGGCAAACATTTGAGCGTGCACACCATGGAGGGCTGCAAGCAGAGTTTGAACGACGAACCGGACTAGGGGTTCGCCTCGACCGTCTCTGCGCGGCGATGGCGCCGGCGGGCCGCTTCCTGGTCTTTGAGAAGACCCGACAACTATCCCGACGCGTCCCATTTCAACGCGCGTTTGCCGCGCGCGAATGCGCGCCGCTCGAAGCGCCGATTCCCATCCGGTACACCGTCGTCGAAGAGACCGCCGACGATGGTCCCTTCTATGTCTTGGGGCGCGCGCCGGCGGCAGGTGCGAGCCGTGTCGAGTGGGATGAGACGCCTGAACTCGAGGGCCCGATCGATATCGATTTTGCGCGACTTGGCTTATCGGGCGGCAGCGGCGAGGAGCCCTTGTACGAGAATCATTCTGCGTCGGCTCAGACCGTCTGGGCACAACTTCCTGATCGCATAATCATCAAGGAGACGACACGCCGTGGGATAGATGGCAAGCAGTTGCACGTCGAGAGGGGAGAAGCGCAAGGCGTTTCGTATCTTTATTGTGCAAATACGTTTGATCAGCGTCAAGTGCTTCTGGTCAGTCACGACCAGGCGAGGCAATTGGACGAGTATTATGAAGAAATTCGCAGCGGCACAGAGGATCGGATGGCGAAATAGCCGGGCAGTGTCCGCGCTTGACCTCAATCAGTCCCGCCACATAGAATGATCGATACATTGATTTGTCTGGGATTTCCAAGGGGAGACGCGCGCTCATGAGAGTCGAGTATTCGAAGGGCGAACGGGCCAGTCTTGAATTAATCCAACTGCATCGCCAAGCGTCTGAAGCCACCAGCGGCCGCAAGATGAAGGTTATGCTGGTCTTCCCTCCCGATTGGTATCCTTCCGAGCCGTATTTGAGCCTGCCGACGTTGACTGCGGTGCTGCGCGCCGCCGGGCATCAGGTCATTCAAAAAGACATCAATTTGGAAATGTACGACTGGTATTTCAGCGAGGATTTTCTAAAGCGGGTGCTCCGGCGCGTGCCGCAGCAATTGGATCGCCTGCGGAAACTTTCGAAGAAGCGAGAGTTGGAAGATTGGGAGCGGGACCTTCAGCTGTCCCTCTGCGATCTCACGCGCGATCGTATCGCCGCGCTGACCAAGAAGGCGGAGACGGCCAAACACATTGTGCGGAGCCAGGAATTCTACGACGCGGACAAGTTGGAGTGGGCGATCAATGTATTCCGCGAGGTGACGGCGGTTATTTCCTTGGTCTATGCCCCGGCCCGCGTTTGCATGCCGCCGATGGAAACCGATCTGTCGTACAAGGTATTCGTGTCTTCGGAGGTGCTTGACGCCGTGCAGGACACGCAGGTCAATGTCTATCGCGATGTCTTTGAGCAGCTATTGAAGCCGGCGATTGAGGCGGAACGTCCGGACGTGATCGGCATCTCCGTCGTGTTGCAGCAGCAATTGTTCTCGACGATGACTTTCTGCGCGCTCATCAAAGAACACTTCCCCCATATTCACGTCACGGTCGGCGGGAACACGATCACGCGATTGCGCGACGTGCTGCCGGATAAACCTGAGTTGTTTGCGCATTTCGATAGCGCGGTGGTCTATGAAGGGGAGACGGCGTTCTTGCAATTGATCGAGGCCGTGGGGGCAGGGCGCACGCTGGCCAATGTACCGAATGTGATTTACCGGGACGACTCGGGCATTCATACCTCTCCGTTGAGCTATGCCGAGGACATGGCCTCGTTACCGCCACCCGATTTCGACGGCCTTCCGCTGGACCGGTATTTTCTGCCGGAACGCATTCTGCCCTATCTGGCGACGCGAGGGTGTTACTGGGGCCGGTGCGAGTTTTGCGATCACGGCGAAGGCTATACGGCCGGCTACCGCACGAAGAAAATCGAGGCCGTCATTGAAGAGATCCGTGGGCTGCGGGATAAATACCAGACGCGCCATTTTCACTTTACCGACGAATCCTATCCGCCGGCGCTCTTTCGCAAGTTGACGCGTAAGTTGGTCGAGACGAATTTGGGCATTGCCTGGACCACTCACATGCGATTCGAAAAAAGCCTGCTCGACGACGAAGTATGGAAAGACGCCGTTGCGTCGGGCTGCCGCTATTTGCACTTCGGCTATGAGTCGGGCAATGAGCGAGTCTTGAAATTGATGGATAAGGCGACGACGACTGAGGTGATTCATCGTAGTCTCGAACTGTCCGCCGGCGTCGGCATCTGGAACCATGTCATGGGATTTTTCGGATTCCCCGGCGAGCGGCGCGAAGACGCATTGGATTCGATTCGGTTCCTGGAAGACAACAAAAATCTCGTCCATTCTATCGGCTTCGGCACGTTCGATCTCAGCAAGCACACGCCGGTCGCGAAAAATCCTGAAAAGTTCGGCGTCACGGCTTATAAAAATCCCGAGTGGGATTTGGCGCTCGATTATTACTTCACCGTCAAGGATGGGTTGAGTGTGGAGGAGGCCGAGCGGGTTTTCGAGGAATTCGAACGCAACCACCATCCGGGATGGGATCTGCGCGTGTTCATCCGGGAATACATTTTCCTCTACGTGACACGGTTCGGCACCAATCGTTTGCCCGCCTTGCAGTTCAAAGCGCGCTTCGACGATCCGGTCGGGTCGATTGCAGAAAAGGTGTGTTGACGTAGTCATGTCCAGCGGACTGATTCAGATAGGAAACTCGCCGCCTCCTGAGTCGACCCCATCGGGTCGCAAGCTCAAAACCATGTTGCTGTTCCCGCCTGAGTGGGTGCCCACGGCCCCATATCTCGCGTTGCCCAGCCTGACCGCCGTTTTGCGGCAGCATGGCCATGCCGTCATACAAAAAGATGTGAATATCGAAATGTATGATCTGTTTTTTAGCGACACGTTTCTCATTTGGGTCAAGGCGCGTATGGGCATGCAGTTGCACGCGCTGGAAGGCAAAGAAGCGGCCGGATTGCTGACGGATCAGGATGCCGATCAAAGAGCGGCCCTGATCGAGAAGGCGGCTATCGATGTATTCGACTTGGCCGACAAGGCGATGGAAGCCAAGCGCGTGACGCGCGGTGAAGAGTTTTACGATGCGACCAGGCTGGAATGGGCCTTGAACACCTTCCGAGAGGTCATGCAGTACATTTCGGCCGCCTACTATCCCGCCTCGCTCGTTTTCTATCCCATGGAGAGCAATCTGGGTTATCGTCCCGGCGTCTCGAAAGAGGTGTTTGCCTGTCTCGAGGATGAGCAGGTCAATGTCTATCGCGATGTCTGCCGGCAGCTCGTCCTACCGGCGATCAGCAAGGAGCGGCCGGAGGTGGTCGGCGTGTCGATCGGCACGCAAATGCAATTGATGGCGGGACTGACCTTTTGCCGAATGATCAAAGAGGCGTTCCCCGATATCCATATCACTGTCGGCGGCAATATCGTGACCCGCTTGCAAGAGGAGCTGCCGAAGCAGACACGTTTCTTTACCGAGATCTTCGATACCGCGATCATGTATGAAGGCGAGCATGCGCTGTTATGGCTACTGGAAGCACTGGCCGGCGACCGGCCCATCTCGACCATTCCGAATCTCATCTATCGCGATGAGAAGGGCATTCATGTGAATCCCGAGATCCATACGGAGAGAATGACGGCGTTGCCGTTGCCGGACTTCGACGGGTTTCCGCTCGACAGCTATTTTGTGCCGGTGCGCATCCTTCCCTATCTCGCAACCCGCGGCTGCTACTGGGGCCGTTGCACCTTTTGCGATCATGGTCAGGGGTACTTCGATCAATATCGCGGATTGACGGCCCCCCAGGTCGTGCAACAGGTGAAGGCCCTCAAAGAAAAATATCAGGCCGAACACTTTCTCTTTGCCGATGAGTCGTATCCACCCGCGCTGCTGAAAAAGGTCGTGCCGCTTCTGATCGATCAGCAGGTTGGTATCAAGTGGACGACGCTCATTCGGTTTGAAGAAAGCCTGCAAGATCCCGCCTTATGGGCCAAGATCAAAGAGGCGGGGTGCTGCACGCTCTACTACGGCATGGAGTCCGCGAACGAACGCGTGCTGAACTTAATGGATAAGCATGTCAAGAAGTCCGTGATTGCGAACAATCTGAAGCTCGCGTCGGAGTCCGGCGTCTGGAACCATGTGATGGCGTTTTACGGCTTTCCCGGCGAAACGCGCGAGGAGGCCGAAGAGACGCGGCAATTCCTCCTCGATAACAAGACTCACACCCATTCCGTGGAACTGTTTTACTTTGTGGCCTATCGCCATACGCCGATGGTGCGCAATCCCGAAAAATTCGGCATGACGATTCATAAGCAGGACGAGTACGATTTGCCGCTCGATTACTATTACACGCTCAATGAGCCCGGCGGTATTACCTGTTTGGAAGCGATGCAGCTCTGCGAGGAGTTTTATCAAAACGATTTCGAGCCGTGGGCGGTGCGCGTGAATGCGCGCGAGCACGTCTTTCTCTATATCTCGAAGTACGGCACGAATCGGCTGCCGCAGATCTATGCCACACAACAAGACCGCGAGTCGGCCACGACCGTTGACAGCGTGTCGGGCTTAGTGACTTGGCCGGTTGCGCGGGGGAGTGCGGAGTCGTCCAAGGACGGCGATCCCGCCATGAACAGAGTGGTGAGCCACGGCGTGTCCTAACCTTCGTTCTTCTGCGAGTCCAACCACCTGACGACCAGCTCATAGGCCTTCTGAATTTCCTTCGTCATCGATTCGCCTTTCTTATACATCTGCATATAGCGCTTGGGATTGTTCGTGAGGTTGGCATAGCGGTGGGGATGCCAGGTCGCGAGCAGGTCGCGGCGCGTCTGCTCCAGTTGCTCCCGGTTGACGGGCAGCTGGAGGGAGAGCAGGGCTAACGCTTTCTCCAATTCGTCCTGGTGCATGAGAGACTTCTACGGCCCTAAATCGCTCGCAATGGGTCTCGGCAGTGTGGCAAACTACAATCATTCTCGTCAATTGAGGGCCGGATGCCGATCACCACGCCGTTACCGATTCTCCAACCACAGAAACTGTTTCAAGACAAAGATTATCGCGAGGTCCTTCGTCGAGAAATGGATGCGGGAAAGTTACCCCTAAGCCTTGGAAAAACGTGTCCGGTCAAATGCGAATTCTGTTACGAATTGGACCATTCCTACCGTGAGACCCTTGAGCCGCCCAAGACATCCCAAGAAGATTGGGAATTCATGCTGGACTATATCAATCAGAAGCCGACCGATCCGCAGCAGTTCTGGTGCTTGGGCGGCAACGAATACATGGAGTGGACCGATTTGTTTTTGCATCCCAAGGCGATGGAGTGGGTCGAAGATTTTCTCAGATTTACCGATAAGAACTTGACCTTTTTTACGGTCGGGTTCGTCCACGTGCCGAAGATCCATCAGCTTGCGGCGCAGTATCCTGGGCGCATTAACTTCGAATTGTCCGTCATCACGATGGGTCGGTATCGCCAGCAGCTCATGCCGCATGCACCGGCCGTCAAGCATTTGATGAAGGTCCTCGACGGGCCGGCCGTCTCGTCCGCCAACTTCTATGCCTTCGACGAACATACGATGTCGGATGACGCCATCGCGATCGCGAGTGTGAATAGCAAATGCGTGCTGTGGATGGGGTGTCTCACGCCCGTTCGAGGATTAAAAGACGAGACCGCTGCGCTCATGCGGCAGGGGCGTGCGCATCTGCCGGTTGAAGCGCAACGCGTGTACGATGCCGGGCTTCCCAATTTGCAAACGATTCACACCGAAGCGCCGATCACCGCCTTTCTCAATCGCAAGCGAATCGTGAGCCTTTTCGATTCATTGGAGCTGGAGAAGAAAGACACACTCGTGATGGGGCGGAGTGTGCACAAAATTCTCACCATGTATCGTAAAAATCGAGCCAAATTTCTGTTGGTACCCAATGCGACCTTGGGCGGCGACTCTGATTGCACGGTGCTGCTGACGTTTGACGATATCGCGCGCGCCCTGAACAGTCAGAAAATGATTCATGTGCCGAAATGCGTGATGCAGTCCGGCCGAGGACTCTACACGGATATCGCCGGGGTGACCTTGGAAGACTTCGTCAAGAAGACGGGGGTGAAAATCAAAGTCGTACACAAGATCGACACGAAATTCGCCAATCAACGTCTCTATCGGAGCGGGCTGTTGAAAAACTATGTCGAAGATTACGTTCGCAATCCGCTCGCCCAGTCGTACGAGACGTTCCCCATTTCTGCCTAGGTGCCTTAATTTCGAGCCGACCTTCATTCGTTGACATTGTGCAAGGCCTCACCTAGAGTACCTCCATGATGGAGAGTGAGCGCCGCGTCCTCACATTCTACCAAGCGGATGTGTTTACCAGCCTCGCGTTCGGCGGCAATCCCATTGCCGTGATTCCGGATGCGCAGGAGTTGACGGATCAGGAACTCCAGCAGATCGCCCGGGAGATGAATCTCTCGGAAACCGTGTTCATCCTTCCCCCGACGGAACCGGCCGCCACCGCCAAGATCCGTATCTTTACACCGACGCAGGAAATTCCCTTTGCCGGGCATCCGGTCATCGGCGCGTTTTATACGCTGGGCACGCTCAAGCGGATCCCACTGCAGGAGCCGGTGACCCGCATTTTGCACGAGTGCAATATCGGCCTGTTTCCCGTCGAACTGCATGTGCGAAACGGCGAGATTCATCGCGTCGTCATGTCTCAGCCAGGGCCGGAGTTCTTAGGCACGATCGACGCGCTTGAAGATATCTATGAAATTGGCGGTGCCCTGGGGTTATCTAAGGCTGCTCTCAAAGGCGCTCAGTGTCCCATCCAGGTCGTCTCGACCGGCCTGCCGGTCATCATTGTGCCCGTTCGCAGTCTCACCGCCGTCAAATCGATTGTGCCCAATGGTCTAGAGATCAACGAACTGTGCGAGCGGCATGGCGCGAAAGGCATCATGGTTTTCACGACGATTACGGTCGAAGAGATGTCCACCGTCCATACACGCATGTTTGCCCCTCCGATCGGTGTGTTGGAAGATCCCGCGACCGGAAGCGCCAGCGGCGCCCTCGGCGCGTATCTCGTTCACCACGGGGTCGTAGAGGTGAGGCCGATAACGGAGATTATTGCCGAGCAGGGCTACGAACTGGATCGGCCGTCGCGAATCTTTATTCAGGTCGAGTCCGACGATGATGAGATCCAACGTGTCAAAGTCGGTGGTCAAGCTGTTATGATTATTCAGGGCACGTTGAGTTTTTGAGAGGCTAGGGCTGTGAGCGATCGATGATATCACTCGATGGTTCGTGGGGTCTAATCGAAAGGAGCGAATCATGTCCACACTCGCGGAAATTACCCAAACAGATTTGAAGAGCATCAGTTGCGATGCGTCGGTCAAAGAGGCGGCGACGCGCATGCGTGACGAGAAAATCAGTTCCCTACTGGTCGAGAAAAACCACGACCTTGTTGGCATCATCACGGATACGGATGTAGTTCGCCGCGCCGTCGCCGAAGGCAAGGATTTGACCCGCATGTCCGTACAAACGATCATGACCAGCCCCATTGCCACGATCGAGTCCATGCGGACGATACAAGATGCGCACGACATGATGGGCGATCTCGGTGTTCGCCATCTCGGTGTGACGGACAAAGGGAAACTGTCCGGCGTCGTCTCAGCGCGCGATCTCCTGGTGTACTTTAAGCGGGTCTCTGAACCGAAAATCTCACAAGACTAATCGGGCGCTGAAAAACGCGTCACAACACCCACGTCCAGGCGCGCCGAGACTCGCCTCCATTGCCCGAGCATCGTTCTCAACAAGAGGTAATCCTCGCATCCGAGCCATAGGACTATTGAGTTTCTCTCGGGCGCTCAAAAAGGTCATCCAACAAGGCCGCAGCGAGACGCAACCGCAGGCGTACCCTCTGGCGTACGTTGAGGATTTCGTCGAGTGAGAACTAAGTTGGAGAGCTTTTTCAGTGCCCGGTCTTATTTTCGGAGCTGCTGGACGATATGGCCCAGTTCCGGCAAAATCAGCGAGTCCATGGCTAGGCGGACGGCGCCTTCCGAGCCTGGGGTGGAGAAGACGACGCGTCCTCGGAAAATACCGGCCGTCGCGCGCGTCATGATCGCGGGTGAGCCGATGTCCTGATAGGTCAAATAGCGGAAGATCTCGCCGAACCCGACCAAGCGCTTTTCCAACATGCCATCGACGGCTTCGAACGTCGAATCCCGTTTGGAAATCCCGGTGCCACCGTTGACCAAAATAGCCTGCACAGAATCAGTCTGCGCTGCCTGTTCGATCAGACGACGGATTTCAGACGGTTCATCCTTGACGACGTGATAACCGGCTACCTCATGGCCTTGCTCCTTGAGCAGGCGCATCATCAGTTGACCGCTGGTGTCGGTGTGAGAATCGCGCGTGTCGCTGCAGGTGATCACAACGCAGGTGACGCGGTGAGGCGCGTGCGCCTTGTGTTCGACGTGCGCCTCGGAGAGAGGGTGAGAACGGTGCTCGGGCACCTTACCCCCAGACGGAGTTGGGCTTGAGGCGTTCCACCGGCGTGCCTTTGCCGATGTGTTCGTCGAGAATGGCCGAGACGTCCGTATCTTTGACCTGCGAGTACCAGGTAGCGTCGGGATACACCACGACCGTCGGCCCTTGTTCGCACGGCCCCAAGCAGCCGGAGCTGGTGACGAGGACCTCTCCGGGCTGAATGCCTCGTTCCATTAATCCCAAACTGAATGCCTGAACAAGAGCCAAGGAGCCGGCTGCCCCGCAGGAAGGCTTGGGATGACCGGGCGGTCGTGAATTGGTACAGACAAGAATATGATATTTAGGTTTCGGCATACGTCCCTCAAGCGAATTTAAGATTCCACGCTCAGACGACTCTCAGCGCGGTGTATACGACTTCCAGGCGTCCAGGCATTCGTCCGGCAATTTCCAATGGGTCACGCCTTTGACGACCCATTCGAGATAGTGCTCCTTGGGTTTGAATTTCCCGATCGGCGCGGCGATGTGCGTCGTCACCAATTCCTTTTCGCCGTCTTCTTTGATAACGGTGACCTGCACGTGGCGGTAGGCATTGGCCGGCACTTCGTCTTCGAACGTATCCAGGATCTTCAGGTCTTCGTCGGTCACATCCGCAATGATGCCCCACACGCGTTCGCCGGGGGAGGGACTAACGCTGCCCAAGCCCGACCTCCATTGGGACGACCATCTGCAAAACTGAATGGCATGGTCCGGTAGATACGCGTTGGCGACGAATTGATATTCGGGCGCGCGGCGTTTGAGCTGCGTTGGATTGAGGTTATCTGCGTAAAAGAAAAAGTGCATTGGACAGTCGGATCGTGAACGCGCGAGCGGTACTTGTACCACAGGGGCTTGCGCACTTGTCAAGGACTCGCTGCGAAGTGGAGGGCCTGTTACGTTGACAGGAATTCCGACCGAGGGCTATGCTTTTCTCATGGGACAGTCCCTTTGCATCATGTGTGCGCTGTTAGGTTGGGCTGTGCATGCTAATGTAAGCGAGGCCGCGGAGTTCTACAGTTGGACGGATGCCTCGGGCGCGATCGTGATCACGGATGATCCGAAGCAGGTGCCGCCAGCCGAGCAGCGTCACGGTCTCGTGACGCATCAACTCCCGAATGTTCCTCCCGCGGCAGAAAGTACCGGGAGCGCCGGTCCTTCTCAGCGCAACAGCCAAGCGGGCGGTTCCGCGAATGACAGAATAGACCTCACGCCTCGATCTGACTCCCAAGCGAAGCCTAGAACGTCCGACATCAATGAGCCTTTGGCAGATATTTTGCTGGATCAGCCGGAGGGCGCGATCCAACAGGAGTATGTGTGGGTGCCCTTTCAGACACCGTTGGCGTTCGGTAATCAGACACTGCCCGGCTTTTGGTCGCATCGACGAGTCTCGTCACCGACCAAGGCCTTCCAAGCGTATCTGCGTCGGCATGGACAATCTTTCAGGGCGGACCCGTCAACATCGACGAATGGAGATGCTTCACTCACGCCTGGTTCGCGCGCGAGTGGACCCGTTCGCGATTCTGTCTATGAGCAAGTGCGTCGAGAGCGAGAAGCTATTCAGCAGCGCGGCGGATTACTCTATCCGTCGGATGCCGCCCCACATCCGACGGGTTCGCCGCCCTCGAATGGCAGCGGCGCCGCTCATCGCTAACCTTCTCTATGGCTGCCGAGTCAACATCCTCCTCCTGGGTCAAGATCATCCATTATGCGATCTATGCGCTGCTCGCCATCGGAGCGATCGGCTATATGATCTTGAAGCCGCCATTCGTCGATCCCATGTCGGATCCCGAGGCGGCCGAGGCCATGGCCTTAGTCCAAACACATCGTGCACAGCAAGCCCCGACCATTCGGCAAGCGATTACCGACCGTGTCAAAGGATTGTCGGAGAAAGGGCAGGGGGTCAAACTGCAAGAGTGGCGGGTGGAGCGCGAGCCGCCGAACAATTATCTCGTGCGGGTCTCCATTCGAGAGCAGGTCACGGTCGAATGGTTTGAGCGAAATTATCTATGGCGTGTCGACGTGGCCAAGCGAACTATCACGCCCTTGACCATTCCGGCCTCGACCGTGATGCCGTCAAACGAGAGAGACAAAGACGCGATGTAAAGATGGCAGGAGGGATCGTGAATGCCTAGGTCTGCGTCCCATTAGGAAGGTGGACATGAATCACGTCGTTCTCCACATGCGCCTGAAAGCAGTCCACCTTAATGTCGGGATTCTCCGGTCGTTCGCCCGTACGCACGTTATACCGCCAGCCATGCCACGGACACTCGATCAATTCTCCATGCAGGTGTCCTTCTCCTAAAGGACCGCCGGCATGAGGGCACGTGTTATCCACCGCGTAGATCGTTCCTCCGACGTTGCACACCGCCACCCAGAATCCGTCTGCCTCGACCGAACGGCAGCTGCCGGCCGGTAGGTCTGCCAATTTTACGACAGGAACGATCTTCAACGGAGTCTCCAAACGAACGCTCAGTGTACTCAGGCCGCATGCGCCCTTCAAGCTGAATCGTTGGTGTTCGTTCTTCAAGAATTTGAATTAATGGAGAAAATGTGGCATATGTACTATGACTCACACTGGCGGGAGGTGCCGCCTGGTGCTAGGCTTAATAAAGAGGGTGTATGGAGCTCACGCTACTCTTAAATTCAACATACGAGCCGCTACGGGTATTGCATTGGCAAAAAGCCATTACGTTGCTCTGGCAGGGAAAAGTTGAAGTTTTAGAGGTTTATGACCGTGAAATTCATGGCATTTCGATTTCCATTAAGCTTCCCGCCGTCATGCGCTTGCTCAAGATGGTCAAGCTCAAAGACAGTCATCGGGCCGTTAAGTTCTCCCGCATCAATATCTTTACCCGCGACGGCTATGCCTGCCAGTATTGCAATCACAAGTTTAAGACAGAAGACCTGACGTTCGACCACGTCGTCCCGATCGCCAAGGGCGGAAAGAAGACTTGGGAAAATATTGTCACGGCGTGCTGGCGCTGCAATAACCGCAAGAGCGGGCGCACGCCCGATGAAGCGAACATGCGGCTGGCAAGAAAACCGGTCAAACCGAGGTGGAACCCCGTTATCACCATTACCATCGGGATTCGAAATGCTCCGCAGAGTTGGCGGGATTATCTGTACTGGAATATGGAACTCGACGCCGATGCGGCCGACACCTGACCTTAATGAACTTTATTGATCACGATCTCCACGTTGGTAGACCCGGGCAGCGTCGGGTTTTTATCGAACCGTCCTTCTAAGTCGCCGGGCTGCGCCGGTCCCGCTAGCCCGTCCTTATCGACCCTGGCAATAACATCGACCATTCCTTTAAGTTCGGACCCTTCCATCATCATATCTTTACTACTTATCTCGAACGCCACAGGAAATTGCGGATGATCGATTCGCTTCGCCGCCAAGGGGCGTGGCGCGTTGCCGGGTCTTCGAACGATCACAAACAGCACGTCCGTTGGACTGACCTTGCCTGCCAGCTCGGGATCGATCGATACATGTCCGGCAATCACGCCGCTGCTCTGGGGCTGCTCACAGCCATGCGCCAAACCCATCCATGCCGCGATCCCGGCTAAAGCAATAATGCCGCCCGCCATCCCCAGTGTCCGAATCGTCTCTGTCCTCATGTCCGCCCTTTCTCATCCATGAAGTCTATGCTTAAGAGCGCGCATTATACAGGGAGCGCGTCCTCATTTGGAAAGAGCGTTTACGTGGAAAATCATCCTGCTGTATGATACGGCCTGCTTTTTTATGAGAGGGAAATCATGCCAACCAATCCAGGGTTTCAAGTATCGCTCGATGTGAAGGGTCGCGTCTGTGTCGTGATCGGCGGAGACGACGAAGCCGCCGACAAAGTGCAGCGACTGCTCGATGCCGGCGCCAAGGTCACGATCGTCAATCCCACCTTAAACGACGCACTGCGCCGACTGACGTCATCCGGGAAGATCGTGCACAGAGTCAGAAGCTTTCGAGCGCCGGACGCCGAAGGGGCCATGCTCGTGATGAATACGCTGAAGGGCGATCGTGATTACGCGCGATCCCTCTACGAACTCGCGCTCAAGGAGCGTTTCTTGCTGTGCTCGACCGATCAACCCGAACTGTCCACGTGCATGATGCCCGCGATTGTTAATCGGGGTCATCTTCGCATAGCGGTGAGCACCAGCGGCGTCGCGCCTGCCCTAGCCGGCCGTGTTCGTCAAGATTTGGAGACGGTGTTCAATGATGAATTTCAGTCGTTCATGGAATGGCTGAAGAAGCTTCGAGAAGAAACGCAAGCCACGGAAGCCGATGACGAGCGTCGACGCGCGCAACTACGCGAGGCCGTCGACGGGTTTAAACTCGGAGCGTCTATTACCTATCCCCAAGCATGGCTGCGGGAGCGAGGCACGCAGCCGAGCGAGTAATACAGCAGTTGCTCACCACGGGTTTTGTACAAGCTATAAGGAGACAACCGGAATGGTGCTTCTAGAATTCAGCATGTCCCCACTTGGCAAGGGAGAAAGCGTCGGCAAATACGTCTCACGATCGTTGGACATCATCGACAAGAGCGGCGTCGACTATCGCCTCAATCCCATGGGCACGGTCTTGGAAGGCGAATGGGATGATGTGATGGACGTCGTCCGCCAGTGCTACGAACGCATGAGCAAAGACTGCAACCGCGTCTCCTGCACAATTAAGATTGATTATCGCAAAGGGCACAAAGGGCGGCTGGCGGGAAAAACGGCGAGTGTGGAGAAGCGGCTGAAGCGGAAATTGAGGACGTGATTCCCATTGCTAATTAAAATTATGAAATCTTTTAGTAAGTTTTTAGCCGATGCAAAAGCGCGGAGAGTTTTAAGTTCGACTCGGACACCGAGACTATTGAAGCGGAACTTTACTCATCGGAGGAATATCAAACGGCTAGCAGGTTTGACGAGTTATCAAAATAGCGATAGTCTCCCTACCCCTCTGATGGTTCTTTCACAAAACATTTACAGCAGCTTGAGACGTACCGACATCGTCAATCAACACGGCAACCGAGAGACAAACAGTTAATTATGAGGGCAAGTCAAGTAGAGGCATGGGCGTTGTCCATCGCAGACAACGTTATGAAGGGGTAGCCGATTGAGGACACCAGAGTCGAGGTTAAAGCTGCCGCTGGCGGAGAATCAATTTTGTGGCTCATTAAGGAGACACCGTGCAAACGCACTGGTTCTACACCGTTTGGCCGTTCATAGGCGTGGGCGGGGCGATCGTGATGGTCGCCATCCTGCTGATAACCGACACATTCCGTGGCAACACCACAATATCGCGCTGGCGCGATCCAGTGTGGCTGGGGTGGCTTGCGGTGCCGCTCTACTGGGTCCATCAGTTCGAGGAATACATCCTCTCCGTTGTCTATCTGGGTCATTTACGCCTGCGTGATCCGCGGGCCGTACAGCGGTAAGGTCGTGGGCTTGGCGTTTGCTGCCGGAGCCCTC
>Ga0157375_10003002_pt1 | contig 14655 bp, 12 predicted proteins | sample M35metaG_FD_115311 | JGI IMG/M metagenome (GOLD analysis project Ga0157375, IMG submission 115311) | Miscanthus rhizosphere microbial communities from Kellogg Biological Station, Michigan, USA - M3-5 metaG | ecosystem: Host-associated > Plants > Roots > Rhizosphere > Soil | place: USA: Michigan...
ACTGCACGATAGCCGAAATCGATGAGCTTTTCGGGATGACCGACGGCCCAGGTTGCGCCCACTCCACCATCGTGACCGTCGTCGGTTGCAGCGGTGGCATAGCCCTTGGTCAAAGGATCGGCCATCGCGCGATACGAAATGCTCCCGGCCCAACCACCGTTACCCACCTGCTGATACTTCCCGTTCCATCCGGCTATGGGAAGCCATACGGCGGACTTGATTTCGGAATCCTTGCTCGGACGAATCGTCAGTTTAACCTCACAGTGAGCCGGCGCTGCGGTAACCGTTTCTGCAGACGTGACTGCCGCTCCGGACAACTTCAGATTGGTGAGGCTTTCACACGTTTGCTGAGCGAAAACCGGCGAAGCAGACATCGCCAGGATAATGACTACTGCAAATGGAAGTATTCGAATCGACACCAGAAGCCTCCTCAAACTGTTTGCTCGACGCTGAGACCGAGCTCGCTCATCATTAATTCCTGCATTCGGAATTTTTGAATTTTCCCCGTGACCGTCATTGGAAATTCATCGACGAAGCGGATGTAACGTGGAATCTTGAATGTCGCGATCTGCCCGCGGCAGAAGTCCCGGATTTCGTTCTTAGTTGGGGCGGGACCTGGCCGCAGGCGGATCCAGGCGCAAACCTCTTCTCCGTACTTCTTATCGGGAATTCCGATGACCTGGACATCGCTGATCCTGGGATGGGTGTGCAGGAACTCTTCAATTTCGCGGGGATAAATATTCTCGCCGCCTCGGATGATCAGGTGTTTCAGGCGGCCGACAATACTCACGCGGCCATCTGGACGCATCATGGCAAGATCGCCGCTGTGCATCCAGCGCTCCGCGTCGATCGCGGCGTCCGTCGCTTCGGGATCGTTCCAGTAGCCACGCATCACAACGTACCCTCGCGTGCACAACTCCCCCGCGCGACCGCGTGGAAGCATAAGGCCGGTCTGCGGATCGATAATCTTGACCTCGACATGTGGAAGAATGCTGCCGACCGTGGAAACGCGCGCCTCAAGAGGATCATCGACGCAGGATTGAAACGAAACAGGCGATGTTTCCGTCATGCCGTACGCAATCGTCACATCGCGCAGATGCATTTGTTCAATGACCTGGCGCATGACCTCAACCGGACAAGGCGCTTCTGCCATGATTCCTGTTCGGAGTGATTCGAGCCGGTAAGTGGAAAACGCCGGATGCTCGAGTTGGGCGATGAACATTGTCGGCACACCGTAGAGCGAAGTGCAGCGCTCTTCCTGAACGCCCGCCAGGCAGGCCTGGGCCTCGAACGATTCTGACGGAAGAACAATCGCGCTGCCATGCGTTAGCGCTGCAAGACTCCCCAGCACGCAACCGAAGCAATGGTAAAAAGGAACGGGCAGGCAGATGCGATCCGCTGTAGTGTATTGAAGCCGCTCGCCGACGAAGAACCCGTTGTTCAAAATATTGTGATGGGTCAACGTCGCGCCCTTCGGCGTGCCTGTCGTTCCTGAGGTGTATTGAATGTTGACCGGATCGTTGCATCGTAGCGCAGCTTCACGTTTGCGCAGTTCCCGCTCGGAAACGGTTTTGCTTTTCTCGATGAGATCGTCCCACGTCATGGTAGAACCCCGCCGCTGCTTGCCGAGATAAACGATTTGTTTCAATGCGGGCAGCCTCGGCGCCAATTCGTCGAGCATGGCTCCAAAATCAGAGTTCCGAAATCCCGCGGCCGCGACAAGGACGGAAACGCCGGACTGCGTCAAAGCGTGCTCCAGCTCACGAAGCCCGTAAGCGGGGTTAATGTTGACCATGATCGCGCCGACCTTGGCGAGCGCGTACTGAGCAATCAACCATTCGGCGGAATTCGGACTCCACACCCCGACCCGGTCTCCGCTCTCCACGCCGATCGCGATCATTCCACGGGCGGCGTTCTCGACTTGCTGCTTCAGTTGCCCGTACGTGTAGCGAAGGCCCTGATGCCGGGATATGAGCGCTTCGCTGTTCGCAAAGCGTTCACAAATTCGATCGAGGCACATTCCGATGGTTTCTTCGAGTAAAGGTGGGGACGAACCGCCATGCACATGGGAGTGACTCACGGCGCGGATTATATAAGACGCAATCTGCGAAACAACAGAAATGGCACATCCGAAGTCGCGACGATCTTTGTTGTTTCGATCCCACTCGCTTCTGCCTGCGACGCCTGGATCACAGGGACTTCCCTTCCGTCTCGCCATTCTCCAGCTTGTCCGTGTCGAAAGCGTCAAGCCAATGAGTCATGAGTAAAGACACACGCGAATTTCTGTCACGCGAATCGCTATATGTCACTTGAGAATTTGCCCGGCAAATGGTCTCGCTGGATTATGTGTCCAAATCTGGAAATTCTGCTGTGACACTTCAAGTCCGACGATGCCCCGGGTTTCAAGTCTGCGGACATGAAGCTGTGGCCATTGGAATGGTGCTGGAATTCTCGTGAGCGCCGAGGGCGCACTCGTTCCGTGATGAGTCCTGGAACGCCAGCTTTCTCGGCCGCCTGTCATGCGGCCGCATTGTGGTTACCGCTGCTCTCGCCTGCGCGCGATGTTCGCACCCTCAGCGCTTCCGCACGCTCTTTGATGCCCAGCAGCATCCGTCGTGTCATGACAAATCCCGCAGGCTCGATCGCGTATGTGAAAAGCTGGGCGAAGAAAGTCCGTGTACGGACGCGGCTGCGCGAAACGAGTCGTGTTCGATTTTCGTTTATCGGGTAGAGGCCAAACTGCCACACCCAATCAAAGCCGCTCATGTTTCTCATGTCCAACACGAGCGCGCGACAGGGTTCAACGACGGCCACCGGCCAGCTTGGGCCTCGCCCAAGAGGAATGTTGTCACCAACCGCGAGATGCTGAAACTCCGGGAGAATGCCAGTCGCACTCGGGCGGTCCAGGTAGCCGAAGAGGCGGTCGAGCCAGTCGTAGCTGTATAGCCCGCCGCGCCGATAGCCCATCTGCAGGAGCCAGGGCCAGATGTCTTGCGGTGGTGCGTAGACGATGACGGCCATCGTCCCGGAATACGTGGGATTGACGAGGAGGCTGTCGCCCGCCATGATGCAGGCCGCATCCGACGGAGTTGTGCCCCAACGGCTCATCCATCGCCGAATCGGAAACCAATACACCAACGCTAACGTGAGAGTCGCAAAAAGTGTGAGAAACATAAGTCCCTCCTGCGGAATACCGCAATAGCAAAGCTACGCCACCGAACGCTCCTTGTTTTGATCATTCGTTCGACTCTCCCTGAGGAAATCGAGGATGCGTGCATCCACCGAATGATGTTGGCTGAAGCACATGTCGTGACTGCAGGCAGGCAGAAGATCTCCCTGCAAATTCGGAAGAAGCCGACGCGCACGCGCCAATGCGGTTGCCGGATCGTAGATCACTTCGCGGTCGCCAAGGAGCAATAACGTCGGCACTTGCACCGCCCTTAATTCGCTGTCAGAAAACACGGTCGGAATAACCCCTCGCGGTATTCGAAAATGCTTCAGGCCGAGATACATCAGGTCAACGATGTTGTCGCCGGCTCGGCGAGTTTCGAAGCCACTCGGATTGTCTTTGATGCCCAGCCACCGCATGAAGGAGTTCAACGTGAAGTGGGTCAGAAGTATTAGCATCAACATCCCGCGAAGGCTGAACTGTCTGACAAGTGGAAGGAAGCTCGCGGCAGGAGACAGAAGCACCAGCTTCCGAACTCGCTCCGATGCGGCGAGGGCGTAAGTGAGGGATAACCATCCGCCATACGACATGCCCACAAGAGACACGCGGTCGAGCTTAAGCTCGTTCAGAATCGAAGTCAGCCACGCCACATAGTCTGCCGCATTTCGTATGGGTTTATCGGGGATGCTCCTGCCAGGTTGCCCCATGACATCGACGGCATAGACGCGATAGTTCTCACTGAAATCCGCGACGTTGGGCGTCCACATCGTCAGCGTCGCCCAATAGCCATGTAAGAGGACCAGCGGAGGGGCATCCTTCGGACCACAGGCGACAACGTGCGTTATCCCAAAGGGGCCTGGAACGTCGAACTCTTCATATGGACCGGGCCACAACTTCATGGCGGCGTCATAGGCGGAGAGGTACGCGGCTTTACCGGCGGAGGTCCTGAAGGGATCCGGTTCAGCCCTACCGAGTTGCGATGGTGCACTCTCACGACGCAACAGCGCAATCGCCAAAACCGCCTGCCAGAGCATGAAACCCAACACATTGATGCGCTCCCAAACGCCGAGCCATGGCGTCGGAAGATTTGCGGCAACACCGGGCGAACTTCGAAATGTCAGCGCGCCAAACGCGAATAATACGACCATCGTCGCAATCGAGTAACGTCGGAATTGCTTGTCGAATGCTGCCGCAGCGAATCCTATTTGGAGCATCATCAGGGCTACGGTAATTGCCGCCCAGACGAGGTGCATCGTATCGGTGAGCGTCCCGCCGCCAGCTGCCAGCACCGCACGCTGATGCATCGGCAGCCACCCGAGTCCGATCAGTCCGCCGGCAACGAACAGGCCACCAACGACGCGCAACGGACGGTTTCGATGCGCGGACTTCCACAGGCCGACGCCGAACGCGGCGACCAGCAACGTGTAGACGATGCCGAGCGGTACCCAAAGCGGCCTCGTCGGAGCATCGATGGCGGACAACTCGCTGATCGTTTGCGAGAAGGAACTGTAGGCGGCCCACTGCAACGGCACGAAGATGTTCATCGCGATATAGAGCAGCGAAGAAACGATACCGCAGGCGAGCAAGGCCTTTCGTAACATGATCCACCTCCGAACGGTTTATTGCACGGGGATCTCCATCGATCGCGGACCGTTATTTCAAGTAGTTGAAGCCAGACTGCTGGGAGCCGAAAGTCAGTTTGGCGATGGATCCCGGAATTGAATTCGAAGCGCTGACAGTTCGACAATCCGGAACTCATCGAGAATCTCGACCTTAACGGCGATCGTTCCAATGAAATCGCACGACGCGTCGGCGGCTATCAAAGCGAGGAGTACGAGATCGACGCTCGTCGAGGCGTTTCCCTGGTATAGGCGCCAGCCTTAGCCGCTGCGAATGAATCCCGTTACGGAAACGGCCGCACTTAGACGCAAGGGATTACTCACTTCAGAGAGTGTTCTTATTCAAACCGATAAAGGTCCGTCCACAAGTCGCTACTACTCGGCGCGGGACACTCGAAGCATGAGAAAGATAATTACGATTCCGCTCAAGGCGTACTCGGTGTAACGCGAGAGTGCTACCGCCATCAGCCGCCAGTCGGATTCGAACGTGACTCTCCGTTGTTTTTCGGGAATCAATCCTGCAATTCCGTAAACGACTGCCACAATTCCCATCATGCTTAGCCAGATCACAACAAGGCTGGGAAGGATCATACGGATGATTCTTCTCGAGGAAAGCGGGTGCGGACGCCGCATATTCATCCACCACAGGAGCACACCAGCAATGAGACCGAACCACCACGAAGCGCCGATGCCCCAGATAAAAGCCATTATCCACGGTGACCGGCTTTCGACAACGTGGGGATGATGAACCGTGAAGTACTCCAATGGCGATATTCGCTGTCACCATGTCGATCGCGGTTCCAAGCAGGCATGAGAGGAAGATGACCTGAAGAAGGAAAAGAATCGTTTCCTGCGCAAAAACCTGCTTTGGAAGAAACGTCTTTGCTCATGTGCTGTTTTCTGCCAGACATTGCGGGGATAATCATGCCGGAATGATTGCCTCGCGTCTGATTTCTTATGACACTCTTGACGCTGTCATCACTCCTGCAAAGCGTACGCATGTTTCGGCCATGATGTGAGACGCGTAGGCGGATCTGCTGCCAATCGATTCTGCTGAAATCATCAAGTGTAGAAGTCGTTTCCCTCACTCACAGGAGAAGCGGCTGGCTCCCGCCGCGGCGCTCGCCGAATGCCGGCCCGGCTTCCGATCCGCATCGTGTGTCTCTTCAACCGGCGGAACATCGGCATCAGAGTCGTCGAACTCAGCACCGTGGCTCCAATCAATAACGCCCAGATCACGACGTCCCAAAGCGGGCGGTGTTGATAGAGGAAGGAAAAATCCAGTGCGTGCAGGCCGTACAACGACCACCGCGCGATGCGGTCATTTGCTTCCGACTTCAGCATCTGACCATGCGATGGACTCATATAGATTCGTGTCTGCCTGGAGTCGTCAAAAGCAACGCGCAGTACGGGCAGTGTTCGCACGGGTTTCATTAAACCGAGGTTGAAGGAAGGCAGCGAGTAATAATAGTAATCATCGAACTCGTTCAGCCACTTCGCGTCTTTGACGCCGGCATCCGGCATCGCAGCGCGTGCGATCTCCAGCATCGAATTGTCATCAAAGCGGGCGAACGCGCCGCGTTCCGGGTTTGCGACGGAAACAAGAACGTGATCCTTGTCCAGAAGTGGCGTCAGAAAATCCAGGTTCGTCCGATACGACCAGTTATCAGCTTCGGCTTGCGTTGACGGCGGCTTGTAGGAAATGAAATACAGCTTGCCGCCGACCAGAAGAAGTTCCAGTTCCTTCGGAGCAAACGTCGTACGAACCGCGGCCGCCGCCTGGCGGATGCGATCGATGGTGATTGGCTCCAGATCCACCGGCGCGCCCGCACCTTGTGGTGATCGTGCGCCGAGCGCGAGTTGTGCCTTCGAGAAGTTCGACGACGGCCCGAATGCATCGATGCCAGGGATGGCAGGGACATCCACCGCGCCGCTGAAAATCCATGTAAAGGTCACCAGGCCGAAGAGTAGCCCGGTGTAGTGGTGCCATTTCATCCATCCTTTATAAGGAGAATGAGAGTGAGCGCCTTTGTGACGAAATCGCGGAGTCAGGCCATAACGCCAGATGCCCACGGTCAGGCCAGTCAGACTCATCACGATGCCGAGCCATGCCGCCCATCCAAGAATCGTGTAGAACCAGCCTCTTTGCCGCCACCAGAAAAACCGGTGCATCGTGTAACCCGCAAATCCGAGGATGCGGCCAATTCGATCGGCACGGACGACGGCTTCGCCGGTGACTTCAGAAATGTAATATTCCGTGCCCGCGGCATCGCCGACCGCGATGCGATGCATGGGAAGCAGCGGCTGCATCGCCGGGATTCTGACGTAGTCATCCGCCCTCTGCATGTAGGCGTCGTATCGAAGATTCGGCGCCACGTCCGGACGTGTGCGCCGCATCCAGTCCATTGCCGCGTTCGCATCCATCGGGAGCATTCTTTCACCGGTGTCTGCGTACACAACGGTCCATCGCCCAAAGACTCTGCCCGTATTGATCCTGTACACGGGACGGTCGCCCTGCATGGATATCCGCAGGCGGAACGGATCTTTCAATTTCAAATTTCGTGCGGCTTCTGCAGGAGACACGCGAATGGATGAAAGATCGAGTGGGGGTAATCGCCACAGCCGTTCACCTGCGGTCAGCGTCGGCAGGCCGTAATACATCAACACCGCGCCAGAAACACACCAGGAGATGAAAAGGATTCCCATCGCGATGCCAAGCCAGCGATGCGAGTAGATGAGAACTTTTCGCCAATCCAACAGCTTCCGAATGTTCATCCCATATGCCCTTCGGTGGAAGTGCTGTGATTCTATAGCAGGAGTCCGACAGTTGGACTGCGTATTGATTCCCGCACGCGTTGAGGACTGGAGAAAGCGATACGCGGTGGGGAGGTTCAGGTCGAAGGCAAGTGTCGCTGAAAGGCTCATACGTTGGAGCGTGCTGAAGGCGCGGTGACCACGAAACGGATGGGAAGAGAGTTTTCGATATCGTTGCCGCGGATTTCGAAAAGCGAAATTGAGTTTCCGAATGTTCAGGGCAAACGATTCCCCAGGGACGCTCAGAATTCTTCAATTGTTCGTTCGAATACCGCACGTGCAATAGGCGGAGCGCGGCTGGGAAGGCCCATGCATTCGAGATGATGATGGATGGGGTCGAATCGTCGAGTCCCAACGGAACTCCTTTGGCCGAGAATTCCAGGTGCTAGTTGGTTATCTTTGAAAGCGCATCCAGTTGCTTCAGTCTGCGGGTTGCGACAGCTTTCTCACTGGATGCGGAGTCCGCAACGCGATCTGCAGCTTCCTGACGGGCCGTGAGCATTTTCTTCAAAGCGTCTCGGTAACCGGCAATGTCGGCTGCACTGTCCGAGCTAACGGCAACCACGTTGTACTTCCTGCTGACATCGGCTTCCAGTTCCAACGCTTTTACACGCGCAGACGCAGCGTTGCTTCTGCTATCGAGCAAGGCAGAGTCCGATTTGTACGCATCGCGCACGCGTTCGATATATTTCAGCTCGGCTTGTTGCCGTTTCAAGTCAGTCTCCAGCGCTGTTCGATCGGATGCGCTCTTCTCCTTTTTAGCAACACTGAGCCGGGTTTTGGTCGTTTTCACTTCCTCATTCATGATCCGGACTCGGCCGTCGGCCGCATCGGCAATGCGGCGGCTTTCTGCAATATCTTTTTGCGCAGACTCCTGCTCGGAACGGGCGAGCATAAGCAACTGCTGAACCTCATCCGGATTGCGCGGCGGATAGATCGACAACAACTCTCCAAGAGGACCATTCTTCAACAGGGACGGCGATACGCCCGACTCCAGCCCGACGCGCGCATCACCCGGAGGAGGCGACTGTTGCGATCCCTGAAGCGGCGACAATGCAAGCAGGGCGAGCGATACAAAAAGGACCGCATACCGATAAAAGGATCGCACGCGTTGTTTCATGGCGTTCTCCGTTTGGAAAAGGTAGTCGTTTGTTCTCACAAGGCCGCCGCTTCGTCCTTGCGATCATAAACCATTTCGATTCAGCTGACGTTATGTTGCGAATGGGCGATTGAGGTGGATGTCTTTACAATCGCGACTCACCGCGGGTGAGGAATCCTGCGAGAGATAGAAGGCCAACGCCGGCGTAGATCTGGTTTAGTTCTCAACCTGTAGATCTTTGAATCGAGAAAAGTCCCTGATGTTGATGGTGACAAGGACGAGACTTTTCATCTGGGCGATTGCGGCAATCGGACCATCTACAAACGGCGCAGGACGACCGAGGCTTCCAATCGTGCCCGTTCGCGGACGTGCTATGCCGCGGTCGTTTCATCATAAAGGAAGTACGGGAACGATGGGTGAACCACATCCACAAGATAACTTTCCAGTGAGACTCACCGCTTACCTCGGGTTAGCCGTTGGCAGCCGCAAATCAATCCTTGCCAAACAGGCGCGCCGATCGCGCAGTCCAGTCCATGGTGTTCGAACAATTCTTTGGAGAGCGGTGACGATACGGTGGTGCTGTCCAGGAGATACCGAAGCTTCACAAATTGGCCTTGCGGCCGGCATCTTTCGTGCGAACAGTTTGGGAACTTTAGGGAATTGTGAAAATGGACGCTCTCGAACTCGCTTTGCTCTTCCTGGTATGGAATCAAGCAAGCGGCCTTTGAAGCGAACCCAAGAGCGCACTGAAGGTTGCGAAGTGAGCTGTGAAGTCGCCGCTCAAGGCCTGCGTCCATCGATGCTGAATGCGTAGAGCCGGTTGTTTCCGCTGCCTTCCACACCGGACCTGGAATAACCCGATCCCCAGTAGACACTGCCGTCCACGACGGCGGGGCCAGAGTTGACCGAACTCCCGGCGCCGAACTGCCACAGAATCGCGCCCGTTGCCGCGTCCAGGGCGAACATCTGATTCTGGCTCGCGAGTTTCGCCATCGATGAGGCATAAACGATTCCGTTCGCTACTGTCACCGGGGCGAGGTCCCACACTCCCACCACGCCCAGGCCAGGCAAGGTCTCGACCTGGGGATCGGCGGTCTGCCAGAGAATCCTTCCTGTTATCGGATCGAGTGCGGACCATGAGCCGCCGGTGACCGTCGAGTTCGAGATCACGCCGTTTTCCGTCAGTCTGTAGGGGATGTGATGGTGATTCGTGATCGAGGCGTAAATGCGGTCGCCGTCGAAAGCCGTGCCCCACTCCATGCCGCCCTGGTCGCCGCCGGGACCAAGGAGTGTGTTCCAGATAAACTCTCCAGTCTTCGCGTCAAGGAGAGTGTAGACGCCACTCTTCGCGCCGACCCCGACAACGTCTCGCCAGTGTCCGTTCATTCGTAGCCGCATGACGTTCACTCCTGAGCCGCCAAGGTCCCATTTCTCAGTGTCGGACTCGGGCGCGCACCACGTCACCGCGATCGGCTGACTGCCGCACGCCTGCACCCAGGGAGCGTGACCCTGCACCCGGTACGACCACCGTGGCACGCCCGTCTTCATATCGAACGCGACGACAGATTTCAAGAAGGAGCCGGGCTGTTCGCACGATTCAGCAAAGCCGCCGTGAGATGCATGGCACGCGGTGACGCTCGCCGGTTCCGTGTACGTTTGCCCGAACGTGCCATAGACGAGGCCTGCATCAAGGTCGACTGCGGGTGGCGAGAACATCGTGGCGCCAGCGTAACCGCCGGGAAGGCCACCGTTGTCTGGAAGCGAGTAGCTCTGCCACAGGATTCGGCCCGTTTGCGCGTTGAGAGCGACGATCGCTCCGCGGAAGGTGGCACCTGGTCCCGATGCTCCGGAAGCGGACACACCCGTATAAATAGTGTCACCGGCGAGGACGGGCGAACCGGTCATGATCCCCTTCGGGTCCGGATGCACCTGAGAAATCCATCGGAGTTTGCCGGTCTGCGCGTCGATCCCCAGCATGTACGGGTGCCTGAGATCGCCGACTACGAGCGTGTTGCCCGCAAGTGAAGGACTCGTGCGTGCGACATCTCCGGCTATCCCGGTATATTCCGAAACCGAACGCGCCCAGATTACCTGGCCAGTCTCCGCGTTGAGCTTCCAAAGCATGCCGCCAAAATCCCCAAAGTAAACCGCTCCGTTCACGACCGCCGGCGTGGCGGAGACATCGCCCGCAGTGAGCGCGGTCCACTTCTGCGCGAGGTGACTCACATTGGCCGGCGAAATCGAGCGCTCCAGCGGCTGACTACGGCTGTTCGTCGAATCGTTGCCGATCATGCCCCAGTCCGGTCCACCGCCCACGGTCGCAAACATCAGGGCAGCACCTCCGAATGCCGCGAGCACCGTCACGAAGGCCACGAAACACAAAATGCGCAGCCGAGACCCGCTCGGCTGGTGGTGTTGAATCCGTCCAACTCTCATAGTGCCTCCCGTTTGATTTGACCCGGCCTGAAGCCCGGCCCACGCGCGGATAGCCGGGAATCCACTTTGGCGCTACAGAGAATATTCAAAGTCAAAACGGCGTGCAACGTTAACCCAGGTTCGTCAGGCCACTCGCGGTGTATCCAAGGACTCGTTCACGGTTTTCCTCGGGAAGCATAGAAATCCTTGAAGTCATTCGCGGGAAGCGGCTTCGAGAAATAGTGGCCCTGGGCCATTTGCACTCCCACCCTTTTGAGCGCGTCGACATGATAGGCAGTCTCAACCCCCTCTGCGATGACCTGCAGCGAACTTTTCTGCAACAATGCCGCAAGCCCGTCCATCCATGCTGGCCAGGGTTTGCCGGGCACCAGATTCTTCAGAAGCTGGCCATCGACCTTGACGAAATCGAAATGACAGCGGGTCAGCAACGCCAGATTCGCTCCCGAAAGCGTCGTATCGTCCAACGCGACGCGCGCACCGGTGCTGGGAATGCTGTTGAGTGCGGACAGACCCAATTGATCGGGTATGCCGCGCTCGGTGATTTCCAGGATCAGCTGCCTGGATCGTGCCCGCAGCCCGGATTTTCGTGCAGCGTATTCCAATCCGCCGCGGCCGAGAATTTCCGGCGGCACATTGATGCAGATGTTGGCATCAGCATTGACAGAGAGCCATTCATTGAGCTGCGCGGCGACGGTATCGATAACCCAATACGTGATCGTCCCCGACAACGGCGTTTGATCGGTCATGGGGATGAACGCGGCAGCCTCCACGATAACGCCATCGTCGCGCCTCCAGCGGATGAGCGCTTCAGCTCCGAAGCAGCTGCCGTCGCGAAGCGAGACAATCGGCTGGTACAACAAAAAGAAGGCCTGCGATTCGAGCGCAGAGCGGATCTTATGGAGGTCGATGGATTCTGCTGTCATGAGCGTGTTAGAAAGATCGCACTTCCGGCAGGCACCGTCAACCATTCCCATGTGGGCGCGGTCTATGAAGCTGGGAACGAATTAGAATATTGAAAGAACGCGCATTGCCCCTCCTGAGTCAAGGGCACCGCGACTGCAAAGCGATCTTGCGAGGGGTGGTTCCAAAATCCGTATGTCGCAAGGTTTCCCGTAGGAACCACCAAGAGATGGACCACTCTCCTGACTCCAGAGTCTACTCGATTCATTCACAGCTTCTATGACCGCGGACGATCGTTCTGGGATAGTCATGGCGGATCATGACAACACCATAGTCACTGTTACAGGCCACAGGTCGGAACATTGAATCCCCGCGACATTGAAGTTCCCGCGGACCTCAACTATGCTGCAATTCCGTATTTGGAGGTCTGATGTCTGTATTTCTCAAGGTCGAACACCGCACCACCTACCGCTACCACAAGCCCGTGGAGTTTTCGCCACACCGCGTGATGTTCCGGCCGCGCGCCGCACATGACATCCGCGTGCTGTCAGCGAGCCTGGAAGTGTCACCGCTCAGCCGGCAGTACTGGATGCAGGATGTATTTTCGAATTCGGTGGCCGTCGTCGAACCAAGGATTCCTGCCGACCGTTTGGAATTCCGCGCGAGTTTCGTGATCGAGCACCTTGGCGTGAAGAACCTGGAATTGCCGCTCGATCTCAGCGCCGAATCCTATCCATTCCAGTACACGGCTGAAGATTGCCTCGACCTGGCCAATTTCCTGCCGCCGCAGTATCCGGAAGACGGGGCAATCGTTCGCGAGTGGGTGTCCCAGTTTCTGCCCAAGCGAGGCACCATTCACACGCGGGACATCCTGGCCAACATCAACGCGGCGATCCGCAGCGATTTTACCTATCAGTCGCGTGATGCCATGGGGACACAGCGCCCGGCTGAGACTCTCAGGACGCGAAGCGGGACGTGCCGCGATTTTGCATTGCTGATGATGGAAGCCGTACGCGGGATGGGAATGGGCGCGCGATTCGTCTCGGGGTACCTGTACGATAAGTCGCTCGACACGGCGGTCGCGCCGGCGGTGCGAAGCAGTGGATTGCAACAGGGTGTGCGACAGGTCGAAAGCCGCGATGAACCGCTGGTCCAGGGCAGCGCTGCCACGCACGCCTGGCTGCATGTGTTTCTGCCCGGCGCGGGCTGGGTACCATACGACCCGACCAACACGCTCGTCGGCGGCACGGACCTGATCCGAGTCGCCTTTTCGCGAAAGCCCGAACAGGCGCCTCCGGTGTCCGGGTCCTGGACCGGAGCGGCGGACGACTTCGCAGGCCTCGATGTTAGCGTTAGCGTGCGTCGGGTTGAGCAAGTGGCCGAGCCGTCTCCTGTCGCCGGGTAATCTCAGTGATATTGATGGAAGCATCATCTCCGGCCGTCGTCGCACGGAAGTGTTATTCGAACTTGCTCAGCTCCTACTTCTGCGACGCTGCCTGACAACGCCACGACACAACATCAAGACCGCTGGATCGCTGCTGGACATCGCAAGCGCGTCTCTCGAATTTGAGTTCTGCGGTGTAACCCTTCCCTCACCTCACCTCAAATTTGCGCTCACAGCATTAGGAAGCTGCACCAGATCCTGAGCCACTACGCACCGGAACTGAAGGACATCGTCATGGCGCTCCGATATGAATACGTCGCTGGACGACTCTGCGCCGATTGTGTGCCTTGTCCACGAAGTATGGATGGCAAGTACGTGCACGTGGAGGAATCGACGTGTCGATACGAAGGTCATCCCTCCGGTCGCGCCCTGAGGCGATCGACGTTACTTACTTCCTGGCAAGAACAATGGCGGATTGTTGATGCGAACGGACACGGCTAAAGAAGTTCCGCGCTTCGGCGTAGTTCTCCGGGGGAACGGCAAACGTTTGAAGCACCATGGTGCGGGTTATTGAGACTCCTCCGGGTTCGCGTGTGACCGTTGCGGTGTAACTCGCATACGGTGTGCTGATTCGAAGTGGGGAAACGATTTCGTCCAGATCGAATCCTTCCGGGAATTTGATATGCGTGGACTCCACGACCGTACTTGCTTTTAACAGCACTGGATATTTTCGTGTCGCTGCATTCAGAACCGGAATTTCATCGCGATCCAATGCGATCGCTTTGAATACGAGCAGACGGTTTTGCATACTCTGGGCATATCGATCGGCAGAAAATGCCAGATCCAGGGTGAAGCGTCCCTCATTCAAATTATCGGTCGGCTGAATTTTCGAGAATTGGGCGCCGGAGGCGTCTCGCCCGGCCCATTGTTCAATCAGCTTTGTAAAATCGCTGCGTGACAGGGCTTTGTAGGCGCCGCGTTTTTCCGCTGCGGCTTGTCCAATGGACTGTTCATTAACCGTTGCAGTCAGATTGCCGTTTACGGAAATGCGGAGTTCCACCTGACGTTCGCGCTTGTTACGTTCAGGTGGGCTCGACGGGAGTTTCATCAACGACCCTCTGCTGCCTGATGCCAGCAGCGCGAAGCTGCCCTGCTCGTCGGCAGGAAGGTCTCCCATGGCTGTCGATTCGTCGGTCGGATCGAAAATCAGCAGACGCCCCGCCGAGGGAACATC
>Ga0157375_10003003_pt1 | contig 14649 bp, 11 predicted proteins | sample M35metaG_FD_115311 | JGI IMG/M metagenome (GOLD analysis project Ga0157375, IMG submission 115311) | Miscanthus rhizosphere microbial communities from Kellogg Biological Station, Michigan, USA - M3-5 metaG | ecosystem: Host-associated > Plants > Roots > Rhizosphere > Soil | place: USA: Michigan...
CAAAATCTCGTTCAGGAATCTTGATATTAAATCATCAGAGGTCTCATCAGTATAGATTTCATTAAGACAATGAATTGCTTCATATCTTACCGATGGGTCTGAATGATCCAGACAGGCAACGATATCGTAGTACAAGTCAAACCGCTGATAAGTACGGGCCAGTTTTAACGCAAATATGATAACGCTACTATTAGCAGACTTAAACCACGGGCTCATGTCAACATGTGCAGGCGATAAATGAGACAGTTGTTGCAATAACTTTATTTGTTGCCAGTTTGAAATAGGATAAGTTACGGTATCCAAAAAACGAAGGCCGTCAAAACTATTGAAGTGAACCAATGCGGATTGAGCTTCCATACGTACGTGGTCGTTCTTATCATCAGTATACAGGAATATCTGATCTGCAAATTCGTGCATATCCATGACAGTAAGTTCCTGTATGGCTTTTGCCCTGATATACCACCTTCCGCTTGATAAATTGTTCAGCGCATACTTTTCGAGGCCCAACTGAACGTAAAGATGTTTCAGATTATCAGCTGATATGCCGGTAATACTCTTTTTGGCTGAAGTAATCTCGTTCACGAGTAATTTTCTGAAATGCTTGTTGCTCATCAGCTTTTCGGCCCGTGCAGTAACCGGGATCATCATATCGCCTTCTAATTCTTCATCATCATAGAATATGGCTTTGCGGATCAGTAAGTCGGAGATTAAACTCCACTTTTCAAATTTTTTATCATAGACGCTTTTGAAGTACATGTACGATAGCATGTAAACCAAAAGCCCCAAAATCAATAAAATAATCCCGGCAAGGACAATATTTTGAATATGCCAGATACTAAACACAGAAAGTAAATAAGCCTTGCTAATCAATTCTCGTTATATAATAAATAGAGTGAATTTATTTAACCACCGGGGCCTCAAACCGGCGTACACGTACCGATAGCTCATTAGGACTGAAGGGCTTTGTCATATAATCATCCGCGCCAAGCTGAAAGGCTTCAAGCACTACATTTTCCTGGCCCATTCCCGACAGAATGATCACCGGTGTACCGGATGGATATCTTTTTTTCACAGCACTCACTACCTCGAGGCCCGACAAATAAGGCATCATGATATCGGTAATTACCAGATCAGGCTGAAAATCGTCCAGCTTTTGCACCGCTGCACGGCCATCATTTGTTATTACCACATCATGCCCGTCTTTTTTAAGACGGAACTCAAGCATTTTAATCATTAATTGATCATCTTCCGCTACCAGGATTTTCATACTTCAAAATTTTTAATACAGTTAATAAAGTGTTTTAAGGAATGGTGGTCACCTCTGATAAAGGCGTTATCACACTTATACGCAGGCAAATAAATATTGGTTATGTGACAGCGAATTTTTTATATTTAAAAAGTTGCAGAGTTGCAAAATGGTATTGAAAACAGCGCTACGATTAAACTATACATGTCTATTGAATATCCATGAAATGATGACGATTACCCGTAGAAATTATTTATAATAAATACCCCTGAGAGTCGGGGTTACCGGTCATTATTTTTCGATAATAACGACAGCTGAGGCCATTCTCTTAATATGTGTTAACGACACAAGGATATTGCTAAAGTTCATGGGACTTATTGTAGCAATGGTTTCGCCTAAAAAAACTATTTCTGGTTTGCCAAGTTCATTATTGACGATCTCAACCTCATTAAAGGCCGTACCATTGAGCCAACCTGTGCCAAGCGCTTTAAAAAAAGCTTCCTTTGCCGCAAAACGGGCTGCATAATGTTCATATTTATTCGTTTTGCTTTCACAATACGCTATTTCATTTTCTGAAAATACCAATTCACGAAAGCCGTTTTCTTTTCTTATCTTTTCTTCAATACGTTCTACTTCAACAATATCAACACCTAAACCGGCTATCATAATTATCTTATTTACATCAAACTTAGCAATTACTGTTAACGCTTTTATTAACCGGGTATTGATTTATTCAACTGATTCATGCTGAGTGGACCGGGCCAGTTTTTTACTTGCATGCTCGGCGGTGATCGATGCCACCATACAAGTAACTAGTATCAGTATAACCGTACCATTCAGTATATCGTCGTCAATAATATTTTTTTTGTAGCCTATTAAGATAATTGCAAGTGTAGCTGCGGCATGTGAACTGCTAAGGCCGAACATAAGCTTACGCTGCGTATTAGAGTAACGGTATATTTTCTGTGTAAAAAACACGGAAAGCCATTTTCCGGCAAGCGCCACAATGGTAAGGGTCAACGCTACGATGACCGCTCCAAACCCGCGGAAAAGCACGTGCAGATTAACCACCATCCCAACGCTGATCAAAAAAAACGGAATGAATATGGCATTGCCCACAAACTCAATATTGCTGAATAGCTTTGAGGGTTTGGGTATTAACCTGTTAAGGGCCAGGGCAGAAATAAAGGCGCCAATAATAGGTTCTACTCCTGCCATTTGCGCCAGGAATGCCGAAAAAAACATACAGGTAAGTATGAAAACGTAATGCGAGGTTTTGCTGCTTTCGGATTTACCCAAAAACCATTTCGCGACATATGGAACAACAAAAAACACAATGGAGACAAACACTGTAAGCGAAATAATCAATTGCATCCAAAAAGCACTGGTTAGCTTACCGTCTTTAGCGCCAATAATTACCGCCAGAAGAATAAGAACAGCTGTGTCCGTCAATATGGTACCTCCTATTGTTACTGCTACCGCTTCGTTTTGAGAAATTTTGTATTTACTTACGATGGGGTAAGACACGAGCGTATGAGTAGCAAACATACTTGATGTAAGCAATGAAGTGAGTAGAGGATAATTGAGTAAATAATAACAAACAGGGAAACCAATTATGATGGGTATTGAAAAGGTTAAAAAGCCAAACATCAGGCTTTTATGCTTTTTCTTTTTGAACTCATTCAGATTGAGTTCAATACCGGCGATAAACATAATATACAACAACCCGATCGTGGCAAAAAGGTCGACCGCCAGGTTTTTGCTTAGCAGGTTTAAGCCATAAGGACCAATAATTATCCCTGCAATAATAAACCCAACTATATGCGGCACTTTTATCTTCGCCATAAGGATAGGCGAAAGAAAAATGATTAATAGTATCAGTGTAAAAATATTCACAGGGTTTATGAGCGGCAGATGAAACTGCTGGGATATATGGCTCCAAAAGTCATTCATCATATTAGTAGCATAAAAAACCTGTATACGAAATTTACCTGTCTATTTTTCACTGCATTCATTTATTTTTTGCTTTATTGCAGCCTCTTCCTGTTTGGTGGCAATCACTTTAGTTAAAGCTATTTTGTAAAACGAAAGCGCTTTACTAAACTGCTTGTTTTTGAATGAATAGTCGCCTGCTATGACGTATGCGTTATAGTATTCAGGATTATTGATGATCAAGCTGTCCGGGTTGACTTTTTTATTGTCATTAATACGTTGTACAAGGTTTCTATAATTCACGAAATTTTTATAGGCATTTGATTTCAAGAAAGTATCAGCTGCAATAGTATTTGCGCTATCAATAATCTCCTGGTCCTTTTTCATGCCCCTCAATGCAAAAACCTTTTTCAGGTCGTAACAAACAAATTGCCCCAACTGCCATGGCGAAGTTGAAACCCACACTTTTAGCTTCTGGGGTTCAAAAACAATGGAATGGTGGGCTACAAATTCATTGAGTGATTTTTCGTTACCCAAGCCAATGTTTGCATTGTTCAATCCTTTTGTGTCCCTTAAGATATTAATGGTTTTCTGGACGGTGTTTTTACCGTTATTATTTAACAAATTTGATAAGTGCCTGTACCTGTAAAGCGAAGCGCTGTTATTCAATTGTTCGATGTTGCCTTTTGATCGGGCTAAAAGCTTTCCCTGGAAATGATTTGCACAGAGTATAAAATTACTGTTGGGGTCATATACATCCAGCGTATCCGGCGTTTTTTCAATTATAACCGCTTTTTTATCATAAGCTGATGCTATAAGGAGAGACTCGGAAACAAACATTTTTCTTTTTTTGGCAATGACTGTCGCTTCCTTAATGTTTGTAGCATATTGTAAAATTTCACGGGCCACTAATGATACAGGCGTAGCTGCACTTGTTGGTACAACACTTTTTGCAGCATTGATAGTTACGCTTAAACCCTTATCATTCATTCCGGAGACCGCGCCAATAAAGCCACCCCAGGTAACTGTCATAAACTTGTTGCCTTGCGAGGGGTTATAAAACGCTACAATTTTATCCCGGGCAAAGTCGTCGTTCACATAAAAATCGAAATTCCGGCCTATGATCATTGTGCTGTCTTGGGACCGTGCATCCCATGTACCGAATGATGTGCAGCCAACCAAAGCCATGCCCTGCAAAGCGTGGCCTATATCATGAGCACCGTGATAATTGAGTAAACGCTGATAATTTGACCCAATGTATTGGTATTTATCCGAAGCAGACTGAGATACCCCGTATATTTCTTCTTTATCTTCTTCGGTTACATTTTCATCTAAGTTCCGGTTAAACCAGGCGACAAAATATTTAAGAAAAGAGCGATAAAATTTAGAGGGGATGAATTTGGCGATCTGTGCAGTAAAGTAATCCTCCTGTTTTACTACAAGCTCTTTGGTAAGTTTTCCATTAATCACCCCACGCTCATAAGGCTTGCCCTCAACATATAATTCAAACAAGCCACTTTTACTTTTCCTGAACCAGTTGTTTTCAATGGTATAAAAACCTGGTGAAAGTTCTTGTCGTTGTAGTTTTTCACAGCTTCTGTCTACAGGTTTGGGTGGATATTCAATCGCCACGCAATACAAATACACTGCAAGTATGATCAGCAAAGCAACAAACCCTGAGAAAACATATAAAATGCCCTTCAACAATTTTTGGACAAATGTTCTTTTCTTAGGCATTTCTGATCTTTGCTATAATGTTATCATTGCCCAGCAAAGCACAGCATGTAACAATGCCACTCATCGATGCGCCTAATATACCATGCAAGTTGAGGTTTTGGCCGGTTAAATACAAGTTAGGCAATTTAGTACGGGGTGAAATAAAGGTTTTTAAAGTGTGCTTATAGTCTTTCACTATTCCGTACAACGATCCGTCCTCGTTGCCGATATAATCCCGGTAGGATAAAGGTGTTGCCGTATAATAGGATTTTATGCATGACCTTAAACCGGGAAATTTCTTTTCTACCGCATCCAGCAAAATTTCGGCTTTGCGCTTTTTGAACTCGTTATAAGTTTCACCCCTGTCATTTTCATCCAATGTGGTATTAAAAGTATCTTTCCACACTTCTACCTCTTCATAACGCATATAAGCCAGAATGGATAAACCTTCGGCATATTCTTCTGATTTGGAGGAGGCGCCGCAAAATACCGCATAACCAAGAGGCCAGTTTTGTTCGGTATGATCGGCTGAGGTCCAGACGTCCTGCTCCGTTACGCAATAATAATTGTGCTTAAAATATTTAAAGCAATCTTTCTTAAAAACGATATTTACGGTAAAAGCAGACACCGAATTTTCAAGGCTTTTTAAACGGTTGCGATAAGCATTTTTTATAAGCGGTGTATCTGTCATCTCAAGCGTTTTTACCGGGTGCATATTGGATATAAAATTCTCAGCGTATATCCTGCTGCCGTCCTGAAGTTCTGCATAGGTTGCCCGTCCGTCTTCTTCAGCAATCTTTTTCACTTCTGCATTACGGATTATCTTTCCGCCATTTGCCTTGATATTTTGCGCCAGTAACTTTGCTATCTGCGAACCCCCATCAATACATTTCCATGAACTTTCAATGTAACTGTTCAAAATTAGTGCATGAACATATAACGGCGTTTTATCCGCCTGCCCTGCATATAACGCATTGTTGGCTGCCAGTACTACCCGCAACTTCGCATTGGTAGTTATAGAATCAATGTATGCCTTCGCATCTATTTCCAACACGTCAGATTTCTCATTAAGATCATTTGACGACCGTAAATTATATAAAGGAAACTTACTGCATATTTCTTTTAGTTTATCGCAATAGGCACGTAATGCGGTTTCTTCTTCCGGGAAATGAACAAGCAGTTTGCTGATAAAGTTTTCATAACCCTGCGCTAAAGCGTATTGGGTATCATCGCCTTCGATCAATATTTTATCAAAGGCATCAATGTCCTGCAACTGAAGCTTCAGCTTATCCATGATACCCAGATATTGAAATATCTGGTAAAGGTTTTGACCTTTCGCCAGGCCACCCAGATAGTGCACACCCGAATCGAAGATAACCTTATCGCGCGCGTACGTTTGCAAAGAGCCGCCTATCTGTTTGTTCTTCTCCACCACGCCGACCTTGAAACCCTCTTTTCCTAAAATATCAGCACAAACTAAACCGCCCATGCCACTCCCGATTACCAGAATGTCGAATTTCTCCATTATTAGTTTTGCTGTTCGCGTTTTAATACAAACACAGTGTCGGTGCTATATCTTACCTGATCAATCCTTGTACTTTTCATATTGAAAGCCGCCGCCGTGTTTGTTATCAACTGCCCGTTAACCAACGATGTTTTACCTGCTCCGTTAGCTGACAGGAGCCGTGTTAATATAGCCCCTTTGTTTTTATAGGTCAAATTTTTGTCTTTAGTGGTTATAAAAACCAGTCCATCAGAACTTAAGCTATTTATGCATTTTTCGATAATCGTGGCTTGATTAGCAGGGTGCATATCAGCTAATATATCTGAAAGGATAATAGCATCATAGGTTTCAAATGCGAACGACGATGCACTGGCAGAAATAAAATTCACATTATCATTCTTACTGAAACAGTTGCTGGCCGTCTCTATCTTATCCTCATCCTCATCAATCCCTGTAAATTCCCGTTCTTTTGAAGCAAAGTGCAGCAGGTAAGTTGCGAAACCATACCCGCACCCAATGTGCAGCATTTTGCCTTTACGGGGAAGCAGCGCATGGAAGTCCGCATAATTTTTTCCCGACTTCAATTTCAGCCTTAAATACCACTCCAACGAGGGACCTTTGTAAAGATAATTGTATATTAATTGTTCTGTAAAATATTTTGGTTGTTCGGTTTCTATGCTTAGTTTTTTGAATTCTTCTTTAAAATACCGGCTTATCCGCTTGGTTTTTTCGGCATAACCAATTCCAAGGTGAGTGCTGTCCTGCTTAATTCTCGGCAAGTATTTGAGCGTTATTGTGCCGTCTTTCAATAGGAAGTCGCCTTTGGTCATGGTGTATGCGGTACCATGTATCACTATGGGGGCGATATCTATATTTAATTGCTCGGCCAGGAAAAAGGCCCCTTTGTGAAACCGTTTCATTTCTCCGTCCGTGCTCCGGGTGCCTTCAGGAAATATCACGATGGAGTAACCCTGTTTTACTCTGTCTGCAAAAAAATCTATACCGTTTTCTGCTCCGTGGGCTACCGGGTAAAAATCAGCCATACGAGCCACAGCCCCGAATACTGGTGAATTCCATACCCAATTGTTTGTTAAAAGTATCAATTTAGGATGCAACATTACCACTGCCAGTATATCAAGGAAAGACTGATGGTTACAGATGATGACTGCAGGCTCCGAGAAATTTGCATTATGTTTATTGATGATCTTCTTTTTCACATTGAACATGATATAGATCATTGAACCCGCAAATTTTGAGAGGATATAATGATAAACCAATTTGCTTTTTTCTTTAACGAAGGGGTTTAACTTAAATAACCAGCCCAATACGGTTAGAATAATACAGCCCGTAACAAAATACGAGAATGCGAAAATGCTTATCAAAAAGCCGGAAAATGTCCAGGGGAATTGTTTTTTTTCTGTCCGGTTTTTTACCAGCAGATTAAATAAAAATGGTATCAGTATCTGCGACATGATTACCACGCAGGAAATGCCTATTATAGAAATAAATGCGATGGACTTTAATGCGGGATGCTTTGCGAATACCAGTACGCCCAGACCTACAATTGTAGTAATGGCCGATAGGAATATGGATGTTTTATAGGACGACAATACTTTTTTGCCCGTTTTATATTCCTGCAACAGGCCGTCCATAATGTAAAGGCTGTAGTCATCACCCAGACCGAAGATCAAAGCCGAAATAATGATGTTGACGATATTAAAGCCTATTCCGAATATGCCCATCAATCCAATTATCCATATCCATGATATAAACATTGGGATAAATGATACCAGTGTCAGTTCGATGCGGCCGTATGTTAACCATAGTACAATAAGTACCAGCATGGATGACATTACTGCAATTTTGGTAAAGTCGGAGTTGATCACTTTTACCAGCTTATTGGTAAGGTATTGCTTATCAACAACAGTCACATCCGGGTTGTCTTTAAATGCAGTATAAATAGCCGTCTTATTTTGTGGCGTGGTTTGGACAAGGGTAACAACCGTTGAATGTCCCGGCTTCTCGGTGATGAAATCATCCAGAAAACTTTTTCTCAGTTCGGCCATATTCTTTTGGTCCGTTACCTGGAAGTTTTTATTCAACAGCTCTTTGAATTTGTCAAAGGCAGATGGTCTAAAACCTATTGCAGCCCCTCTTTGTTCGAGCGCAGCAAAGAGTTGTTGCTTTTTTCCGGGCGTCCAATAGGAATTCCATCGTTCAATTCTTGCTTTCTGTAAAGAATCGGAGATGATGAGGGAAGAGACACCTGAATATTTTATTACAAGATTTTTCTCTTTCAACTCTTCCATTTTTTTGGCGAGTTTTTCATTGCTCACCAAAGCCTGGTCGAGCGTTTTGCCTTCGGTGACCAGGTAAACGGATTGAAGTGCGTACTTATTTATCTTTTTCAGTTTAGCCTCGGCCAGCTTTAGTTTAGGCGACAAATAATTCATGCCGGATATGTCAAACTCAAAAGTTACCAGGTTTGCAGTATAGCTAAATACTACGGTAAGTACTATGATGCCTGCTATGATGAATTTATTGTACTCCGGGTTGTAAGAAGCTAATTTGTCGATCCACGAGAACTGGATTATTTTGTGGTGTCGCTCTTCTTTTTTGGTCGTAACAAATTGCGGCAAAAAAACAAGGGAGCAGAATGAGGCTCCTATTAAACTAAACCCTGCGAATAAACCAAAATCCTTCAGCACCTCGGATTGCACAAATTCAAGACAAAAAAAGCCGCCTATGGTAGTGAAGCTGCCAATGGTTAGTGGCTGGGTCAGGTCCTTAATTACCTGGTAAATGCTTTTGGTGTGGCGGTAATGATTGAAAACATGTAATGAATAGTTAATAGCGATACCCAATACTACCGACCCTGTACCCAGGGCAATAACAGACAAGCTTCCTTTAATAAAGTAGACGACTGTTAACGAGAACAAGCCTCCGAATAAAACTGGTATAAGAATAATAAAAGGCGCTGTTTTTTTGCGAAAATATAAGCCTAAAAACAAGATAAGCACGGCAATGGTGATACTGACCGTAACACTTGTATCCTGCCTTAATTGCGAAGCATTGCTGGCAAAGCCGGAGACTGCACCAAAATATGAGGCATCGATATTCTTAAATTCTTTACTGCCTAAGTCCTGAAAAATATCGTCTAGGCCATGCAAAAAAGGAGCATTCTTTCCGGTGTTATTAGGCGGATAGGCAGGGGTAATAAACAATAAAAGGTTTTTATGGTCTTTGGTGACCACATAGTCATCGTACAGTTCGAAATTTTTATCGTATTGCAGTTGTTGCAACTTTTTTAAGCCTATTAATGTTATGCCTGTCGGGTCATCGCTGATCACTTTTTTTAGTGCAATCCCTGCGGGCGAAGAAAGTGTCCTGATATCATACTGAAGGGATTCTGCAACTTTTTCAGGAGTAATGAGCGTATCAATGGCAGCATAATCTTTATCATTCAGATAAATGGGCAAACGCTGGCTTATGTTGTCAAACAGCTGTAAAGCCAGTTCGTCGTCAACCTTAAAATTTACCTTTTTTATATAGGGATGGAGCTTGCTTTGAACCGTCTCGCCGAATCTGTCGGCAAAAGCTACAAGGCTATCCGGCTGTGAGGCAGTGGAGTCTTTTAAAGACACCATGATCACCAGTTTATCTATGAGCTTTGAGTTTTGGAATATTTCATTAAGCTTATCGATCTTTTTGTCTTTCGGTATTATTTTCGAGATATCCTCTTCAAACTTCACCTGTAACCCAAAGTAGGCGATAAACAAAAAAGTAGCCGTAAAAACGATATAGAATACCCTGCGGTTTTTTGCGAAATAGCTGTAGATGGCGAGTAAACTTTTCTCCATATAGTATTCCGGCTCAAAAAGCAGAGGCTGCTTTTCTGTTAAATAATTTGAGCAAAATAAAAGCCAATAAACTTGCTGATATACCTGCAATAATAGCAAGTGTTATACTGCCATAAATATATTGCTCCATATGCTGGCTAATAGAAGTTAACGATATATGCCGGCTATAGGCCATACTTACCGTTTTATTCCCCATCCAGTATTCCCCGGATTTATAACTGAGGAAAATCACGAGAGGAATCATCGGAGGAATGCTGACATGCGAACAAACAATAACCAGGGGTTTATTTAGTTTAAAAATAGCTGCAAAAAATAAACCTACCAAAAGCTGAAACCCCCATATGGGTAATATTCCCACGCATACACCTAAACCTATAGAAGCAGCTTTAAGCTGATCGGACTGATTAAAATTCATCAGCTGTTCTACAAACATTTGCCGCGCCTTTTTTTTTTGAAAAAGAGTAATAAAAAAATCGCGGGGCTTAATGTAGGCAAATGCAATGGCTACAAGGAATACATTTAGAATACTAACGCGGGTAAAATCACGGAAAGGCCTGAAATGAGACACCCTGGTCTCTTTCGGAGGATAGTACACGGTTACCGGCACCGAATCAATACCGATACCTGTCCACGCGCCGCGTACCAGCACCTCAATTTCGAATTCATATTTGCGGGTAACAAAACGAATATCCTTTAGCGACTGTAGCGGATACAGACGGAACCCCGATTGCGTATCCGGGCAATCAATACCTGTTTCTACCTTGAACCAAAAATTAGAAAACTTATGGCCAAAACTGCTTTTACCCGGAATAGCGACTTGGTCCATATTTCTCGAACCTACAATAATTGAATTTGGGGCATTCTCCAATTTCTCAATAAAAGCCGGTATATCTTTGGCAAAATGCTGCCCATCAGAATCAATAGTTATAGCGTACTTATAGTTAAGAGAAACCGCGTATTCAAAACCTTTGCGTAAAGCCAAGCCTTTGCCCCGGTTTACAGGATAACTTACCAGTTGTACAAAGGGATAAGATTGTACTATTAGCAGGGTATCATCTGTTGAGCCGTCATTTACTACAATAACTTGTTGGGTATATTTTGCAACATCCTCTATAATACCTGCCAGGGTACCGGCATTATTGTACGTAGGTATTACCACACAAATTTTTAAGGCCTCGAATTTTTCGTCTATTATTTCTAAATCGTCCATCACTAAAGTAAATTTGTGCGTAAGACTATATTGAATAAGATATTAGCAGCAGTTTGAAGTTGGTGCATAAGGTGCAGATTTTCCCAGCCAAATTTAACTAAGTTTTCATAAACGGCGCCTTTACTTTTAAATAACTTATTTTACGCTCGCCCGGATCGTTAAGTTGGCTGTATATTGTCTGTATGAGCTTATATCTTATGATTTATTTTTCCACATGCCTATTGTTTGCAGGTATTTTTCCATTGAAATTTTGAAATATTTAAATTACTTTGGCTCAACTTTAAAACCCACAATTCGTAAAAGACATTATTAAAACTAAAACTATAATACAGATATGCCAGGTTCTTAAAAGGACGCTTTATGGGCAATCTGTTCCGACCCTAAATTCTAACTATCAATTCATCATTCACCATATTAATTTCTTAAAATTTACAACATGAAATGCGCATTAGTAACCGGGGGCTCCAGGGGTATTGGAAGAGCCATTTGTTATAAGGTCGCTGAAATGGGCTATTATGTCCTGGTTAATTATAAAGCCAATGAGCAGGAGGCCCGAAAAACACTTGCGCAAATAAAACAAAATGGAGGCAATGGAGAACTATTGAAATTTGATGTTGCCAATAAGGACGAAATCAGTGAAATACTGAACCATTGGATTGAAACGAACACGGAAAAATACATCGAAGTACTGGTGAATAATGCCGGTATAAAAGATGATGTACTGATGATGTGGATGAAAGATGAACAATGGGACAGTGTATTAAAAACCAGCCTCGACGGCTTTTTTTATGTTACCAGGCAAGTGCTAAACGGCATGTTAATGAAAAAGTATGGGCGTATAATTAATGTGGTATCCTTATCGGGCCTAAAAGGGCTACCGGGGCAGGTTAATTATTCAGCCGCCAAAGCCGGTGTTATAGGCGCCACCAAAGCATTGGCACAGGAGGTTGGCCGAAGGGGTATCACGGTAAATGCGGTTGCACCAGGGTTTATAGCAACCGATATGACAGAAGGACTTGATGAGAAGGAATTGAGATCAATGATCCCGGTTAAACGATTTGGTACGCCCGAAGAGGTTGCCCACGCAGTTGGATTTTTCGCGTCCGCTGAGGCTGCTTATATAACAGGAGAAATATTATCCATTAATGGAGGTTTGTACTCTTAGAATTTAAAAAAATTAAATATTTATATTAAGGACTTATTTATTCACCACAACTAATTTATTTGAATGAACAGGGTAGTCATCACGGGGTTGGGAATTTATTCATGTATAGGGAAAAACCTTGATGAGGTGCGTAATTCACTTTATAAAGGCAGGTCGGGGATTATACTCGATGAGGAGCGGAAAAAATTTGGCTACAGATCCGGGTTAACGGGCTTTGTAGGAAAACCGGATCTAAAAGAAGCATTGGACAGGAGATCGAGAATTATGCTGCCCGAACAAGGGGAATATGCTTACGTAGCTACCGCTGAGGCTTTAAAGATTGCGGGTATAGATGCGGATTATCTCAATCAAAAAGAGATAGGGATTTTATATGGTAACGACAGCTCGGCAAAGGCAATAATCGATTGTACGGATATTATTCGTGAGAAAAAGAATACCATGATGATTGGCTCGGGTGCAGTATTTCAAACCATGAATTCAACCGTTACAATGAACCTGGCGACCATATTTAAGCTGAAAGGAGTGAATCTCACGGTGAGCGCAGCATGTGCAAGCGGTTCGCACGCGATCGGGTTGGGTTATCATTTGATAAAAAGCGGGTTACAGGATTGCATTATATGCGGCGGTGCGCAAGAGATCAATCAATATGGGATGGCAAGCTTTGATGCTATCTCTGCTTTTTCGGTCAACGAATCTGACCCTACCAAGGCATCGAGGCCGTTTGACCGCAACCGTGACGGGCTTATACCAAGCGGGGGCGCTGCAACGGTTATTCTGGAGAGCCTGGAGTCGGCCACAAAAAGGGGCGCTACTATACTCGGAGAAGTAATCGGGTATGGATTTTCATCCAATGGCGCACATATATCTAATCCAACAGTGGAAGGCCCCGTAAGGTCATTACATATGTCATTAAAAGACGCAGGAATACCGGCATCTGAGGTGGACTACATTAATGCCCATGCCACGTCAACACCTGCCGGCGACTCCAGCGAAGCCAAAGCTATTTATGAAGTTTTTGGGGCTTATGATACATTGGTGAGCTCAACTAAATCAATGACCGGGCACGAATGCTGGATGGCCGGGGCCAGCGAAATAGTTTATTCCATGCTGATGATGAAGAATTCATTTGTAGCCCCAAATATCAATTTTGAGAATCCTGATGAGGATTCGGCTAAATTAAATATCGCCCAAAATTCAGTTGAAAAAGAAATAAATGTATTTTTGTCTAATTCCTTTGGGTTTGGTGGAACAAATTCATCCCTAATAGTTAAAAAGTATAGTTAAACCTTAATCGCAAAATGAGCAACGAAGAAATAATTGGAAAAATCAACAATTTCTTAGCCGAAGAGTTTGAAATTGATGAAAGTGTGATGGTTCCTCATGCTAATTTAAAAGACACACTCGATCTTGACAGCCTGGATTATATCGATCTTGTTGTGGTAATTGAAAGTAATTTCCCCTTTAAAGTAAAACCTGAAGATTTTACAGGCATCGTTACCTTCCAAAATTTTTACGACTACGTAATCACGAATAGTAAATTAAATGAGCTTGTGTAATGCCGGCCTGGGAAGGTAGATCAAAAGCGAAACCTTTAGGATATAAGATTTTTGTTGGTATTTTAAAAACAGCAGGGGTTGGGCCAGCCTACTTTCTGTTGCGGATTGTTGCTTTTTACTACTTGATTTTTTCTTTCAAGTCTTCAAAGTACACCTTTAACTACTTTCATAAAAGACACGGTTACAGCACTGTAAAATCCGTTTACAAGGTATACCAAAATTACAATCTGTTAGGACAGTCGATTATCGACAAAGTTGTTGTAATGGCTGGGATTAAGAACAAGCTTACCTTTGAAATGGACGGGATTAACAATTTGCATCAAATTGCCGCACAAAAAAAAGGAGGGTTATTACTAACTGCACATATTGGTAACTGGGAGGCGGCCAGCCATCTGCTGACTGAAATAGATTCCCATATCAATATTGTGACTTTTGACGGTGAGGATTCGGGGATTAAACA
>Ga0157375_10003005_pt1 | contig 14647 bp, 14 predicted proteins | sample M35metaG_FD_115311 | JGI IMG/M metagenome (GOLD analysis project Ga0157375, IMG submission 115311) | Miscanthus rhizosphere microbial communities from Kellogg Biological Station, Michigan, USA - M3-5 metaG | ecosystem: Host-associated > Plants > Roots > Rhizosphere > Soil | place: USA: Michigan...
GAAATCCTCTCCTGCCAAGGGCGACAAGGACAAGCAACATTGATTGCTTGAAACAAGGACGTTTAGTGCGGGACAGCGGGATGGTAGTCGTTCGAGTTCGACCGCTCCATCCCGTTGTCGCCTGCTCTTGCGCCATCACCCATCGTTGGGAGAAATGCCATATCAATCGGAATGATCGTGTTGATCGTCGTGTTCCTGCTGCTCATCGGCGCGATTCCCACATGGCCGCACAGCCGTTCCTGGGGTTACGGCCCGAGCGGCGGTCTGGACTTTGGTGCTGATCGTCATGGTCATCCTGGTCTTGCTTGGAAAGATCTGACCTCGCTGGTGGTACGCGGATTCCTCAAGGCATTTGGTTGCCATCGATTCGCTTGACCTATCGTCCGCCAGTTGCGAGCCTGCGACCGGACGACGGCGAATCGGAGATGCCATGAAGCGAGCAACAAGCAACCGCTCCAGCCTCGCGGCATGCGTGTTGCCGATCCTGATCTTCCTGAGCGGCACGTGTTTCGCCGGTCTCAAGGAGGGACTCGCTGACTTCGATCGTGGCGCGTTCCAGGCGGCGCTCGCGACGTTGCAACCGCTCGCGGAGAAGGGCGATGTCTCGGCCCAGTACACGGTCGGCATCGCAAACTACCAGGGACTTGGGACGCCTCAGGACTACACGCTCGCGATGAAGTGGTTCAGCCGCGCCGCGGCGCAGGACCTGGCGCCGGCGGAGTACTGCGTCGGCGTCATGCTCGCGCACGGCGAAGGCGTGCGAGCGAACCCGGCGGCGGCGATCGCGTGGTACAAGCGCGCCGCGGCGCACGGCTATGGACCCGCGTTCCACAACATCGCGATCCAGTACGGGGAAGGCCGCGGCGTGTCGCAGGATATGGCGATCGCACTGGCGAATTTCATGGTCAGCGCCGAGCGCGGCGTAGCGCAGGACGCCGCCACGCGCGACATGTTGTTGATCAACCTCAAGCCGAACCAGGTGGCCGCGGCAAGGGCGCTCGCGCGTTCGCTGAGGGAAGGCATCAAGCCGATGAAGCTGCCGCCATTGCCGAACCTTGGCGGCGTGGGCGAAGCGACGCCTGCGAAATAACGACAGGCGCCGGATGGTCCCGGCGTCGGATCGTTGCTGTGGTTCAATGCGCTTGCGCGAATCGATGCATCCGACCAACGGGTATCATCCGCCCAGTCCGCCGGGGAAGGGCTGCCAAATGACCAGCGCGCAGGGAGCAGGAGCCGCATGGTGACCTTGAGGCAGCTGCGCAAGCGCAAGATCGTGCAGTGGGCGGCGGCCTACGCGGCGACCGCGTGGGTGTTGCTGCAGGTGCTGGCGCTGGTCGGGCAGCAGTTCGACTGGTCGGCCGACTTGTTGCGGCTGATCACGGTCACGTTCGCGATCGGCTTCGTCGTGACGCTGGTGATCGCGTGGTTCCACGGCGAGAAGGGCCACCAGCAGGTCACCGGCAGCGAGGTCGCGATCCTGATCGTGACGCTCGCGCTCGGCGGCGGGTTGTTGTGGCGGACGGCGCACCATGTGTCGCAGGCGGCATCGGCAGCCAGCTCGCTGCCGGTCGCCGCGCGCTCGATCGCGGTTCTGCCGTTCGTCAACATGAGCGGCGATCCGAAGAACGATTACTTTTCCGACGGCCTCGCCGAAACCACGCTCGACATGCTCGCGCAGGTACCCGACCTGAAAGTGATCGCGCGCACGTCGTCGTTCGCGTTCAAGGGCAAGGCGCAGGACATGCGCGAGATCGGTGCCGCGCTCGGCGCCGCGCACCTGCTCGAAGGCAGCGTGCAGGAAGCCGGGAACGAGCTGCGCATCACCGTTCAACTGATCCGTGCATCCGATGGCTCGCACCTGTGGTCGCACCACTACGACCGGCCGATGGTCGACGTGTTCAAGATCCAGGACGAGATCGCGCGCGAAGTCGTGCAGGAAATGGCGATCGTGCTGCCCGTCGGCGCGCAGCAGCACCTCACCCAGAAGCGCACCGAAAACGTCGCCGCCTACGAGGAATACCTGAAAGGCATCGCATTGATGCCCGGCCGCAAGGTCGCGGACATGCGCGCGGCGGCGGCGCATTTCGAGAATGCCATCCGGCTGGACGAAAAATTTGCGCGCGCCTACGCGGCCGCGGGCGATGCGTACTCGCTGCTCGATGCGTACGCGACGATCACGGACGCAGAACGCCAGCGCATGGCAGGGTATGTCGCGAAGGCGGTCGAAATCGCGCCGGACCTCGGCGAGGCGCACATCAGCCTCGCCGACTGGATGAACGCGACCGGCGATGGCTCGGGCGCCGAGCGCGAGTTCCGGATCGGCATGAAGCTCGCGCCGAGCTACGCGACCGGCTTCCACTGGTACGGCGAATTGTTGCTCAACCGATTCGGTCGCGCGGAGGATTCGCTCGCGAGCCTCAGGCGTGCGGCTGCGCTCGATCCACTGTCGCCGATCGTGCAGGGCAGCCTGATCGAATCGCTGACTGGCGCGGGCCATTTCGCGGAGGCCGAAGCGCAGCTCGCGAAGCTGAAAGCAGCGCATCCGGATTTCGCCGCGGCCTACGATTTCGAACGGCAACTGGCCGTGATGAAGGGCGATCTCGTTCGTGCGCTGCTCGCGATGAAAAAACAGGCCGAGCTCGATCCGGACGCGGTCGGTGCCGCGAGCAATCGCTGCTTCGCGCTGATGCGCTTCAGTGCGCTCGACGATGCGCGTCGCTGTCTTGATGCACTCGCCGCGAAAGCCGGCGACAACGATATCGTGAAGTTCTATCGCGAAGGCCTCGCCGAATGGACGGGCGACTGGAACGGCGCCGAAGCCATCATCAAGACCATGGCCGAACCCGATACCGGCGTGAAGGCCACCGTGTGGTCGGCCCTCGGCCGTCATCCCGATGTCGTCGCGTTGTACAGGCACGCCGATCCGGAGCTATTCGCCGATCCGGTCGGAAAGCTCTGGCCCGGTCAGGCCGAGGATGCGGCGCAAGTCGGCGTTGCGCTGCTGCATACCGGCGCAAGCGAGCAGGGGCGACGGCTGCTGCATGCGGCACTCCAGGTCCAGGGCGCCCGTCCGCGCATCATGGATTACTCCGAATGGGACGCCGTGGAATTCCATGTCGCATTGGGCGAGCGCGACGAGGCGTTCGCGGAACTCAAGCGTGGCGTCGCCGACGGCTTCTTCATCGACCTGCCGCAGATGGACAGCGATCCGGAGCTGGCGGAATTCCGCAAGGACCCGCGATACGAGCAGATCCTCGAGCCGGCGCGCGCGAAGGCAGCCGCGCAGGTCGCTGCCGCGCGCGCGGCGGGGTTGCTCTAGCACGCTTCAAGATCTGTCCCTGGCGAAGGTTCGTTTGCCAAAGGCAGCGCGACGGGTTGCGACTTGAACAGGATATTCTGGCGGGCCGTCCGTCTGCGCCTTCCCTCGCTGGAGTCATGCAACTGCGAGTAGCTTCGACAGTGAGTGGGCAGCGGATTCGGAAGCGCCGGGCTAGTGCCGGGGGCTTCGTATCAGGGAGCCATCGACCGGAGTTCCATGCGGCGGCCATGGCGAGTTTCGCCATTGCATGGTTCCTGATAACGTGCCGGAGCATCCAATCCGGGGTGCGCCGTCAACAGGCCAGACCGATGAAGAAGTCGTCGCTCCTTGCGTCCATGTTGTTCGCTGTAGCCTTCCTTTTCGTGGTTGCATCCGCACCCGTGGCGTTGGCTGGAGACCAGGACTTCACCGTAGTCAACCAGACAGGCATCGAGATCCATGAGCTGTACGTCACGCCGCACGACTCAGATGATTGGGAAGACGACATCCTCGGTGAGGACACGCTCGCCAACGGCGCGGAAGTCGACATCAAGTTCAGCCGAAAGGAAAAAGCGAAGTTGTGGGACCTGAAAGTCGTGGACGCCGACGGCAATTCCGTCGAATGGGAAAACCTGGATTTGCTGGACATATCCGAGGTGACGCTGCACTACAAGAAGGGCAAGGCCTGGGCCGACGTGAAATAGGCCGCAGGGAAGGTGAAGGGAAGCGCGCTGGCGAAGTCGGAACTGCGCGAGGGGATCGTTGAAACCTGTCGAGTGGAATGCCCGCGCTGGCGGGTTGCGTTCGCGCGTCTGCGTGCGCCGCGAAAGACATCGGCCCTGCGTTCGCGCAGGGCCGATGTGGTGTATTCGACACAGGCTCGCCCGTTGCCGGCCGCGTTTGAATCGCCTTCAGTCGCGAACGGAGCCGGGGGCGATCATTTCTGGTCGATCTGGATGCTTTCCTTGGCGCCGCTGTTGGAGACGGCGATCATGATGCCCAGGCCGATCGCGATGACCACACCGACGATGGTCCAGAAGGTGCCGATGCTCGCCAAAATGCCCAGTTTCCAGAGCGCCGCAAGGACGCCGCCCATCAGGACCAGGAATCCAATCAGGTACATGTTTGCCCATTTCATATCCGACCTCCTGTCATGCGACCGCCGGAAACCATGGGACACGGTCCGCGGCTCGGTCTCCAGACTAGTCCTTTGCCGCTGAACGGAGACCGGCGGCAGGGCAACTCTCGGCATTTCCAGGCGCGGTCACATCTGCCGGAACAGGTGCAGGTAACTGCGGCTCACGGGAAGCACCTCGGTGCGCCCCTTCAGGTGGATGTCGGCGGTTTCGTTCTCGCCGCGCGTGACGTGGCTGATCGCGCGCAGGTTCACCACCACCGAGCGGTGCACTTGCACGAACTGCGTCGCATCGAGTTGCGCCACGAGTTCCTTCAGCGGCGTGCGGATCAGCGCCTCGCCTGGTTTGCCGCCGTCGCCGCGCCATGCGATCAGCGTGTACTTCTCATCGGAGCGCAGGAAATCGATGTCGTCGACCGGGACCAGGCGCAATGCCTGACCGACGGATGCGCGTATCCATTGCAGCGGCGCGGGGCCTTTTTTCTTCTGCAGGTGCATCGCCAGTTGTTCGAGCAGGGCATCGGTGTCGGCCGCGGGCTGCGCTGCGCGCAGCCGTTCCTGCAGGCGCGCCACGGTGTCGGCCAGGCGCGCCGGTTCGACCGGCTTGACCAAGTAGTCGAGCGCCCCGTGCTCGAAGGCCTGGACCGCGTACTGGTCGAACGCGGTGACGAACACGAGGTGCGCGCGGCGACCGATGAAGCGCGCCGCTTCGACGCCGGACATCCCCGGCATGTGCACATCGAGGAAGCAGATGTCCGGCTGCTGCGCCTCGAATTGCTCGACCGCCTCGCGCCCGTTGCGCGTCTGCACGACCACCTGCAACTCCGGCCACGCTTGCGCCAGCAAGCGCGCGAGCGACTTGCGCAACAGCGGCTCGTCGTCGGCGATCAAGGCAGTCGGGCGCGCGGCTGTCATGGCGAGCCCTGCAGCGCGGGAAACTCCACTTCGGCGCATGCGCCATGCGGTTGCAGCGCGGAAAGCCGCAATTGCGCATCGCCGCCGAACGCCAGCTGCAAGCGCTCGCGCAGGTTGGTCAGCCCGGTACCCAATCCGCCCCCGCCTTGCCCGAGTCCAACGCCGGTGTCGATGACATCGGCGCGGCAACGTCCATCTTGCACCCGCACGCGGACTTCGATCCGGCCGCCTTCCTCGCTTGGATCGACGCCATGGCGTACTGCGTTCTCGACCAGAGTCAGCAGCGTCATTGGCGGACAGTTCAACGGCAACGCCGCTTCATCGGCGTGCAGGGTGAACTGGAGGCGGTCGGGCATGCGCATGTGCATCACCTCAAGATACGCACGCACGAGATCGATTTCCTGTGCCATCGTGGTCGCCGATCCGTGCAGTCGCGGCACCGCCGCGCGCAGGTAGGCGATCAGGTTTCCGAGCACCGCGGATGCTGCCGGCGAGCCGGAATCCACCAGTTCGCGCACGTTCGCGAGCGTGTTGAACAGGAAATGCGGCTCGACCTGCGCCTGCAACAGGCGCATGCGCGCGTCGAGCGCCTTGCGCTCGAACTCGCTGCGTTCGAGCTCGAAAGACAGGGCCTGCCTCTGCGCTTCGCCGCTGATCTGGCGAAACACCGCTGCAACGGCCATCCACGGCCCGATCAGCAACCCAAGGAAGGTCATTGTCCCGAAGCCGATCAGGCGATCCTTGTCGTGGATCCAGGCCACCCGGTCGCCCATCGTCGTCAACGTATAGGCCAGCGCAACGGTCCACGGCACCACGAACGCCACGCTGGCAACCTGCAGGGCCCAGCGCGCAAGCCAGCCCGGCAGGCGTTCGGGCCATTGTTCGGACACGCCGAAGGCCAGCACTGCGACCGACGCGATGAACAACAAGCGGAACAGCAGGACCGCGTACGACACCTGCCAGCCCGGCGCCATCATCAGGAACAGGATCCCGCACGCGATCAGCGGCGGTTTCACGCGACGCCACGCGAAGATTCGCGCAAGGCCGTGCGGAGTTGGAGGGCGATGCATTTCAGTCATGCCGCGACGATAGCAACGAACGCTTCGCTCAGGCGACCTGTCGGCTGGCGGATGCTTCAATGCTGGCGGGCCTCAATCCCTTGAACAATAGCCAGAGGCCGGTCGCCAATTCGAACACGGCCAGTGGCGTGTCGAACAACCAGTCGTTCACCGTCTCGTTGAAGTGCGGAAAGACGATGAAAGTGAAGGCGCACGCCACGCACCATGCGGACGCCGCCACGCCGAAGGCGGCCAATGCCCTCGGGATATATCCCGACTTGAACCACAAGATGCTGCAAGCAGTGGATGCCAATGCGAAGAATGGAAGTCCGACGTAGTAATCGTCGAATGTGTTGGCGATATATAGCCTCGACAAGACCTGCAGTTGAGTTGGTTCGAAGGCGTGCATGTAATTGGCGTCGCCCAGCAACCGCAGGGCGCTGAGCATGTTCAGCGTCAACACAATCCAGGCGATTGCATACGCCAGCCTGAGAATTGCGGCCGCCAGCGCCATGCCGCGGTCCACGGGTTCGAGGACCACGTAGAGGGCTGAGAGCAGGACGAGGAGGTTGGTGACGTAGACCAGGTCGCATGCGACCGAGAGGCGGAACCGCGTTGCGTGCGCCAGGATATTACGTGCGGTTTCGGTCGCGTCACCGGGGACGATCAGCCCCGCGGAGACATAGAAGTTGCCGAAGACCACGATCGCTATCGCGAAAACGAGCGCGGATCCGGCGACTCTTGCAGCCTTGCGTTGTGACGCGTCGATCGTGTGGGTCATCGTGTCGTTTCCTGATGTCTCGATGGAGTTGGCGGCCTTGCAATGCGCGCCGGCTTATTGCCGCTGGCGCTCGAAGAAAGCCCAGATCATTTCCGGTCCATTCGGCTGCACAGGCGACGGGCCCAGCAATCGCGGATGGCGCCGGTAGGGCTGCGGCATTCCATGTCCACCGCCGTGGATGGCGACGAGTTCCACTTCGACTTTGGAGTCGTTGCGCCAGAGCACGTGCTCGACGCGGACTCCGTCGGCGATCCGTGTTTCGTTCGTTGCAGGCATGCCGGTGATGTGGTCGAGGTTCGCGAAATATTGCCCGGACTCGTGTGACGACAGCACTTTCCCGTTCCTGTAAGCCAGCCCGAGAAGGCTGACTTCGCCACCATCGAACGGGACCAGCGGATCCTCCGTGCCGTTGATGATCATCACCGACGCACCGGGTCCCGTGGGCTTGCAATGGAAATTGTCCGGCGTCGGCACGCTGGCCGATACCGCTGCAACGGCGCGAAAGCGCGAAGGCGCTTCGAGTGCAAGACGAATCGCCATGCTGCCGCCGCGGGAACTGCCGGTCGCGAACACGCGGGCGGGATCGATACCGATGTCCGTGCCGAGCTTGTCGACCAACCTGGTGAGGAAGCCCACGTCGTCGCTGTCGACCTTGCCGACCACGCTGCACGCGTTCCAATCACCCGCGTTCGCCGCATTGGGATAGACGACCGCGAAGCCATGCTCGTCGGCCAGGCGTTCGAATCCATATCCCGTTTCGATGCGGATTTGCGCACTGCTCTCGCCGGAGCCGTGCATCACGACCACCAGTGGCGCTCCTTTCGCGAGTCCCTTCGGCACGTAAGTGACATAGGTCCGCTTGAGGCCGCCCACGTCAATGGCACCCCTGGCCAGGGTGCCGGATAGCCGGGGCATATCCGGAGCAGGCGTGTAGACGAAGTAGCCGAACAGCACTGCGCCCAGCGCGACGATGACGAGCAGGCTGTAAAGGCAGAATCGCAGGAAGCGCAGGAGTTTGTTCATCGCGCTGACGTTTACCGGATCCCTGCCTTCAAGGTGATCGTGCGCGTGTTGTCCATGGACTTCCACACCTCGCCGATCTTGCGGGCCGCGATCGGAATGCATTGCGGATTCGTCGTGTCGGGCGGTGTATCGCCGATGTAGGTGCGGCAGATGCCGCCCTTGCCGTCGAGCACCCACGTGCCCTTGAAAGTCTTGCTCATGAACAGCACCGAGCCGCTGAAATCGAAGGTGTGGTCGGCGCGATAATGCGTGCGGAGCGTCACCTTGCCGCCGGTCGAGACGATGGTGTTGCCGTAAAAATTCGCCATCACGTCGCCCGCGATGGGCGCTGGCGCGGCTGCAAGGGCGGCTGCAATCAGGAATGCCTTCATGAGGTTTCTCCAGAGAGAGCGGATCGGTTTTCCTTCGTCGCGATGGGCCGGCTCTTGAACCGATTTCCGAGCCGAACGCGGACAAGCCAGAAGACCATCAGCAGCAGTGGCGCAAGCACCGGCACGAACAGCCACGGCGATCCGTGCATGGAAGCGGGCATGATTTTCTGCTGCCCGAGGAAGAACGAACCCGAGGCGATGGTCAACGCGATGCACATGCGCCACAGATGCCGCGCGATGCGCGCCGGGCCGGAAATGCCGCCGCGCAGGATCATCCGGAGGTCGCCGGCGGCGCCAATCGCGCCCACGATCATGAAGACGTAGAAGGCTTGCGGCGGCGTGTTGCCGATCGTGCCGGTGGTGCTGTTCCTGGCCATCTGGGCAAACAGCGCGCCGGCCGCGACCACGCCCAATGCAATGGCAAGCCCGACGAATTCGAAGCGGCCGATACTGCCGTTCCTGCGCCGGATCGCGACCCACGAGGTCGCAATCAGGTAGATGACCAGGATGCCGGCAAACACGTTCGGCATCTCCGGCTTGGGCAGGAACGGCGAAGCGCCCGCGCCGATCGTTGCCATGACCAGCATCGAGACGAAGAACACCGTTCCTGCGACGCGGTGCGCGCGGCCGCCCTTGCGCGAGAGCAGCGCAACGAACCCGGAGACGATTCCGGCGCTTCCTCCCGCGATATGAAGGAACAGGACCAGGTTAGCGGCGGCGAAGAGCCACCAGGGGCTTCCTGCGGGAACATGCAGCAGGTTGTCGTTCACGGCTGTCTTCCGGTTTCTCGTGTTTGGTCGACGTGCTGCTGGGATTTCATCGCGCTCCTGTCGAACGGAACGCCGTCGGGTCGTTGTGCACGTGCAGTGTGCCGGCGATCGTTCGCCGTTGTGTTCCCCATCCGACCAGCGGCGCGGATGCGTGCATGATCCACGCCGGAAGGCGACGAACTGCGGGTAACGTGGCTGATCGGGCGCCGCCAGCGCTCCTCCGATGCGCTCCGGGCCTCGTCCAAAACCAGTTGCAGCGCGATCGACGCGCAGTCCATCAATGCAAATCGCAACTCGACCTCGATAGGTCGTAGCCCGTCGCAATCGGCTGGCCAGTGCGTTGCCGCGCCGACAGAGTCTTGAGCAAGGCAATGTCGCCGGACTGCTGGATCGCACATGAGCGCCATCGTATTGACCAACCGCATTGACCTGGACTCCATCGCGGCCACGGCGCTGAAGGCGGCCGCGCGATTCTGGTTCGTCGTGACCGTCGTCGGCCAATGGGTCTTCGCGTTTGCCGTTGCGTCTTTCTATGGTTTGACCGCGCTGCGCGGGGATTACCACGGCTGGGGCAAGTTCATCACCCATGGCCACGTGCCCGGCGACACGGCTGGCAATTTCGCCGTCGCCATGCACATCGGATCCGCGGTGGTGATCATGACCGCCGGGGCGCTGCAACTCGTCCCGCAGGTCCGTGGCCGGTTCCCGCGCTTTCATCGCTGGAGCGGGCGCATCTACATGCTTGCCGCGGTCGGCATCAGCGTCGCCGGCCTCTACATGACCTGGATCCGCGGCAGCATCGGCGATCTTTCCCAGAACCTGGGCTCCACCCTCAACGCCGTCGCGATCTGGGTCTGCGCCGGCATGGCGCTGCATTACGCGATCGTGCGCGATCTCCGCACGCATCGCCGCTGGGCGCTGCGACTGTTCCTCGTCGCGAGCGCGGCGTATTTCTACCGGATCGCATTCTTCCTGACGATGCTCATCTTCAAGGGACCCGTGGGGTTCGATCCGGCGACGTTCACCGGCCCGTTTCCGACGATCATGTCGTTCGCGCAATTCCTGGTGCCGCTCGCGGTCCTCGAGATCTGCCTGCGCGCGCAGGACAAGGCCGGAGCTTTCCAGCGCCTGGCGACGGCCGGCCTCTTGTCCCTGCTTACCTTCGCGATGATCGGCGGACTTTTCGCGATCACCATGGCCGTGTGGGTGCCGGACGTCAAAGCCGGCTTCGATCCGCGCATATCGATCGCAGAAACGCTCGCATCGACCATCGCGTCGCGCGGCATCGACGAGGCCACGCAGCAATACCATCGGCTGAAAGCGTACAAGCCCGCCACCTACAATTTCGATGAAGGCGAACTTAACTCTCTCGGATACCAGCTCATCCGCAAGAAGAAGTTCGTCGAAGCCATCCGCATCCTCCAGCTCAACGCCGAGTCCTACCCACGGTCGAGCAACGCCTACGACAGCCTCGGCGAGGCAAACATGGACGACGGCAACAAGGAACGTGCCATCGCCGCCTATCGAAAAGCCATCCAGCTCGACCCGGGCAATGGCGATGCTGTCGCGATGTTGCGAAGGCTGGGTCGCCACTGACCAGGAAATGTTTCATTGGCCTGGAGTTTGATCCAGACTTCACTACACGGAAATTCAACGAAGGCCGTGACCATGTTGCGCAATGTCGGCATCGCTGTTTTCTTCCTGTGGATGTTCATCGACAGCGTCCTTGTCTTCCGGCATGCGACCGGCGCGAAGGAGAACCGCGACCGTTTTTCGCTGCTCTTGCTGATGGTCGGTTCGCTGGCGACGTTGTGGGTCAGCATCGGGCTGGCATTCAGTCGGATTGGAACGAGGCAATCGGCGGCAGTGCAGGTCGCTGGCCTGGTCGTGATGGGGGTCGGCATCGCCCTGCGTTCGACCGCGATCGCTCAGCTTGGCCGCTTCCACACCCCGAACGTCGCGGTGCGCACGGACCATCAACTGAAGGTCAGCGGTTTGTACGGGTTCGTGCGGCATCCGAGTTACCTCGGCGCACTAATCGCCTACGTCGGCCTCGGTCTCGCATTGGGCAACTGGTTGAGCCTGGCGTTGATCATCGCCATCGTGCCTTGCCTGTACGTGTACCGGATCCACGAGGAAGATGCGGCGATGCTCGCCGCATTCGGCGATGCCTATCGCGCGTATTGCACGCGCACCAAGCGCCTGATCCCTTGGGTGTATTGACGGTTCCACGAACCGCCGCGAGCGACCCGTTTGTCGCACGCACGGGTTCAGTTCGGCCCCGGCACCACCGGACAGACGCGAACCTTGTTGGTCCAGGGAGGCCCGAATGCCGATCCGAAGACTTTCCACTGGCCTTCGATCTTGCGGAGGGTCACGCCCGCCACGAGACGGATATCGCGGGAATCGCCCGCCAGCCGGGTGCAACCGACCACGACGAAATCCGCCGCGCCATTGGGGCCGATGCTGTCGGGAGCGGCGGTAATGAACAGCTTCGAAGGAACGTTTTTGCGAGCTTGGTCGAAAATCATGCGCCACATTCCGGGGCTGATTGGCCGCATGTTCGGATGGGGTGCGATCGGCGGCTGCAGCGCGAACCATGTGTCGAAGTCGCTGGACAGCAGCGCGTGATGCCATCGCATGACGGCTACGTGCGATGGAATCGCGGGATTCAGCGCCAGCAGCGTGAAGCGGCCGCTTGCAGCCGATGCGTGCGCCGGGCCGACGAATGCGCTCGCCGCCGGGTTCGCCAGCACCATGCAGAGCAGAAGTACTCGGAAAAGCAGATGCGGTGACTTCGTTAGCGTCCTCAATGTCTCGCCTTCAGCACCGCAGTCGCCGCATTCCTCCCGCTCGCCCCACTGATCCCGCCACCGCCATGCACGCCTTGGCCGCACAGGTACAGGCCATCGATCGGCGTGCGGTGGTTCGAGTAGCCGGGCATCGGGCGCATGAAGAACATCTGGTCGAGGATGAGTTGGCCGTGGTTGAGGTCGCCTTCGGTGAGGCCGTAGGTTTCCTCGAGGTCGGTCGGCAGGATCGATTCGATCTGCTTGATCGATGCCTTCAGGGCGGGGAAATGTTCGGTGAGCGTGGCGATCGCGAGTTGTTCGACGCGCCCGCGATGGCCTTCCCAGTCACCGCCGCGCAGCTTGTACGGCGCGAACTGGAAATGGATCGAGACGACGTTGCGGGCCTTGTCGAGCTGCGGACTGGTGACTTCGAGATACGGCTGCGCGGAAATCTCGCCGTACTTCGCGGCGTCGAAGGCGCGTTCGAGATAACGCAGCGCCGGCGCAACCGCGAGCGTACCTGCCGGCAATCCATGCGAGCCATTCGTCAGTAGATGCACCTTGGCGACGCTGCCGCGCATCTTGATCGACTGCGTGTGCCAGACGAAGTCCGGCGGCAGTTCGACCGCACCGACCAGGCCCAGCAGCGTGTGGCGTGGATCGGCGGCTGACAGCACCAGGCGCGCGCTGATTTCCTCGCCGTTCGCGAGTTTCACGCCGTTTGCCTGTTGTTTGTCGACAAGGACTTTCTGCACGCCGGCAGAGGTGCGCAATTCGCCGCCATTCGCCTTCAACGCGGCAACCAGCGCATCGGCAATCTTCCCGGTGCCGCCAGCGACGGGGCGATGCGCAAGTCCGCCGCGATTGAGCCAGTTGTGCATCAACGTGTAGCCGGTGCCGGCCGACATCGCGCCGAGGCTGAAGCCGTGGATGCCGACCGCTGCGATCGCCGCGCGCAGCGGCTCGGACTCGAACCATTCCTCGGTGAACTCGACCATCGACATCGACATCGAACGGATCACCTTGAACATGTCCTTGCCGCCGAGCCGGCGCAATTTCCAGCCGAGCTTCGCGAGCGGGAGTCCATCCGTCAGCATGCTCGCGGGCGGCAGGCGCGGCATCGGCGTGCGGTACGCGGCATCGAGGAATGCGGCGGCCTTGTCCATGAACGCAACGAAATCCGGCCAGCGCGCGGCATCGTTCGCCGACAGTTCGCGGATCGCGGCGAGCGTCTGCGCGTCCTTGCCATCGGCGACGAGGCGCAGCTGCTTGCCGCCGGGCAACAGGGAAATGTAGGCAGGCGTCGTGTCGTTCGCCGTTGCGAGTCCGTGTTTCCCGAGCCCGAGGTCGGTGACGATGTCGGGACGCAGGCTGCCGCCCGCATGCAGCGCATCGACGGTGAAACCTTCGCCGAAGGATTCGGTCACGACCTGTCCACCGGCGACATCGCGGCGTTCGAGCACGAGGACTTTCTTCCCCGCTTTCGCGAGGTAGTTCGCAGCGACCAGGCCGTTGTGGCCGGCGCCGATAATGATGGCGTCGTAGGTCATGGTCGCGCTCATTTCCAGTCCTTCAACACTTCCTGTGCCGCGAGTTTTCCCGCGGCGCCCATCACGCCGCCGCCCGGATGCGCGCCGGCTGCGCCGAAGTAATAGCCGGGCAGGGGCGTGCGGTAGTCGGCCCATTGCGGCGACGGGCGCAGGAAGAACAACTGGTGCAGCAGCAATTCGCCGTGGAAGATGTTGCCGCCGGTGATGCCGGCGATGCGCTCGATGTCCTTCGGCGTGATCACCTGCTTGCCGACGATGCAGTCGCGGATGTTCGGCGCGTAGCGTTCGATGGTGTTGATCACGGTCTCGCCGAAGGCTTCCTTCTTGGTATCGTCCCAGCCGCCCTCGATGTCGTACGGCGCGTACTGCACGAAGCACGACATCACGTGGTGGCCCGGGGGCGCCATGTCGCGGTCGATCATCGACGGGATGATCATGTCGATGTAGGGGTTCTTGGAGAACTGCCCGTACTTCGCCTCGTCGTAGGCGCGCTCGATGTAGTCCATGCTCGGGCTGATCGAAATCGCACCGCGATGCAGCGGGCCTTCGCCGGGCAGGCAGGTGAAATCCGGCAACCGGTTCAGCGCGATGTTGACCTTGCCCGACGAACCGCGCACGCGGAAATTGCGGATCGCCTGCACGAAGTCGTCGGGCAGGTGCTTGGGCTCGACAAACTGCAGGAAGCTGCGCTTCGGATCGGCCGCGGACATCACGACCTTCGCGCGCAACTCGTCGCCGTTCTCGAGCGCAACGCCCGCGGCGCGGCCGTTCTTGACGATGACCTGCTTCACCGGCGCATTGGTGCGGATCTCGACGCCGAGCGCCGCCGCGGAGCGCGCAATCGCGGCACTCACGCCACCGGTGCCGTTCTTCGCGAAACCCCAGGCGCGGAACGCACCGTCGATCTCGCCCATGTAGTGGTGCAGCAAGACATAGGCCGTGCCCGGCGAATTC